>Ga0134121_10000026_pt1 | contig 157304 bp, 134 predicted proteins | sample KB301_FD_96463 | JGI IMG/M metagenome (GOLD analysis project Ga0134121, IMG submission 96463) | Terrestrial soil microbial communities without Nitrogen fertilizer from Kellogg Biological Station, Michigan, USA - KB3-0-1 | ecosystem: Environmental > Terrestrial > Soil > Unclassified ... | reverse complement strand
GAGACCCTGGGCGACAACTCTTTTTAATTCCATGCAACAAAATTATTGCTTTGCGTATTGCTCTATGTAAGCGATAGCCTGACCTACTGAAGTAATGGTTTCTGCCTGCTCGTCAGGGATAGAGATATTGAATTCCTTTTCGAATTCCATTATTAGCTCCACGGTATCGAGTGAATCGGCCCCAAGGTCATTGGTGAATGTAGCTTCCGGTGTCACTTCACTCTCATCTACACCCAATTTGTCAATGATAATTTTCTTAACGCGGGCTGCAATGTCTGACATAGATAAATTGGTTTAGGTGATTTTAAAATTTTGGGCAAAGTAAGGTAACAAAATCCTTTTGCGCAACCTTTTAAAGAATTATTTTGGAACTGAAAGTCTTCTAAAATTTTTCTTCACGCTCCTTAATATCCCGTAGAAATCAAGAGTTTAATTTTATGAAGAAAGTTGATTTCGTTGTAAGTTTGTTCACAGAACTCTTTTGTAGAAATCACGATCTAAAAAGATTTCGTGGCAAGAAAGAAGAAGATCAATTTTGAGGAAGATTTTGAAGGCGCTCTCTTTGGCATCGTCACACAATTAAAAGATTACAGACTGTGTTGGCACATCAATAAGGAATTGAGCTTTGATTTGATAAGGATGAATGATATCGAGATCATTCACAAAAAGAAAAATAAGACTGCAGTGTTTAGTTTATTCCGATTCGAAAATGATCTTGATAAATTGCTTGTGCATTTGGTTTCTAACAAACATCAGGGTGAGCATTTAATTCCGGAAGTAAGACAGGCCGATTTTATTTTAGTGATACAGGGTGAAGTGAATACTGACATGAAAGATATTTTTTTTTCTTTGTTGAAAAATATTCCTGACATTCAGCTCGTAATACCGGTTGATTCATCAAGACTGAAGTCGAAAGAGAATCTGGTGTTTGAATAGTTATATTGCTTTATGGCTAAATTGCTAAATTGTTATTCCATAATCTGATTTCAAAAAAGCAATAAAACCATTCAACAACTTTTTTTCAAATAAATTTGACGACTGAACATCAAACATGTGGACTGAAAATGACAACAAACTTTTGCGAACTTTTACCTTCAAAGATTTTATTGAAGCATTTAGTTTCATGACGAAGGTGGCGCTGATTGCCGAGAAGATGAATCATCATCCGTACTGGATCAACGTTTGGAATAGTGTAGAAATTCAGCTGTCCACCCACGATGCCGGAGATATTGTAACAGACAAAGACCGCAAGCTTGCGGCTGCAATAGATAAAATATATGCAGGGTGAGAATTTTTTCTTTACTTTTGATTGGAACTCCCGGAGCAACTGGTGATCATCATCGCTATTGCTTCATCCATTATATGGCAAAACACTACATACTATTTGCTTTGATTATTATCATCTCGCATCAATTGTTTGCGCAATTGCCTGAGCAGGATTGTATTCATGCAATTCCCGTTTGTCAATCCACATTCTTTCAAGCTACATCTTACGTTAGTGCAGGGCCCACGCAGGAATTAATTTTCCCGAATAATACGAGCTGTTTGATTGGGGGTGAAGAAAATTCGGTGTGGTACATTTTCACAGTTACCGGTGCAGGCGATCTTGAAATGCAAATTGCACCGAATGCGCCGGGTGATGATTACGATTGGGCCATTTACAATCTCACTAACAGTGATTGCAGCGGCATTGCCACCGGCGCCGCTCCCGAAGTCCGGTGCAATTACTCCGCCATTCCGGGCTCTACCGGAATGTCTTTTCCTTATGCCCTCATTTCTGTTCCTGCCGGCGGACCCAATCAATGTGCGCCATTACCGGTACTCGTTGGTGAAACGTATGTGCTCATCATTAACAATCACGCAAACTCTTTTACAGGATACACACTCAATTTTACAGGAACAGCTGTGATCTATGACACGCTTCCTCCGACGCCTGTTGCGCTGGATCCATTCACGTGTGTTGCTCCTGATACACTTCACCTCACACTTTCAGAACCGATTCGCTGCAGTTCACTCGCTGCTGACGGCAGTGATTTCTATGTGCTCGGGCCTTCAGGAGTAACTGTTACCGGAGCTTATTCAGCAGCATGCGGCTCCGGAAATTTTTTTACAGATGTGTATATTCTTCTTGCCAGCCCAATCACGGTGAATGGAAACTACAACCTGCATTTCAAAGATGATAACCCCAACAACGATATATTGCTTGACAACTGTGGAAATGAATTGTCGTACCTTGATACAGTCCCTTTCATTGTGGCACTGGCTGATGCACAGTTCTCTTACGATCTCATCAAGACGTGCAACGGTGACTCCGTAGTATTTTTCGATATCTCTGTGGGGGATACTGTGAATCTATGGACTTGGGATTTCGGGGATGGCACAGGAAGCAATCTTCAAAATCCAAATCATGTCTATCCAAACACGGGGACATACACAGTCACTCTTTTTATCTCTGATACTAATGGATGTTTTAATAAAGACTCCATGGTGGTGAACACATATATTGAACCACCTGTGGCTTCATTGGCTGTAAGCGCCGGACCTTATTGCTCTGGCGTTCCAATAAACTTCACAAGCTCTTCCACCGGTCAGGGAATTTCATATCAATGGCTCTTCGGTGACGGTGGCATCAGCAACGATCAAAACCCGGAATACACATACAGTGTGGGTGGAAATGTTACGGTGATATTGCAAGTGACGGACACCATCGGGTGTTTTGATACTGCACAAATCACACTCGACATTTTGCCGGGTCTTGCTGCAGATTTCACAGTAAGCCCTTCATCAGTTTGTGTCGGTGATACAATTACCCTCTCTGATGTTTCGCTTGGAAATCCAATTTCGTTTTTCTGGGTTGGCGAGGGAGTTACCGGTGACACAGTTCCTGTTGTAACAGTCGTTTTCAATACCGGTGGAACTTATGATTACACGTTATTCATCACCAGTTCCATTTGCCCTCCTGATACAGCAACGAAGCAAGTATTCGTGCATGAGTATCCCAAAGTCTTTTTGGGAGATGATACTACCATCTGCATTGATGAAACGATCCAACTCAATGCAGGCAATCCCGGCTTGTATCATTTATGGTCTACGGACGACTCAACTCAAACGGTCATGATCAGTATAGTACCGCAATTAGTTTGGGTAATGGTAGAGGATAGCGGTTGCATTACACGCGACACCATTTTTATTGATTCAGCTTGTCCCTTCTTTGTTCCGAATGCATTTACTCCCAATGGCGATGGAATCAATGATCTTTTCAACATTATCACTGACGGAAATCAATCCTTCATCTTCTCTATTTACAATCGCTGGGGACAGGTGCTCTTCCAAACAACCGATCCCAAAGAAGGATGGGATGGAAACTACATGGGCAGACCGGAAGAAATGGGAGTGTATGTATATGAACTCTCAGTCGTGTTTACCAACGGACACAAGAGAGTCAGAAAAGGGAATATCACTTTGATCAGGTGAGTTGACTATTCTTCAAAATTAGTTTCAGCTCAAAAAATTTTCATTTTGTCTTGTATTGAAGAGGACTCCCGAATCCTTAAGAATCTTCTTATCACTAAGTAGCTGTTTGGAAATGTTTAATTGGGTATTCATAGCGCAGTCAAAGTATGATGCGAGGGCCCTCCCGCATATCCTTCGACTCCGCTTACTCAGGACGACAATCGCACAAATAAATTTTATCGATAATTTCCAGGCAGCTTCTAAGAAAAAATTCCGCGCAAATAATTCTGTTGAAAAAACTTTTTTCTCCTCTCTTAAAATAATTTCATTTTCGCTGCGAATAGTTTCGGGATGCTGAAAAAATTTTTTCAACGCGACCTTGTCGAAGCCGGCTGTGACGAAGCAGGACGCGGATGCCTGGCAGGTCCTGTGTTTGCGGCCGCTGTAATTCTTCCTCTGAAATTTTTTCATCCGCTGCTTAATGATTCAAAGCAAATGACTGAAGAAGAGCGTGATGAATTACGGCCGATCATCGAACGCGATGCCATCACATGGGCGGTCGCCCAAGTGAATCACCGGATGATTGACAGGATCAACATCCTGAAGGCATCCATTCTCGCAATGCACAAAGCGCTCGATCAGTTGCAGCACCGTCCGCAATTTATTTTGGTGGATGGAAATCGCTTTAAAAAGTACAAGAGCATTCCGCATCAATGCATCATTGAGGGGGATGCAAAATTTTCATCCATCGCCGCGGCAAGCGTGCTGGCAAAAACGCATCGTGATGAATACATGAAGCAACTGCATGAAAGTTTCCCTCATTACAACTGGAAGCGGAATAAAGGATATGCAACGGAAGAACACCGCCAGCAGATTTCCATCCACGGCATTTGTGAGCATCATCGAAAAACATTTCGGCTGTTTTATAATGAGCAACCGGAATTGTTTTCAGAGGAAATTATTCCTTCCTTGTAATTACCGTGCGTCAGGTTTACAACACTGCCATCTTTTGCCGTAAAGAAATGTTTCCTAAATGGAAAAATTTCCCATTACAGAATTACGGAATCATGTACTTTTGACTTTGTTGGACGCTTATGAGATTTTTTACATCCCAGTCAATATTTTTTTTACTATTCTCCTGTATCATACCGGCGTTAAGCGATGCACAATCGCCTCCTGTCAGGGAAATTAATGACACGCTCACACTCGCGCAGGTGCTGCAAAAATATCCCCACACCATTAAATCCGATGCAAATGGAAACAGCGGTGTAAGAGATGATCGCCCCAACATAATTTTTGTGATGGTGGATGATGAACGATGGGACGATCAGAGTGCTAACGGTGCTCCTTCTTTTTTTCAAACACCCAACATTGATCGCATTGCCAATGAAGGAATCAACTTCAAAAATTTCTTTGCCGTAAATGCCTTGTGCTCGCCATCGCGTTCAACATTCTACACCGGGTTGTATCCGCATCATCATAAAGTAGTGAATAATGCCGCGACTATGGATCGAAGCATTCCGTGGATTTCAGAAATCCTGCAGTCTGCCGGTTACTATACTGTGTTAGCAGGCAAGCTGGCGTTTAATGCTGATAGCGTGAGGGGTTTCGATGATTACATGATTGCCATCACCGAATCTTATGACCCGGCAAAGTACTCGATCTGGGCAGGTGATATTGCCATTCACGTCGTGGTTTCCGGGCATACCACTGATCTTCTTACTCAGTATGCAATCGGCAAAATGATGACACGGCCTGCCAACCGGCCTTTCTTTCTGTACCTGGCGCATCGCGCCCCGCACGTACCGTACCGGCCGCGAACTCAGGATGCAAACCTTTTCTCCAATGAGATAATGCCTTATGTAAATGCAAATAAGTACACGAAGAATTTTCCATCCTACTATTATCCCTATAATCAGGCAGGTGATTCTCTTCAGCAGGATAGTGACTACAGGGGATATTTTAGAATGCTGATGGGTGTAGAAGAAACTTTTGGACAACTTACAAACTATCTTGACAGCATGGGGCTTACTGACAAGACGGTAATCATGTATGCCAGCGATAATGGCGACATCAAATCAGAACATTTATTGCAGGGAAAACAATTACCACAGGAAGAATCCATGCATTTGCCGATGTTTATCCGGTATCCCGCATGGTTTCCGCAACACCAGGACATTTACAACGAGATTGGTATTAATGTGGATTGGGCACCTACCATTCTTGATGCAGCTCAAATTCCTGACATATATCACATGGATGGAGTTTCACTGAGAGCATTGGCTTACCATGCTGTTCACCGCGATGCATTCATGTATGAAGTATGGCAGGAAAATGAAACTCCTTCTCTGCGTGCCATAAGAACACAGTACTACAAATACATCTATAGTTTTTGCGACAACACTACCGAACAATTGTTCGATCTCGTGAATGATCCGCATGAAAATACCAATCTCATCAATGACCCTGCTTATCAATTGGTGGCACAATACTACCGTTGTAAGCTCGACAGTTTTCGCCGTGTACTGAATGACAGCGCATACATTACGGGCAGGCAGGCGAACAAGGATACTATTTATTACAGCAATGCTTCTGTTGGCTGCAAGCTAAAAAATGCAGACAGTTCACACGTGGGTGCTTCCCTTAATCCGGGTCCCATAGGAACCTGCACCTTTTCCCTGTTAGATGCTGATACCACATTTAATATCCTCACTAATGATCCGGATTATGGTGATCCTGTCTGGGAGATCACGGTATTCAACATTTTTGGTGAGGTGATCGCGAGTATGAGGAAGTATTATCCTTCACTGCCTTCCAACCAATTAGTACTGAATGAAAAACTTGCTCCCGGAATTTACTTCGCGCAATTCAGTAACAAGAATTCGAGACTGATAAGAAAAATAATCGCGCAATAACTCTTCTTTTTTCGGAGGAAAACTCTTCTGTATTCAGAACATTACTTTTGAAGAAATTTTTTTATGAAACTACTATGCGGTTTGTTCGCTGTGTTGCTGTTCTCCCCGCAGATTCATGCGCAGGATATTGAGTGGCAGAACTACAAGCCGCTGCAATGCGCAGGAAAAGTGCCTGATGACTTCACAGAGCTTTCTTCACAGAAATATCACACCGAGAAACAGGAGATTGATGTGAACGCAAAACGGGGCGTTCAAAAATCACAGGATCAGTTTTTCCTGAAATCAAATTTCATTATGAATGAGGTGCTGCACAGCGGACGTGTTGTGTTCGGCGACCCCGTAACGGAGTATCTGAATAACATTAAAGACATTTTGCTTAGAGATGATCCACAGCTCAGGGATAAAATTCGCATCTACACTTTTCGATCGGCAGAAGTAAATGCATACACAAGCAATGATGGTATTGTGCTCGTGACCACCGGTTTGATTGCCCAGGCAGAAAATGAATCGCAGCTCGCTTTCATTCTCTCGCATGAATTCCAGCATTACATCAGGAAGCACGCACTTAATGAGTACGTGGAGAGCAGGGCGATGCTGAAGGGGAGAGGCATCTACAGAAATCTTGACCCAAATGAAATTGAATTGAAGGCATTTCAATACTCGAAGGATCTCGAAAGCCAGGCGGATTCACTGGGACTCTTGTTGTACGCCAAATCAAATTATTCTCTGGAGGCTGCACAGCGCATGTTCGATGTGCTTCTCTATTCTTATCTGCCTTTTGATGAAGTGAAATTCAGCAAGGATTATTTCAATGAAGGAGGTTACCGGGTTCCGGCGGAATATTTTCTCGACAGCGTTTCAGCGATAAGTGCCGTAGATGATTATGATGATTCAAAGAGCACACATCCAAACATCAAATCACGCCGGACAGCGATGATCAATGAAGTGAGTGATCTGAAAGATGAGGGAAGAAAACTTTTCATTCAGCCTGAAGATGCGTTCAAAAAAATTCAGAATATCTGCCGCTACGAAGATTGTGTGCTGCACCTCAATAATTGTGAGTTCGAGGAAGCATTTTACAACGCATACCTTCTCACCCAGAATGATCCCAACAATATCTTCCTGAAAAAAATTATGACGCGCGCTCTTTATGGCAAAAGCTTCTACAAAAATTACAACCACTCCGGCGACAATGCTGTCTATTACAAAGACGTGGAAGGGGAGTCGCAGCAGATCTATTACTTATTTGATAAAATGCCGAAGAAAGATTTTAATATTCTCACATTGAAGTATGCATGGAATGTTCACCGCGCTGATGAGAAGGATGAAACAGTGAATAGGATTTGTCAGGACCTCACCGCGGAGCTGGAAAGTGAATTCAATCTCAAAGCGGATGATTTCAAAGATGCTTATCCTGTTGTTGTTGCTGACACGGTGAAGAAGCCGCTAAAAGACTCCATCAAAACTTCAGAAAAAAATCTTTCGAAGGTTGATAAGATCAAAGCTTCGGAAACCACCAAGAGCAGCGACTACACTTACTGGCGGTATGCGTTTGTGGATTACCGGAATGACAGTAGCTTCAATCAGCTATTTGCCGATGCAGAAAAAATAAATAATGAAAATACTGCGGGTGAGAAAAAGAGAAGAAAATACGGTGAAGAATATGCTCTTGGCATTGATCGCACGGTCATCGTAAACCCGATCTATTTAAAAGTAGATGAAACCAGAAAAGATCCTATTCGCTATGTGGCAGCAGAGCAACTCAAGCTCGATCTTCAAAACAAAATTCAAGCCTGTGCCGATGCTCTCGATCTTCAGATCAAATACCTTGAGACAATGAACCTGACGAATCAGGAAGCAGACAAATTCAATGATTTAGCGATGCTGAACAACTGGATCGGAGAAGAACTCAATCATGATGACGTGCCGGTTGTCAACTCGAACAATGAGATGATGCAGCAGTTGGTTTCGAAATATAACACTGAATATTTCACATGGGTGGGCGTGATCAGCTTTAAAGAAAAAAAAGAGTATGTGGGCGGAAGAATTTTTCTCGGTGTTTTATTTTTACCCTACCTTCCTTTTGCTGTTGCATACGCGGTAAAGCCGAATTATGACACTGCTATTTTTACCCTTGTTGCCAATGGAAAAACGGGAGAATTTGAAATGCAATACTCAAATTCCGTCGATGCACGTGATCTTAGTTCCATCCAGAAAAGTAATCTCTATTACATCTTGCAACAGATGAAAAACAAACCACAAAAAAAATGAAGGTCGCTCTCGTTTCCGGGTTCATACTACTGTTTTGTTATCATGCTTTTGCACAAGCACCGGGTTACGTAGGTAAAAAGTTTTCGCTCTATTATAATCCCGCATTTTTTATTACGGTTTACAATTCAGGCGGCGATGGGCCGAGCATTAATCTCCGTCATGATTTTTCAGCCGACTATGTAGTTTCAAAATCAATAGCGCTTGGGGGTTCTGTTAAATTAATTTCTCTCAAATTAAACAATGATTTCTATCATACTGACTATGTAGAAGGACATCTCTCAAAAGCATTTGAAGGTGTTGTTAAATTAAGTGGCCCTGTTTTCAGTGTGTATGTGAAAAAATTTTCTTTTCGTAAACGGGGATACATCGCGCCGGTAGGCGTTTACAATAAAATTGAGTTTTGTGTGGGATCCTATTCCGGCAAAACGGACCGGGTAGGCACACCTTATGATCCGGACTCCTACGATTATGTGAACCGTTTTGAATATCTCGGCTTCAACAATCACCTCACTACGGCAGGTTTCATTTACAGCTTTGGAAGACAGTCTCTTTTTTTCGATCGCTTATTTGTGACCACCGGAGGTTCGCTGGGGCTAATGCTTCCTACCGGGATTGAGCGCGGAGCAGGCATAGGAACAGGTGGTGATGGTTCAGAATTGAGTTATCGTGGTCAGGCAAGCTGGAGAACATTTGGTTATTTCATGCTCAATATCAACCTGGGAATTGGATTTCTTGCCCTGTAAAATCTTTTCACAGTGTATTCGACAAAAAGAATTTGCATTTGCGCCGTGACTCGAGGCGCAGTTGCATCGCAGGAGTGATCTCCCTATCATCACTGATCTCCATTTACAAAGGGCTCATTACACTTTTCTGAAATTTCTTTGAATTGATTTACCTGCTGTCAAAAATAAGTAGTGATCGTGTGCAATTATGTTACAAACACTACAGTACCCCGATAAAACCATCTCCGTGGGTCTTCCCGAAGAAAATTCAGGTCCAATTACTCCTTGATCGCGGTTACAAACTCTACCTGAGTCCGCAGAATGTTGAAATCGGAATGGAAATTGAAGAAGGAGCCTACATAAGTTAAGAGTAATGTTTACTTTTTTTTTGCAGCAAGCAAATACTTAAAAAAATTACTGCTACTTTTATCTCGGATTTTCATTCTATGATTCATTTTCTAAAACACTAAAACAACAACCTTATGCGAAAATTTACTCTAATCTCTGCTTTATTTTTTGTTGCCTGCACCGTTGCAATGGCGCAATCAAATCGAATAGTTGGAAGTGGCACTCCAACTACTGCTAAACAAACCAAAGTTGATGGGCTGCGGGATGATTCTTATCTTATACCTGCCAGTTATGTTGCAATTGCTGACGGTGGATTGGGATGTGACCTGTATATCTACACCATCAATGGAGCCCCCGGATATGTGGGAGGAAATAATGGTTATGGTGATAAGGAGAAAGCCCAATTTTTTGATCTTACCGCGATAGGACTTGATGGCGCTACTGTGGATTCAGTATGGATTTACTTTCCCGTAAAAAACACTAATTCAAATCCCGAAGATATTAACGTCAGGATTTATAATGGCGATCCTTCCACCGGCCCGGTTCAGATATTGTCAACTTCTGATCCTGTTAACCTGGATGACGTGGACACTACAGGTTTTCCTACGGGATTTAGTTTTACCAATATGCCTTTTGCAGCAAATGGATTTTTTGTTTCCGCAGTATTACCTACTGATGCAGGTGACACAGTATGTTTATTAATGAGTGCCAACGGGTGCGTTGAAAGCACAGGCTATTCATGGGAAAATTGGAGTGATGACACCTGGCATCCTCTTGATAGTGCATGGACAAACCTTGAGTCAGATTTTGGTATAATTGTTAAAATCACTTTCAACGTTGGAATAAATGATCCGGGTGCAGCGCAACTATTGTTCACCTCTCCCAATCCGGCTTCCGCAAATTTCAATGCTGCATATAAACTTTACAAGAGTGAAGAAGTGAAGCTGTACGTTTATGATTTGAGCGGCGTACTTGTTCAGTCACTTGAACTTGGCAATCAGTCAGCCGGAATTCATACGCAGCGCATTGATGTTTCTAATCTGCCTGTGGGTATGTATACCTATTCACTGGAAACAAATTCATCCAAACAATTTGCCCGGTTTAATGTTATCAGGTAAATAGGCAGGTAATTTTTTTTAAGAATCAAAAAGGCCATCCCACAACCTGGGGTGGCTTTTGTTTTGATACGACAAATGTGTTCATTCAATTTGAAAGTTTTTATCCTGCCACCACAATTTCACTTTAGTTTTGAATTAAATTACGGAGCGTGAAAAAAGAAAATTCTGCATTATTAAAACGGCTGCAACAGTATTCAGCCTTAGCGCTCCCCATGTTAGCTACAGCAGGACTTGCGGGCGCTCAGGTTGTCTACAAGGACATTAATCCGGATGTCACTCTTTCTTTACCGGGAGATTCGATGCTTCTTGATTTGAATAATGATGGCGTGTTTGACTATACCTTCCGCATGGTTGCATATACCACTTATTGGAACAGAGCGTGTGTAGCCCCGGCGAATGTATCGGGAGTATATTTAACAGGAAATAAGAATGCAATCATCGGGTATCTTAATATAAAAAACAGCGGGACAATATACGCTTATGCTTCCGCCCTGTCCACTGGCCACGCTATTGATGACAACCAGCCGATGTTTGTTATGCACGACATACTTTTTACTGATTCAGGCAACAACCTGTTCTACCTTCCTGGAATGAACTCCGTTTTTAGCACTGCTCAATATGGTGAATGGAAAGATGGTGCCGATCACTTTGTTGGATTTAAGTTTACTCCTGATGACGGTGCTACTTTTTATTTCGGATGGGCACGATGCCTTGTTTCTACTGATGCAAAAACCATGATCATAAAAGATTACGCTTACCAACCCCAAGCCGGAACAGCCATTGTTGCCGGTGAAGGAATAAATATTGGAATTCAAATACCGGCAAATGAAGATGGAGTAAAAATAGTTATGGCAGGTCATTTTTTGAATGTGAATTTTGAAACCATCAATTTTTCTGATACGAGCATTCGGTTGCTTAATGTTTTAGGTCAGGAAGTAATGAATCGAAAAGTTACCTCGGCACAAAATACCATTGGTCTGAAGCAAATTCCTGCCGGAACTTATTTAGTGCAAGTCAACTACCGGGGCAAGGAAATTTCAAAAAAGATCATGGTTAATTGATGGAGCAAAGTTTGAATTGAAAATAAGCAGCTCCAAAGTCGTCAGTAAGAAATGCAGGCGACTTTTTCTTTTACACATTGTGATTTCATAACTATCCATAAAAAAAATTGGCGATGGAGTGAATTAAGTATTTTTGAAAAAAATTATCACGCACATGAAAAAAGAAAATTCTACACTCAAGAGAAAGCTAAAGCAATATTCTGCGGTTGCCGGATCTATGCTTGCTGTTACAGGTGTTGCTGATGCGCAAGCCATTTACACGGATGTAAATCCTGATAAAGTTCTCATCGGAACAAATCTCTTACCCGGCGATACCATGAGGCTAGATTTAAACAATGACGGGATTACAGACTTTATTTTCTTCGCATGGAAGGGAAGTACGTACCAGGGAGCAGGACTCATGGTGCCGTATTATCCATTAAGTAATTCCAATGCAATTATTGGCAACCTGGGAACACTATTTAGCCATCCTTTCCTAAAAGAAGATGCTTTGGCCATGGGAGATAATATTGGTCCTGGTCAACCCTTCTACAAATATGCAGATATAACATATAGCAGTACTTTCCTGCATCCTATCATGGGATATGTTTCAACCGGAAACACTGCCGGCGTGGGCGCGTGGGTTGGAGTGCAAGATCATTTCTTAGGACTAAAGTTCACCGATGGAGCTAACTTCCATTATGGCTGGGCACGTTGCAGCCTTTCAGCAGATGCAGATACGCTTACATTGAAAGACTACGCTTACAACTCAATAGTAAACGCGTCGCTATTTGCCGGTCAGGGAGATCCCCTCGGCAGTTCCTCTGTACATCAACAAAGTAGCTTCAACATTTTCGGTTACGAAGGAGTAGTCAATATTTTTGTGAGTGACGGAAAGTTGGATGAAGCCACAATAACTGTAATCAATATGCTTGGAGAAACGGTGATCAATCAACCGTTAACAGATCGAAATACCCGCATTGATCTGAATCAATTCGCGAAAGGAATTTACCTGGTAACAGTTCAGCGAGGTGGTGAAATTTTCTCAAAGAAAATCTCATTCAGGTAATAATATTTTTTTCAGAAAAATTCAAAGCCATCTCAGGTTAACGGGATGGCTTTCGTGTTGCACCAACTCTAACCGTATTCTGCATCAAATTAAAACCTGGATCAGCTCCTCCACTTTCCCCATCCACTTCACTTCAATTTTGTATTTCGAAAGATCGAGTCCTTTCTGATTATATTTGGAAACGAAAATTTTTTGGAAGCCCAGTTTATCCGCCTCACTGATGCGCTGTTCGATTCTTGTCACCGCACGAATTTCTCCGGACAGTCCTACCTCGCCACTGAAACAAATGCCTGCAGCAATGGGCGCATCTTCGAATGAAGAAATCAGAGCAGCCACAACAGCGAGATCAATAGCAGGATCTTCTACACGCAATCCACCGGCAATATTGAAGAACACATCCTTCACACCAAAATGAAAACCGCAACGCTTCTCGAGTACAGCAAGCAGCATGTTCAATCGTCGCGGATCAAACCCGGTTGATGACCGCTGCGGCGTTCCGTAAACAAAGGGTGTAACAAGCGCCTGCGTTTCAATGAGCATCGGTCGTATGCCTTCCATCATCGAAGCGATGGCGATGCCGCTCACTTGTTCATCACGCTGCGTGATTAAAAGCTCCGAAGGATTTTTCACCTGCCGCATACCGTCAACAGTCAATTCATAAATGCCAAGCTCTGATGCAGACCCGTAGCGATTCTTCAGCGTTCGCAAAATGCGGTACGTGTAATGGCGATCTCCTTCGAGTTGTAAAACTGTATCCACCATGTGCTCCAAAACTTTTGGCCCTGCAAGTGCTCCTTCTTTCGTGATGTGCCCGATCAGGAATACAGGAACGTTTGACTCTTTCGCATACTGCAGAAATTCTGACGTGCATTCGCGCACCTGCGAGATGCTGCCTGCTGTTGCATCAATCGAAGGCGTCTGCATGGTTTGTATGGAATCAATGATGAGCACATCAGGATCAATCGCAGTGATGTTGTGAAAAATACTTTCGGTGTTAGTTTCCGTGAGCAGGTAACATTGATCATTGACTTGCTGTAATCGCTCTGCTCGCATTTTAGTTTGCTGCTCACTTTCTTCTCCCGAAACATACAGAACAATGTAATCTTTTAAGAGCAGTGAAAGCTGCAACAGCAATGTTGATTTTCCGAAACCCGGTTCACCGCCAAGAAGAATGACAGAGCCGGGAACAATGCCACCCCCGAGTACGCGATTCAATTCTTCATCTGGCGTGATCAGCCGCGACTGCTTCGAAGGCTCGATGTCAGAAATTTTTTGCGGTTTCGTTTCACGCTTCGCCCGATCATGCCTGCGCCACGCAACCGGCTTGTTTTCTTTCATAATCACTTCTTCAACGTAGGTATTCCACTCGCCGCATGATGGGCACTTGCCAATCCACTTCTGTGATTGTGCACCGCAGTTCTGGCAAAAGAAAACTGTTTTTGTTGCTGCCATTTCAGAGCGGGCAAGGTACTGATTCAGCAGTCACGTGCAAATGAATTTTTTCTGTTGAAGAGAATTCTATTTTTTTTACCTATTGCTCCCGATCCATCGGGATGCCTATTGCCTGCTCTTTTAAACATTGCCATGTGCATGAAGAAAAGAAGTTCGCAGGTGAATTGAAATACCTTTAGCCCGAAAAATTTTTTCTATGAAAAGAATCAGGTTGATGGTAGTGATGATTTTTGTCGCGGGTTATTTCTCAGCTTGCGTACCGGCAAAAAAACTGGAAGATGCTCAATCGCAAATCGGTAAGCTGCAGGCAAATAACAAAGACCTTCAGGGAAAATTGAATGATGCAAACGGGCAAGTCACAACACTCTCAGAAATGATCAATGATTTGAATGATGAAATAAAAAAGATGATGAGTGATACGATGGCACTGGGAGAAAAATATCGTAAGTCATTTTCAAACTATAATGACCTGAATGCGCTGTATGACCAAACGGTACAGCAGAATAAATTGCTCCTTTCAAAGTCTTCTACTGAGCGAACAGCCTTGCTCGATTCGCTGACCAGGAAACAAAATGATATCAGGAAGAAGGAAGAGGAACTTGCACAGCGTGAGGAAAAGCTCAGAGAGCTGCAATCGCTGCTTAACAGAAAAGATTCTGCTACGGCTGCACTCAAAGCAAAAATTCAGCAGGCGCTTTTGGGATTTGAAAAAAGTGATTTGACCGTGGAGCAGAAGAATGGAAAGGTATACGTATCACTCGCTGAGAAACTTTTGTTCCCTTCCGGCAGCACTGAAGTAAATCCCAAGGGAAAATCAGCACTCCAAAAGCTTGCAGAGGTGCTGAAGAAAAATCCAGACATCGGGATTACTGTTGAAGGTCATACTGACAACGTTCCTATTTCCACTGCAGCGATGAAAGATAATTGGGACCTGAGTGTGCTGCGTGCGACAAGCATCATTAGAATTCTCACCGATGCAGGAGTGGACCCAAAGCAAATCACAGCATCGGGCAGAGGGGAATATTTTCCTGTACAGCCCAACACAAATCCGGAAGGTAAAGCGAAGAATCGCCGATCTGAGATTATCCTCACTCCTAATTTGGAGGAACTTGCCAAACTTCTCGGGCAATGATGATTTCTTTCTCAATAGCTTTGGCCTTGAATACGATTTACGATATACTCCCGATTAATCGGGAACGACTCAGACTGTTTTGTCGTAGTACGTATATCGTACATCGTTAGCTCCATTCATAATTAACGAATAATTCCTCTTGGGCTTTCTCGATCTATTCATAAAGCGGCGCGACGGTGGCAATGAAAAAGAGATGTCATTCCTCGAACATCTTGAAGAATTACGCTGGCACATCTTCCGTTCACTGATTGCCATTCTTTCTGTGGCCGTGGTTCTCTTCCTCAACAAAAGTTTTCTTTTCGACAAAATCATTTTAGCGCCAAAGCACCCTGAGTTCTGGACGTATCGGGAGATGTGTCGTCTCGGAGATTTTTTACACATGCCGGGTTTCTGTATGCACGATTTTGGATTCACGGTGATGAACATTGATCTGTCCGCGCAGTTTATGATTCATTTAAAAACTTCTTTCACCCTGGGATTGGTTGCTGCTTTTCCCTATGTGCTCTGGGAATTCTGGCGATTCATTAGTCCTGCATTACTTGAAAAAGAAAAAAGTGCGGCTTCAGGAATTGTGCTTGCGGGATCCCTTCTTTTCTATACCGGTGTTTTATTCGGCTACTATTTAATTGTTCCATTTACTGTGGTTTTTCTCGGTACTTATCAAGTGAGTGCTGAGGTAACGAATCAAATCAATCTCTCTTCATACATCGAAACCGTAACCGGACTCGGCTTTGCCTGCGGACTAATGTTTGAATTTCCCCTTGTGATATATTTTCTCGCCACCGTCGGTTTGGCGACGCATGAATTTTTAAGCCGCTACAGAAAAGTAGCGATCGTGATCATTCTTCTCCTCGCTGCGGTCATCACACCCTCACCGGATATGTTCAGTCAAACGATTGTGGCACTTCCCCTTTATGGTTTGTTTGAAATGGGAATTGTGATCTCAAAACGTGTGAGCAGAAGAAGAGAGAAAAGAAAAAAGCTGGAGGAAGAAAAAATCATGGAGGAAAGTGAAGTTTAAATGAAGTGCTGGCTATTGGGTACTCCGCCCCGATTCATCGGGGTGGAGTTAGAGTGGAAGGAATTCTTACTCAAACTTTAATCCACGCCCACCACCTTGCTTCTTCTTTCTAATTGAAGTGTATCGCGCCACTTGCCATTCATCTTTCCGATTCGCTCTCTTCTTCCGAAAATTCTGAACCCGGCCTTCTCATGAATGTGAATGGAAGAAACATTCTCCGGAAAAATTCCTGCGGTCAATGTCCAGATGTTGTTTGCCTCACTTTCTTTGATCAGCGCTTCAAGCAGCAGGGTGCCAATTCCTCTTCCGCGGGCAGAAGATTTTACATACACGCTTACTTCTGCCACACCTCCATACACGCAGCGATCAGAAACTTTACTCAGTGCAGCCCAGCCGAGAATTTCATTTTCTTGTTGAGCAATTAATCTTGCAAAAGGAAGGTGGGATTCATTCCATTTTTCCCATGAGGGAGATTCTGTTTCGAAGGTGGCGTCGCCGGTGGCAATTCCTTCTTCATAAATTTCTTTGACCTGTTGCCAATCGTTTTCACGTAGCTGAACGATTTTCATTGCTAATTCAGTTGAGGTGAATGCAAAGGAATATAACTTTGCTCTATGAAGAAGCGAGTGGTGTCGAAAAAATCAAAAAAGGCCGGAAAGAAAAAGTCGGTCGTTGATTCTTTGGTTGGCATTATTAAAGGCGTACCAGAAGATATAGACTATAAGGAGTTAATCTGGCAAGCAATCAAAGCGAAACATGGAATCTGATTTGAAACATTTCTTCACCTTAAATTTCATCGTCAATCTAAAACAAATTTACTATGAACCAGGAAAAAATTCTCGCCATCGGCAGTGATCATGCAGGTTATGAATACAAAGAAATCCTTCGCACAATGCTAGCCGATGAAGGATACGAAGTCATCAACTTCGGGACGGATTCTCCTGCATCAGTTGACTATCCTGATTTTGTTCATCCGGTTTGTGAAGCGATGGAGAAAGGCAATGCCACGGTAGGAATTCTATTGTGTGGCAGTGCCAACGGTGTTGCCATGGCAGCGAACCGCCACAAGCACGTTCGTGCCGCAGTTTGCTGGGACACAGAGATCGCACAACTCTCCCGTTCACATAATGATGCGAACATAATTTGCATTCCGTCCCGCTTTGTTGCAATCGAGCTTGCACATGAAATGACGGAAAAGTTTTTGAATACTGCTTTCGAAGGTGGGCGCCATCAGCGCCGCGTTGAAAAGATTGAATATGTTTGATCCTATTGTTTTCATTCTTCATTACATTGCATGAAACACATTCAGGTTTGCTGCAATTAAAGAAAAAAGGTGTGTGCTCCCCGCGATTTTCATTTTACTCACAGAGTCCTGCGGACAAATGGAAACTTCTTTTCGTTTTTATTTCGGTATTGTATTTTGATAATGCTTTCAGTCAGTCTTCGTATTCTGCAACGGGTAAGGCCTCCTTCTACGCGAAAAAATTTGAGGGACGAAACACGGCGAGCGGGGAAAAATTTTCAAACAAAAATTTTACAGCAGCACACCGCACGCTTCCGTTTGGAACGCTGGTGAAGGTGACCAACCTGTCAAACAGCAAAACTGTTGTTGTAAGGATCAATGATCGCGGCCCGTTTATCAAAGGAAGAATCATTGACCTCGCACGCATCGCGGCTGATTCACTCGATTTCATTCAGGCCGGCTGGGCCATGGTGAAAGTGGAAGAGGTGTTCCCAATCATCGTTGACACTGCATTTGTTTTGCGCGACACTTCGCTTTTTCGTTTCCCGCTTGACTGGCTTGGCAATTGGCAGGGTGATCTTAAAGTGTACACAGCAACCGGGTTGAAACAAGTTGTACCCATGGAGCTTCACATTCTTCCTACCGCTCTTCCTGACCGCTTTTCCTGGATCATCTCTTATGATTCATTACTGCGCAACTATGAGCTTGTGGTTCGTGATTCATTACAGAAAATTTATTCACTCGATGAGAAAAACGGGATTGATATATCAAGCTCCCTGCTCAGCAATCACTTCTTAAGCCGCTTTTTTGTTGAAGGACAATTCATCGAAAGTGAATACACCCTGCAATCAAAAGATGAAATGACTTTTGAGATTCACGCAGGAAACAATGAACATGAGTGGAGCACCGGAAATGTTTTTACGCAAAACGATTCCATTCCAAAAGTAGAAGTGTTCACCATCCGGGTGTTGCAGATTGCAGCGCTTCACAGGATGAAGGAATAATTTGCAGCAAGAAATGAGGCTGTCTCAAAAGTCTTAAAATTTAGAAGTCATTCCGAATTTATTTCGGAATCCGCCCGAATTTGGCAGATGCTGAAACGAGTTCAGCATGACGATCATGCTTTTGAAACAGCCTCATTTCTGAGCAGAGCGTTTTGCTGAAATTAATTGGACATAGGCATAATTTTAGTTTTCTCAATTTAGCGCTCACAAAATTTCTGATCCTCCATGAAAGTTGTCCTGTTCCTTGTTGCAGTTTTGGTCACTATAAATTGTCGCGCACAAGAAGGACAGATCACGGTCGTGCAGGATACCTCTATTCTGCGCGTATTAAATCTCTACGCAACTTTTGCAAAAGAAAAACGCCAGGTAAATGGCTATCGCATACAGCTTGCCTCGAACAACAATCGCAAAGAGCTTTTGAATTTGAAAGCTAAATTCATACAGGAATATCCTGATCAGACAGCGTATGTTGAATATTCTGCACCGCAATTCAAACTGCGTGTCGGTGATTTCAAAACCCACGGTGAGGCCGATTTGTTTTTGATCGAGGTTAGAATAAATTTTTCTTCAGCGTTTATTGTGCCGGATAAGATTGTGATGGAGGGAGTGGAGTGGTGAAGGGTCACTGGTCAGTAGTCATTGGTCAATAGTGAATAGTGAATGGTGAATACAGAATCAATTCAAAAGATAAAATCTCTCGCTCACGGTATTCGTGATGAATTAATTTCAATCCGTCGTCATATTCACGCTCATCCTGAGCTTTCTTTTCATGAAACGGAAACTGCAAAATTCATTTCTCAAAAACTATCAAATTGGAACATTGAACATAAAACCGGCATTGGCGGAAATGGAATTGTTGGAACAATTAAATCCGACCTGTCCCGATTCGATCGGGAAATCAATCCCGATGGATCGGGACCAAAATCCAAAATCCGATGTGTTGCGTTGCGCGCTGATATGGATGCGCTTCCTATCCTCGAACAAAATAATGTTGATTACAAATCACAGAACGAGGGCGTGATGCATGCATGCGGGCATGATGTACATTCATCGGCATTGCTCGGTGCGCTGAAGATTCTTAATGAAATGAAAAATGATTTTGAGGGAACCATTAAATTCATCTTTCAACCCGCTGAAGAAAAATTACCGGGTGGCGCATCGCTCATGATTCGTGAAGGTGTGCTGGAGAATCCGAAACCCGATGCCATTATTGCGCAGCATGTCTTCACGCCGCTTACGGCGGGAAAAGCAGGGTTCTTTGCCGGAAAGTACATGGCATCTAGTGATGAGTTGTATTTCACGGTGAAAGGAAAAGGCGGCCATGCTGCTGTTCCGAAGGATACTATCAACCCGATTTTTATTGCTGCACACCTCGTGAATGAAATTGAAATGCTGAGTAAGGAGTTGTCGCAGGCAGAAATCCCTACCATCCTTGCTATTGGAAAAATTGTTGGACCCGGCGCGACGAACGTGATTCCTGATGAAGTGAAACTTGAAGGTACTTTGCGCACCATGGATGAAGCATGGAGAATAAAGCTTCATCAAAAATTGAAAGGACTCGTGGGTGAATTTAACGAGCTCCATGAAGGGGAGGTGAGTTTTGAAGTCAAACACGGTTACCCCTGTCTGGTGAATGATGAAGTTGTGACCACCCGTTCAAAGAACTTCGCGAAAGAATTTCTTGGGCAGGAGAATGTGGTGGATTTGAATGTATGGATGGCCTCGGAGGATTTTGCTTTCTATTCCCAACAAATCCCGGCGTGCTTTTACCGCATCGGCACCGGCAATCCGGAAAAGGGGATTACTTCAGGCGTTCACACTTCTACTTTCAATGTTGATGAAGATGCGTTGGAAATTGCAAGCGGAATGATGGCCTGGATTGCTATGAATCTGCTTCAGGAATGAGTCCGTAAACCCAGTTAAGGCGGTATCGTAGTGAAGTGAATAGCCTATATTTGCGCCTCACTCCGCAGGAGTTCCTTCGGAACCATTTTTCACCCTCAAAACCACGCACCCCCAAAAATGTCAGTAGCTAAATATATTATCCCTCACGGTCATACGATCACCAAAGAAAATCGCCAGGAACTCATAGGTCATAAATCATGCATACTATGGTTTACGGGCCTGAGCGGCTCCGGAAAATCAACCCTTGCCAATAAAGTAGAAGAGAAAATGTTCGAGATGGGTCTTCATACCTACATCCTCGATGGCGACAATGTTCGCATGGGATTGAATAAAGGTCTCGGTTTCAGTGATGATGACCGCAAAGAAAACATCCGCCGCATCGGTGAAGTATCAAAGTTATTTGTGGATGCCGGAGTGATTGTTTCCACTGCCTTCATCTCCCCGTTCCGTTCTGATCGCGACATGGTTCGCAGCATAGTGAAGCCGGAAGAATTTCTCGAAATCTATGTTGATGCTCCTCTCGATGTTTGTGAAAAGCGCGACCCGAAAGGATTGTACAAGAAAGCCCGCGCCGGTGAGATCAAGCAATTCACCGGAATTGATTCACCCTACGAGGCACCCGAGCATCCTGAAATTGATGTGAAGACCGGAGAATTTTCCCTTGAAGAATGTGCACAGCAAGTGATCAACTGGCTGCAAGAACATAATTATATCCCGGCTGAAGAACCGGCACTTTCATCCAACTAAATCCAAATCAATAATGAATCAACCACATGGCGGCACGCTCGTGAATCGCATTGCTACAGGAGCGCGCAAAACAGAATTAGAGAATAAAGCAAAATCACTCTTCCAACTCACAATCGAAGACCGTTATGGCGCCGATGTGGAGATGATTGCCAATGGCGCATTCAGCCCCCTCACCGGTTTCATGAATAAGGCAGATGCAGAAGGAACGATTGAGAAAATGACGCTGAGCAATGGCTTGCTCTGGGGAATCCCGATTCTTCTTCCTTCAGGCGATCAGCACGATAACATTAAGATCGGGGCTGAGATCGCGTTGATCGAAAAGAGTTCCGGCAATGTGCTGGCGATTATGACGGTGGAAGAAAAGTTTGAGCTCGATATCATGAACCTTGCACAGAAATGCTTCAAGGCCACTGATGATAAGCACCCGGGTGTCAAGGCCATTTTAAGCGGCGGAAGCAAATTCATTTCCGGTCCTCTGGAAATGGTGAACCGCCCGACACGTCACGACGAGATTGATGACAAGTACTACATGGATCCCTCTGAAACGCGTGCTGAGTTTGCAAAGCGCGGATGGAAAACAGTAGTAGCGTTCCAAACAAGAAACCCTATTCACCGCGCACACGAATACCTGATCAAATGCGCACAGGAAATTGTTGACGGAGCATTAATTCATCCGATTGTGGGCGAAACAAAACCCGATGACATTCCTGCTCCTATTCGCATGCGCTGCTACGAGGCATTGATCAACGGGTATTTCAATCCGGAGAACACGATGGTAAGTGCGCTGCCGACTGCCATGCGTTACGCCGGTCCGCGCGAAGCAATCAATCACACGCTCATCCGCAAGAACTACGGCTGCACGCACATGATCGTTGGTCGTGATCACGCCGGCGTAGGGACCTACTACGGAACATACGAGGCACAGCAAATGATGGACAGCGTTGCCGACCGTACCGGAATGACGATCCTTAAATTTGAAAATACTTTCTTCTGCAAGGAAACAGAAGGCATGGCATCGAGCAAAACTTCTCCGAAGAATGCAACCCAGGTTTCATTGAGCGGAACAAAAGTTCGCGAGATGCTTGCAGCAGGTGAGCGCCCGCCGGCAGAGTTTTCAAGAGCGGAAGTGGCTGATATTCTTATTGAGTGGGCGACTTCGAAAGCGCCCGTGGGTGTTTAGACTTAAGAAATAAGACATAAGAGTTAAGACAATGAAACCCTGGTGATGAGCCGGGGTTTTGTTTCACGCGCGTCTCATGAAAACTTTTCTTTACTTTGTAAAAAATAATTCTTATGACGATTTCTTCCATTGATCTTTATCGCATTCTAAAAGATAAAATGGGTGATGATCAGGCGAAAACTTTAACGGAATACATTGAAGCGAAAGTGGATGATAAGTTCAATGACAATAAAACATTGTTTTCTACCAAAGAAGATTTAGCCAATGTGAAAGTTGATATCCTTCGCACCATTTATATTGTCGGGCTGGTTCAGTTTCTTGCAATCGTCGGTTCTGTATTGCTTATTGTAAACTTTATGTTGAAATAATTTTTGAGTTTAAATAAATAAAACTCTGGTGATGAGCCGGGGTTTTTTCTTGCAGACATCCGGAATCTTTTGTCTTTGATTGAAATAAAACTTACACAATGAATCCCACCCGGCAAATTCTTCTGGTGCCTCTTGCACATAAGATTTTTCTTAATTGAGCGAATAATTTTCTTCCTATGAACAAACAACTACTCTGTTTCTTTCTTCTTCTCATTTGCGCCTCAGGATCTTTGGCTCAGCAAGCTCCTGCAATTGAGTGGCAGAAATGTTACGGCGGAGTCTATCATGACTGGGGGCCTAATTCCATTAAGCAAACCACCGATGGCGGATTTATTATTGCCGGGTATACTAATTCCAGTGACGGAGATGTTTCAGGAAATCATGGCGGTGAAGACTACTGGATTGTAAAACTTGATGCATCCGGAAACGTGCAATGGCAGAAATGCTTGGGAGGATCCGGTGATGAAGAACCTTTTTCCATTCAGCAAACCGCCGATGGCGGATTTATTATTGCCGGGTATACTCAATCCAGTGACGGAGATGTTTCAAGCGGCCATGGGTTATCAGACTACTGGATTGTAAAACTTGATGCATCCGGAAACATGCAATGGCAGAAATGCCTGGGAGGATCTGGTGATGATGGAGCTTCTTCCATTCAGCAAACCGTCGATGGTGGATTTATTGTTATCGGATCTACTTTTTCTAATAGTGGAGAAGTTTCCGGGAATCATGGTTATAGTGATTTGTGGGTTGTAAAACTGGATACGTCAGGGAATATTCAATGGCAGAAGTGTTTAGGGGGAGGTTATTATGATTATGGTTCGTCTTTTTTGCAAACCCCTGATTTAGGATTCATTGTTGCCGGAACGTCTGGATCAAACGATGGAGATGTTTCCGGCAATCATGGTTCTAATGACTACTGGATCGTAAAGCTGGACTCATCTGCAAATATTCAATGGCAGAAATCTTTGGGCGGAAGTCGTACTGACGAAGCGCACTCCATTTTGCAAACTGACGATGGAGGATTTATTGTTGCCGGATCATCTTTATCAAACGAAGGAGATGTCTCCGACCATCATGGTAGCGATCAGGACGCTGATGCCTGGATCGTAAAACTGGATTCGTCCGGAAATATTCAATGGCAAAAATCACTGGGAGGAAGTGGTGGTGACGAGGCTTCTTCTATCATTAAATCAATTGACGGCGGATTTATTTTTGGTGGTGGATCCGGAACCAATGATGGAGATGTTACCATCAATCATGGTCAAGGGGATTGCTGGATCGTAAAAATTGATTCGTCGGGAAACATGATATGGCAAGAGTCTTTCGGAGGAAGCGGCTCTGATGGTGCTTTCGATATACAGCAAACTGATGATGGAGGATTAATTTTTGGTGGGCCTTCTCAATCAAACGATGGAGATGTTTCCGGCAATCACGGAGACAGAGATTTTTGGATTGTGAAGCTCACAAAGAATTTTAATGCCATCACCGGAAACATATACATAGATGCAAACAGCAATGGAGTGGAAGATGCAGGTGAATTTCCTTTAGGCGATCACAAAATTACGGAGCAGAATTCGGGCAGATTTACTTTTTCATATCCGACAGGGTTCTATCGCGCGACGGTTTTAGACACCGGAAGTTTCGTGGTTTACCCAGATACTATCAATTATTACCATCCTCTTCCTGCCAATCAAAGTGCATACTTTTCGGCGATGCAGCAAACCGATTCGCTGAATGATTTTGCAATGCAGCCTGCCGGAGTTTTTAATGATTTAAATATTCAAATTACTCCCATGTCGGCATTCCGCCCCGGCTTTGATTCGTACTATTCCATTACATATAAAAATGTCGGCACAACCACACTGTCGCCTAATGTGATTTTTTATCCTGATAACAATTTAACTTTTGTTTCTGCCAATGTAAACCCAACATCCGTTACAACCGATTCAGTGGTGTGGAGCTTAGGCCCGCTTGCGCCGTTTTATGCGGGAAGTATTTTGGTAACGGTGCATGTAGATACAACTGCATTGATAGGAACCTTAGTAACTTCAGGAGCACGCATTGAGCCGGTGACAGATGATGAAACCCCTGCCGACAATTATTCTGAATGGACGAATGAATTAACAGAAGGCTATGATCCTAATGCAATGCTTGTTGATCGCGAAACTATGTTAACAACCGAGCTAATTTCTCCGCCTTATCTCGACTATCTCATCTATTTTCAAAACACAGGAAACGATACAGCATTTAATATAAGCGTTCGAAATAAAATACCCAACACTCTTGATCTGAGCAGCTTTGAATTCGTTGCATCTTCAAATCCTGTGAGCATCTCCTACAGCGAATATCAGCATTCGGTGACTTTCACTTTTACCAATATTCTTTTGCCTGACAGCACAACAAATGAACCGGCCTCTCATGGATTTGTCCGTTACCGCATAAAACCTCTTTCAACATTGGTAGCAGGAGATTCAATAAAAAACACAGCGTCTATTTATTTTGATTTCAATGCACCGGTAGTGACGAACACGGCGGTAACAGCGATTACTCTTGCGACTGTTATCTCGAAATCAGAATTTCAGGAAAGCATTTCCATTTATCCCAATCCTTCTGACGGAAAATTTGTGATAGTCAACTTAACAACCCCCGCCAACCAAGTCACCATTCGCATATATGATTTGCAGGGAAGAAGAATGAATTGCGAATTTCGGATTGACGATTTCGAATTGAACTCCATCCAACTCAACACTGAAAAATTACCTGCTGGATTCTACACCCTTCAAATCATCAACAACAAAACCGATGAGAGTGAGGTGGGGAAGTTTGTGAAAGGAGAATAATTTTTATGAGCCGGGGTTTTTGTTTTACACTGCAATAAAATGGACAAAGAGAAACTATTCAATCACCACTTTCTTTACCTGCCTTTTCTCGCCATCATCAACGGCTACAAAGTAAATTCCTGCGGCGAGGTTGCTCACATCCATTACCAACTGTGATTGGGTGATAGTTTGCTCATTCAATTTCACGCCAAGATCATTGAATAAAATTATTCGCGAGGGAAGAGGAGATTGTTGGAAGTGAAGAATGAGATTATGGTTTTCAATGTAGGCATTGAAAAGATTTGAAGAAGGAATACTCTTTATAGAAGTAGGGCATCCAGTTAGAATAGCAGAATCAGGAATAGCTTCGTAAGCATAATCTTCAATGAAAAGCGTATCAACGTTAGGATAGTGTGTCATTCTTATCCAACCATAATGATTGCCATCAGTAAGATGTAAAATAATGGGAGCAAACTTGTGAAGGCCATAATCAGCCCATTGATTATCTCCCGCACCTGAGGACCAATAACTCGCCATCAGACCCAGGAAGTTGTTTCCTGAAGTATAGGAAGGCGCCCAGAAATAAGTGGAGCTAGGGTTCCCTGAAATAATCCTGCAGTTACCCAATGCTGCAAGATAAGTGAAATCAAGCCCAATATAAGCAAGACCAAAATTGCCCTCATTGAAATAGAGTCGCGGGGGATTGCTGCTGTGTCCATCCAACCAAAAATCAACGATACCATCATTATTCATGTCAAGGTCATAGATCGGATTTGCATCTGTAACAAATGTATCCGGAACAATATCATGATAAATCACCTGTGCATCCGCTCTATGATTTACAGCCATCATTGCTCCCGCCATCACCGAATACCCCGCCAGTTTTTTCTTAAATGAGGAAACATCTTTCATAAAAAACTCTGATGAAGTAAAGGTACCATTAAGTAAGAAGGTCGCATTACTTTAACAACTCCATCCAACTCAACACTTCAACATTACCCGATGAATTTTACACGCTTCAAATCATCAACAATAAAACCGGTGAGAGTGAGGTGGGGAAGTTTGTAAAGGGAAAATAAATAGTTCTTCTATGCTGTATCAAGGTATCTTATGGAGATGATTCTTGCGCTAACTTGCAGGGCATTTAACAAACAACTGCCTTGAAAACATATCCCTCACGTGCTCTGTTTCTTCTTTCATTATTCATGAGCATCACCATAGTTTGTACATCACAAAATGGTTTTGTCGGGAAATGGGATCAGCGTTTTGGAGGAACAGATCAGGAACATCTTACCACGCTTTGTCAGGCAAAAGACGGAGGATTTATTCTCGGGGGATATTCTTTATCCGATAGCAGCGGTGATAAAACCCAGCATACACGCGGCGCTTATGATTACTGGATTGTAAAAATTGACTCCGGCGGAAATAAGCAATGGGATAAACGATATGGTGGTAGTGACTATGACTGGCTTTTTTCAGTAGTGCAGACTTCTGATGACGGTTTCATTTTGGGAGGAAGATCAAATTCAGACATCAGTGGAGACAAAACACAACCGGCGTGGGGCACATGGGATTATTGGGTGGTAAAAATTGATTCACTTGGTAACAAGCAATGGGATAAGCGGTTTGGAGGAACACTGGATGACTGGCTGTATTCATTGCAACAAACACCTGACGGAGGATATATTTTAGGTGGATGGTCAGATTCAGAAATCAGTGGAGATAAGACGCAGGCACCCTGGGGATATCTTGGAAGCTTTGATTTTTGGATTATAAAAATTGATGCGCTGGGAAATAAACTGTGGGACAGGCGGTTCGGGGGAGATGGTACCGATGGCATCAATTCAATAAGCACAACAACAGACGGCGGATTTATTTTGGGGGGAGTTTCCAATTCCGGAATCAGCGGAGACAAAACTCAACCAAATTGGGACCCTGCCTTATATACTTCTGATTACTGGATTGTGAAAATAAATTCAGTCGGAAATACTCAATGGGATAAACGATTCGGAGGCACTAATGATGACCAGCTTTTTACCGTAGAGCAAACGAAAGACGGAGGTTATATTTTAGGAGGTTTTTCAGAATCAGGGAATGACGGAGATAAAACGCAACCCAATTGGGACACTACTCTTTATCCATACGACTATTGGATCGTAAAAACTGATTCGCTCGGCGACAAGCAATGGGATAAGGATTTTGGTGGAACCGATCGAGAAAGGTTTGGAAGTATTTCTCAAACATCTGATGAAGGATATTTGATTGCCGGCACATCCTTCTCTAATGAAGGTGGTAACAAATCAGAAAATAATCTGGGGCTGGCGCAAACGTGGATCGTGAAAGTAGATTCACTCGGCAACTACCAGGGTGACAAAACAATTTTCACGCTTGGCAATGATGAAGGGGGTCATGCTTTTCAAACAAAGGATGGATGTTATGTAACTGCAAATTATTCTTCATCAGAAATTGGCGGATACAAATCTCAGTCAAGCCGGGATAGTAGTTACGATTACTGGGTCATGAAATTTTGTGACGACAGCCTTACTTCAACAGGCAATTTAGCTTCTCATTTTAGTACAGGCCTTTCAGTTTTTCCAAATCCATTCACAACCTTTGCTACCATCACCCTCACCAATTACACCTCGCCGTTCAACGTACAGTTGTTTGACGGGCTGGGAAGGCAGGTGCGACTGCAATCCTACACCTCACAACAAGGCAGCCGCGCAACGCTCACTATCGGGCGTGATGCCTTAAGCAGCGGTATCTATTTTCTTTCTATTACTTCAAAAGAAAAAAGAGAAGTTGTGAAACTGGTGATTGAGTGATCACGTGCACCGTGACATTCTTCTTGCTTCTAAAATAAAAAAGCGCTCCGGATTTTTCGGAGCGCTTAAGAGTTATTTCAGACAATCATGTCAGTTCTCAATCACCACTTTCTTCACTTGCCTCTTCTCATTATCATTTACCATCACAAAATAAATTCCTGCAGCAAGTTCGCTCACATCCATCACCAACTGTGATTGTGTGATGACCTGCTCACTCAGTTTCTCTCCAACACTATTGAATAAAATCATTCGTGACGGAAGAGGGGACTGCTGGAAATTAATGATGAGATGGTGAGCATTTACAAAGGCATCGAAGTTACCCGGAGTTGTCTCGCTATTGATGCCGGTGGCAAAACCCATTTCTCCTGCAAGTATTGGAGCATTGACTGCAGATTGATAAGCATAATCTTTTATCACTTTACCGTTGGTTAACCGTATCCATCCGAAATGATTGCCGTCAGCCTGGTGTAAAAGAACTGCTGCAAACTTATCTGTAACATTCATCCAGGGTCCCCATCCCCATGCGAACATGGCCTTTTGCTGAAACGACCAGTAATCGAGGCCCTGTGCATTTTCAGAAATAGTTTGACTTAAGCTCAGCGCATCAACATCGGTAGATGAAGTACACATCACTTCATTGTTATTGAATGGATCTAATCTTCCGCTTGAAACGCTTGCGATCACCTGGTATGTAATCTTAAAATCATACACACCATCATTATCCATGTCGAGTTGATACTGGGTGTTGTCTACATTCAAATAAATATCAGGATTGATGTCGTGATAAATTATTTGTGCGTTTGCATTGTGGTGATTTGCGGCAAGCATTGCAGTGGTCATCGCCGAATACCCTGCAAGTTTTTTCTTTAAAGCGGAGATGTCTTTCATAAGAAGAGTTTTTTGGAAGTAGAAAGGTAGGAATATAAATCTAACTTCCAAATAAAAAGTGCCGCGGAAAAAACCGCGCCAATTACAAGTTTATTTCCTGCAATTATTTCATTTCTCAGTTAGCTCTTTCACTTGTATTTTCTCATCAACATTATATAACAAAGCCTTTAGTGAATGGAAGAGGCAACACTGAAAAAATTATCTGATAGATTTTACATCTTCTCGGAGAGATTTCGGATCAATGACTCGTAAGAAAACTTATGGGAGTGGAGTGGGGAAGTTCGTGAAGCAATAAAAACCCCACATCTATCCTCCCAAAGAGGAAAGCCTTGCACTCAGCATTCAATCTCCGATAAAAAAATTGAAAAATGCGTTCAAGGCACTGAGCTATATGTGACAGAAATATCCTCAGTACTGTGCATTTAGAGGCGCTTCTTCAAATCATCAATAACACCAGGAGTACGCCTTCGGCAAATCATACCGGAGGGAGTGAAGTGGCAAAGTTTGTGTAATGAAACAAAATATCATTTTCCAATCGTTTCTTTCTTCATTTCTCTTTTCTCGTCACTATTCACCACCACAAAATAATTCCCGGGGCAAGGTATCACACTAATTACCAACTCTGCTTCCTGAATTTTCAAGTAATTTCATCATCCCAATTCAATTAATAATTTTCTTAATCTTCCAAAAATCAATTTTATGAAACTCAGGCATTACTTTCTTACACTGCTATCGTGTGTATTATTTCAAATTGCACAAGCTGTATCTGACGACCCTACTGACAATGCCCGCTATGGTTACATCGAAAACAAAGGACAGATTCATGATCAAAACGGGAATGCGCGCAGTGATATTCGTTTCATGTATTATGATGATCAATTCAAGCTCACCCTACGAAACACCGGTTTCAGTTATGAGTTTGTGAGAACCGATTACCTGCAACCAGGCAATACTGAATCAGGAACTGCGAAAGAAATTGAAGACGAAAATGAAGTTGAATACATACCTCAATACACAGTGAACCGCATTGACATTGCTTTTGAAAAGACTAATTCAAACGTAGAAGTGATTTCAGAAGGACAATCTCCTTTCTATCGAAATTACTTTAATGAGTACACAGGTTACAAAGGCATCAAGCGTATTCACAGCTTCTCCACGGTCACCTATAAAAATATTTACAACGGAATAGACCTCGTTTTCTCTTCAGAAAAAAAAGCGGATGGAAAAATTTATCCGAAGTATGAATTCGTAGTTCATCCCAATGGAAATGTTGCTGACATCGCGCTTAATTATAAAGGCGACTTTCAATTTAGTGTTGTCACAGATGGCGGTCTTAAGCTGAACACCGATCTCGGTTGTGTGCAAGAAACACAACCTGTCATTTTGTTCAGTGGTGATCGCGCTTCAGAAAAAGGACAATTCATTCGCCATGGAAGTATCGTTTCTTTCAGCAACATTAAACGCGACGCCGGTGAAACCATTACCATTGATCCCACCATTGAATGGTCAACTTACTGGGGTGGTAAACTCCTGGATTTAACGGATGAAATTGCTGTTGATCTCGATCAGAATGTTTATGTAACCGGCAGAACCAGGTCATCTTCCAAAATCAGTACAGCAGGCGCCTATCAAACGGCGTATGCTGGTGGAATTGACATTCCTTTAATGAAGTGGGATCCTTCAGGCAATCTTATTTATTCAACCTACTATGGTGGTTCTAAGAATGAAATCGCCTTCTGCATCATTGTTGATCCATACAATCAGCCCTGGATTGGTGGACATACATACAGCCTTTCAGGAATTGCAACATCGGATGCCTTACAAGACGCATTCGTTGGGCCGGAATACGATGTTGTTCTTGCTAAATGGAGTCCGGAGGGCGATTTGCTCTATGGAACTTATATGGGTGGAATCGGGGAAGATGAGTTTCAGGGTCTTTGGGCTGATACCGATGGCTCGATCTATGGGAGCGGGTTTGCTGAAAGTTTAACAGGAATTATTTTTTCACCCTGCTTTCAATGCACGGGTGACACTGCCGGTGCTGTTATTCTTTGCAAGTTCGATAACTACGGCAACCAAATCTGGGCGACCTATTGGGGAGGAAAAAAACGTGACCGCGGACATGGAGTAACCGTATTCGGTGACAACGTTTACCAATGCGGAACTGTGTTAAGCAACAATGTTATTGCTTATGGTACTGTCTTCCAGTCTCACAATGCAGGACTGAACGACGTGATGCTTGGCAGATGGAATAAATACACCGGCATTCCATATTGGGTAACTTACTACGGCGGCCCTGACGATGAACGCGGAAGAGACGTTCGCTGTGATCTTGACGGTAACATTTATTTCTGCGGGCAGGCTGAAAGTGATGATTCCGTAATGTCAACTCCGGGGGTATGGAAACGAAACTTCACGCTCACTACAGCAGATCGTGAAGGTTATGTCGCGAAGTTCGATTCCAATTGTAATCGCATTTGGGGAACCTACTTCGGGGGAAACAAAATTGAATTCCCGCGTTCATTGCGGGTGCCCCCGGAAGGTGCACCTGTTTATATCGGAGGTTATACCAAGAGCGATTCCAACTTTGTAACCGCCGACGCCTATGACAACGTAAACAAAAAGAACAATGATGCCTTCTGGCTCAGGTTCAACTGGGATGCTTCGGTTCTTCAATACTCTACTTATTTTGGAGGAGCGAAATCGGAAAGTGTGACGGAACCGGGATGGTACGGACCCACAATGGATCTTGACGTAAACAACAATGTCTATCTTTCATCAGGAACTAACAGTGTGGATGGGATTGCAGTAGGTGATGCATATAAAGACACATTAGCAGCTTCCGATCAGTTTGATTTCTTCCTTGCAAAATTCAATGACCCCTGCCCGGATGGTTTTGAACCCAATGATAACCTTAGTACTGCTACCCAATTGAGATTCCGTGGGACCAATTCCATTACAAGATATGCTCCGCTTCAGGTGAAAGACGATCAGGATTATTACACTTTTACCACTACCGACGGTCAAGGCAATCTGAAAATTGATCTTACCGACCTGCCTTACGATGCAAATTTGTTTGTGTATGATAATAACGGCGTTCAAATAGGATCTTCAACACATTATGCCAATGTGAGTGAAAAGGTTATTCTCAATGGAACTTATATTGGCAAGTACTCGGTGCTGGTGAAAAGCCCGACTCATGAATGGCTTGTCGGTGCTTGCTACAATCTAACCGTCAATGCGGGCAGTACTCCTTACCGTCTCGATGATGAAATCAGCAAATCACTGCGGGGTACCCTTTCATTATATCCTAATCCTGCGAATCAAAATGCAGAATTGGAATTTGACTGCATGCAGGATGGCATCTATAGTATCACGATCTGCGATGTACAGGGCAGGATTTTAATTCCGATTGCACAATCATTTTCTGCAGGTGATCAAACTGTAATATTGCCGGTTGCAAAACTTTCAGCGGGAACATACCTCATCAAAGTAAATGGTGCCGGAATGAATGATGTTGTGAAACTGGTTATTCAGAAATAATCTTTTCAGGACGAAGATTGAAAGCGTTCCGGAATACTTCGGAACGTTTTTTTTACAGCCATTTGTTCCTTCTGAAAAACCACAGCGTAATCAAAGAAGAGAAAATCATGAATGCAATGGCCCATAAATAACCATAGTGCCACTTCAATTCCGGCATGCTGCGAAAATTCATTCCATACATGCTCGCAATAAGCGTTGGCGGAAGAAAGATGACGGAAGCCACGGTGAAAATTTTGATGATCTTATTTTGCTCAAGATTGATCAGCCCGAGAAAAGTATCCTGCAGGTATTCGAGGCGGTCAAAGCTGAAACTGGTATGATCCATCAATGAGTTCACATCTTTCATCATCATGCGCAACCGCTCATAGCTATCTTTCGGAAAATGATCACTGCGAAGCATCGCGGAAATCATCCGTTGTTTGTCAAGAAGATTTTGTCGCAGCATCATGTTTAATTCCTGAAAGTGCGTAATCCGAATCAGTATCTCCTGCCGCGTTTTTCCTTCAGCGCTCAGTTCCTTTCCCACTCTTGTAATTTCCTTCGCAATCATTTCAAGAATATCGGCGTCAAGATCAATCCGGTTTTCAAAAATCGAAAGCAGCACATGATGCCCGGAAGGAAAATTTTTAGGAAACGTAATGATCTTCTTCGTCATTTCCACAAATGACCGGAATTCACTTGCGCGGTGCGTGATGAGGTAATTGTTCTTCAGAATGAATGTGGCAGGATCACTCACATAACCATCACCTCGTTGAATCAGGAAGTTTGAATTCGCAACGATCATCTTATTGGTTTCATGATAGCGCGAGCTGCTTTCAATTTCTTCCTGCTCTTGTTTTTCGTAAAGGTTGATGCCGAATTTGTTTGTGATGTAACGCTTCTCCAGGTCATCGAGGCGATTCAAATCTACCCATATCACGCTTAGAGGATCAATCTGCGGTAACGATCGCAAATCAGATTCACGAACGATCTTCTCCCCCTGGTGATAGTAGATGGTGATCACGATTTTGGATTTCCTGTAAAATCGGGACAAGTTAGAATTTTATTTGGCTGAATCAATCCATTGAGCAAAACAAAGTGATTGTATTTTTGGATGAAGAAAATTTGAAAATGGAAAAGCCTTCAGAGTGCGATTCATTGCCAGGCCAGCCAATGACATGGAGGGAACTTGAAAAAAGTATACAGGAAGCAGAACAGCAAATTCGTGAGGGGAAGTATATAACGCTGGAAGACCTTCAAAATAAATTTCGAAAGAAGTGGCAGCTAAGAAAAAAATCCATGCGGTAGTACTTTCAATCGAGAATGATGTTTAAACTTTTCTCCGTAGGAAAATCATCTTGTAAATAGAAGTCAATACGAAAATTATTCCTAGCACTGCTACAATCGAAGACCCCGCCGGAAAATCATAGTGAAATGAAACATTCAGTCCGAAGAAACTTCCGAGCAAGCTGATGATGATCGCAATGATCACAACAGAAAAATTTTTCTTTGCCAGCATGATCGCTGATACTGACGGAATGATGAGATAAGAAAACACGGGAATCACACCATCAATCTTCACCGCAAAAACAATAGTGAGTCCAATGGAAATGTAAAAAAGAAAATTCCAGATGTTGAAGATGCCGCTCTGATGAATCTCGCCATTCTCAAATGACTCGGTAAGTTGAAAGAATCTCCTGTAGAAAATAAGATGAAGAAGTGCAAGAGCACCGAACACAATGCCAACGACAGTTATTTGATCTGCGCTCACTGATAAAATACTTCCGAACAATACTTCCTGGATATCCGAATCACCGTGCGGTGTTTTTGAAATGATCAGAACCGTGAGTGCTGAGGCAAAAGCATAGAGGATGCCGATGATTGCCTCCTGTTTCAATCGCTTGTCGCGAATGTTTATGAATGACATGAGCAATGCGCCTGCGAGCGTAAAAACAAGAGGAATAGTTGTGAGGCCTGTTCCTATGAATGCCGCGAATGCCACACCAAGTGAGGAGATTTGCCCAAGCGCCAGGTCAACAAATACAATCCCCCGTCCTACTACGTGCACTCCAAGATATGCGAGAACGATACCGGTTATCAGTGCGATGACGAATGCCTGCACCATGAAGGGTAATGAAAACATTTGGAACATTGCTTAAAATTTAAGACGTGAGACTTATGGACATAAGACTTGTGGAAGCATTCACTATTTACTATTTACTATTCACTCATTCACCATTCACTCATTCACCCATTCACCACATCACTTCAGCGCCGCGATGAGTTGATTAATGTCATAATCAAAGAGATCAAAGTAATTTTTGATTGAATCGAATGCGCCTGTGGATGTTGCGAGGGTAAGCACCTTCACTCCTGTTTGCTTCGCTACCACATCACTTGATGATGTAGTGAAGTACGGAGACGAAATGATCACCTTGATGTTATTCACTTTGATTTCATTGATCACCTTCACCAATTGCGAGGGTGTGGGAGGTATGCCCGGCTTGGGTTCCATGAAGTCAACTACATGTAAACCAAATCGCGTTTCAAAATAGACCCACTCATTATGGTATGCAATCACATTTGCTCCTTTGAACGGAGCCATCTTCACCTGCCATTCTTTCATCTTTGCATCAACCTTCTCATCGAAAGTTTTCAGATTCGCTTCATAAAAAGTTTTGTTGGAAGGATCAACCCGCTCCAGTCCATTGCAGATGTTGCGCGCAATTATTTTTCCGTTCATCGGATCAAGCCAATAGTGTGGGTTGCCGAAGATGTGAATGTCACCTTCACCGCGATTTGCAGAAGTGGGAACCTGCAGAAGTGAAACTCCATCCGAAGCATCTACGTAACCCCCCGATCCTTTTTGAATTTTCGGATTGCGTGAACTCGTGAGCAACTGCGGCGACCATCCGGTTTCCAAATCCAATCCAATCGTCACGAACAGATCAGCGTTCGATAAGCCAATAATGTAACTCGGCTTCGGATCCACGAAATGCGGATTCTGATATCCGGTAGCAATCGAAGACACAGTCACTTTGTTACCACCGACAAATTCAGTGATGCTTTTCAGATCCAGAAGTGTGGTTACCACTTTAATTGTTCCTGCGAAACTTGCTGATGAGAACAGCATCGTAATTGCAAGCGTTAAAATTTTCTTTCGAATTTGTGTCATTGGTTTTTGATTTTAGAATTTTGATTTTCATTTCTTATTTCGCCCCGATTAATCGGGGCTAAGGGTTAATAAGTATTTGTTTTTTTCTATAAACATTTCGTCGCTATGTGACTTTTGTCTTTCGTCTACCTTCTAAGTCTTACGTCAACAAGTCTTACGTCTACGAGTCTCCCGTCCACGAGTCTCCCGTCCACGAGTCTCCCGTCCACGAGTCTTATGTCCGCGAGTCTCCCGTCTTAATACTGATGCGCTCCGTGCGCGCCAATCACAAAAATCCATCGCAACCACGCTTGATAAAACCGGGTCGCGTCATTTTTATCTGTGGTTTTCGCTTCCAGTTCTATCTTTTGGAACTCTGTTGCATACCATCCTGCAGTGAGTGAAAATGCTGCTTCCTCAATCTTATAATTTTCAGGCCAAGGGTAATCTTCCGGCTTTTCACTGTAATCAAATCTCCCTGTAAGAAACCAACGCTTAGCAATTTGATATTGAAGGAATGAATACATTCCCCAGGAGTTATGCGCGTATTTATTGCTGTAATATGCGTGGCTATTGAAGAATTCGCTCTGCCAGGTAAATGAGTGATATGTGTTCAACTTTACCGGCTTCCATTTTAACGTGAGATCGGCAGCCGCAATGGTTGTCGTATAGGATGAATCATTTGGTCCGTTAATTCCTGTCAACCCAAGTTCGAGTGTTGTATTATCGGAAAGTGTGAAGAAATTTTTTAAGTGAGCGAGATAAATGAAATGATCCCCATTGCTCATGGAGAAACTCGGTGTTTCAGAAAACCCTGCTGTGGCTTGAAAAATGATTTCCTGGTAAAATGCTTTATTAGGAAGAAGCCAGCTCAATGAAACACCTTCATCATTCAATCCCTCTTCTCCAAACAGATTCACAAAGGCATTCGGCATGTCAATGAAAGGAAGCGCATGCGAGTGTGTAGGGTTGATTCTTCCCAATGCTTCCTTGAATTTCCCGACTTTCAACTGCAATCGCGCGGGAAGCGATAGCGTGGTGAGATATCCTTCTTCCACTTCCACACCATATTGATGCGTTTCAGGATTTCTTGCGAACGAAAGAAAAAAATCTGCACGCGCATAAGGATCTACCACTGCCTGCAACCCGATTTCTGTTTCATTCAAATAAGCATCAAAATTTCTTTCTCCCTCGCTGAAGTACGATGCGCGAAAATCGCCAATGAGAGAGAGATCAGGATTGAAATTTAAACTGCTTCTCACCGGAGGATTTACCGGTTGATTGTTTCCGCTCTGCATGTCCTGCTCAATCTGTTTCAGTAGAGTAGAATCAGTTGTTGTAGAGTCAGAAGAAGTTTGTGCTGCTGCATTTCCTGCAATGAAGAGGAGGATCATCATCAGCAATTTGAGCGGATGAGATTTTAAAGTTTGTTGCGCATACATGGTATGAGTTTTTTTGGCGAAAAAAAATTTGCAGCAAGAGATTGCTGAAGAAGAATAATTCCGGAAGAGAAGCAAAAATTTCTCTTTACACCAATGCGGGAGGCGCTCTGCCTGAGGGGCTGAGTGAGAAGAACGGAAGAGTTAGTGTTTCAACACCAAAACAAAGTTGTGTTGTGGAAAGTTGAACGGAGGAAAAATGAAATGATGGTGCAATCGAAAAAGAAGGCAATGAAAGTTGAAGCGCTTCGCAGTGAATATGCCGGATGCTGACAGAAGTTATAGGTGAATTAGAGTCAACTGTATCGTGATGATCTGCAAGGGAGTGAATGAATTCATCCGGCGTGGTGGCAACAAAAAAAATTGCCAGCAGAAATAAGGAGATAATTTTCCGGAAGGTTTGATTCACATCAGGTGATTGCACTGCAAAAGTAGGATTAGAAAATCGTTTACCCAATTTCGGCGAACTTGCAGCGGAAAGTCAACGACTTGTTTCCAATATGAAAATAAAATTCTGCGGCGCCGACCGTACCGTTACCGGCAGCTCTCACCTCATCACTCTCGATGATGGGTTCAAAATTCTTCTCGACTGCGGATTGTTCCAGGGCAGGCAGGCCTATGTAGATCAATGGAATCAAAAATTTTCTTTTGACCCAAAGGAAATTAATGTGCTCATTCTTTCACATGCTCACATTGATCACGCCGGAAGAATTCCGAAACTCGTTCACGAAGGATTTTCAGGAAATATTTATTGTACACCGGCCACGCTCGACCTTTCAAAAATAATGTTGCTCGATAGCAGCCACATTCAGGTCAATGACAGTGCATATCACAACAAAAAGAGAATGAAGAAAGGCCTGCCTGAGATTCCTCCACTCTATCTTCCCGAAGATGTCGGGAAAGCAATGCTGCAATTTAAGCCGGTAGATTATGAGCAATGGTTCAGCATCCGCCCCGATGTTTCATTTCTCATTCGTGACAACGGACACATTCTTGGCAGCGGAAGTGTCACTGTAAAAATTCAGTCACGGGGAAAAGAAATCATCATCGGATTTACGGGTGACATCGGGCGGCCGAATCGCCCGATATTGAAAGACCCGATCACCATGCCGAATTGTGATTACCTCATCAGCGAATCAACGTATGGCGCGCGGATCCATGAGAAATTTCCGGAAGACACGGAAACGTTTTGGAAAATAGTGGATGAAACTTGTTTTCAGCGAAAAGGAAAGCTGATCATTCCTTCCTTTAGCGTCGGGCGAACGCAGGAGATTGTGTACATGCTCGACGAGATGGTAAAGGTGAAGGCAATGACTCAGCTTCCGGTGTATGTTGACAGTCCCCTTTCCACCAATGCAACAAACATTTACCGCTCGCACCCTGAATGTTTTGATGAAGACATCCGCAACTACCTGCTTACTGATACCAATCCCTTTGGCTTCAACAATCTCAATTACATTACAGAAGTAGAGCAATCGAAGGCGCTCAATTTCGATCCCCGGCCTTGCATCATCATATCAGCCTCAGGCATGGCCGAGGCAGGACGAATTGTACATCATATCTCCAATAACATTGAGGATGAAAAGAACACCCTTCTCTTTGTAGGTTATTGCGCTGATGGAACATTAGGTCAGCGCATTCGCAGTGGGATGAATCCGATAAAAATTTTCGGAGAAGAAAAGCAAGTGCGCGCCCATATTGCCATCATGGATTCTTTTTCTGCACACGGCGATCAAAAGGAGATGATTGACTTCCTGAACCCGCTCGATAAATCACGGCTGAAAAAAACTTTTCTGGTTCATGGCGATTATGATGCGCAGACTGTCTTCAGAGATAAACTGATTGAAAATGGTTTTCTCAACATTGATATTCCCGAGCAGGGAAATGAATTCGAGATAATAAATTAGGATCGGATATGATCCATCATTAGCGTCTGCTGGTCAGACTTTCCAGTTTTGCCCTTATGAAGAATACACATGAATGTTTCAGTAGTAATATCATGAATTGAAAGCCGGAGAGTCTACCCTCCCAAAAAATTTTAACTTTGTTGGTTCACCACGTTAAGTTCTTCTTAACAGAATTTATAATTAACTGGTTGGTTTCATGAAGTTTCCAGACAAAATACAAATCAATGGACCCTCAAACTCTCTATATCATTATTGGAGCTGCTGCCGGCTTACTGCTCGGCATCGGCATTGGCGCAGTCATCTTCCGCAATAACGCAAAACGAAAAGAAGAAGCCGCACAACAGGAAGCACAGCGTATCATTAATGAAGCAAAATTAGCGGCAGAAGTTGCAAAGAAAGACAAGCTCCTTGAAGCCAAAGAAGAAATTCTGAAGAGCAAAAGTGAGTTTGAACGCGATCAATTGCAGAAAGCCAAAGCCGGCGAGCAGGCAGAGCAACGCATCCGCTCACGCGAGCAATCCATCAATTCTAAAATGGAGGCGGTTCAACGGAGAGAACAGGAATTGGAAACGATCAAGCAGAATCTAAATCGCCAGCTCGAGTTAGTTTCAGTGAAGAAAACCGAATTGGAAAAGCAGCAGGACGAACACATTCAGCGTCTCGAATCGGTCTCAAAGCTTACACAGGGGGAGGCAAAGTCGCAACTCATCGAATCACTCAAAGGTCAGGCGCAAAGTGAGGCCATGGGTTATGTAAAGGAAATTATGGATGAAGCAAAGCTGAAGGCAAATAAGGAAGCAAAGAAGATCGTGATTCAAACTATACAGCGTGTTGCTGCTGAACATGCGATTGAAAATTCCATCAGTTCATTTCATATTGACAGCGATGACGTGAAGGGGCAGATCATCGGCAGAGAAGGCAGAAACATTCGCGCGCTTGAAGCGGCTACCGGAGTTGAGATTATTGTTGATGACACTCCTGAAACCATTGTCATCTCCGGCTTCGATCCGGTGCGAAGGGAAATTGCACGGCTTGCCTTACAGCGCCTCGTTACCGATGGAAGAATTCATCCTGCACGCATTGAAGAAGTGGTGGAGAAAACGCGCAAGCAATTAGAAGATCACGTTGTAGAAATCGGTGAACGCACAGTGGTGGAACTCGGCATTCATGGCATGCACCCGGAGTTGATTCGCATTGTGGGAAGAATGAAATTCCGATCTTCTTATGGTCAGAATTTATTGATGCACTCGAAGGAAACTGCCAACCTTTGTGCGATTATGGCGGCAGAATTAGGATTGAATCCGAAAGTGGCCAAGCGCGCGGGGCTGTTGCACGACATTGGAAAAGTGCCGGAAGAAGAACAGGAGTTGAGTCATGCCCTGCTTGGAATGAAACTCGCGCAGAAGTATAATGAGCATCCTGCGGTTTGCAATGCTATTGGTGCGCACCATGATGAAGTGGAAATGACGTATGTGATCTCTCCGATCGTACAGGCGTGCGATGCGATCTCGGGCGCACGACCGGGAGCCCGCAGGGAAATTATGGAGCAATACCTGCAGCGATTAAAAGACCTGGAAAATCTTGCCATGACGTATGATGGGGTTGAGAAAGCCTATGCCATTCAGGCCGGCAGAGAATTGCGTGTGATCGTTGAAGCAGATAAACTTTCTGATAAGCAATCAGAAGAACTCTCTTTCACTATGTCGCAAAAAATTCAGAATGAGATGACGTATCCCGGGCAAATAAAAGTGACGGTGATCAGGGAGAAGCGTGCGGTGAGTTTTGCGAAGTAAAATGATAAGGAAGTACTTTAACTTTGATTTATCATGAAATCTCTCACATTAAAACTTCCGGAAGAGGTTGACGAAACTGAAGTTCGGATGGCAGTAGCCTCATTGCTATTTGATAAAGGTGTTTTTAGCAGCGGGCAAGCGGCTGAATTTGCAGGGATCTCCAAAAGAGAATTTATCGAAACAGTTGGAAAATATGAAGTGAGTGTTTTTGGAGAGACACCGGAGGATCTAAAAGACTCACGTGTTGACAGATAGAATTATTATTTCAGATACGACTTGCCTGATTGCTCTTGATCGCATTGGCAAACTTCACATTCTCAAAGATACCTTTACAGAAATTCTCACCACTCAAGAAGTATCTGAAGAATTCGGGAAACAATTTCCTGATTGGATTTCAATTAAGAAAGTTGAAAACCTGACACAGCAAATTGAACTCGAAAAAATTCTTGATAAAGGAGAGGCGAGTGCGATTGCATTCATTTTTTGATTTTCAAAACCTCTTGTGGAATCAATATTAAAAGAGGCACACGAAATGTTCTAACTATTTTGGTTCATGAAATGAATTAATTGGAATGGTTCGAAGTCCGCTACGATATCCGGGAGGGAAAAGCAGAGCGGTTAATTTAATTTCTTCTCTCATACCCTCATTCGATGAATACAGAGAGCCAATGGTTGGTGGTGGTTCTGTATTTTTTTACGCGAAGCAAAAATTTCCCGAAAAAAAATTCTGGATCAATGATCTCTATTATCCATTGTATTGTTTTTGGAAAAAACTTCAAACATCGCATGAGGAAGTGATCAAACAAATTTGGAAGTGGCGAAAAAAATTTCCGGAGGGAAAAAAATTGTTTCGCTTCCTCACAGAAAATATTTCAGAATTTAATTCAACTGAAACTGCTGCTGCATTCTTCATCTTCAACCGGATTACTTTTTCAGGAACAACAGAATCGGGTGGGTTTTCACAACAGGCATTTTCTCATCGCTTTACTGAATCAAGTATTGAGCGATTGATGCCTCTGAAAAAAATTTTAGATGGAGTGAGGGTCTCCAATCTCGATTATGAAAAAGTCATTTCGGCTCCCGGAAAAAATGCTTTCCTCTTCCTGGATCCTCCTTACTATTCAGCAACGAAGTCTGCCCTCTATGGTAAGAATGGAAGTCTCCACAAAAATTTTGATCACTATCGCTTCGCTGACATAATGAAAAACTGCAAACACCATTGGCTGATTACGTATGATGATTCGCCGTTTGTTCGCGATCTTTTTTCTTTTGCTGACATTGTTCCATGGGATTTGACTTATGGAATGCGCAATATCACTTCGGAATCAAATCAGAGAGGTAAAGAACTTTTCATCTCGAATTATCCGGTCAAACATCCTTTAAAAAAATCAATTGGAATTATTGTTGAAGAGAAATAACCTCAAATTCATTCGGTCACTGCATTTCTATGACTTCGGTACACAAATACAATATGGGCATGATCGGCAACTGCTCATTCCTGGCTTATATAGATACCCGTGCCAACGTGAAATGGATGTGCCTTCCGCGTTTCGACAGCAGTTTTGTCTTTGGTTCGCTGCTCGATGAAAAACGCGGAGGTGAATTTTCCATCACACCCACCGATTCTTCCTTCCAAACAAAACAATATTACCTCGACAACACAAACATTCTTTGTACTGAATTTTTCAATCACGACTGGAGTTTTCGCGTGATTGATTTCGCGCCCCGCTTCCGGTTGTATGAGCGCAACTTTCGTCCGCTTATGTTCATCCGCAAAATTGAATTGCTGCGCGGCAATCCATTCATTACTGTCAAATGTCTGCCGGTATATGATTATGGAAACCTGGTTCCTGAAATTGTAACCGGGAGCAATCACATTCGATTTTTAAATCTTGGCACTCAGGTCCGGCTTACGACAGATATTCCTCTCAACTATGTCATTCATAACACACCGTTTGTGCTGAGTGAAAACCGTTACCTCGTTTTCACTTATGGCATTCCGCTCGAAGCGCCCCTCGTTTCTACTGCAGAAGATTTTCTTGACAAAACAAAAAAGTATTGGCAGCTATGGGTGAAGAGCACTTCTATTCCGCATTTTTATCAGCGTGAAATTATTCGCTCGGCTCTTGTGCTTAAGCTTCATCAATATGAAGACACCGGGGGGATCATTGCCGCAGGCACAACAAGCTTACCTGAATACGATCAGGCAGGAAGAAACTGGGACTACCGTCACTGCTGGCTTCGTGACACCTACTACACCCTCAATGCATTCAATCACATCGGGCATTTTGAAGAGCTCGAAAAATATTTTCAGTTCATTCAAAACATTATCCTCAGCGAGCAACATCGCATTCAGCCGGTGTACTCGGTAACCGGACAAAAAAAATTAACTGAAACAATCCTTGACCTCGACGGCTACATGGGAAACAAGCCGGTGCGCATTGGTAATGAAGCATACACTCACATTCAAAATGACAACTACGGGCAGGTGCTGGTGAGCTTGCTTCCTCTGTTTGTTGATGAGCGGCTCAACATTGCAGGACAAAAGAGTTCACTGCCATTGGTTCATTGGCTGCTTCAGCGTATTGAGGAAACTATGGAGGAGCCCGATGCAGGCATTTGGGAATTCAGAAATACTTTACAACATCACTGCTATACTTTTCTTTTTCACTGGGCAGGAAGTAAGGCCGCATTCAGAATTGGACAATACGCAAATGATCAGCCTTTGAAACGAAAAGCATTGAAGCTGATTAAAGAATCGGCGAATCATATTGAATCATGTTATGATCCGCAACGAAAAGTTTATCTGCAAGCCACCGCTGTTCCTCATCTTGATGCAAGTACACTGCAGTTGATTGCAATGAATTATTTGCCGGGAAATTCCCGCAAAGCAATATTGCATTTGAGGGCGCTGGAAAAAGAATTAAAAACCAATGATGGATTGTTTTACCGCTATCGGCATGAAGATGATTTCGGAAAACCGAAATCTACTTTCCTTGTGTGTGCCTTCTGGCATGTGGAGGCGCTTGCGTGCATCGGACACATGAAGGAGGCAATTCAGTACTTCGAACAACTTCTTCTATTCTCAAATCATCTCGGACTGTTTAGTGAAGATGTGGATGCGAGCGGTAACCAATGGGGGAATTTTCCACAGACATACAGTCACGTAGGCTTGATCAATGCTGCATTTCGCATCGCGAAGAAGCTCGACACGCCCTTATTCCATTGATGAAAAATTTATGAAAGGTTTTTTTCTATCGATTGAGCCGGATTCTGTTCACTTCAGGCGTCCTTTGGCGAAATAATTGTAAGAAAAGAACACAAGCATGCCTATGCCTTCACGTCGCCGCTTGATCATTGTTAGTTATCGTCTTCCCTTCAAGCTAAATAAGGATGGAAAAAAATTTGAGTTGCATCAAAACAGCGGCGGATTAGTTTCTGCGATTCTTTCTTTTTCTGAAAAACTGAAATCACTTTCCCTTGATCATCTCATTAATGACATTGTGTGGGTTGGGTTTTCGGAACATACAAAAAAAGATTTCAGAAAAGCTCAGAATGGAGCTGCATCGCTGGAGCTGCACCCTGTTTTTCTCGAAGAAGAAATGAATACAAAATTTTACGGTGGCTTCAGTAATGATCTGCTTTGGCCGTTGCTTCATTACTTCCCTTCCTTCGCAGTGTTTGATGATTCTTATTATGAAGAGTTCGTGAAAGCGAATCAAATTTTTTGTGATGAAATTGTGAAGATGCTGCGACCCGGTGATCTCGTTTGGGTTCACGATTATCACTTTTTACTGTTGCCGCAAATGGTTCGTGAGCGCGCGCGAAACGTCTCCATCGGATTTTTTCTACACATCCCTTTTCCATCATTCGAAATATTCAGATTGCTGCCGCACCGGTGGCGTGAGCCGATTATGAGAGGAATCCTCGGTGCTGATCTTGTCGGGTTTCAGACGCTCGATTATGCGTATCATTTTTTGAAGACCGTGAGAAAAGTTTTGGGCATTGATCATCTCAACAGAATTCTTCTTTATGATGACAGAAAAATAAAAGCCGGCGCTTTCCCGATCAGTATTGATTATGAAAAATTTCGCGAGGCAACATTGCGCCCTGAAGCAGGGGTAGAAATTCAGAAACTGAAAGAATTGCTGGGAGGCCAGAAGCTTATTTTCTCTGTTGATCGGCTTGACTATACAAAGGGAATTGTGCATCGCCTTCAGGGCTACGAGCTTTTTTTGAAAGAGCATCCGGAATGGCGCGAGCGGGTTGTGTTTAACATGGTGATAGTCCCTTCGCGAGATGAAATTCCAAAATATAAAGAGATGCACAACCAGATTGATGCGCTCACCGGCCGCATCAACAGTGAGTACAGCACGCTTGCATGGAGACCAATTCTGTATCAATACAAATCACTTCAGTTTGAAGAGATGATTGCATTGTATGACATGAGTGATGTTGGCCTGATCACGCCCGTGCGTGATGGAATGAATCTCGTCGCAAAAGAATATGTAGCATCGCAGCGTCATACAACGGGTGTGCTTATATTGAGCGAAATGACGGGGGCCGCTGCAGAATTGCAGGAAGCACTTATGGTAAATCCCACTGACAAAAAAGAAATTGCAGATGCGATTCTGCAAGCCCTTGAAATGCCGGAAGAAGAGCGCAAGCAGCGTATGCAACGAATGCAGCTTCACCTGAAAGAATATGATGTGGTAGATTGGACGACTGATTTCATTCAGCAGCTGAATGAAGTGAAGAAGATGAATCAAACGGAATCTTCAAATGCGTTAACACCGGGAGTTATCCGTTCGATCACGCAAGACTATCACCGGGCTCACAGGCGAATCTTATTTTTTGATTACGATGGCACCCTCGTTCCTATTCAGCCGAATCCTGATGCAGCGATTCCTGATGAAGCATTACTGCAAATGCTATATCGGTTCGGTAGTGATGAAAAAAATATTGTAGTGCTCGTCAGCGGAAGAAGCAGGGAATTCCTGGACCGGTGGTTCGGAAAACTTCCTCTCACGCTGGTAGCTGAACACGGAGCTTTCACCAGGATGCCTTTCTCAGATTGGATTCGGATCACGCCCGAAAGTGTTCCCTGGAAAACAACAGCGGCGGAACTACTCAAAGGATTAACAGAGAAATTTCCGGGTTCGATGTTGGAAGTAAAAGATCAATCGGTGGCATGGCACTATCGCAATGCTCCCAAAGTTTCGACAAACGAAATTGAGCTGTTGAAGAATCAGTTTATGCCCCTGATTCAGGCTCATGGCTTACAATTGCTGGAAGGAAGCAAGGTGCTGGAAATAAAACATGCGAGCTTCAACAAGGGCACAGTAGTGCAGCAATTTTTGTCGCTGATGAAAGATGCATTCATGCTCGCCATAGGCGATGACAAAACGGATGAGGATATTTTTCGCTCCATTCCCTCACCGGCTTACACGATTAAAGTGGGGGAACCCTCCACCAATGCACGCTACTATGTGCGCGATCAAAGGAAAGTACTTGAGCTGCTAATGAATTTACTTTCACAACAAAATGGCGATGGTGCATTGCTACCCGTTTTACTCTCGCCTGAGCATGAGGGAGCGAATTAATCCATTGAGGAATTTCTTTTCTTCTTTCACAGAAAATTTTACTGCCCTGAAAATCGCAGCATAGTCAGGAAGTTGTGATGCGGGGATTCCCGCCACTGTTCTGAAGAAGCGATACATGAACCAGAGCATGGCGCGATGATGAAATTTTCCCGTATCAAAAAAATCGGCAAACAGCCAAAGACCATTTGATTTCAAAGATGATGTTATCGCCGTGGTAAATTCAATGGCATCTTCCTGCGGGAAACAATCCACCACAAAGAAACTTGTGACTGCATCATATTGCACGCCCGAAGGAATTGCAAGGTGATTGCCACTAATAAAATTTACGCGTGAACGGAATTTTTCTTTTAGATTTTTTTCAGCAATCCTGATCATTGCAGTTGATGGCTCCACAAAATCTACGTGTACTTCAGGATTTTTTTCAATAAGGTCGTTTAGGATATTTCCTGTGCCACCGCCCATGAGAAGTATTTGCGCGCGAGCCGGAATTTCTTGTAAAAATATTTTCTTGGCGCGAATCAAATTATTTCCATACACCAGAAAAGCGAGAGAATCATAAACGGGTGCAATGAAATTGAAATTACCGGGCATCAGGGAGGGAAAGGGCAAAGGTCAGCATTATGTGTTTGCAGTTTTAAGCTTCAATGCTTTTATAACTTCCGGACTTCCAAAAAATTCCGGCAGAATTAATTTGAAAGCCATCTTCAACACACTAAATCGAATCTCCGTTTTTTTAATCTCCGGGATTTTAAAGCGAGAAGAAACCTGCTGCCTTCCTGAGGAATATCTTAGCTTGAAAGTGATTTTACCTTTCTGCGTTATTCTTGCGTTGCCGCAATAAACAATAATGAGGAGCCTGATCATAGGTAATAAGCATAAAGGGATAGTGAGAATAGCTTTTTTTATACTCGTCTTACTTATAAGTATCCTCTGGGTCAGCCTCTTTCGCAAAGGTGCTTGTGAGGCAGAACGCGAGATGTTAAATTTGGAATTAAACGGAGAAATAATGGATAGATACCAAAGTCACGGCACCGTTCTAAAAATTTTGTCAAACGGAGAAGAATTTAATCTTGTATTCTTATCGGGTGACTTAGATAGAGATGCTGAAATTGGTGATGACATAATCAAACACAAAGGAGAAAATAAATGCTTATTGATAAAATCGGATAGAAGAGAAATAGAATGCCAATTTTATTATGAGCATACCTGGTGTAAATAATATTTCAGACAAAGACACTAACCGCTCCCAACCCTTTGATTAAAAAGCAAAATTCTCTTTGAATTCCAGCAGTTCATTTTCCAAATCAGAACCAGGAAGCGGAATGTATTGATACAACTTACTTCCCGGTTCAACTTTTAATTCCTGCATGGTGATGTGCTGGTTGATGTGAAAGTATTCGAGGTGAGGATAAATTTTCTTTAGCATATCGAGGATGTCAAGTATCTCCAGGTTCTTATCAGAAAGATTGTAAATGCCGGAAGGAACTTTCGTTTCAATTAGCTGCGCAAGCATGTGACTTACTTTACTTACGTGTATGAACGAGCGCGACTGTGTACCACTACCGTTGATCGTCACTCGTCCGGAAAAATTTGCATCGAACATAAAGCGATTGATGACAGCATCGAACCGCATGCTCTTGTTATAACCATAAACATTTCCACAGCGGATAATCACAGTTGGAATTTTTTCGAAGAGTCGCTGCACATGTTCTTCAGCGCGTTGTTTGGAAATTCCATAGAAGCTCGTTGGATGCGGTGGCGTTTCTTCCGTCGCAGGAACTCCTGAGCTTCCATAGATAGAAGCGCTGCTGGTGAAGATGAGTTGCTTCACATCGCTTTCTTCCAAAGCATAAATAAGTTCCGCTGTTCCCCAATGATTGATCTGCTCGAAGAAGTGTGAATCAATATTTGCAAATGGTGTAGTGACTTTTGCAGCAAGGTGGTATACGGCATCAATGCCGCTCAATTCTTTCCTGATTTTTCGTGAATCAAGAATATCGCCCTGCACGAATTTTATATTTCTGCCATCAGAATTTTTTCCAAGAAAAAAATTAAAATTGCCGCGGCTGAGATTATCGTACACGACAATTCTGGTCACATCATGCTGCTGCGACAATTCATTTACTAACTCTGTTCCTATGTATCCGGCGCCGCCGGTAATGAGAATATTCATTCAATTTATTTGCGCCGAAAGTAAAGAAGATGTTGAATGAACTGTTATATTTATCTCTCACATTAGCATGATTTAAATCATCAAAACCTTTCAGTCATGAACTATCAGCAGATTTCTCCGGAGGGAGAAGAGCCGCTCAATCCCGAGCGTGAACGAAAATTGAGAGAAGAGAATGAATTTCTGAAAATGAAAATCCAGGCGCAGTTCGGTGGCACGTCAGGTGAAAGCAGTGAAATTCCGGCCGACCTGGAAAATCAATTTCTGAAAAATGTTCTTGCCTGGGAAGAACAATACAACGCGGTTGATGCTAAGAAAATAAAGGTGGCAGAGCTTCTCGGTAACCCGCAATGCAAACCGGCAGATTCGCTTAACGATGAAGAGATAGAAGTTGAATGGAAGCGACTTGAAACGTTGACCGGGGAGAAAGCGGTGGCTGTCATTTTCCTGCGGGAGCGAGATAGCCGTTTGAAATACAAATTTGTTACGGAGGAGCTCTTTAATCATGAAGTGAATGCAGCGCCCGCATCGCCGGGTTTAATCTGGCATTTCACTTACGAACAATTTCATCCCGACCATGAACACGAAATGCATCAGCTCACGATGGAATTCCTTTCTGCATGGTTTGAGCGCGACACCGAAAGAATGAAACACGGAGTGGTGGCATGTTATGTTCAGCCGGATGGTACAGTACTGAGTCAGGAAGAAATACTCAACAAGGTGCAGGACGTGTTCGATTCATTTCGGCTTTTGGAAGATTGTAAGTATCACATCCTGGAAATAAAATTTGAGTTGCACGAAAGCGCCGATGGAAAATTCCAGGGCATCGGTCATTCGGAAGGAATGGTGAAATACGATGCCATTCTTGAAAGCGGCGAGCGGAAAACCATTGAAGGTCCTTTCAAACTTTACATGACCCGCGACTTTGACTGGTGGAGCATTATGTATTTTGTGATGGCGGGGTTTAATGAGTGAAATTGTTTTATGAAAAGAATACCCATCCGTTTCCTATCAATATTCTATGTCACTCTTTTAAGCACAGTTTATTTGTCTTGCCGGCACAATTCGATCATTAATTCCTTCCATCAAATTAATAGTAGCCTGGATAGCATAAACACCATTCGCATATCAGAAACGAAACTCGTTCCAACAAGAAAATTTATTCTAACCGTAGATTCAATCAAGAGCGAGTTTGTGAAAGAGAGTGGCGGTTGGGATGAGAATAATGGAGAACATCATTCAGATGGAAACTGGACTTCCGGAAAAGGGACACTGAACGATGATGCAAACCTGCAAGCATCATCACAAATAATGATCGAAAGAAAACAAGGCAAGTACCTTTTTAATCTTATTGAGCAAACCCGGGAGCAGTTATTGTCACTCATCCGGGATTCCATAAAGAGAAGAGAGTTAGCTGAACAAATACCACTGCGAATTACCCCTGACGGAATCGATGATTCAACGTGGACTGCAAATGACTTTGAGTCAATTCCGGTAATTGCCGCAATTACCCTTCTTACAAAATTTGAAAACGATGCATTGAATTCAGAAGTATTGATTGTAAATTATTTGAACATGGAAACAGACAGGAAATCCATTGATAGCTTAACTAAGCGGTAGAAATAATTTAATCAATTGGATACTGAAACCTATTTTAGATACTCGCATGAATATTTAGAAAGATCATCTCAATCTCTCCTTCAAATCCAACCCAAACTTCCTAGCAAAATCTTTCGCAACATCATATCCTGCATCAGCATGGCGAATTACTCCCAGCGCAGGATCATTGTGCAGCACACGTTTCAATCGTACATCAGCATCTTCACTGCCATCACACACGATCACCATGCCTGCATGTATCGAGTATCCCATGCCCACGCCACCTCCGTGATGCAGACTTACCCATGATGCTCCGCCTGCAGTGTTGATGAGGGCATTGAGAATCGGCCAGTCAGCAATTGCATCGCTACCATCGAGCATCGCTTCTGTCTCGCGATTGGGTGACGCAACACTTCCGGTATCAAGATGATCACGACCAATTACAATAGGAGCTTTTACTTTTCCTTCACACACGAGTTGGTTGAAAAGCAGTCCTGCTTTCTCTCTCTCGCCCATTCCCAGCCAGCAGATTCTTGCAGGCAATCCCTGGAAAGAAATTTTTTCCCTGGCCATATTAAGCCAGCGAATCATTCCTCTGTTATCAGGAAATAATTTTTTCAGTTCTTCATCTGTAGTGTAAATATCATTCGGATCGCCACTCAATGCCACCCAGCGAAATGGCCCCTTCCCTTCACAAAATAACGGGCGAATGTATGCGGGCACAAAGCCGGGAAAATCAAAAGCATTTTTTACTCCGCGCTTGTCATACGCTTGTCCGCGAAGATTATTTCCGTAATCAAAAGTGATCGCTCCCCGCCTCTGCAACTCGAGCATTTGATGAACATGCTTTGCCATGGTGTTAAGTGATCGCTCAATGTATTCCTCTGGATTTTTTTCACGGAGAATTTTTGCCTGCTCAACAGAAAGCCCCTCGGGAAAATATCCGTTGAGCTCATCGTGCGCGGAGGTTTGATCAGTGAGTGTATCCGGTGTTATGTTGCGATCAGTCAGTCGCTGCAACAGATCAACAGCATTGCCGCAGTAAGCAATGGAGATCGCTTCATTATTTTTCTTCGCTTCTAGTGACCAGTCAATCGCCTGGTCCAGGTCACTTGTCCACTTGTCGAGGTAATGCGTTTCAATTCTTTTCTCGATTCTCCACTGTTCCATTTCAGCGGCGAGACAAACTCCTTCATTCATAGTTATCGAAAGTGGCTGTGCTCCTCCCATGCCCCCCAGACCTGCAGTCACGTTTAATTTTCCTTTCAACCCCGAATGATCGGGGTGAAAATGTTTTTCTGCCAGTGAGAGATAGGTCTCATAAGTGCCTTGAACAATTCCCTGTGAGCCGATATAGATCCATGAGCCGGCAGTCATTTGTCCGTACATGATCAAGCCTTTTTTATCCAGTTCGCGAAATACTTCCCATGTTGCCCACTTCGGTACGAGCATGGAGTTGCTGATGATCACACGCGGCGCATCTTTATGCGAGCGCAAAATGCCGACAGGTTTCCCCGATTGAATCAGCAACGTTTCATCATCATTCAAATCTTTTAATGCTTTCAGGATCAATTCAAAACTTTCCCAGTTGCGTGCAGCTTTTCCGAGACCACCATACACAATTAACTCCTCCGGTTTCTCTGCTACTTCAGGATCAAGATTGTTTTGAATCATTCGATATGCTGCTTCCTGAATCCATCCTTTGCAGGTTAATTGATTGCCCCGGGGAGAATGGATTTCGCGATTGAATCGGGACAGGTCGGATTTAAGGGCGGACATGAAATTTTTTTGCAAAGTTAGGTAGATTCCTACCTCACTTCGCATGAATAAAACATTCAATGTTCTATATTTATCATAGCAAATCATGAAACAGGTTCTACAGTTTTTCCTTCTGTTAATTGGGTGCACTGCGCTTACCTTTTGCTCGTTTGCACAGAATAAAACTATTGACAGCTTACTCCGGGAATTCAATCACTCATTGGATGATTCCCTTCGCTCAGAATTGCTGAACAAAATTTCAATGAACTATTACTATCTGTCAGATTATTCACAAGCAAGGAAGTATAGTGAGCTTAACAAAAGCCTGTCTTCAAAAAATAACTATCCAAAAGGGGTGGCTTATGCTTATAACACTTTTGGGATTCTTGCTATGAAGACCGGCAAATTCGATTCAGCCCTTTATTACCATTCGCTTGCATTAAGTATTCGTGAAGAAATCAATGACGCGCGCGGAATCGCTTCGAGTAACATTAACCTTGGGTATCTGTACAGAGTTGAGGGAAAATTTGATTCTTCAGTTAACTGCTATCAAAGGGTCATTCCTCTTGCACGCAAAATCAACGACAGTACACTTCTAAGCAAAAGTCATTCAGGGATCGGTGATAACTATCTGAGTCAAAGCAATTATTCTCCGGCTTTGCAATACTATTTATCAGCCCTGAACTTTTTGAAGGGGAGTGGTGATAAAAAAATGGAATCAAAAATCACAGGTAATATCGGATTGGTGTTTTCGGGTTTAGGTAATCAGAAAGAGGCACTGCGTTTTCACCACAAAGCAATTGAACTGAAAAAGCAAACCGGTGAAAAGGATGCGTTGGCCTATTCATTCGAAAATATCGGGGACGTATTTCTTGTAATTCAACAATACGATTCTGCACTGTATTACTTCAAAGAATCGGTGACCTTATGCTATGAGAATGGCAACAAAGACCTTCTTGCGAAAAACTTCGATGACATTTCGGGACTCTTTCTTTCTCTACAGAACCCTGACTCGGCACTATTTTACAATGCAACAGCCCTCACTATACAGCAAGAGATAGGCGATGAAGAAGGTATCATTGAAAGTCAGATGAATGAAGGTAATGCCTACTTGTTGCAGGCTCATCAAAGAGAAAGTGTGGCAGCTTACAAGCACGCGGTTCAGGTTTTTGAATCGGCGCTGGCGAAAGCGAAATACTTTGGTCTTCAGAGCAGAAAAATGAAAATGTATCAGTCGCTGGCTGAAGCATACGCGGGAATGAAAAATTTTAGTAAAGCATACGAATATCAAATGCGTTTTACGGCACTGAATGATTCTCTGAAGAATGAAACCTTCTCACGACAGATCGCAGAAATGGAAACTAAATATGAGAGTGAAAAAAAGGATCAGAAGATTTCATTGCTCAATGTTGATAATGCACTCACTGCCTCCAAAGTCTCAAGGCAGCGAATTATCATTTCAGGGTTAACGGTAATTGCACTTTTGATTTTACTATCCGGTTTACTGATCTTTCGTAACATTCAAAAAAAGAGAAGAGCGGAATCACAACTTGCTCTCTTTGAAAAACGCCACGCTATCGAATCGGTACGAAGCAAAATTTCCATTGACATTCATGATGATATTGGCTCAGCCATCACCAAAGTTGGAATGCTTGCTCAACAGTTAAGTGACGAAGAATTGAATGAGACAGAAAAACGCACCGTGTTACAACGCATTCGCCAGCTTTCAGTCGAAGTGACATCGGGCTTGCGGGAAATCATTTGGGCCGCCAATCCACAGCACGACACACTCAAAAGCTTTCTCGGCTTCTCGCAAAATTTCATTCACAAATTTTTTGAAGGAACAGAAATTAACTACCAAATCAATTTCCCCAATGAAATTCCTGAAGTGACTCTTCATCCGGAGCTTAAAAGAAATCTTTTCCTCACGCTGAAAGAATCACTCAACAATGTAATGAAGCATTCAAAAGCTACTGAAGCCGTGATTACTTTCACCATTGAAAAAAATAATTTCCATTTCTCCATTTCTGACAATGGCATCGGCTTTAGCAAGGAAATAAAAAATGCCTTCGGAAACGGATTAACGAGCATGCACAAGCGCATGGAAAACATCGGGGCCTACCTTCAGCTTTCTTCTTCACCTGATCAGGGAACACAAATCATCATCAACGGAAATCTTTACTAATGGCCATTCGCGTGTGCATTGTGGAAGATGATCTTGAGATGAGGCAGATGCTCTCAAAGATTATTGACAGCACCAATGAATTTTCACTCACTGCGACATTCGCTGATGCAGAATCTTTTCTCTCTTCGTTTTCCAACCTGATCATTGACGTGGTGCTGATGGATATTGGCTTGCCGGGCATAAACGGAATTCAGGCAGTAGCCAAAGCCAAACCGATAAAACCTGAAGTGCAGTTTGTAATGTGTACTGTGCTGGAAGATGATGACAACATCTTTAATTCACTTTGCGTGGGCGCCACAGGTTACCTTCTTAAAAATGATTCGAAGCTCAACCTCCAAAATGCAATTCAGGAAGTAGCACACGGTGGCTCGCCCATGAGCGCTTCCATTGCACGAAGGGTGGTACAATCTTTTGAAAGAAAAACTTCAATTGTGCCGGAGGAAAACAATTTAACGCCGAGGCAATGGGAATTGCTGATGCTTCTTGATAAGGGCTTGCCGTACAAACAAATTGCCGAGCAACTTCACCTCACTGTAGAAACGGTACGCTCCTACATCCGGGATATTTATATGCAGTTGCAAGTGCACACCCGTGCTGAGGCACTCCATAAAATCTTTCCGCGTAATAACTAACCTACTCTTTTACCTACTTCAGTGGGTTGAAATGCACGTACCGGCGGAATACGTTTGCCTTCTAAAAACAAACCAATATGAAAAACAACTTACTCCTCTTCGTTCTTTTCATGATTGCCGGCGCTTTCATTCATCAACAAGCTAACGGCCAGGCAAACACTGAGCTTTCCAATCTTACTGCCACATCAGTGAACCAGTCATTGCTTCCAAACACAAGCGCTTCTTTGGATTTAGGTTCATCAACAACTTCATGGAAAGACATTTTTATTGACGGTAAAATAAAATTCGACGGTTCAACTTTTCTGAGTAATGAAGGAACACGAAATTGTTTCGCCGGCATGGTTACTGATCCTCCCCTTGGAAGTCTTGCCGCTGATAATTCTTTTTTTGGCTACTTCTCCGGAGCATCCAACCATGACGGAAATCAAAACTCTTTTTTCGGCTCGTTTGCAGGATATTCAACTGTTGACGGTTCAGATAATTCTTTCTTTGGAGCCTCGGCGGGAATGAGCACCACTTCCGGAAGTAATAATTGTTTCTTTGGAATGAATGCAGGCGCCAGTAATACCACAGCCGGCAACAGTTCTTTCTTTGGGATGAATGCCGGGGCGAGTAATACCATAGCCGGTAATAATTCTTTTTTTGGTGCCTTTTCTGGTCAAAATAACATAGCAGGTGTAAGCAATTCTTATTTTGGAGTTAATACCGGTTCATTGAATGTCTCTGGTTATAACAATTCCTTTTTTGGTGCTGATGCGGGGCACGCTTGTACAGCAGTTAATAATTCATTCTTTGGTTCGCGGGCTGGTGACGAAACAACAACAGGGCAGAATAATTCTTTTTTTGGTGTTGATGCCGGCGGGAAAAATATTGACGGGGGCGGGAATTGTTTCTTTGGAGGAGATGCCGGATACAGTAATACTTCCGGGGGCGCCAACATTTTTACAGGATATTATTCCGGATTCACGAATACAACGGGTTCAAATAATTGCTATTACGGATATCTTACCGGGTATGGCAATTTAACAGGGAGCAGTTGCACTTTCATTGGAACAAGAGCTGGATATGCGAGCACGGCGAATAACAACACGTTTGTCGGATCAATGTCCGGATATTTTAATACGACAGGTACGTCAAATACATTCTATGGAAATAGCGGGGGATATACTACCACAACCGGCAGTTCGAATACCTTCATTGGCTTTAATGCGGGTTCAGGCAATACAACTGGTAGTCAAAATAGCTGCCTGGGTTATAGTGCAGGTGTTTCCAGCTCCGGGCTCGGAAACGCGACTGCTCTCGGGTATGGAGCAGCAGTTAATGCAAGCAACAAAGTGAGGTTGGGCAGTGCTAATGTAACAGTCGTTGAAGGGCAAGTCGCTTACTCTTTTCCCAGTGACGGAAGATTTAAAACAAACATTAAAGAAGATGTTCCCGGGATAGAATTCATCAACAGGCTGCGACCGGTTACCTATAACTTTGAAACACAAAAGTTCGATGAGTTCCTTCATCGGAATGATTCCACATTTAAGGAAAGAGAAATGGAAACGGATTATTCCGCTTCATCGCAAATCAAGCAAAGTGGTTTCATCGCGCAGGAAGTGGAGAAGGTAATGCAGGAAACCGGTTACGATTTTAATGGGGTTCATCATCCCGAAAGCGATATTGATAACTACAGTATGAGCTATGAATTGTTGACAGTGCCACTTGTGAAAGCAGTGCAGGAGCTTTCTTCAGAAGACCAAAGACATAAGACTAAAGACGTAAGACAAGATCAAGAGATTGAATTACTGAAATCAGAAAATGAAAAACTGAAAACAGACATTGAAAATCTGAAGGAACTTATCTCTTCAAATCAGGCAATAAAAAATGGTGCCACCGCCCCCAAAACTTTAAAGACGGAAATTGAAATTGCAACGCTCGGCCAAAACATTCCTAATCCATTCGGCAACTCCTCTGTTATTCCCTTCCATATTCCTGAAGGATGTACGTCTGCTTCTCTCGTTATTTCTGAATCAGCAACAGGAAGAATGATGATTGAAATTCCGGTTTCATGCAACGAAGCATATAAAGTGATTGAAGGAGAACGGCTCGCGGCAGGTGAATACACTTACTCATTGGTTGTGAATGGAGAAGTGATTGACACCAGGCAAATGCTGATCGAAAGGTGAGAATGGAATTTTTTGAAGACTGCTATGTCTTAATCGGACTCTGTAAGAAACTTAGTAATGACTGAAAAGAAATCCGGTTTCTTTGAGAGATCGGGTTTCTTGATTTGATTTTCTTCCAAAAAAATAATTGATCGTTTTCTGAAACAATTTACTCGTTGTCTGAAATTGAAAGGAGCATAATTCGCTCTGAAAATCACAATTCTTCCCGAAATTTTTTTTTTACGATCAACTCACAGGTTTCATGTCAGAATTTCCCTGGTTATCATTTTCTTTCTGTTGAGATTGAGATCCGGGAAGACTCTGATTGGTAGAAGTCCACTTGGAATGTTCCTTCGATAATATTGATTCTACCTGGTCAACAAACAATGCCTGAGTATCGAGATCTTTCTGACTATAAACACCAATCCGGGCATCATACAAATATTTTTCGCTTCGCAATCGCTCGCCTGTTTCTCGATAGGTCGTCCAGAGTTCCTGGTAACGAAATGTTTTTAAAATGGTGGTGCCGATAGCGACAATGGCAGAGATTAATACGAGCGTAACTTTTAAAATATCTGTAAGCATGGGCCAGTTAGCGAAACTAATAGCAGCGAGTACGGGTGTGAGTGCTGAAAGCACGATTACAATCAGTGTCCACTGCTTATACTTCTTTTGATTATCGGCGGCTTTCCGGTCATAATATTTCATCTGATCCTCATAGCGTTTTTCCAGGTATTCCTGAAACTTTGCATCGTCCATATTTTAAGTTTGTTTTTGAAATGAGATTTTACTTATGAAAGTTTCACTTCCAGCTCTGAAACAATATCGAGCAGTACGGCATTGATTTGATTCATCATCATGTTTGCCTCCGAAGTTTCGATAATTCCCATCCGCTGCTTTTTCTTCAGATCATTGAACTTTCCTGATTGCATCAGCACCATGTTATACAATTCCTTGTCCGCTGCTTTTGCATCGTTAGTTAATGCATTGATCGCCAACTCAATTTTATTCGATGCAATCATTCCGCGAATGCCATAAGCATCGAAGCCTGGTGCCGAACTCGCAACAGCCGGAGCTTCATTGGCGGAAGTTGTCCAAACAGGAGCGCTGCTTTTCTGTGGCATCAGAATCACTTTCAAATGCTGAATCACATCAAGGAATGCTTCATCCTGATTGCTCCACGTGGAGATGGGTTTTGCGTTTTTGGGGGTTGCCTGAAATTGTGCAAGTGGAGTATCTGCAAAATCACACGGGCGAACAATGATCGGTACCAGCTTGGTTTCATTTCGCCGGCTTCTTTCCAGGGCAGCGGAGATTTCTTTGCTCACAATATAGTCTGAAGCAAGAAAGTCAGAGCTAATCAAAAGCAAAATGAGTTCTGCTTCATTCATCGCAGAGTTGATTTCATGATCCCAGCTTTGTCCTACTGTTATCTGCCGGTCATCCCATTGCTGAATAATGCCAAGATTTTTTAAAGCAGATAAATGCGCCACCAATTGATCCTTGTACATTTCATCTTTATGCGCATAGGAAATAAAAACTTTCACTGCCATTAGTGAAGTATTTAGTTTTTAGAAATCATTTACTATTTGATGCTGCACTTAGACCACACGCACTCTGCTTTTCGCAAGCAAGTTAAAATTAAATTGTACTTGGTGCACAAAAAATGCTACGGTCCACTTCCAATTACGGCACCGGATCATGTCCATGCCCGCCCCACGGGTGACACCGTGAAATTCTTTTTATCCCTAACCAGGTGCCCTTAATCACTCCATACTTCCTGATCGCCTCAGCGGCATACTCAGAACACGTGGGTGTGAACCGGCACGACCCCGGCAGCCACGGCGAAATGATCCGCTGGTAAAATTTGATTGGCAAAATGAAAATATTACGCACTATGTTTTTCACCTGTGAAATTTTCTTCTGCAAGCTTATTCAGGACAGCAATAAGTTTTTGCTGAATGAAGTCAAAAGACTCAATTGTTTTAGAAGTGTAAAGAACAGCGATGCTGAGTTGTCTGCTTTTTTTCTTTAGGGAATCATACAATACATGCTTATTCAAACGGTATGCTTCCCGAATCAATCGCTTGATTTTGTTTCGATCAACTGCACGTTTGAAATTTCTTGTGGAAACAGAGATCAGTATTTGTACGGGGATAGGCTGTGCGGGGGAAGTCTCTCTCTCCGAAAGCGGAAGATATAGACCTGTCCCGCTTTTTTCGGGAGGGGCGAAAAATATTTTGAATGGGTGGAGATAAAAAGACGAACCATTTGCAAACAGTTCGTCAATTAATTTCTTGCGGGAAAGCCGCTCTTCTTTTTTGAAAGTGAAGCGAGGTGTGGTCATCAGCGGGCAGCAACTGAGAGTGCCGCAAAGCTACTTCAGTCGCTTCTCATCAGAAACAGTAAGCTTTTTTCTTCCTTGTCTGCGGCGGCGCTTCAATATCTCTTGACCATCCTTTGATTTCATCCTTTTGCGGAAGCCGTGCTTGTTTACCCGCTTTCTTCTTGAAGGTTGGTATGTGCGTTTCATGAGGGTTCTTAATTGTGGTTAACCGTTAATTGTTTGGCTGCGCAAAAGTAAATTTTCCTGAAGGGATTCCTATAGAACAAAATTTAAAATTTCTCAATGCATTTAGCTATTCATCGAAACCAAAAATTCTTCGTTCGATTTGGTACCCTTCATGTTTTCAAGTAAAAACTTCATCGCTTCTTCTGAAGTCATGTCGGCAAGGTGGTTCCGTAGGATCCACATGCGCTGCAGCATTGCAGAATCAAGCAACAAATCTTCACGGCGAGTGGATGAAGCGGTAACATCTACAGCAGGAAAGATTCGTTTGTTCGAAAGTTTGCGATCCAACTGCAATTCCATATTTCCTGTGCCTTTAAATTCTTCGAAGATCACTTCATCCATCTTTGAGCCGGTGTCAATTAACGCGGTAGCAAGGATGGTCAGTGAACCACCGTTCTCAATTTTTCTCGCAGCACCAAAAAATTGTTTGGGCTTGTGCAGGGCATTTGCTTCAACTCCTCCGGATAAAACTTTTCCTGATGCGGGCTGTACGGTGTTATGTGCACGTGCAAGGCGTGTGATGGAATCGAGAAGAATCACGACATCCATCCCGCACTCCACCATTCTCTTTGCTTTTTCGAGAGCGATGGCTGCTACTTTCACGTGCTTGTCAGCCGGCTCATCAAAGGTTGATGCAATTACTTCAGCTCTAACGTTGCGCTCCATGTCCGTTACTTCTTCCGGACGCTCATCAACAAGCAGTACAATCAAATAGACTTCAGGATGATTTTTCGCAATCGCATTCGCCACCGACTTCAGCAACATCGTTTTTCCGGTCTTCGGCTGGGAAACAATCAAACCGCGCTGACCTTTTCCGATGGGAGTAAAGAGATCCATTACCCGGGTGGAATAATCAGTATGATCATGAAACAGATTGAACTTTTCATGAGGAAAAAGCGGCGTGAGATAGTCAAACGGAACACGGTCACGGATTTCTTCCGGCTTTTTTCCGTTGATGGATTCTACCTTGAGCAAGGCAAAATATTTTTCTCCCTCCTTTGGCGGACGAACGGCACCGGTGACGGTATCACCCGTTTTAATCCCGAACAGCTTTATTTGAGATGGAGAAACATAAATGTCATCGGGTGAAGAAAGATAATTGTAGTCAGAAGAGCGAAGGAAGCCATAACCATCGGGCATAATTTCCAGCACTCCTTCACCATCCACGATACCGTCGAGGTCTACATTGAACGTTGCTGATTCCCTTCGTTGCTGTGGATGTGGCAATCGTTGAAACTGTCCGTTCTTTTCGTAGCGAATTCCATCGTCAATTTTATCGGGTGTAGGCTGCGGGGGCTGATCATCAAGCCCTGATTTTACTTCCGCCACAGGCTCTTCCGGTTTCTCTTCCACCACCGGAGTTTCCACGACCGGTGCAACAGAAGGTACATCAGCATGGGTGTTAATTTTTCGGCGGCCGCGTTTGGGCTTCGCATCGTCACCATGTTCTTTTTCTGAGAGATCGGGAGCGATGGCTTGCTTGTCGAGGATTTTATACACCAGCTCTTGTTTGGAAAGCTTCTGGTGGTTGTCAATTTTGAGTTGCTCTGCAATGTCTCGCAACTCGGGAACGAGCATATCGTTCAGTTGAAGGATGTCAAACATAAAGGGAATTTGATCAATTAGATTTGTGGAAGGAGTTTATCCCGATTAAATCGGGAGAAAATGATTTTGGAATTGTTGACTGAGGAAAATAATTTCTGTACTTCGATAACCCGAAATCTCCGACCGGAGCAAAACGATGAGTACGCACCAAAGGTATGGATTCCGTTCAGAAAAAAAAACTTATGAATTGCTGCAGGGGTCCCGATTGATCGGGATGGCTAAATGGTTGTTCAAGCTAAAGGCACAAAAGCCATCCCGATCAATCGGGACCATGCATCCATTGACCGCTACCTTTGCATAATGTCAATCCGCAAAGAATACCGCCATGTTTTTTTCGATCTCGATGAAACGCTCTGGGATTTCAAACGCAACTCACTTGAAACCATTTATGACCTGATTGAGCAGCACCGGTTAGAAGAGCGAGGAATTGAAAAGGAAAACTTCATTCGCCGCTATCATCATCACAATGATATTTACTGGGATCTTTTCAGACAAGGAAAGATTTCGAGAGAAGAATTGCGAACGGTGAGGTGGAAAACTACCCTGAGTGAATTTGAGATTGACGATGAAGTGCTCATTAAAAATCTTTCCGAGCAGTATCTTCAGCTTCTTCCCAACAAAAAAAATCTGCATGATGACGCGATTGAAATTCTTAACTACCTGAAGCCGAAGTATTCATTGCATATTATTACCAATGGGTTTGAAGAAGTACAGTTACAAAAAATCATCATGTCAGGCATGGCTTCCTATTTCACACACATCATCACATCTGAGCGCGCGGGAAGTCAGAAACCCAACCGTGAAATTTTTAAGTATGCGCTTGAAATTTCCAATGCCACAATTACAGAAAGTATTTTCATCGGAGATAGTATTGAGGCAGATATCAATGGAGCCAAAGCCATCGGAATGGATCACGTTCTTTTCAATCCTGAAAAAATTCCTCACCATGAAATACTGCAACACGAAATTTCACTTCTTACTGAGTTGCACAAAATTTTATGAGGAGCAGGTGATCAGAAAGTCATTGCTGCATACACGAGCAAAACAATCACTGCAATGCCAATGAAAAAAGAGTAAGAAACCAGCAAAAGAAAAACCTTAAGTAATGTTTTCTTTATCGTCTGCCCGTACATTTTTCGCAATGCAACGAATAAGTATACAAGCAAAGCCAGAGTAATCCAGGTTCCAAGGTGTAGGTTTTTGAAAATTGCCATTAAACTAAACGCCACCATAAAAATGATGAAGGCGAATGCATGAAAATGCAGCGAAAAAACCGCATGATCAACAAAGTAAACTTTGCGGCGGATGTAGAGCAGTTTTAGCAGCAATGCAAAAACAGGTAACAGGACAAACATGATTTTAGGAAGATTGTGATTAGCGATTTCAATAATTTCGCGTATCACCTGCTTATCACCCTTTTGTTTTGCTTCAATAACTTTTTTGTCAATCATCTGCTGAAAATATCCGGGTGCACTATCCCTGGGCAATTTGCGAATTGAATCCTCATACAACGCTACAGTTGCAGGCAATTGATTGCTGATCAGATTATTTTTCTTAATTCCTGAATCACCGGACTGAATTTTTTCAGGAGAAAGAGTAATGTGTGCGTACTTATTTCCCAGTGCATGAGCAAGCGTATCATGAACTTGGGCAAGCTCACGCTGTGCCGTGGAATCAAGAGCCGCATTCTGATCGTCATTAATGAAATTCTTAAATGAGAAACTGAAATAAAACAGGAAGAAAACAACACTCACAAAAAAGTAAAGCCGGATGGGATGAACATACCGTGCTCTTTTTCCCGCTATATATTCTTTCGTGAGAAATCCGGGTTTAAATAGAAGAGGAAAGAGGGTGTGAAAAAATTTGGAATCGAAATGCCAGAAGTCAGCGAAGGCATCAGCAAATAATTTCCAAAAGGGTTCATGAAGGTCTTCATCTTTCTGCCCGCACCGCGAGCAATAATGACCAGTAAGGATGGCTCCGCAGTTCAGGCATGTTTTCTCCGGAATTTGTACAGGGGGCTTTTCATGGACAGGATGAACGTCATCTTGTTGCTGTTGCTTTTCTTGTTCCATGCATGATTACACTGTTCAATGGCTAAAGAGCTAAATGGTTAAATTGCTTCCGATGGATCGGGATTGCTATCCTATTTTCCCGGAGCAATTTAACCATTTAGCCATTTAACAATTTACCCCTCACTCTTCAAAAACTTCGATCACTTTTTCCTTCCTCACCAGGTCGCCAAATTTTCCATCGAAGCGGGTGGCACGTACAATATGGTTGTCAATCCAGTGATAGTTGCCTCCGCGTGGTTTGCCGAAGATGATGCCGTGATATTTGAAGCCATGTTGCCTGAGCCACGCTTCTGTAATGCTGCGAAGACTTTCTGTTCGTGAAGTAAAGAAGTAAATGATGTGCCCTTCCTGATACCATTGATTTATTTTTTGAAGGGCATCAGGATATGGCTCGCAAGTGATCATCCGTTCAGGTTGCTCATTCGGAATGTCATCAGTAATGGTGCCGTCAATGTCAATGAGAAAATTTTTCTTGCCGGAAGGAAGCTTGGGACTAACAGCATTTCCGGAAGCATCGAAAGCGCGTTCAAGATTTTGATCTGGAAAATTCATGAAGCAAAAGTAGAGCGCAATGCGAAGCCCTGAAATTTTATTTCTTCACAAAATTTTAATTTGACTGTTAGGAAAATCGAGATGAATTATTTTCCCAACCTTCCTCGTGCAGTCTCATGTTTCCCCGATGCAGGAATAAGCTTCGATGCTTTGCCTAAACCAAATACTGGCATGTTGTTATAAATAGTTTCGTAATTGCCGGCCTTTACCAGATAGGTCTCATGCCAGATGCCGACTTCGCCATGTTTGCGAACAAGCTCATAGAATTTTTTCCATGCTGGAAAATGCGTTGAATCAGGATCGCGGGCAAATTTGTCGAGGTGGTCGAATGATCTCCAGTATTGAATCAGCACCGTGGGATTTGAGAAACCCGTCGGAATCCCTCCGAGAAAACCAAGCTCTTTATGGCTCTCCAATTCTTTGATCATACGCGGCATGGCCATGGCTATGGGCCACCACTTATTAATCTTCCACCAGTTATTCACGCGCATGCCGATTAGAAAGACAACAAAGTCGCCCTCTATTTCTGCGCACATACGTTGCCTGATGAGTGTTGCCATGCTGCTGAATTTTTTAGAAAGATAAAATGATTTCATCCAAGGAAAAAGTTCTAATCTTCTGCTAAAAAAACTAATAGAGAATTTATCCCTTTATCTGGACACACCTCGAATGATTTCTGTCAGGCAGAAAAGCAGAATACTAACTTTACTGTAAGAAGAACACAGGAGATAATGTTCAAAAATATTTTTAAAGACCTTCTGCTGATCATTGCTTCTGCTTTCATTTTTTGTTTCGCAGGTTTTGAAAATCATTTCCCGCTCACTTATGATGATACCGGCGGATATCTTCTATCAGGATTCAAAGGTGAAGTTCCTACAGATCGTCCCATCATGTATGGTTTGTTTCTGCGCCACATCAGTCTTGCTGATTCACTATGGCTGGTAATTTTTGCACAGGGACTCATTGTCTCTTACCTGATTTTTCTCTGCTTCAAATATCTTCTTCCCATAAAACTGAAACCGCTCTGGCAAGTGGCTTTGGTGTTATTACTTACCTTTTGTACAGGAGCCACCATTAATGTAAGCCAACTGATTCCCGATGTTTTTACGCCGGTTATGATTTTGTGCATGGGTTTATTGCTCACCTGTAAACTGAGAACAGCAGAAGAAGTTTTTGTCTCTATTATGCTGGTCTTTGCCATCAGCACCCACAATTCACATGGTGCGATTGGTATCATCATCCTGACTGCTGTTACACTTATTATTTTGATATGGAAAGTAGGGGGGACGTTTTGGAGTACATGGCGGCGGCTATTCAAAATTTGGCTGCTGCTCCTCGCGGGAATATTCATTATTCCCACGGTTCATTATTTTTTCAACGGGCATTTCAGAACCAACAATTCCACCCATGTTTTCCTGATGTATAAGTTGCTTGAAATGGGAATTCTGGATGACTACTTAAAACATACCTGTGATCAGCATCACTGGAAAATTTGCGCTTATAAAGATTCCATTCCCACGAACTTCATTTGGGATTATAACAAAAGCCCGCTGTACAAAACAGGAGGATGGGAAGCAAACAAAGGAGAATACGACAGCATCATCAGAGATATTTTTTCCAGCCCCAGGTACCTGAAAATGTTTGTTGAAAAATGTTTTTCAAATTCACTGGAACAGCTTGTTACCTATAATGTAACCGACCTTCGGGCGAATACACCCAACACATCTCCCTACGTACATATCAAATGGTTCTTTCCCGGCGACATTCGTCAACTTGAGTATAGCGCTCAGTTTCGCGGGGCATTGGATTTTAACCCGATCAATAAAAGACAGATCATTCTGATTGTTCTTTCCGGTTTCATCCTCTTCATGATTTTTTATGTTCGGGGAAACCAGGTCTCGCCGCCCATGTCGCGATTGGCTTTGGTTATTTTGGTGGGAATCATCGCCAATGCCATTGTATGCGGAAGTTTTTCACAGGTAATACCACGGTATGAAGTTCGCGTGATCTGGCTGCTGCCGCTTTACGCATTTTTGCTGTTGCTTGAACAGCGCACAATTTTTTCTTCAGTAAAAAAAATTATGTCCGGCAAGGAAGAGCCGGATATTTAACTTTTATATCCTTGACCCATGAAACTGTTGCTTTGAACTGCGACCGCGCAATTATCTTTGCAATTTCATAGTAATCAGCAGTTGCCTTTTGTCGTGAAAAATTTCAGAACTCTTCTTTTCTATAAATATGTTCGCATTGAAAATGGTGAGCAGTTTACTGCGCAGCATCTGAAATTCTGCACATCACTCGGTTTGAACGGAAGAATTCTTATTGCCGAAGAAGGATTAAATGGCTCCGTTTCCGGAACCATGGAACAAACCACTCACTACATCAACCATCTTCATTCTGATCCGCGGTTTGCTGATTTGGAATTCAAGATTGATGAATCGAATGATCATTCATTTACGAAAATGCACGTTCGTTACAAAAAAGAAATTGTTCGCTTCGGGATTGATCATGTTGATGTGTGGAAGCACTCCGGTGAATATTTGGAACCCGAAGATTGGCTGATAGTGAAAGATAAAAATGATGTAGTTCTTCTCGATGTCCGTAACCAGGTGGAATGGGAAGTAGGAAAATTCAAGAACGCTGTTGTACTGCCGATCAAACATTTCCGCGAATTGCCGGAGCATCTTCCGGAGCTGGAAAAATACAGGGACAAAAAAATTCTTGCTTACTGTACGGGGGGAATTCGTTGTGAGAAGGCAACAGCTTTTCTCAGGGAGAACGGATTTAATCAAGTATATCACCTGCACGGAGGCATCATCGAGTACGGAAAAAAAGCCGGCGGCAAAGATTTCGATGGCAAGTGCTATGTGTTCGACAATCGTATCACGGTTGATGTGAATGATGTGAATCCAAAGGTGATTTCTGTTTGTCATCATTGCGGCAAACCATCATCACGCTACATCAATTGCGCTAATGATGAATGCAACAATCATTTTATCCTCTGTGAGGAATGCGGATGGGAAATGGAAGGATGCTGCAGCAGAGAATGCAAACAACACCCGGATCGCCGCAAGTACGACGGTACTGGCTTTTATCAAAAGCGTTATAAAACTCAAGCCGAAATTTCATGAATATTTATGCTGCTACCAGCACATTAGGCTTTCCTGGTTAATTAGTTTTTTCCCCTTGCTGAATACTAACTTTGCTTTTCAATTTTTTGAGTAATGGAAAAGTTCTCTTTCATCAGCAATGCTGATCCCGGCTATATTGAAAATCTCTATGAGCAGTTCAAAAAAGATTCTTCTTCAATTGATATTGAATGGAGAAAATTTTTTGAAGGATTTGATTTTGCTGTTGCGAACTCTGACGGATTTTCATCAAAGCAAAATGGAAACGGAGAAGTCATAACAGAGCCTGTTAAGCCATCAACACCCACAAGTGTTGAAAGCAGTGACACTGTTTCCAAAGAATTCCAGGTCGCACGGCTAATCACGGCCTATCGTCTTAAAGCGCACCTCATCAGCAAAACAAATCCCATTCGCCCGAGAAAAGACCGTCATGCAAATCTCGATTTGAAATTTTTTGGATTGAGTGAGGAAGATTTGCCCAAGGAATTTTATGCAGGAGAATTATTGCTGCTCGGAAAAACTTCATTGCAAAATATCGTGGAGCGTCTTCAGAAAATTTATTGCCGTTCCATTGGTGTCGAATACAGGTACATCACCGAGCCGGAAGAATTGAAATGGTTCCAGGAAAAATTTGAGAACGGATACAGCGCCCTTAATTTTTCCATTGAGAAGAAGAAGAGGATTCTTGAAAAGCTGAACGATGCTGTGGTCTTCGAAAAATTTCTCGGAACAAAATACATCGGGCAAAAAAGGTTCTCACTTGAAGGTGGCGAGACCACTATTCCCGCACTCGATGCCATTATCAATCTTGCTTCCGAATCAGGCGCTGAAGAAATTGTATTCGGCATGGCTCACAGGGGGCGGTTGAATGTGCTTGCCAACATCATGGGAAAAACGTACGAGAATATCTTCAATGAATTCGAAGGCAACATCAATCCCGATACCACCATGGGTGACGGCGACGTAAAATATCATCTTGGCTATTCCTCGGAAGTAGAAACAACTTCCGGAAAAAAGATGAATCTGAAATTGTCACCCAACCCTTCACATCTTGAAGCTGTTGACCCTGTTGTCGGTGGTTTCACGCGTGCAAAAGCGGACACACTTTACAAAGGAGAGTACGATTCCATTTTGCCGGTGATCATTCATGGGGATGCTGCAGTAGCAGGTCAGGGTGTAGTGTATGAATGTTTGCAGATGAGCTTACTTAACGGATATTCAACGGGTGGCTCTCTTCATTTTGTCATTAACAATCAGATTGGCTTCACAACTGACTTTGACGATGCGCGCTCATCGAACTACTGTACGAGTTATGCAACCACAGTGCTCGCCCCTGTATTGCACGTGAATGGTGATGATCCTGAAGCAGTGGTGTTTGCTGTGGAGTTCGCGGTTGAGTACCGTCAGAAATTCAACAAAGACATTTTTGTGGACATGGTTTGCTATCGCCGCTATGGACACAATGAAGGCGATGATCCGAAGTTCACTCAGCCCAAAATGTACGAGGCGATTGCAAAGCATCCGAATCCCCGTGAAATCTATTCGAAGATTCTCACGGAGCGCGGTGATGTGGAAGCGGAGTTGGCAAAAGAGATGGAGAAAAGTTTTTGGAAAGAGCTTCAGGACCGTCTTGACTTTGTAAAACAGAATCCGCTTCCATATACCTATCAGCAACCGGAATTAGCGTGGAAAAAATTGCGGAAGTCAAAGCCTGAGGATTTTGATTCGTCACCGGATACATTTATTTCAGAAGAATCGATAAAACTTCTGGCTGAAAAACTCACCACCATTCCTGAAAGCTTCGATGCGCTGCCAAAAATTCGCCAGCTTCTTCAAAAAGCAAAAGATCATTTTGAGAAGGAAAATAAAATTGATTGGGCATGGGGAGAAATGCTTGCCTATGGTTCGTTGCTGCTCGAAGGTCATGATGTGCGGCTGAGCGGGCAGGATACCATTCGCGGCACGTTCAGTCACCGCCATGCAGTCATTTATGATGAATCGAATAATGTTGGATACAATCGCCTAAGCAATTTAACAGACACGCAAGGGCAATTCAGAATTTACAATTCATTGCTCAGTGAATTTGCCGTACTGGGTTTTGAATATGGATATTCATTAGCGAATCCTGAAACACTTACAATCTGGGAAGCGCAGTTCGGTGATTTCTCAAATGGAGCGCAAACGATCATAGATCAATTCATCATTCCCGGTGAGAGCAAATGGAATCGCATGAGCGGCATCACGCTCTTGTTGCCTCATGGTTACGAAGGACAAGGGTCGGAACATTCCAGCGCCCGGCTTGAACGATTCCTGCAGATGAGCGCTGATTACAACATGGCTGTGGTCAACATCACATCTCCGGCAAATTTCTTTCACGTGCTGAGGAGACAGTTGTATCGTCCATTCCGTAAACCTCTGATCGTGATGAGCCCGAAAAGCTTGCTGCGTCATCCGCGGTGTGTGAGTGACTGGCACGAACTTACGAGAGGAGGTTTCAAAGAAGTGATTGATGATGCTTTGATCACTGATCCACTAAAAGTTCGGAAGGTGTTGCTATGTTCCGGCAAAATTTACTATGAGCTTCTGGAAAAGAAAGAGAAGGAACAAAAGAATGATATCGCTATTGTTCGTCTCGAGCAACTGTACCCTCTTCCTGAAAAACAATTGCAATCGCTCGTGAGCAAGTACAGAACTGCCACATTTATCTGGGTGCAGGAAGAGCCGTACAACATGGGAGCATATTCATTTCTCAAGATGAATTGGAAGCCGCGCGACAAGGAATTCTATGGACTCACACGGAAGGCGAGCGCTTCACCTGCTACTGGTTTTGCGAAGATGCATGCTAAGGAGCAGGAGGAGATTGTGGGGAAGGCGCTTGAGTAGCAGAGAATGATATTTTCATTTTTCTCCCAACCACTGTTTTCGAAATTGCTGCACCCCGGATGTAACAAATGATCCTTTGGCTTCAATCATTGTCAACTCCATCTCAGGATCTGATTGCAGTGTTACCTGAGCTGTTTGTTCGACATTCATTCTCTTGAACACAATATTCAATCTATCACCGGAATGATGTTTACTGAGGAAGGCATTAAATTTTTTTTGATTGCTGAATTTCTTTCCATCAATGGTTTCAATCACATCACCCTTATCAAGCCCGGCAATGTAGAGCGGATCGCCTATTTGGGTATATGAACTGATCGTGATCATTCCGTCTTTAAAATCAAGTTGCTCCCAACCCATCCATGCGGCTGATTCGCTTCTCTTTTTCCACTGCAATCCCGCATCCTTCAGCAATGCAGGGTAATCATTGAGTTGATGCCCATAGATATATTGCTGAAAAAATTGCTTAGCGAATTCCGGATCGCCGGTTACTTCGGCAAGTTTATTTCTAAGATCATCAATGGTGTAAGGAATCTCCGTTTTACCGTACGCCAGCCATACAGCCTGCATGAAATCATCAAGCGTGAGGTTTTTAAATTTCTCCCTTAATGTAAGGTCAAGCGCCAGTGCAATAGCACTTCCGTAGAAATAGTACGTGGTCTGAATGTTGTCAAAGTTTGTGGGATCAATAGCAGTGGCCGCATCTGTAAACGGCGCCCGCTGACTCATTTCGACAGGAGAAAAAGAATACGTACCCGGGCGATTGACGACATAATTTAATTCAGCACCTGCGTGATTGCACCATTCCTTCAAGTCAAAGACGCCGGAACGTTTGGTGAGAAGTCCGCCATAGTATTGTGTAAATCCTTCTGCAAACCAAAGTTCTCCGCTCATATTCGCTCGGGTGAAATCAAATGGCTCGAGAGTTTTGGGCCGAATGCGCTCTACATTCCACGAATGAAAAAATTCATGCGCCATCATCTCTGTCACATCTCCCTCAATGCCTTTGATTGCAAAGGGAATTGTAATGCAGGTTGAGTTACGATGTTCCATGCCATCGAAATCATTGCCGGGCATTGCATCCATAATGAAGGTGTACGTGCCGTAATCATAATTGGCCAACTCACCATATACTTTCATCTCCTCGATGACCAAAGCTTTCGTCCTTCTCACCAATGAATCCACTTCCGCTTCGCCGCCTGCATGATGTAATGCAATGCGAAATGTTTTTGTTGTTCCATCGGTGTTTTGCATTTGCCAGGTGCGCAGGGTAAAGTCACTCAACTCAGTGGGGCTGTCCATAAAGTATTGTAAGCCCGGGGCTGTGAAGGAATTTTTATCCGGTGTTTCTTTCAACTGCGTTGCAATCTTCCAGTTTCTTCCTTCCGGAACAGAAAGGTGAATGCTGATGGGCTCTGTATCTTTTCCCTCTGCCCACATGAATGCAGCGGGCATGTTCAGGTGTGCGTGTGAATCATTGATAGAAACGTAAGTTCCATCGGTGTGGTCGCCAAAGAGCGTATAAGTGATAATTACAACAGACGAGTGAGTCGAAACTTCCCACGTATCAATATCACTCTTGCCGATGGTGATTGGTGCTCCGTTATTGTCCATTGCTTTCACACTGTATACATTCTTTGCAAATTCATGGATCGCATAACGACCCGGTGATGATTCACTCATGTGCATGATCAGCGGTGCCGTTGAGAGATTACTGATGGTTACTGTGATCTGCGCTTCATGATGCGCAAGATTTGGAAAGGAAACCTCATAATGTATTTCAGCCTGTACCTGATTGAAAGTACAGATCAAAAAGATTTGAAAAAATATTTTTCTCATGCGGGGAAATTTGTCGCTGATAAAAGTGAATAAAATTTCGTGGCTTGTTCCATCAATTGTTATACGAGCAAAATACCCATCATCACCTTTCGTAAACGGAACATTACTTCAATATTCGAAAAAACTCTTTCTTCGCCTACGTTGGCTCTTTAATTGTTACGCTGTCTTTTTTAACTCTCTTCACATGTACTTCGAAGTCAGTCCGGATTTCTTTGACACGTTTTTCAACTCTGAAAAGCTCATTCATTACGGAGGACTTACTCTTTTGCTCATTATCATTTATGCAGAAACCGGATTGTTTGTGGGCTTCATTCTTCCCGGTGATGCCTTATTATTCACTTCCGGATTATTGTGCGGCACAAAGGACCTTGCAATCAATGTGTTCGTGCTATTGGTGCTTGTAACGCTCGCCGCTATCACAGGAAACATCACAGGTTATTTTACAGGAAAATTCTTTGGTCCTCGTTTATTTAAAAAGGATGACTCCTGGTTTTTTAAAAAAAAGCATCTGGTAAAAGCCAGAGAGTTTTACAAGAAATACGGTGGTGGCTCTATCATTGCAGGCAGATTTCTCCCTATAGTAAGAACATTTGTTCCCATTGTTGCCGGCGCTATTGATATGGATTTTAAGAAGTTCAATGTCTACAATGTAACAGGAGCTTTTCTATGGGTGTGGTCATTTATTTCTATTGGTTATGTTCTTGGCAAAAAAGTGCCGGGTATTTTAGATCATATTGAATACATCATACTTGGGATTTTTGTGATCACTTCTTTTATCCTAATCAGGGGATACATAAAGTTGAAAAAGACAAAGAAGTCAGGACAAAAATAATCCCGGGTCTTTTCTCATATATATTTCAGCATGAAATAGAAACTTATTCATGATTCGCCTCACTGCCATCCTCAAAAAATTTGCATCACAGGGAGAAAAAACCGGATGGACGTACATTGAAATTCCGTCTGAAAAAGCACAACAATTAAAACCAGGGAACAAAAAAACATTTCGTGTAAAAGGAAAACTCGACAACTATTCATTCAGGCAAGTGGCATTGCTTCCCATGGGTAACGGTGGTTTTATTATCGCAGTGAATGCATCTATGAGAAAGGGAATCGGAAAACGAATGGGCGCAACTGTTGAGGTGCAAATGGAATTGGATAATCGTCCACTGATTCCTCCGGCAGAGTTGATGACGTGTCTTGCAGATGAACCGGAAGCGCTTGCCTTCTTCAATCAACTTACAAAGGGACATCAAAACTATTTCACCAAATGGATCGGCAGCGCAAGGACAGAATCTACCAAGGCAAAGCGGATTGCCCAGGCAATTAATGGTCTGTCACGTAAACAGGATTTCGGGCAAATGTTGCGGGCATTGAAAAGTGACAGGAAGAATTTGTACGGAATCTAAAATCACTTATGGCTATTTCAGTTTTGCCAGGATCATTCCCTCACTCACTTCCCAAAGTTTTTTCTGAGCGCCCTCATCGTATGAAATCAGAATTGATTTGAGGGGCTTCCGATCCTGAAAATATTTTCCGTTGACGCCGGCAACTTCCGGTGAGGAAGCAAGCCAAATCACCGTCTCCGCTCCCTTCTTCGGCGATCTCATGCTCCATCCAAAAAGCAACCGGTAAATTTTCGCCGGTGCTCCCAGGCTATTATAGAACTGAGTTCGTACGCCACCGGGATGAACGGCATTTACCGTAACAGATGATCCCTCCATTTTTTTTGCAAGCGCATAGGTGAAAAGAAGGTTCATCAGTTTGGAGTTGCCATAGGCAATTCCGCCGTTGAATTTCCTTTCAAGTTGTAAATCATCAAAATTCAATCGCGAGAATTTTGAAGCCTGCGATGCAACATTCACAATTCTCGCGGCAGGTGCGGTTAGCAAAAGAGGAAGTAATTCATTCGTCAAATGGAAATAGGAAAGATGATTGGTGGCGAATGTTTTTTCAAGGCCGTCAATGGTTGTTTCCCGGTTCTTGAAAATTGCGCCTGCGTTATTCACAAGCACATCGAGTGAATTGAAACTTGATTTGATCTCTCCGCTCACATTCTTCACAGCATTCACTGAAGCAAGATCGCAGAGGAACAAATGAATTTTTGAGGAAGGAAATTTCAATTTGAATTCATTCATTACCGCTTCGCCTTTTTCTTTGTCGCGGCAAATCATGATTAATTCATACCCTTGCTCCAGCAATGCAGCAACAGTTTCTTTTCCGATTCCTGAGTTTGCTCCGGTGAGCAGTGCCCGCTTTTCCATTTCCTGATTTTGAACCTCAAAAGTACTTCGTGTAGTTTGTCCATTCGGACTATCTTTCACATTCATGTTCACCACTGCAATTACCAGAAAACCGTGCTCCCGATTCAGTGAAGGAATCACTACGGCCCATCTCGGCAAACCTGATTTGCAACTTGCATTACAACAGCATGGCGAATACATAGCTGCTCTGAAAACCTGCGGACTTGAGGTGATTGAACTCGATGCCGATGAAAATTTTCCTGACAGTTGTTTTGTAGAAGATGTTGCAGTGATTACCAAAGAAATCGCTGTGATCACAAATCCCGGAGCAGAATCAAGAAGAAGAGAAATACATTCAATGATTCCCGTGCTGGAGAAATTCCGGAAATTATTTTTCATTGAACCACCCGGAACATTGGAAGGCGGCGATGTGATGCAAATAGTCCGCGGGACTCCTTATGGAGATAAACATTTTTACATCGGCATCACCGAACGGACGAATGAAGAAGGAGCGCATCAGTTGAGGAAAATTCTCTCGCATTTTGGCTATGACTGTACATTGATTCCGGTTACATCGGCACTTCATTTGAAAAGTGTTGTCAATTATATTGGCAACAATAATCTTCTTGCTTCGAAAGAATTCATTTCTCACCCGGCATTCAAAAACTTTAACATTATTGAAATAGCTGATGATGATTTGTATGCGGCGAATTGTTTGCTCGTTAACAACATGTTGATTATTCCGAAAGGATTTGATCGTGTGAAATCACAACTGATGAAATTGGGTACGGGTGAACCGCACTCCTACAACTTGGGTACGGGTGAACCGTACCCCTACAACATGATCGAACTCAACATGACTGAGTTTGAAAAGATGGATGGTGGATTGACTTGCCTGTCACTTCGTTTTTCATAGAAGAAATTTTTTGACTTGTAACCTTTCCTTCCCATTCTGCATCTTAGCGCTATCTTGTTTTCAAAATTCTGCTCACAGCATGGAACTTTCGATTCAACATCTTTCTAAGACATATCCCAATGGCGTCACGGCATTAAATGATGTTACGCTCACTATCCCGAGCGGCATGTATGGCTTGCTTGGTCCGAATGGCGCCGGCAAATCCACCCTCATGCGCACCATTGCAACGTTGCAGGATGCAGATGCCGGTGGCATTACACTCGATGAGTTGGATGTATTGAAGCAAAAAAAAGAAGTGCGAAAAATTCTTGGATACCTGCCACAGGAATTTGGGGTATATCCGAAAGTTTCTGCAATCGACATGCTCTCACACATTGCTATGCTGAAAGGAATTACCGGCCGAAGAAAAGAATTGGTGAATGCGCTGTTGCAAAAAACAAATTTGTGGGATGTGCGGAAAAAATCTCTCAGCAGTTTTTCGGGTGGAATGAAACAGCGTTTTGGAATTGCACAAGCATTGCTTGGTGATCCGAAACTCATTATCGTTGATGAGCCAACAGCAGGTCTCGATCCAGGTGAGCGAAATCGTTTTTACAATTTACTCTCCGAAATTGGCGAGGACAGGATTGTGATTCTCTCGACACACATTGTTGACGACGTGAAAGAACTCTGCTCGAACATGGCGATCATTGACAAGGGAAATTTGCTCTACGCCGGTTCACCAAATGATGCATTGAATTCTTTGGAAGGAAAAATCTGGGCGAAGCAAATTTCAAAACCGGAAGTGAATGAATACGTAGAGCGGTTCAAGGTGATCTCCACGCGAATGGTTGGGGGAAAGCCATTAATCCACGTTTTCAGCGAATCAAATCCCGGCGATGGATTTTCATCTATCACTGTTGATCTTGAAGATGTTTTCTTTTCGAAGATCGCAGGCCTTAATTAAATGGTCAATTGCCAATTTCGAAATTTTCAATTTCTAAATTTCTAAATCCCAAAAATGTTCTGGAGCATTTTCAAATTTGAAATCCGGTACTGGCTTCGCCAGCCAATGGTGTACATTTTTCTTTTCATCGTCGCACTAATAGTATATGGTGCTACTACAATTGATTCAGTTCAAATTGGCGGATCAATCGGAAACGTTCACAAAAACGCTCCGTATGTAGTGGAAAATTGGTATGCGAGGATGTCAATTTTTTGTTTGCTGATGGTTACGGCTTTCCTTAATGTAGCAGCAATACGCGACTTCAATTACAACACCCATCAAATTATATTCAGTACACCCCTTCGCAAGTTTGATTTTTTACTCGGAAGGTTTTGCGGCGCTATAATCATTGCCATCATTCCTTTCCTCGGCATTTCTCTTGGAAATATTTTTGGAGCTATCATGCCATGGCTCGATGCGGAGCGGGTGGGTCCTACTTATTTAAGCGGTCATCTGCATGGTTTGCTTGTATTCGCCATTCCCAATGTCATCTTCTCGGGAGCATTCATTTTTGCAATCGCCACGATCACACGAAGTACTATTTTTTCCTTCATTGCTACAATCATCCTGTTAGTAGGGTATGGAATTTCACAAGGACTCCTGAGCAATCTCGATAATGAATACATCGCTTCGCTGCTTGATCCATTCGGCATAAGAACTTTTTCTATCGCCATAAAATACTGGACCGTTGATGAAAGGAACACAATGAGCATGGGTCTCACAGGGATTCTTCTCCTCAACCGAATGATTTGGATAGGCGCTGGAATTTTGATTTTGGCCCTTGCTTATTTCCGTTTTTCATTTTCAGAAAAATTAAGAGCGGGAAAGAAAAGAAAAGCAACGGAGGATGAATCAAAAACTGCATCCCTTTCGCAGCCGCTTCCTGAAGTTTCATTTTCCTTCAACAGTTCTTCCGCGTTCAGGCAATTTCTGAATCAAACGCGCCTGGATTTTCTCGGAGTGTTGAAGAGCACGGCGTTTATCGTGATTATGCTGCTGGGCATAATCAACATGGCAACTGCACTGGCGTTTGTAACGGATGCCGGCAATGGATTAAAATCTTTTCCAGTTTCATACATAGTCATTGATTCCATTCGCGGAACGTTGTACATCTTCCTGATCGCAGTGATTACATTTTACACCGGAGTTCTTGTATGGAAGGAGCGCGATGCCAAAGTGAATGACATTTATGATGCTCTTCCACACCCACACTGGATTTCATTTCTCTCCAAGCTGCTTGCAATGACGCTACTCGTGGAAGTCATATTGTTCATCTCCGTCATCACAGGCATTGTTTCGCAAACATTGTATGGTTATTACAATTTCAAAGTTGGAGTGTATCTGAAAGAAATTCTTTTGCTCGATGGCTTGTCGTTCTTCTTCCTCATCGTGATGTCGTTTCTCATTCATACGCTCATTAATAACCGTTACCTCGGTTACTTCATCTTCATTGTTTTCGTCATACTCAACATATTTGTCTGGCAGGCATTCAACTTGCAGAGCAATATGATCGTGTTTGGAGGTGTGCCCTCACATACATATTCTGACATGAATCGCTTGAATCCGTATGTACCCGGGCTCACATGGTTTCATCTCTACTGGATCTTATTCTGTGGTTTGTTGACTATGCTCGGCATTTTTTTCTGGGTAAGAGGAAGAGAAACAACTCTCAGCAACCGATGGAAGGATGGACGGCTCAATTTTTCTTCCTCTTACCGGTTCATCACGATTGCATTATTCATCGTGTGGTTCGGAACCGCAGGTTTTGTTTTTTACAACACGAAAATTCTAAATACCTACCGGACATCGCATGACGAGGAAGAGTTATCGGTGCAATACGAGAAGCTCTACAAAAAGTATGATCACATTGCTCAACCCCGCATTACTGATGTGAAGTACAGGATTGACCTCTATCCTTCAAGACGCGATCTGAAAGTGGATGCTGTACTGATGATCAAAAACAAATCTTCACAACCAATTGACTCCATTCATTTCACCATGAATGATGGCTTTAGTGTGAAGATTGATTTACCTGACGCGAAGCAAGTGCTCAATGATAAAGACTATCTCTATCAGATTTATCGGCTCTCAACTCCCATGCAGCCGGGCGATAGTTTCCCTTTGCACATCACTGCTAATTACAACAGCTGCGGATTTGAAAATGAAGTGAGCTTCACGCAAATCGTAGAAAATGGTTCCTTCTTCAACAACTTCCATATTCTGCCCCAAATCGGTTACCAGGAAGGCAATGAATTGACAGATAAGAATCGCAGGAAGAAATGTGGAATGCCGGAACGCGCACGCATGCCGGCTCTCGAAAGCAACTGCACGGATAAGTGCATGAACACCTACCTCACCAACAACAGCGATTGGGTGAACGTGGAAACAGTGATGAGCACTTCGAAAGATCAGATCGCCGTAGCACCGGGTTCACTTATTAAAGATTGGATGGAAGGCGATCGTCATTATTTTCATTACAAGCTCGATCATCCCTCTATGAATTTCTATTCTTTCATCTCGGCACGTTTCAACGTAAAGCGTGATGAGTGGAAACAAAATGATTCGGGTGATGTTGTGAAAATAGAAGTGTACTACATCAAGGAACATGAGTACAATGTAGACAAGATGATGGCAGCCATCAAGAACTCTCTTAGCTATTACAGCCAGCATTTTGGCCCGTATTACCAGAAGGAAGCCCGCATCATCGAGTTTCCCCGCTATGCAAGCTTTGCGCAGGCATTTCCCGGCACTATGCCTTACAGCGAAAGCATCGGCTTCATCATCAATCTTGAAGACAGCGATGATATTGATCAGGTCACTTATGTGGTAGCTCATGAAATGGGGCATCAATGGTGGGCTCACCAGGTGATCGGTGCAAACATGCAGGGTGCAACCTTGTTGAGTGAAAGTATGGCGCAGTATTCTGCATTGATGGTGCAGGAACATTTGTATGGTAAAGATCAGATGCACAAGTTCCTGAGGTATGAAATGGATGGCTACCTGCGCAGTCGTGGAAGAGAAGCTATTAAAGAATTGCCGCTGCTGAAAGTAGAAAACCAGGGATATGTTCATTACAACAAAGCAAGCGTGGTCATGTATTATCTGAAGCAAATGATTGGAGAGGATTCAGTGAATGCTGCCCTTCACAACATGATAGATTCCTTTGCCTATCGCGAAGCGCCTTATCCAAATTCCTATGCACTTGTGAACCGGTTAGCATCACATACTCCGGATTCATTGCGATACCTGATCAAAGATTTGTTTTACGACATCACGCTCTTCAACAACCGCACACTTGATGCGTCGTACAAAAAATTGAGCGATGGAAAATTTGAAGTGACGATCAACGTGCAGAGTGAAAAATTCAAAGCCGATTCATTAGGAAGGGAAACAAAGGTGGCGATTGCCGATTGGATTGAGATCGGCGCGCTTGCAAAACCTGCAACCGGAAAAAAAGTTGGTAAACAGATATATAGTGAGCGTGTAAAAATCACTTCGGAGAAAAACACATTCACGTTTGTAGTGAATGAACTACCTGATAAAGCCGGCATTGATCCGAATTACTATTTGGTGGACCGAATGCCCGATGATAATTTGAAGACGGTGCAGGAGAAGAAGTGATTTCGGGTTTGAAAAGAATGTTTACTTCTTCATTACCTGCTTATAGTATTCACAGACATCCTTCATCGGACACTCTTCGTGTTTGGGATTAGTAGGTCTGCAAATTTCACGACCGAGAAAACTCATTGCCATTCCTACTTCACCCCAATCTTTTTCAGGGATCACGTTCATGATATCCTTTTCAATCTTCTGGGGATTCTCTCCTGCATTTGTTATCCCTAATCTGTTCGCCACACGTACCACATGCAAGTCCACCATCACACCTTCCGCAGGTGCTCCTGCTTCCCGCTTAATCACGTTAGCCGATTTTCTCCCGATGCCCGAATAGGCAGTCAGCTCGTCCATGGTAAGCGGAATGTTTTTATCACTTTTGATTTCCTGCGCGGTCTTCACAAGCCATTTTGCTTTATTGCCGAAGTTGCGAACCTTGCTTATGTATGGAGTGAGATCGTCCGGAGATGCTTTGGAGAGTGACTCCATATCAGGGTATGCCTTGAAGAATGCAGGCGCCAGTGAATTGATGTTGCGATCAGAATCCTGTGCTGAAAGAACGACCATTACCAGGAGTTGGTAGATGTTTTTGTATTCGAGCGGATGTTGCTTGCCTTCGTATTTTTTGATGAGCGGCTGTACTGCTTCAGCCCAATTGACTTTTGCCATGATGTAAAATTTTTTCTGCGCTAAAACTAAAAGAATTCTTTCTTGAATAAAAGTTCCCATTTTGGAAACCTTTCTTAATTTCGCCTGATGAGAATCATCGCAAGAAGAACTTTAAGAGAGTTCTGGGAAAAATATCCCGAAGCGGAAGTCCCGCTTGCCAGATGGTTCAAGGAAGTGAAGAGATCGGGTTGGAAAAATTTTCAGGAGCTTAAAAAGCAATTTGCAAATGCGAGTGTGGTTGGGAATGACCGGGCAGTGTTCAATATCAAAGGCAATGATTATCGGCTGGTAGTTGCAATAGATTTTGAAAAACAAATTACCTGGATTCGATTTGTGGGAACTCACAAACAATATGAGAAGATCAACTCAAAAACAATTTAGTCATGAACATTAAACCCATAAGAACAAAGAAAAACTACAATGCCGCTTTAAAGCGAATGGAAGAACTGTGGGGTTCACCACTTGGTACAGCAAAGGGCGATGAACTTGATGTACTTGCTACGTTAGTTGATCGCTATGAAGAAGAGCATTTTCCTATTGAGATCAAAGATCCACTTGCAGCGCTGCTTCATGTGATGGAAGAAAAAGGAATTGAACGCAAGGACCTCACTAACGTTTTGGGTGACAAAAGCAAAGTATCAGAAGTGCTGAACCGGAAACGGAAACTCTCTACTACCATGATTCAGAAACTTCATCGGAGATTCAAGATTCCGTATGAAGTGCTGTTGGGTTGAATCGTTCTTTGCCGATTCTGTAATTTTGATTCAACAATTTCAAATCATGCTTACTGCTGTAAAAGAAATTAATCGTTTTGTTGACATGCTTTCCGATGAAGAGCAAAATCAATTAGCAAAAGCTTTACGCAAGAAATTATTGATTGCAGAAGCCGATCGGTTATCCCGCAAGCGCAAGTCAAAGCCGATCACGATGTCTGAAATTGTGAAAGAAGTTCGCATTGTAAGAAAGCAGCGCCATGCCCTCCAAAGTCGTCGTTGACACGAATGTTTGGGTCAGCTATTTTATCAATGACCGAATCAATTATCTCATCAAGTGGTTACTCGACCGCGACATTGAAGTTTTTATTTCTGATGAGTTGATCAGTGAAGTGAATGAAGTATTGCACCGACCCAAATTCAGTCACAGAAAATCCGGTAATGATATTTCTGATTTCATTGACTTGCTTGGAGAAGTTGGCTCTTACTGCAAAGTTAAACCGGCTTTCAAAAATTCTCCCGACCCGGATGACAATTTTCTTTTTGATTTATGCCTTGAATCCGAAGCGGAATATCTCATAACATCCGATAAGAAGTTGCTGCAATTCACTCCTGGATTTCAATTGAACATCATTGTCTTCTCTGAGTTTAGAAAACTATTTATGAAATAATTTAGAGTAAGCAGTTTCCTGCGATTTAGGTGAAGCATTACTCCACAATCACCTTCGCCACCTCTCTCTTTTCTCCCGAAACAACAACAAGAAAATACATCCCGCTCAGCATCTCACCACGATCAATGTTGAGTATGGTGTGGCTCCCTTGTTGCATGCTGTGGTATTGCAAAGGCGTTTCTCTTCCCAACTCATCAAACAGTTGCAGGTTGAATGATGTGGTGTAATTGGTGAGGGTGATGGTGGTGGAGGTGGTGAACGGGTTGGGAGAAATGGAAATGTTTGAATGTGAAAGTGAAGTTAAGTTGACTGCAGTAGCAATGGTTGTGTCGCAAAACTTAATGATCCAATAGTCGCTACCTCCCCACGATGGTTGAGTTTTGTAGCCACCTATTTCGGCATCGGTATAACTCACAAAAACATAGCAGCCGTTATCGTTTTGCATTCCGAAAGCTCCTTCATCATGACCATTTGTGAACAGTGTCATATCCCACTGTTTAATACCCAAAGAATCTGTTTTAATAATCCAAGCATTCTCTACGCCCAGATTATTTTCTGTTTTATCACCACCAATCCCAGAATAAGAAGTGCCGACAACTAAAAACCCTCCATCGAAAGTTTGCCTAACATTTCCGAAATCCTCTTCATCACTTAGTCCACCAAAATCCCTGTCCCATTGCTTGTCACCTGCAGAATCTAGCTTCACGATCCAGTAATCTTCCGATCCCCAAGATTCTTGTGACTTGTCTCCATTCATTCCCGAGGCAGATAATCCTCCAAGAATATACCCCCCATCAGTTGTTTGTTGAAGTGAAGTAAGAAAATCATTGTCAGTCCCACCATAATCCCTATCCCATTGTTTTGCTCCTGTCGAATCAAGCTTTACTATCCAGTAATCATCATAGCCCCAAGCATTTTGAGTTTTATCACCTCCAATTGCTGAAGCCGATTTTCCACCAACAATGTAGCCCCCATCGGGCGCTTGTTCAATAGAATAGAGAACGTCATGAGCGGTTCCTCCGAAATCTTTATCCCATTCTATAGTGCCGATCGAATCTACTTTTATTATCCAGTAATCCCATCCTCCCCACGACGCTTGCGATTTGTCTCCACCTATTCCTGAATAAGAATATCCTCCAAGAATATATCCGTCGTCTTTTGTTTGACCAATTGAAGTAAGAGCATCATTATCTGTACCTCCAAAATCTTTCTGCCATTGTTCATTACCTGTTGAATCAAGTTTTATAATCCAATAATCAGTGCCTCCTACCAATGTTTGTATTTTATCTCCACTAATTCCGGAAATGGTAGTTCCTCCGAGAATATATCCCCCGTCTTTTGTTTGTTGAAGAGAGTACAATACATCATCCTCTGTTCCACCGAAATCCTTATTCCATTGCATTGTTCCCTCTGAGTCCAACTTTACAACCCAATAATCCCAACCTCCCCATGATGCTTGAGTTTTATCTCCACCTGCTGGTGAAACAGATTCTCCGTTTAGAATATATCCTCCGTCTTTCGTTTGTAGAACAGTCCGAATTCTGTCTGTGTTGTTATACCCAAATCTATAATCCCACTGTTTCACCAAAGAGTTTTGTGATTTACAGATTTCACACAAAGCAATAAGAGCAATAAGCAAAATTGAAAATCGAAATAGACTTTTCATCCTATCAAAGTTAACTTCATTTCCCATTGCATTATCACACCTCACCCCGCCATCTCCCTCACCAATCCCCCCAACCTCTTCAACCCACGCTCCACTTCCGCATCATACGGTCTTCCGAAGCTGATGCGAACACAATTTTCAAATCGTGCGCCCGTAGAAAAAATTTGTCCGGGTGAAATGCTGATTTTGTGCTTCATCGCGCGCTGATACAATTCCATCGCGTTCACATTTTTGTTTAACTCAATCCACAACACGTAGCCGCCCTGCGGCCGGGAAATTTTTGTGTCCTCCGGAAAAAATTGCGTAATCGCCTGTATGTAGCGGAGGCATTGTGTGTGCAGCGCTTTGCGCAATCGTCGCAGGTGCAATTCGTATCGTCCGTTTTGCATAAACAAACCAATAGCAGCCTGCGTGATGGTGGGAGTGGAGATCGAATGAATCACTTTCAGCCTGATAATTTTATCCTTAAATTTTCCGGGAACACACCAGCCGACACGATAACCCGGCGCCAGTGACTTTGAAACTGACGAGCAAAGCAGCACCAGACCTTTCTTATCGAAGCTCTTGCACGTGCGTGGTCGCTTTCTTCCGAAATACATTTCGCCGTAGATGTCATCTTCAATCAGTGGAATGTTATGTGGCGCCAGCAACTGCACAAGCTTCTTTTTCTTTTCATCAGGCAGGCAACTCCCAAAAGGATTGTTGAAGTTCGTCACAAACAGGCATGCTTTGATTTTGAATTTGGCGATGGCGCTTTTCAGGTACTGAAGATTTACTCCCTCTGCTGCCGATGTCGGAATCTCTATCACCTTCAACCCCAAACTCTGTATCATGTTAAAGATGCCGAAGTACGTCGGACTTTCCACCGCCACCGTATCACCCGGCTTCGTCACCGCTTTCAGGCAAAGCATGATTGCTTCCTGGCAGCCGCCTGTGATCACTACATCATCTTCATGAATGAAGCCACCCCAATTAAAGGCGTACTTCGCAATCTGGTTTCGCAGCAGCTCATTGCCCTGGATGTTTTCATAGCCAAGGCAACTATCCTTCGAAGATCGGATCGCCTGCACCACGGCTTTGTTCAGCTTTGCAGCAGGAAGCAATTCGAGTGAAGGAGCAGCGAGTGAAAACTTGAGAATGTTTTCAGCAGAAATGTTTTTGTGAATCTCTGCAATCATGTCATCCACACTTGTCTTACGTGCTTCTTTCATGGAAATTTCATGATGCGGAATCTGCGGAAATTCCCTCGGCGAAAATTTTACATAATAGCCCGACTTCTCCCGCGCCTCAATTAGTCCTTTGTTTTCAAGAATCGAATATGCCTGGAACGCCGTACTCATGCTCACGCCCTGCTCTTTGCTAAGCGAGCGAACGGAGAGCAATTTGTCTCCTGATTTCAAAACATGATCATTGATCAATCTTTCAAATCGTTCTGCTACTTCGTGGTAGAGAAAATCTTTTTGTGGAAGAAGGTTTTGCATAGTGAATTGGTTTAATAAATGTTGCCCGCAAAGGCGCTAAGACGCAACGTGGTTTTCATTTAATTTTTTCTTTGCGCCTTAGCGTCTTTGCGTGAACCCAATCTGTTCCGGTCAAAATTAACAAATCTGAATCTGTTTTGTTTCAAAACTTAATCCCACCTTTGCAGCGGAATCTCTTTCTGCCATGAATAGCTCTTCCAATAACAAAGCACTCATCGCTCTTGCAATAGTTAGCTTCTTCTGGGGAACCACTTACCTCGCATCACGCATTGGCGCACAGGAAATGCCGGGACTTTTTCTTGCCGCAATTCGCCAATTTGTTTCCGGTTCCATTCTTCTTGCCTGGTTCATGGTCGTAAAAAGATACACCATTCCGGATAAAAGCACCTTGCGAAAAATTTTCGCGCAAGGTTTTTTCATGCTCGTGCTGGGCAATGGATTATCAACGTGGTCTGTCCAATATATCAGCAGCGGACTAGCAGCAATCATTGCCGCCTTAATTCCTTTGCTCGTGGTATTGTTCAGCATCATGATGTTAAAGAACGCGTCCTTCACCCGCAACATGATTTTGGGTTTGGTGATTGGCTTAGCCGGAATCACTGCAATCTTCTATGAATATCTCAGTGATCTTCTCAACCCGGAGTATGCGTTTGGTCTTGTGCTGAACCTCGTTGCAATTTCCTGCTGGGCATTCGGCACGGTGTATACTTCTAAAAATAAATTGCAGATTGATCTGCTCTATGGCGTGGGGTGGCAAATGTTTCTTTCAGGATGCATCATGTTGCCGCTAAGTTTTCTTCTCGGACAAACGACCAACTTTAAAGGAGTTCATCTTGATGGATTTCTTTCACTCGCATATTTAATCATCATCGGTTCCCTCCTTTGTTACAGTGCGTATGTGTACTCGATCAAACATTTGCCTCCCGCACGCGCAACCATCTATGCCTACATCAATCCCATCATTGCCGTTTTTCTCGGCTGGCTGATTTTGGATGAGCGGTTGAATTTGAATGTGGGATTCGGAACAGCAGTCACCATTGTCGGAGTTTACATGGTCAATAATGAATTCAGAAAACAATTGAAGACTCATGGAAGCAATAAACATCTTCGAATTCGAACCCAGCCTTCAGCCGCACTTCGAGAAGCTGAATCGGGAGTGGATTGAAAAATATTTTGTGATGGAGGCGGTGGATGAGGAAGTGGTAACACAACCTCAGCAACTCATCATTGATCACGGTGGCGCTATCCTGTTTGCATCATTGAATGAAGAAGTAGTAGGAACTGTGGCTTTGAAAAAAGTGAGCGGCGATGAATATGAATTGTGCAAGATGGCAGTGAGTGAGAAAGCAAGAGGTAATCATGTCGGATTAATATTGGGAGAGGAAGCGCTGAAGAAAGCAAGAGCGATGGGAGCCAAAAGAGTGATTCTTTATTCTCAGCGAACATTCAACGACAGCATCGCGATCAATCTTTACTATCGTCTTGGCTTCAAAGAAATCTCACTGGAGAAAGGTGGCTATGACCGCTGTGACATCAAGATGCTTTATGATTTTGAAGTGCATGATTATTTAAAAAATGTCGCTGATCGCCTGCGAAATGTAGTAACAGACTACCGTGAAAAATTTGATCAAATTGATTTCAAACACTGGAATAAAAAACCCTCGCTAACTCAATGGAGCCGCAAACAAATTCTTGGTCACCTGATTGACAGCGCCTCTAATAACCACGAGCGCTTTATTAGGGCACAATACACCGACAAACTCTCTTCACCAGGATATGCGCAGGATGATTGGGTGACGCTACAGAATTATCAGCATCAAAATGTGCAGCAGCTCATCAACCTCTGGTTTACTTACAACATGCAGCTTGCCTGGGTGATAGAAAACATTCACCACTTGAAACTGGAAACGCCCTGCGTAATTGGCGACAATGAGCCGGTGAGTTTAAAGTTTTTAGTAGAAGATTATATTGAGCACATGGTGCATCACCTGCAACAGATTGCATAAACGCTGCTCTATGATTACTGTTCTCCATTCCCAACCCGCTCTGCCTCCGATTCATTTCCTGTCTTGCGCTGTCTTGCACTTTTCACCTGGTTGTTTCCAAAGCGATAACTAAAGGTTGCTTTGAACTGCTGACTTTCCCAATTGCCATACGCATGTACAAACAATCCTCCGTAACTATCAACGCTGCTCCAGGGAGCAGAGTAAAGAATATCTGTTACGCTCAGCTTCAGTGTTCCCCGATCTTTAAAAAGTTTTTTCTGAAGGCCTGCATCGAGCGAGCCCTGGTCAGTTGTTTTGTAAGTGCCTCCCCAGATTGAAGGGCTGCTGTACCATCCTGAAATTTCAAGACTGAATTTTAAAGGGAGTTTAAGGGTGCTTTGTCCATAGAAACTGTATACAAACTTCCCGGTGTTGATCACCTTTCCTTCACCAAAGTTTGCGTTGTAATTCAGATAATATCCACTTACACTAAGGTACACACTCCACCATTTTGTTGGATTAAAAGGTGCGCTTATGTCTAAACTTGTAATCTGTTCCTTAGCAAGGTTCAGTGTGGTGATGTAGCTCGCATTGCCATTAATCGTGTCGGTGATTTGCGCAAAGAAATCTTTCGTGTAACTATAGCTCAAAGAAGTTGTGACAGTATGATTGTAAGTGTGCGAGAGTTCCAATTTGTCAGTGTACTGAGGATTCAGAAACGGATTGCCTTTGCGATAAGTAAGCTCATCCATCTTGTATTCAAATGGATTCAGTTCCTGGTAATTGGGCCTGTCAATGCGGCGACCGTAGGAAAGCCCCAGTGAATTTTTCTCACTCATGTTGTAAGTGATTCCACCACTCGGAAAGAAATCAAAATAGTGCCGTTTGACATTTTGGTCTTCAACATTGGTCGTGCTCGTGAGATTTCCTTCACTGTTTGTTTGTTCCACCCTTAGTCCAAACTCAATGTCAAAATCTTTTATGGTGCGTTGATAATTGGTGTATGCTGCATTTATATTTTCAGTATAAACAAAATTATTGCTTCGCGTTTCGTCCAGTATATCCATGTTATCAATCACGTCATAGAAATCGTAGGTATTGTCAGTTTTTACCCATGAGAATTTAATTCCTGCACCAAGTTTTCCTTTCAGAAAATTTTGAGTGTAATCAGATTTAAATGTGTAGATGTCAATGTTTGTTGGTGAAATGGAATGATAAATTTTCTCGTCAAGAATTATCGAATCACCAAGACTGGTGTAAGTGTTCGGTTGAATGGCATCGCGATTATTTCTGTAAAGACCATAATCGAGATCAGTGGTCAACTCGTGGCCGAGTGTATCTGCAAAGCGATAATTGGTATTGAAATTTATATTGCTGAAGTTGAAATCAATTAAGTTGCCGGCATTCAGTGTTTTAGTCAGGACCGCGGTATTCACTCCGGAAATGTCTGTGTGGCTCGTGCCGATTCCATTGCCATCGGCAAGATTGCCGGTTACAAGAACTCCCAGCGTGTTTTTTTTATTGAGAAAAAAATCAACTCCTCCTTTAAAATTATGTCGCAGTCCGCTCCAGATTGAATTTGAATGCTGATCATAGAGCGTGTCATTCTGGATGCGATATATGTTTAATTCATTTCGCCTGTTCCCCCAGTTGTTTCCATAGTTACCAAACACATTCATCAATGCATTTCGATTATTGAGAGAAAGCGAAGTATTGTACTTGCTGAAAATTCCGATCGCATAACCTGCAGTAACCGTTCCATTGGTTCCAAAGTTTTTATTCTTCTTCAGCTTGATGTTGATGATGCCGGCTGTTCCCTCTGCATCATATTTTGAAGATGGATTACTGATGAGTTCAATGGATTCTATTTCGCTCGATTGAATTGACTTCAAAAGGTCAGTGAGATCACTTCCACTGAGTTGAGTGGGTCTTCCATCAATCTGTACCATCACGCCTCCCCTGCCCTTCAGCAAAATATTATCATTCTGATCTACCACGACACCCGGTGATTTCTGCAGCAACTCATAAGCTGTACTTCCTGTTGCGTTGATACTTCCTTCTACATTGAAAACAGTTTTGCCTGCTTTCACTTCGATCAATGGCTTCTGCGCTGTCACTGTTACTTCTTTCAAATTGGTGCTCACTTGTGCCAGTGAGATTTCGGGAAGCTGTAATTCATTTTGCTGATCTATTGTGATATCCTTCTTCTCATAGTTTTCATATCCAACCGAGGAAACGCGCAGCGAATAATTTCCAAAAGCGATATTCTGCATGATAAAATTTCCTTTGTCGTCACTCACTGCAACTTTTGCCAAAGAGGAATCTGAAGTTTTAAGCAATGCTACTGTAGCAGCAATTACTGGCTCATGATTGCCTGAAGAAATTTTTCCCGAGATAGATGAAGTGCTTTGTGCTGCGACGCGTGAGAAAGAGAAACATAACAGAATTATTAGCAATCGGATAGAGTGAGTCATAAGTCAAAAATTTTGGGGAAAAGCGAAGTTACCAATGGATGACCCTGGCGCTTATTCATTTCGACCATCGAATGATTTTAGCGACGAACTGCAGAATTCTTCAATCTTCCTGACCTGCGCGTGTTTGTTTACATTTGAATTTGATGAGTCGCTACGAGAAATATTTTTCATTCGATATTTCAGAAGACAGCAGCTTATTTGAATTTGTAAGTGTTGGTCCAAAAGGCGAAATAAAAATCGTTGTGCAGTTTACTCCAACAAAAACTAAACATGTCTTTAATCTTGGCTTTGGTAATCTGCAAAATGATGGAACTATTGATGATCATATCGTAAATGACAATAAAGACCGGGATAAAATTCTTGCCACGGTCGCAGAAATAGTTTTCTACTTTTTATCTCAGTATCCCAACCTTACAATCGGTTTTACCGGGAGTACTGAAAACAGAACTCGTCTATATCGAATGGCAATCACTTTAAATTATTCAGAGCTGGAACAGTCTTTTATTATCATGGGTTTGACTGACTCTGGAGCGATCGAGATATTTCATCAGAAAAAATCGTATAAAGCATTTTTTGTAAAGCTGAAACAACCGTAATTTTACAATATGAAGAATGGAAAGAAGACACAACAATGGGTCGGGAAGTCAGGAAATAGGTATACTGTAAATCCGGAATTAAATAAGTTAGCCAAAAAGGTTTTATTCCCTGAGAAAGTTGCGAAGATGAATAAACTGCTCAAAGGAGTAAAACTTCCTTGAAGTAATATTAATTTTTTGAAATCATGCCCCGTTGAATCGGGGCTTTGTTTTTTTGTAACACTTCAATTTTCTTTTTTTGTTCTTCCATGAATTACCTCACCCTCGAAAACATTTCAAAATCCTACGCAGATAAAATTCTGTTCGAGGAAATTTCCATCAGCATCAATAAAGGTGAGAAGGTTGCATTGGTTGCGAAAAACGGAACCGGAAAAACCACGCTGCTGAAAATCGCTTACGGAAACGAAACTGCCGATGAAGGGAAAGTTTACCTGCGCAAAGAAATTAAAACCGGTTACCTCGAACAGGATCCTGATTTCTCTCCTGAAAAATCAGTGATGGATGAGGTGTTCGATTCATCGCAACCGGTTTTAGATGCGATAAAAAATTATGAACTGTGTTTGCTTCATCCCGATCACAAGGAAAATCTTGATCATGCCATGGAGCAAATGGAATCACTGAAGGCATGGACGTATGAGGCTGAGGTGAAACAAATTCTTTCCCGGCTTAGCATTAACGACCTTGAGCAAAAAGTAAAAACACTTTCAGGAGGGCAAAAGAAAAGAGTAGCACTTGCAAAAGTTTTGATTGACGATCCCGATTTCCTGATTATGGATGAGCCAACGAATCATCTCGATTTGCAAATGATTGAATGGCTCGAAAATTATCTAAGCAAATCCAACCGCACTTTATTTCTCATCACACACGATCGTGTGTTCCTTGAAAATGTGTGCAATGAAATTGTGGAGCTTGATGATGGAAAAATTTACCGTTATAAAGGAAGCTATTCCTACTACCTCGAGAAGAAGGCATTGCGTGATGATGTGGAGCAAGCCAACGTAAACAAAGCAAAAAATCTCTTGCGAAAAGAATTGGCATGGATGCGCAAGCAGCCGAAAGCAAGAACGACGAAATCAAAGTCGCGTATTGATTCATTTTACGAGCTCAAAGAAAGAGCCGGTGTTGATCTTACAGAGGACGAAATGAAACTCGAGATCAACATCAATCGTCTCGGCGGGAAAATCCTGGAATTTCATCATGTGCGCAAATCGTATGGTGATCTTAAGATCTTAGACAACTTCACCTACAAATTCAAACCCAGGGAGCGCGTAGGATTGGTTGGCAGAAACGGAGTCGGAAAATCCACGCTGCTGAACCTAATGATCGGAAAAGAAAAACCTGAGGGAGGAAAAGTTGTGAAAGGGGAAACCGTTGTCTTCGGCTATTATCACCAGGACGGAATGCATTTTAAAGATGACAAGCGCCTGATTGAAGTAGTGAAAGAAATCGCAGACTTCATTCCGCTCATGAAAGGAAAAACAATTTCTGCATCGCAATTGCTCGAGCGGTTTTTATTTCCCTTATCAATGCATTTCACCTATGTTTCAAAGTTGAGTGGCGGAGAGAAGCGAAGGTTGTACCTGCTCACCCTTTTCCTCAAGAATCCAAACTTTCTCATTCTCGATGAGCCGACAAATGATCTCGACATTCTCACGTTAAATGTCCTTGAAGAATTCCTTCTTGATTATCCCGGTTGCCTCGTCATCGTTTCACACGATCGCCATTTTATGAATAAACTTGTTGATCACCTGTTTGTGTTTGAGGGCAATGGAATTGTGTCTGACTTCCCCGGCAACTACAATGAGTATCTCGCCTTCAGGGAAGAAAAAGAATCAGAAAAGAAAATGGATGCTAAAACCGATGCTATCGCTCAAAGCGATAGTATCGGTAGTCAACCGAAAAAGAAATCACAACTGAGTTATCACGAGAGGCGGGAATTCTCAGATCTCGAAAAGGAAATTGAAAATTTGGAAAAGCGAAAAGTTCAACTCACTGAAGAAATGAATTCAGGTGCACTCGATTTTGCGGCTTTACAAAAATGTTCTGTTGAATTTGGTAAAGTGGAAAAGCAACTTGATGAAAAATCTATGCGCTGGTTAGAGCTTGCAGATTTTGCTCAAACGGGCTCCCTTCGGACAAAATAAAACTTCAGCATAAAAATGAAACGCGAAAATTTTTCTACAGGAGCTAAATGGGAAGACATTGTTGGCTATAGCCGCGCAGTGAAAGTGGGAAATGTTGTAGAAGTAACCGGAACTGTCGCTGTGAATGACAACAATGAATTAGTGGGAGGAAATGATGCTTACGAACAAACAAAGTTCATCATTGGGAAAATTGAGAATGTCCTGCAACGCGCGGGAGCATCGTTGAAGGATGTAGTTCGCACCCGTATGTTTGTCACTGATATTTCAAGATGGGAAGAATATGGAAAAGCGCACGCAGAGTTTTTCAAAGACATTAAACCCTGTACCTCGATGGTCGAAGTGAGCAAACTAATTGCTCCGGAATACCTCCTAGAGATTGAAGCGACTGCCATCATCCTTTGAGCTTCATCCATTCATCGCGGGTAATTCTGTAAATAAAAACTTTTGTTCCGCGCCATTCGGTTTCACGTTCCTTTTTCATTCCGTTTTTCTGAGCCACTTTTTGTGAAGGAAAATTTTCCGGAACAATGATGGAGATGACGGAATCTGCAAGATGATTTTCAAATACAAAATTCCTCGATGCAATGGCAGCTTCGCCCGCGTAACCTTGCTTCCAAAATCGCGGAAGCAAATGGTAACCGATTTCCAGTTCGCGAATGCCATCAACTTCCTGAATCATCAATCCGCAGAGGCCAATAAATTCTCCGGATTTTTTTTCGATCAGGGCATATAGTCCGAAACCATCTTTGGAGTATCGTGCAAGTGATTTTTCCATCCAATCAATGGCAGCTTGTTTTACATCAGTAACCGGCGCAAGAAATTTCATTGCATTTTGATCGCTGATAAATTCTTCCCATGCGCCCGCATCAGCAAGTTCAACATTTCTGAATCGCAATCGCTGAGTTGTATGGTCATGAAGTAGCATAGCTGCGAATTTATTTTTATTTCGGAAGTTGTTTTTAATTTTTGCGGCGATGGATTCTGCTGAAAAAATTCTCAAAGAGCTGAAGAAAGCTTCTTCTGCCGGTGTGAAATCAATACAGGAACATTTCGGTGTGTTGAACGTGAACAGCTATGGACTTACCACTCCCCAAATGCGCAAGATTGCAAAGCAGATAGGAATGAATCATGAGCTCGCATTGCAACTCTGGAAAACCGGAGTTCATGAAGCGCGTCATATAGCCATATTCATTGCCGATCCAAAACAAGTAACAGAACGACTGATGGAACAATGGTTGAAGGATTTCAACTCCTGGGACATAGTTGACAACTGTTGCGGGACATTGTTTGAAAAAACTCCTTTGGCATTTGATAAAGCCATTGAATGGACGAAGCGCAAAAAAGAATTTGAGAAGCGCGCAGGTTTTGTAATGATGGCTGAGCTTGCTGTTCATGATAAAAAATCAGAAGACAAAAAGTATGAGCAGTTCTTTCCATATCTTATTGCTGAATCACATGATGAAAGAAACTTCGTGAAGAAAGCAATCAACTGGGCATTGCGGCAAATCGGAAAGCGTAATGAGCGATTGTGTAAGAAAGCAATTGTAGTTGCAAAACAAATTCAGAAAAAAGGTGATGCTGCTTCGAGATGGATTGCGAGTGATGCGCTGAGGGAGTTGGAGAGATATCAGAAGGAAGGAAAGATAAAAAAGATTGGACTGTAACCGCAGGCAATCAACAGGCGCTGAGACTAATTGCGAAGCGCAATGAGCGGCTGTGAAAAGGAAGCAATTGTGGTTGGCCAACAAATGCATAAGAAAGGGGCTCCTGGTTCCAGATGGATTCGTGCTGATGCGCTCAGGGAATTGGAGAAGTATCAGCGTGAGGGAGGGATAAAGAAGATTGGACTCTAACCGCAAAGAACGCAAGGTATCCGCAGAGAAACCACAAAGAATAATTGAAGAGTCATTGCTCAACCTTCGCAAATTCTTAGCGCACTCTCCGGTAAATTTTTGTTGATCTCTGCATCCGTTATTTATTTTTACAACTACTAAAAGGTACGTAACTCATGAGTCTAAAAATCATAGGGGCAGGTGTTGGTCGCACGGGCACGCACTCACTTAAGATTGCATTGGAGGAATTGGGATTCGGAAAATGTTATCACATGGAGGAACTCCTTATGCACAATCCTCAGAATGTAAAATACTGGGAAGATGCTAAAGCAGGCAAACCGGTAAATTGGGAAGAGCTTTTCAACGGATTTCAATCGGCAGTTGATATTCCCACTTTTTATTTCTACAAGGAGTTAATGAAAGTGTATCCGGGTGCTAAAGTGATTCTCACAACCCGCAATGAAGATAGCTGGTACAAAAGCTTTGGTGATACCATCGTTCACAGTTCCAAACCTTCATTCGGACAAATTTTATCCATGAGTTTCCGAATGCCGTTTAATAAAAAACTTCGTCAGCAACTAAATGTGTTCAAATACGCCGGGGGTTTTCTAAAAGAATTTTTTCCTGATGGTTTTCAGAACAAAGCGGCAGCAACAAAATTTTATAATGACTGGAATAAGCGTGTAATGGAGACTGTACCCAAAGAAAAATTACTGGTGTACAATGTGAAAGAAGGATGGGAACCCCTTTGCAGATTTCTGAATGTCCCCATTCCTGCTAAACCATTTCCGCACTCTAACACTACGGCTGAATTTCTAGGCAGAAAGTTTTAGAGAACAAGATTCCCTCCCAGGCCTGTTCACACAGGTGCGCTCTCTGTTGATGGCTTGCGCCTGAGAATGAGGGCTGAAATGATTGCAACAAGTAATCCAACCGGAAAAGGTTCTGTAAATGTCATTGCAGCAATAATCAGCGGATTTTTATACCACTCTTTGTATTGTTCCATCTTTTTCGCCGTTGCAGCAATGGCTTCCTGTGATGCCCCGCTTGCCTGCATCTTCTCTATTGTATGAGTCGCATACTGCTGCATAAAGTCAGGGTAAAAATTGTAGTATACAATCAGCCATGAGATCACGTAGCAGGCGGAAGAAATGATCGCGATCAGCAAACCGATGGTGAATGCCTTGCCAAACGTGATAGAACCATCCCCGATTCTGTCGCGGTACGATTTGATTCCGAAGAAAACGAGGGTGAAGGAAAGAATAATGGTAGTGTACCCGATGATCTCTCCTTTTTCATATCCGATTTTGTGAGCGATACTCACCGTAGCAAACATCATGATGGCAGAAATGGCGCCCGAAATAAGTCCGTAGGTTAAAATGGTTTTTCTCATTGTTTTAGTTTTTCCGCAAATGAAGCGTCAGGAGCAATTTTTTTTATCACCCGAAAGAATGAATTTGAATTTTATCGCTGAAAAATCATCCTTAAGAAGGAAGAAAAATTAAGGAATCAACCCAAGTGTGCGCGCTTTCTGAATGGCACCCGTCCTTCGCTTTACATCGAGCTTTATGAAGAGATTTGAAGAATGGCTCTTGATGGTATTGATGGAAACAAACAACCGGTCGGCAATTTCCTGGTTACTTAATCCGAGCGCAATCAATTCCAGCACTTCCATTTCACGCTGGCTGATGTTGAGTTTGCTGAGGTTTTTTTCATTGATGTGGAAGCCAATCACCGTAGCTGGGACAGTATTGGTTTTCCGTTGTGTGAGTTTCCATCCCGCCCAAATTCCAAGTGCAGTAAATAAGAGAGCGATTATTCCTCCATACAACTCCACTGCATGATTAATGACAAGGAAGCGATACTCAATTGCTTTAAGACCTGCGATAGCCAAGCCGAGAATGATTCCATAGAGTAATAGTTGCTTCATGTTTCAAAACTACAGAAGAAAAATTGTCATTAGTTATTACTTCACCCATCCCTGTTTCTTGTAAAATTCAATTCCTTTCTTAAATAGCTCACTAATTTCTTTTTCGACTATCTGCTCTTCTTTCTTGAAATGAAAACAGGTTTTTCCATCAAGATATTTTAGTGCAGTAGGTGCAATTTTTTTGAATTCATCAGGAGCGTTGTAAATGGGAAAGAAATAAAAGCTCACGTTGCCTGGTCTAATCAGCGCTGAAGCAAAATACATTCCCGGAACAATTTCCTTTTTGTATCCATAAGGTGCTGGGGTATTTCCAATTACTTCAATTCCTTCCTTCGAACTTCTTTTGACTACCAACGGCGGACAATTTTCTTCCATTATTTTTTTCAGAAGAGAAAAGATTTTTGATTTTGTTTCTGCAGTAACTGGCATGTGAAGAGTTTTAAAAGTTGAAAGATAAAAATCGAATCAGTTTTTTTCTTTTTTCAATTAAGATGCTGCATGAAAATGTTATAGCCAGGGTATTCCCCTGAATGTTGCCGAAGATAATAGGCAATACCATTCCTTATTTTAATGCTCTCCGGGAAAAGTACCTCGTCAAGTTGTGTTTCACTAACAAAATTTCCTGACGAGAGATCGAATTTTTTAAGCGTGATGTATCCGTTTGATATGAAAGCCATGTAGACATCTTCATTCGATTCATCAACTACAATTTGCTTGTTCCAGTTTTTGTCTTTGGCATACGTAAGCGGTAGTACGCGAAAAATTTTTCCATCCTCATCATACACACTCAATCTTCCCCTTACATGGTTAAAGAGGTACAAGCTATCACGAATTTTTTTCAGCGGATCATAAATGGGGATGGTTCTGATCTCTTGATAAAACCAAAGATCATTCATGTAAGCTCGCGATAAATTCAAATCCGCTGAGGAGAAAATCTCAGCCATTTGAGCATTAGCGTATCCTGATAAGCCAAGCACTTTCTCAATTTCTTCTTCGGCTCCCTGCTCGCCGATTGAATCACGAACTTCAGCAAATAGTCGATCATCATCGGAATGGCGATTGGATTCAATGTAAAATTCAGATTGATTATGCGCACCGAGTTTTCGAACATAAAGTGCTTTCTCTGTTGCTGCTACACAGGGCAGAACCACAATGTCGAAATCAATCCGGTTAGAAGAGCCGGCGATGAGAAGCGTGTCGGATAAAATTGAAATCCTGTAATTGCTGTCAGCGCTTAGGACGTGTAACTGGTCAAGGCAATCATTAAAAAGACTTTCGGGTGTAAATGAAAGTGTGGTTTGGAGCAAAATGCTGTCATCGCCATTGACCAATCGTACGTCATACTTTTTCTTTTCGTAAGCGAGCAGCAGCAGATTTGATCCTGCGAACCCGAAATCAATAATAGGAATCCACGGCTTATCATAAGCGCGAATTTGTTTGTTGGCGAAAACTTCGACAGGGGAAATTTCAACGGGCGATGTCGTCAATATAATTTCAATCGAAATGGAATTGGTGATAGCATGTTGCAATTCAGTTGCAGTGATGTCATATTCTTTGTCTTTAAAACCCACATGAGAAATACGCAATGTGGTTGATTCAATAGAAATACCCAGGGAGAAATTGCCTTGCTGGTCACTATAGGTTCCACGACCGCTCTTCACGTCAACAACAGTTGCGCTGCTGATGGGCTGATGTGTTTCATCAGTAACTTTTCCTTTAAGAATTATTGCTGACTGTCCATGAGCGATCGTAGTCCAAATGGATGGCATCAAAAAGATAAAAACAAACCGAAGCAGCATGCTGAACAAAATTAAGAATCACTTTTCACCCTGTGTCATGCTAAAATCATTTTTCGCCGGGACCCGAAATCATTTTAAGTTTTGATTTCAACACGGAATTAATTCACTTCGCCCTCATTAATAATTTCTCATGAAAAAAATACTTCTCCCTTCATTTTTAATTTTTCATTTTTCCCCGAAAAGAACCGGGATTTTGCTGTTTCTGATTTTTCAGTTGTGCTCAACACTTTTCATTCTCGCTCAAACTCGCAATGAAGATTCCACCTGGATCGCCAACCACTACACCAAGATCGAGCGCATGATTCCCATGCGCGATGGCATAAGACTTTTCACAGCAATTTACCTTCCGAACAATGACCCGGATGGATCGGGAGAGAAGCATCCGGTTTTGCTCATGCGCACGCCGTATTCGTGTGGGCCGTATGGCGAGAACAAATACACTGACCGTTATTCTTCACGAGGTGATAGTGTTTACTTCCATCGCAATTACATCCTTGTGTGGCAGGATGTAAGAGGAAGATACATGAGCGAGGGAACGTTTGAAGACGTCCGTCCTTTCATTCCAAACAAGAAAAAGAAAACCGATGTTGACGAAGCGAGCGATACGTATGATGCGATTGACTGGCTGGTGAAAAATGTGAAGAACAACAATGGTAACGTGGGTGTTTATGGAATTTCTTATCCCGGATTTTATGCCACCGAAGCAGCACTCTGCGGACATCCCGCGCTGAAAGCGGTGAGCCCGCAAGCACCCGTCACGGATTGGTTCATGGGCGATGATTTTCATCACAAGGGTGTTCCGTTCACCATGGATGCATTTGATTTCTACCGTGGCTTTGGCGTGCCCCGTCCAAAACCGTTAGAAGATTATCCTCCCATTCCGGAAGTGAAATATCCTGACAACTACAATTTCTTTTTGCAGAACGGAACGTATCACGAGCTGAAAGAAAAGTACATGGGTGACAGCATTAAGTTCTTGAATGATGTAGCAGTGCATCCTGACTATGATGATTGGTGGCAGTCGCGTAATGCGCGTGTTGGTTGTTACAATGTGAAGCCGGCGATTCTTGTGGTCGGAGGTTTGTTTGACGCTGAAGATTGTTATGGTGCATGGAATCTTTACAAAGCAATTAGATCGCAGTCACCGAATACTGTTTGCAAGATTGTTGAAGGTCCCTGGATTCATGGTGGATGGGCAAAAACAGCTGGCGACCGGCTGGGCAATATTTATTTTGGAGGGAAAACTTCCTGGTATTACCGCACGCAGTTTGAGTTGCCCTTCTTCGAATATTATTTGAGAGGGAAAGGAGGTGTGGATCAAATCAAGGAGGCTAACGTATTCATCACGGGCGAAGACAAGTGGTTCGTCTTTGATCAATGGCCACCTAAAAATGTGTTATCGTCCAACTTGTTCTTGCAGCAGAACGGAAATCTTTCGTTCACAAAACCGACTTACACCAATAGTTCTGATGAATACACCAGTGATCCTATGCATCCTGTCCCTTACACGGAAGATGTGGGAAGCGGACGCACGCGCGAGTACATGTGCGATGATCAGCGATTCGCTTCACGGCGTCCCGATGTGCTCACGTATGAAAGCGATGCGCTGAACGAAAACATAACGCTCACCGGCCCGGTGTTGGCAGATTTGTTTGTGAGCTTGTCAACTACCGATGCTGATTTTGTCGTGAAGCTGATTGATGTTTATCCTGATGATTTCAAATATCCTGATTCCGTGAAGATCATCTACCCGATAGGTGGATATCAAATGCTGGTGCGGGGTGAAATTATGAGGGGAAGATTCAGAAACAATTTCTCCGTTCCTGAAGCATTTATTCCTGAGCAAATCAGTGAAGTAAAATTTGAATTGCCCGATGTTGCGCACACATTTCTAAAAGGTCATCGCATCATGATTCAAATCCAGAGCAGTTGGTTCCCCCTTGCTGATCGTAATCCTCAGCAGTTCATTGATACGTATCATTGCGGTGAAAAAGATTTAGTGAAGTGTACAGTGAATGTTTTTCATGATTCAGTACATGCTTCCAGCATTATTTTGCCGGTGTTAAAACAATGATGTTTATTCTTGCCATAATAATTTCGATCTTCGGAAAAACAAAAATTAAAAATGAAACTGATCAGCATCTTTTTCTTCTCAATAGTTCTTCTCTCCAAAACGTCATTTGCGCAAACCCCATCGCTCGACGGTAAATCTTTCGTTGTCTTTGTATACCTGCAGAAACAACGGGATTCTATTGACACACTCACCTTTCAAAACAACACGATGATTTTTGCGACGGCAAAAAAATATGGCTTCATCCCTGAATCAATCAAGCCGAAAGAGAAAAGCGGAAACATTCATTTCGTCGCTACATTCAAAAGCAAAAAGAATGGGGACATGATTTGGGAAGGAACCGTGATGAATGATAGCATTGCCGGCACATGCATCTGGGATAAGATGCTGCAGAATCCTATCAATTATACGTTCACCGGAAAGGAAGTAAAAAATCCCTAATGCGCGTTTCACATTCCTTTGAGTTTTCAACTGATTGGAGCTATCAGAAAAAATGGTGTGCTTTGCAGTTGAAATAAGTGAAATGGGCTCTTCTTCTTTTCTGAAAGAAGCAATCAGCAATTTAAAAACAGTTGGCTCAGTGAGGCCAAGTTCGGCGGCTTTATCCCGTGCGATGGCAAGCCCTGTAAATGTGCGTGTTCAACAAACGATCATTGAGTTAGGTGCGGGTGAAGGAACAATCACCCACCATATTCTCAAAAGAATGCACCCCGCAAGCCGTCTTTTTGTATTCGAGATCAATGAAAATTTCCTTTCGCAGTTAAAAGAGATTAATGATTCAAAGATGACGGTAGTAAATGATTCTGCTGAAAATCTTCAGCGGCAATTGCAGCGGCTCGGCATCAATGAAGTGGATGTGATTGTGTCATCGCTGCCCCTGGTGATATTTGAAAAAGAATCAGCGGAACGCATCATCCATGCATGCTATGATTCATTAAAAAGAGGCGGTGTGTTTGTTCAGTTTCATTATTCCTACTTTAATAAAAAAATGTATGAGCGTGTATTCGATTGGATAAGGGTAAAATTCATACTCGGAAATCTTCCGCCTGCATTTGTATTTCGGTGCAAGAAGCTGAAGTGAAATATTATTTCAATTCCAGTCGCGCAATTTTTCCATCAGCACCCGCAAACCATGCAACTTTTCCTGAAGGAGAAAAACGAAAGGTAAAAAAGGTCTCAGTGAAATCTTTTCCTCCCGATTTATCGGGATCCTTCTTCAATTTCGTCCAGTGCATTCCGCCATCTACACTATAACAAATTCCGGGAATGCAGGCGGTGAGAAGGACAGCCCCGTTCGAATGGGGCTGGTACTGAACGCAGGAAACAAAGGGTGGCGCATCGTCTTCATCAATCGCCTTCCATGTTTTACCTGCATCATTGGTAACCGCCACAGTTAAAATCGGAGAAGATTTTTCCTCATAATCGCCACCGGCGATGATACCGGTATAATTGTCGTAAAAATCAAGGGAGAAAATTCCGGTGAATTCCTTTCCTTCAAGAATTGGCGCCTCAAAAGTTTTCCAATGCGCGCCTCCATCCTGCGAACCAAGTACTCTCGTGTGCAACCCGCCCGTGCCAAGCCACACACTTCTTCCTGATGCATCCACGCTTGTGTTGCTTGAAGCAAAACATGCTTCTCCCCCGAGCGCCTGTGGGATGGCGCTGCATGAAACAGGTAGCCACGACTCGCCGCTATCATGCGTAACAATGATCTGAAAGCATTGACGGATAGGGTCACTTACCGCAATTCCATTTACTTCATCGCTGAACTTTAATGCGTCGAAAAATATATCGTCATCATGATTCTCATAGACAATTTTCCAGGTTACGCCGATGTCATCCGATTTCCAGATGTAGGCGGGTGAGCCTATGTTCATCAGCAATTCGGTATGATCATTCAGGATAGCGATCGAGCGAAACTCAGGAATAAATGAATCTATTGAAAGCGTATCAATGGTCCAGGTCATTCCCGCATCGTCAGTAAAGCCATAGATGCCGTTTGAGCCTGCAAACCAAACGGCAGAATCATTCAGCACTTCAAGCGCACGGATGCTGGTGGCTACTTCCAAATCAAATTGTTTGAAAGATTTTACAGGGAGAGATTGAGCTGTAGCGTATTCATATAACAAGAGCAGGAAAAGCAGATTGAGAAGATGGGTGCGGTGTCTCATTCGCTAAGAAAGGTAACTTCTTTTTTGGTTTCTTTCATCCGCATCAAAAAAAATTACCCCATGTGGAACGTAAACCATTCATGGGATACTAACTTTGCCTTCTCATTTCTCTCTATGGAAATTGAAATCAAAGTTCCCTCCTTCGGTGAATCCATCAATGAAGTCACACTTTCAAAATGGCTGAAGAAAGATGGTGATCTTGTACAGCAGGATGAAATCATTTGTGAAATCGAAAGTGAAAAAGCTACTAATGAAATGCCGGCAGAAAAAGGAGGCAAACTAAAAATTGTAGCTGCGGAAGGTTCGGTTTTGAAAATCGGAGATATCATGTGCACGATTGACACAAGTGCGGAAGTTCCTTCAGAAGAAAGTAAAGCGCCTGCGAAAGAAGAAAAAGAGGAAACGAAAAAAGGAGATGCAGAAGTTGAGGATCAGAAAAAGCGAATGGAGAAAATAAAGCCACCGGAAAAAGAAGTTGCAGTGAAAAAGGAAAACGCAAAAGAAACTTACTCGAGGAATGTTCCTTCACCTGCAGCCGATAAATTAATACGTGAAACAGGAGCTGAGGTTGAAAACGGATCAGGCAAAGATGGAAGAATCACAAAAGCCGATGTGCTGAGTGCTCTAAAGAATAAAACTGCACTGAAAAAAGATTTCTCCCGTGAAGAACGCAGAGAAAAAATGAGCTCGCTTCGCAAAACGGTGAGCAAGCATCTGGTGGCTGCGAAGAATACTACAGCGATGCTCACCACCTTCAACGAAGTGGACATGAAATCTATAATGGACATTCGTACGAAGCACAAAGATTCATTCAAAGATAAGTTCGGAGTGAATCTCGGTTTCATGTCATTCTTTGCGAAGGCCTGCAGCTACGCATTGCAGGAATGGAAATCAGTGAATGCATTCATTGACGGTGATGAAATTATCTATCACGATTACTGTGACATCTCGATTGCGGTTTCTACTCCCAAAGGATTGGTTGTGCCTGTCATTAAAAATGCCGAATCACTTTCATTCGCAGAGATAGAAGCGAAGGTGGCCGATCTCGCTAAGCGCGGAAGAGACAATAAATTGTCGCTCGAAGAGATGAGCGGTGGAACTTTCACCATCACCAACGGGGGTGTTTTCGGATCACTGATGTCTACACCCATCATTAACGTTCCGCAATCGGCAATTCTTGGAATGCACAAAGTTGAAGACCGCCCTGTTGCAAAAGAGGGTGTGATTGTAATTCGCCCAATGATGTATGTGGCACTCAGCTATGATCACCGCATTATTGATGGAAGAGAATCGGTTTCATTTCTCGTGCGCGTGAAGGAATTGCTGGAGCATCCGGAGCAACTTTTAATAGGCAGCGATCCTATCAAAGAAATGCTTTCGCTCTGATGCCTAATCTCTACATTATTGCAGGTTGCAACGGTGCAGGAAAAACTACTGCATCATTTACTATTCTTCCGGAAATGCTGAATTGCTATGAGTTTGTGAATGCCGATGAAATTGCCCGCGGACTTTCCCCCTTTCAGCCGGAGAAGGTTGCATTCGCGGCAGGAAGATTAATGCTGGGAAGAATTCAGGAATTGATTTTGGCGAAAGAAGATTTTGCATTTGAAACAACGCTTTCAACAAAGAGCTACGTCTCATTAATTAAGTTCGCAAGAGAGTAGGGGTATCGGATTGTTCTGCTTTTCGTTTGGCTGAAGAATCCTGAGTTAGCAATTGAAAGAGTTTCTGTCAGAGTGAAGAAAGGAGGACATTTCATTCCCGAGGATGTTGTGAGAAGAAGATATCAGCGGGGACTAAAAAATTTGTTTGAGTTGTATCTGCCGGATGTTGATTCGGCATACATCGTTGACAATTCCATTCAGGAACCACAAATTATTGCCCAGGGGAAATGGCAATTTGACTGGCAGATTTTTAATTCGGATATTTGGAATCAAATTTTTTCCTATGGAAATGACCACTAAGGAGCGGCAAGAACTCGGGGGCAAAATAATGAAGGGCTTTCAGCTTGCAATTAAGCGCCTCATCGAGAAAACCAAAAAGGAAGATGGTCATCTTGTTATTTCAAGAAATGGCAAGATTGAGAAAGTTCCTGCTAAAGATCTCTGAGAAATTATTTCGCGAAGAAAAATCTATTCTATTACCAGGGGAATTCTCTCGTTAATAGTCTTCCGTGTCACTCCACTAAATATAATTTTATAGATAAATGTTTGCTTAGCACTGGGGGATAAGCGCTTTTTTGCATTCCCTCCAAAGGAATCTCCCGGATTAAAATCGGTGTCATCCTGATTTAAAAATCAATTTATCTGAACAAGCCCATTCAAATTCAACCCAATCAAAAATCCAGCATCGAGTTTTCCATGATTGCCGAATGAAGTGACAAAGTCAATCCGCAAAATTTTAAAGAGATGCTCAATGCCGGCATCTATTTCGATGTAACGAATATCATTGGTGAGCAAGAGATGAGCGCCACCAACTTCCTGGAGATTTAGTTTTTTTATGAGCGGAATTTTATTGAAGATAAATCCTCCGAAGTGATGCTCATAATGTCCTTCGAGCCAGCTCTCATTCGTGCTGTATACATAATAAGGCAACAACTGAAATCCATTTTGGTAGTGCGCACCGATGATCGTTTGATTTCCCTGGAAATGCTTGAAGTCAATGAAGCTCATTCGATGATGATTGATGAATGTTCCTGCTGCCACGTTGATACTTGATCTTCCCACCAAACCCAAATCAAAATCGTGACTGATGGTTCCTTCCATCATATCAAAATTCACATCACTGTTGAACGCTGAAATTCCTTTTCGATACTCGATGGTAAACGTTGGGAATTTTGAGCCACCGTAAAATCTTCCGTTGGGTCGTGTGATGTAATGCTGACCAATGGTGATATAGGCTTTTAAACCGAGTATGATCGCTTGTGTGCGCAGGAGTGTATCGGAATGTGCATTGCCGAAAAAATTGTTTGGCGAGTATTCATACTTACCGATCCAGTCAATCGAATAATCACTTGCATTTTGCAGCGGCACACGATCGGAGTAAGTTAATGATGAGGACAGCCTGAATCCGTTGAACCAAACCCGGCGATGCTCTACTGTTACAAATCTCTTTTCGTATAGTTTCATAAAATTCTCACGTGCGATAATTGAGTATGCCGCATTTACCTGATCACTGATCGGTTCCTCTTCATTGATCTGCGCCGGAAAAATTCCTGAAGCGAAATGCCATTCCTGTAAATGAATCTGATCATTGCTATATGTGAAAGAGGCTTTCGCACCTGCCCGCTCATTGGAAAAACCATATCGTAAATCAGCATTCAGTTCCCAGTCGCGTGATTGGTCAGGAAAATCTTTTCGCAACGTGTTTCGAAGTGTTAGATTGAATCCTTCCACGGTGTTATAGCTGATTCCCTCCAGAGGATTTCGCCATTCATAATCAAAGTGGTGAAAACTATTTTGATAATGATAACCAAGTATTAAATCCTGTGTGTGAAACTTATTTTCCTTGTGATCCACTGAATCAAGATACTTCCTGGAACTTTGAACTGTATGAATGCTGTCCTTGCGATGATAGTCTGTCTTCTCAGTAGTTGTAAGCGGAACAGGGCGATGGTCTTCCCAGTATGCTGAATCTTTTTTATTCGCATCGTTATTCACTTTCAATCTTTCAGCGTCAAAAAAGCTTTTGGAAAAACCCGGCGCAACATTGTAGTTGGAAAATATTCCGGCGAAGCGACCGGCACCCTTAAATCCCAGCAATGAGATGTTGAATTGAAGCAATTGGTTGAAAGGCATCCACACGGTGTCATTTACCCGTCCATACGTTTCAGTGAATCGAAGTGAATCAACAAAATCAAGATGTGCTTCTTTGGTCACCAGCAAGTTCAGCGAATGAATTCGCCACTGATCTTCCACGATGTAAATGGTGCCACTGAAAACGGGATCAGTACTGCGCCGGGGAATGACTTCGATTTTGTTGATGAGCAAGCCTTCATCAAAAAATGTCCCGAGCAGGTGATATTTATAAAAAGTAAAAGCACCTTCTGCAATCGGCGAAACCAGTCCGCGCGGAGTAATTCCCCCGAGCGGAATCAGGTTCTCATAAAAATCGGAACTGAATGCTGAAGCAGAGTTCCAACTGAACGCATTGTTGTTTCCGCTCACTTTTGATGAGTACACGATCTCTTTCACCTTATCCGGCTCCTGATAATTGTATTGCGATTCTGATTCGGAGAGATAAATAATTCCGAGAATCGAAGAATCAACATCCAGTTTCTTTGCATTGAAGCCAAGAATCCTCGTGGGAATATGATCAAGCGCCTGCACACCTTTGATGTACACATTGCACGAATAGGCGCGCACCTGGTCGAGATAAAATTTTCTTTTCTTCTGAGCATGGCGAATGATGTTGTATGCCGGATCTTCAGCATCAGCGGCAACAGTAACTTCTTTAAGCTCAAAACTCTCGGGCTTCAATGAAACATTCAGGATTATTACTTCATTGGCAACAGAAATTTTTTCGCTGATTTTTTTATAGCCTACATATTGAAACACAATCTCGTAATCGCCGCGGGGGGCATCAAATGAATAATACCCCTCGCCGTTTGAAGTGGCGCCTATAGAAGTAGTCTTTAAAAAAATGGTTGCGTAAGGAAGCGGCTGTTGCTTTTCATCCGTCACGCGACCTTTGATCACGGTGGCTTGCGAGAAAACGGGGAAGAAGAATATGCAGATCAGAAAATACTTCATAACTGTTCCGTGCAGGCGCAAGATAGATTTTTAGTGATGAATGAAATACTATTTGTCAGGTGTGAAACAATAACTTTGTCAAACAATTTTTCCAATGAATAAATACGATGTAACAGTGATAGGCAGTGGACCCGGTGGATACGTTGCCGCCATTCGCTGTGCCCAGTTTGGAATGAAAACAGCAATCATTGAACGCTACGCAACACTCGGTGGTACGTGCACGAATGTGGGGTGTATTCCTTCCAAAGCGCTGCTCGATTCAACGGAGCATTATCACAATGCAAAAAATCATTTCTCCGCTCATGGAATCAATCTTGAAAATCTTTCAGTTGACTTTTCAAAAATGCTTTCGAGAAAAGATGAAGTGGTGAAGACAAATACATCGGGTTTGAATTTCCTGATGAAGAAAAACAAGATTGATGTGCATCATGGTCATGGAAGTTTTATCTCTCCGATGAAAATTTCAGTGAAGAAAGAAGATGGAAACATGGAAGAAATAGAAACCGAAAAAGTGATCATCGCCACAGGAAGCAAACCTTCTTCTCTTCCAAATGTGAATATTGATAAGAAGCGAATCATCACGTCAACTGAAGCACTAGTGCTGAAAGAAATTCCAAAAGAAATGATCGTGATTGGCGGCGGGGTGATTGGTTGCGAGATGGCAAGTGTGTTTGCGCGGATAGGAACGAAAGTGAAAATCATCGAGTACTTCGATTCACTCATCGCAAACATGGATAAGGATTTAGGAAAGGAATTGCAGAAGACGTTGAAGAATCTCGGAATGGAATTTTTTCTTTCACACAAAGTCACAGGAGCAACAGCCGAAGAAAATTCGGTGACAGTTTCAGCAGAAAGCTCAGCGGGAGAAAAAGCAGAATTCAAATCGGAATATTGTTTGGTGGCAGTTGGAAGAAAACCATATACAGATAATCTTGGCCTCGAAAATATCGGCATCGTTCCCGACAAAGGAAGAATTCCTGTAAATGAAAACTTAGAAACTTCTGTAAGAGGAGTGTATGCCATCGGCGATGTGATTCGAGGCGTCATGCTCGCGCACAAAGCGGAAGATGAAGGGGTCCTTGTTGCAGAAATCATTGCCGGGCAAAAACCGCACATCAATTACAATCTCATTCCCAATGTTGTTTACACATGGCCGGAAGTAGCAAGTGTTGGAGCGACAGAAGAAGAGCTAAAGCAAAAAAACATTTCTTACAACAAAGGATCATTTCCGTTTCGTGCCAGCGGCCGTGCGCGTGCTGCCATGGAAACTGACGGCTTCATTAAAGTTTTAGCAGATAAAACCACAGATGAAATTCTCGGCGTGCACATGATTGGCGCGCGCATGGCGGATGTAATTGCGGAAGCAGTAGTGGCCATGGAATTTCGTGCAAGCGCAGAAGATGTTGCGCGTATATCACACGCGCACCCGACATTCACGGAAGCATTCAGAGAAGCATGCTTGATGGCAACGGGGAATCGGGCGATACACCTGTGACACCAGTGATGCTATCGCTCAAAGCGATAGTATCACTAATTTGAATAGCTCGACCGAAAACTATCACCAAAAGGTGATAACATCGTCGCGATAGTATCACTAATTTGAATAGGTCGACCGATACTATCACCAAAAAGTGATAGCATCGTCGCGATAGTATCACTAATTTGAATAGGTCGACCGATACTATCACCAAAAAGTGATAACATCGTCGTGATAGTATTACTAATTTGAATAGGTCGATCGATACTATCACCAAAAAGTGATAGCATCGTCGCAGCACTTTTCCTATCTTTATTTTCTTATGTCTGAAACGAGTCAAGACCAAAATTTTTTCCAGCTTACATCGGAGTTTGTTCAGCATACTTCACAACACATTTTCCTCACTGGAAAAGCAGGCACCGGCAAAACAACTTTTCTAAAACACATCAAAGAACACTGCAGTAAAAAGTTAGTGGTGGTTGCTCCCACTGGAGTTGCAGCAATTAATGCGGGAGGAGTTACAGCGCATTCTTTTTTTCAGTTGCCACTTGGCAGTTTCATTCCCGGATCATTTCGCGGACAATTTAATTTTGACAGCGCCATTACTGATCGCCATCACCTCATCCGCAATCTTCACCTGACCAACGAGAAGCGCGATCTCATGCGTAACCTTGAGCTCCTCATCATTGACGAAGTGAGCATGGTCCGCGCTGACATGCTTGATGCGATTGATACGGTGCTTCGTTATGTGAGAAGAAATCAGCGCGAGGCATTCGGTGGCGTGCAGCTATTATTCATCGGCGATTTATACCAGTTGCCCCCGGTAGTGAAAGAAAATGAATGGCAGTTGCTGCGTGAATATTATGTGAGCCCTTTCTTCTTCGGCGCCCTGGTTTACAAAGAAGCAGCGCCCCTCTGCATCGAGTTAAAAAAAGTCTATCGCCAAAGTGATGAAGATTTCATTCACCTGCTTAATCGCGTTCGCAACAATGAGGTAGAAGAGGATGATCTGCTGCGGCTGCAGCAGCTCTATAAACCCAATTTCCGTTCAGATCCGGATAATCACTTCATCACACTTACTACACACAACTACAAAGCCGATGAGATTAATGCACGTGAGCTGAAGCGACTGAGTGGAAAGGAATTTACCTGCGAAGCCACAGTGCAGCGTGAATTTCCTGATAGAAATTTTCCGGTGGAGAAATCCATGCGCTTGAAAGCCGGAGCGCAAATTATGTTCGTGAGAAATGATACGGAAGAAAAAAAATATTTCAACGGAAAGATCGGGGTGCTTCTTGAAATCAATCATGACGGTGAAGATGAATTCATCAGGGTAGAATTTCCGGAGACAAAAGAAAAGGTCAGCGTAAAAAAGGTGACGTGGCAGAACATCCGGTACAAATTCAATGAATCCGCGAACAGCATTGAAGAAGAAGAACTCGGTTCATTCACGCAGTATCCCATTCGGTTGGCGTGGGCTGTCACCATTCACAAAAGCCAGGGGCTCACATTTCAGCGTGCTGTAATTGATGCGGGAAAAGCTTTCGCCGCCGGACAAGTGTATGTTGCGCTAAGCAGGTGCGTTTCCCTTGATGGAATTGTTCTGCTATCGCAAATTCCGCGCAACGTGATCATGACGGATGAGGCCATCGTGGAATTCATGAATCACCAGGAAAGCATTGATGCGTTGCTTCCGATCCTTGAAAGAGAAAAAGAAGTTTATGCCGTGAAGAAAACACTGGCATTGTTCAACATGCAACTGCTGCCCGAAAAGATGCAGGAATTCATGGTGTACATGGGCGAGCGTAAAATTGAAGGAAAAGAAAAAATTTTCGCCGGGTTTCACACTATCAATGATTCGTTGATAAAGATGAAAGAGGTGGCGGAAAAATTTCAGGAACAAGTGAAGAAGATCACGGCACAGGGATTAACGGGCGCCGCACAAGGGCAACTGAATGATCGCATCGCAAAAGCAAAAGCATATTTTGAAAAAGAGCTGGATGAAAAAGTAAATGATGAACTAACCAGGCTGAATAAAGAATTACAGCAGCAAAACAAAGTGAAAAAGTTGCTGAAGGAAATGAAAACATTCATGAATTTCTTCGAGGGCTTCACGGATAATTATCGTCTTGAGCCGAAAAAAAAGAAAGAAGAATTCAAACCGACAGCTTCTTCACCGGAACAAGCCAGGGAGATCTCTGTCCGCAAGAGTTCCGTGGGAGAGGCAGATTCTCAGAATTTGCTTTACACCTTAAAGCAAATCAGGAAACAATTTGCAGTCGAAGAAAATATTCCGCCATTTCAAATCTGTCACGATTCAACGCTGAAGGAAATAACTGCCTTCCTTCCGCAGAATATGAATGACATGGCACTGATCAAAGGAATGGGCGATCATCGCTTGAAGAATTACGGAGAACAGTTTCTCACGGCAGTTCAATCTTTTTGCACAACAAATAGCTTGTCTGGTCAAATGCATTTAAAGGAAGAGGAAGTCAGGCAAGCGAAGAAGAAAATTAAACCGGAAGGCAATGTGGACACACAGACACAAAGTTTGCACCTTTTTGAATCTGGAAAAACAGTTTCGGAAATTGCTGCTTTCAGAAATCTTGCAGTTAATACCATCGAAGGACACCTTGCCTATTTCATCAGGAAAGGAAATCTTGATGTCTTCCGGCTTCTCCCGAATGAAAAATTTGAGCTCATAAAAAATGTCTTGCAAAAAAATTCCACACCCGGATTGTCTCCTGTAAAAAATATGTTAGGAGATGCAGTGAGTTACGGAGAAATACGGTTTGTGATTGCCGCTCTCGATCGCGGGCGTGAACAGCATGATCTTTCTTAGAATAGGTTGATTTCACGTTCTCTTTATCTTTAAAAAAATCTTATGCAATGAACCAGCAGGATGACTTTCGTAACGCCGCCGTTCTCACCTCTGAAGAAGGTGATGAAATCGCCGCCATTTATGTTTCTCCTAAAATTGAAACTATTGGAACTTATAAGCTCATTGTGCTCAAAAGAAAAAGCGGCAAGTATGAGTGGGCAAATTTTGTAGAGCGCGACAATGGTATGCGGAACAGTGTTTACCGCGGTGAGTTCGATAAGCCGGAGCAAATTGAAATACTCGTTAGTTCCATCAATAAAGCACTAAACACCGCGTATGGACCAGATGCTAAACTCTGCTTGGCAAAAGCGGTAATGAAAACAATGGACGGAAAAGAAATTGATTTGAATTCGCTGAACAGTTAGACACATTGCGGTGTCATTTTGCTTTCAAAAAAAAAATCTCAAATGAAATCATTACGCCTGCTTTTTTTCTCACTTCTCACCTTTCACTTCTCACTTGCCCAGGAATTTTTTTCCGACCCGCTGGCCCACACCTTCTCCATCGTCGCGCGCGATTCCATAACCGGAGAGATGGGAGTTGCCGTTCAGTCCCATTGGTTTTCGGTTGGTTCTGTAGTGAGCTGGGCGGAAGCCGGAGTAGGGGCTATTGCCACTCAGTCATTCGTAAATCCTGCTCTGGGCCAGGAAGGATTGGAGTTGTTGAAGAAAGGACTTCCCGCACAAAAAGTTCTTGATAGTTTGATTGGCAAAGATGAAGGGAGGGATGTGCGTCAGCTCGCCATTGTTGATGCGCAGGGGAGAACCGCCGCCTGGACGGGCAGCAAGTGCATCCCCGAAGCAGGTAACATCACCGAAGAAAATTTTTCAGTCCAGGCAAATCTGATGCTGAACAGTCAGGTATGGCCTGCCATGGCAAAGGCCTTCAAAGAAACCAACGGGCGATTAGCAGAGAGAATGATCGCTGCCCTCGAAGCAGGACAAGCCGCAGGCGGTGACATTCGTGGTAAACAAAGTGCAGCCATTTTGGTGGTGAAAGCAACTGCAACCGGAAAGCTTTGGGAAGACCGCGAGATTGATTTGCGTGTTGAAGACAATCCTGAACCCATCCAGGAATTGAAGCGGCTGCTGCAGGTATTTCGCGCATACGAATACATGAATGCCGGTGATCTGGCAACGGAAAAGAAGGACATGCAAACTGCCATGAGAGATTACCGGAAAGCAGAGTTACTTTTTCCCGGTAATCCTGAAATGAAATTCTGGCATGCCGTTACCATGGTGAACAATGGAATGATTAGGGAAGCATTACCACTCTTTAAAGAAGTTTTTGCTGCTGATGAAAACTGGGCCATCCTTATTCCGCGTCTGCGAAAAGTAGGACAACTAAATTGTGATGATGAAATCGAGGCATTCATTCTGAGTCAGAAAACAAGATGAGTTTTATGGTGCCTGAAGATTGAAGTTACTTTTGGGGCAGCACTATTTTAAAATCCCTCTTGCCGCTTACAGGAAACAAGGCAGCCACCCGAGAGCTTTACATCAAACTTGGGGGGTGAGGCGATTTACTCAATGCTAATAAAAAATTGTTTTAGGAATTCATTCACTGACTATTTCCCGATTTCTTGTTCAACAGCACTTAATTTCTTTTTCCGCAAAACAGGAATTTAATTCGAAGTCGTATTTTTAGAGGGCAAATTCAAAATTATGTCGCACGAAAAATTGCAAGAAATTCTTCAGTTACCTTACGATGAAAAAATAGAAATCTATGAAGCACTTGTTAATGATTTGCACAAGGAGAATGGCTTAGAAGAGGAATTAAATGAATCTCAAAAACAAGAATTGGATCGCCGCCTTAAAAAAATTGAAGACGGAGAAGCAAAATTTTTTTCCTGGGATGAAGTTGAACGTCGCCTCCGCAATCGGAAATGAAAAGCTTCATCTATCGTCTTGAAGACGATGCCATAAACGATTTTGTGGAGTCTTTTGATTTCTATGAAGACAGGCAAATGGGACTGGGAGTTAGATTTAAAGATGAAGTAAAAGAAAATCTTGAAATCATTCAAAGGCATCCGCTCTCCTTTTCAATCTTGTTCAGGAACGCGAGAAAAAAATCACTCGATAAATTTCCTTTTCAAATAATCTATACTGTAGATGAAGATAAATATGAAATTGCGGTGATTGCTATCTGGCATTCAAGGCGCAACCCGGATCTGCTTAAGTCGAGAATCTGAAACTGAAATTTTCACATTGCCGCACAGGTTTGACAACTCCTCTAACTCGCGTTCGTTTGCAGTAAGGCATCTGGGATAGCGAACGAGTGCGCATTAGTCACCCACTCTAAAAATATCACCCAGAATCTTCTTCATAGCTTCTCCTGCAAAATATTTCCATTACGTTCGCACACCGGAAAAACAGATGAGCAGAAAAGAATACCTGCTTGTGATCACAATGGCTCTGGCGCAGTTCGCCAATATCATGGACTTCATGATCATGATGCCATTGGGGCCGCAGTTCATGCAAATCTTTAGCATTACTCCCCGGCAATTCGGCTTGCTGGTTTCATCCTATTCCATTACTGCAGGACTCACCGGTTTTGTTTGTTCCTTTTTTCTTGATCGCTGGGACAGAAAAAGATCATTGGTTGCCACCTTTGCCGGGTTTGTGATCGGAACATTCTGCTGCGCCATATCATCAGGCTATCGTGTTCTTCTTCTCGCCAGAATCATCACCGGAATTTTTGGCGGTATTCTCGGTGCACAGATACTTGCTATTGTGGGTGATGTATTTCCTTATGAGCGGCGGGCTTATGCCATGGGAGTAGTAACCGCGTCTTTTTCTCTTGCTTCTGTATTGGGTGTTCCTGTCGGCTTATATCTCGCGGCAGAGTTTTCGTGGCACATGCCATTCTTTTCAATTGCCGCTTTTGGTATCGTTGTTTTCGTTTTGCTTATCAGGTTTGTTCCACCTATTAAGGCGCATCTTGAACAACAGGCCGGTCGCCACCCGCTTGCATTGCTTCGCGGGATAGGAAACAACCGCAATCAGCAATTCGCCCTGTTGTTTATGTTCCTGCTTATACTGGGACAGTTTACCATCATTCCTTTCATTGCCGCATATATGGAATTCAATGTCGGCTTCACAGATCATCAGTTGAGCTTTATTTATCTGTTTGGTGGCGCTGCTACGTTCATTTCCTCGCCACTCATTGGCAAACTTGCAGATAGAATCGGGAAACCCAAAGTGTTTTTGATTGCCGCAGTGCTTAGCATCATTCCGCTTTTTCTTATTACCAATCTTCCTCGTGTTCCGCTGGCGTTTGCACTCACCATTACTTCATTTTTCTTCATCCTGATTATGGGAAGAATGACTCCGGCAATGACTATGATTACCGGCACCGTTTCTCCTGATCGCCGTGGTAGTTACATGAGCATTGTAACTTGTGTGCAGATGCTTACGGCAGGAGTAGCCGCTTATGTTTCCGGACTCATGGTTGAGCAACTTCCTTCAAAGGAACTCATTCACTATAACTACGCCGGTTATCTCGCCATTGGATCAACTGTTCTTGCCATACTCGCGTCGCGTAAACTGGTGGTGGCTGAAGGTAATCTGTCTGCAGAACCTGTTGATGTTACAACGCATGAGGTGGGTGCTTAGAAAACCCCATTGACTACAAACCTTTTCCTGACAAAATTAATTTTGCGATTGTCTTATCAAATCTCTCTTGCAAGTTGCAGCACTTCCTGCGCGCATCCCCATGCCAATGTAAATCCGCTCCCGCCATGTCCGTAGTTGTGAATTATTTTTCCCCTGAGCAAATCGGGGCCGGCTTCCCATTCTAACCGAACTTCATAACGATAAGGTCGCAGTGCGGCCCATTGCGTGATTCGTTTTGCATCCGTCAACTCAGGAAAAAATTTTGAAGCGCGATCAAGAATGCCGGTGAGCGTTGCCTCATCTGTTGTTTCCGAAAAAACATTTTCTTCCCGGGTGCCGCCAACAATGCAACCATCTTTTCGCTGGACGATGTACGTTGGCTCGCGTTCATCGAGGATGATTGGAATGTTGAGATGAACATCCATCATGACCACTTGTCCTTTCACCGGAATCATTGCATTATCATTCACCAACGTTCGCGCTCCCATTCCTGAACAGTTGATCAGGGTGGTATTTTCTTCCATCAATTCATCAAGTGATTTTACTTCGTGCTGAAAAATTTTTCCGCGCTCTTTTCTGAATTCATTCATTAAGTATGGAAGAAAAATTTGTGTTTCGATCAGCGGCACTTCCACTTCAAATCCTTCATCATATCCTGCCGGTAATTTTTCTTTTTCCAAAATACGAAGGCGCCCTTCAGGAATTGCGGCCTCCCAATCTTCTGCCTCTGCAAAATCTTTTTTTCGGAAGCGATGAAGCTTCGTCATCGAAACTCCTGATTCAGCAACCTGCGAAAGTTTTTCATACTCGAGATAACTTTCCATTGCCCAGCGTGCAACCCGGTCTCCGTTTGCATAATAAGGTGACCAGAAGGCAGCCGCTTTGTTTGATGTTGTATGAGGTGGAAGATTTTTTGAGATGATCTTAACATCAAACCCTGCTCTTGCAAGCAGCAAGCCTGAAGACAAACCTGAAATGCCGCAACCGACAACGATAATGTTTTTCATGTTGGTAGAAAGGATGGTGATTTAAAAGACAGATGAATCTCCGCTGTAAATGACACCCTTACTCCCCATCGGTCATTCAGGAGGACCCTTCTTCCTGCTTTGGCAGATCTCTGCATGAATTGTAAGAAGTTTCCTCCTGAATGACTTAGGAAAATGTAAAAGGAAAAATGTTATTACCAAAGAACTCAATTGTGAGTTGAACTCTGTAAAAAAATAATTTGCATTCAGCGTGACACCAAGTTTGACTTTCGAGACACCCGCCTGAATGTAAACGTACCAAACTAAATTTATCGCGGTGAAAGACATCTGCAGAATTAATCTTTGGAGTGGTCCGCGTAATATTTCCACGGCAATGATGTATTCATTTGCTCAACGAAGTGATACGGAGGTAGTGGACGAACCGTTGTATGCACATTACCTGCGCGTGAGCGGTGCACAACATCCCGGCAGAGATGAAGTGCTGGCATCACAGGAGAAGGATGGCAGCAAGGTGATCCGGAAAATGTTGTCTGATGATTGGACGAAACCCGTTGTCTTCTTTAAGCAAATGACGCATCACTTAATTGATCTTCCACTTGATTTTCTTTCCCGGACAAAAAATATTCTGCTTATCCGCGATCCGAAAGAAGTTTTGATTTCATACTCCAGAGTGATTGCACAACCTTCATTGGAAGATATTGGAATCAGACAGAGCTATGAACTTTGGAATTTTCTTGAAATGAAAAACTTTCACCACGTGGTTTTGGATTCGAATGAAGTGTTGCGGAATCCGAAGAAAGTTTTGACTGAAACTTGCAGGCATGTTAGAATTGAGTTCGAAAAATCCATGCTTCACTGGACAGCCGGTGCCCGGCCGGAAGACGGAGTGTGGGCGAAATACTGGTACAAGAATGTGCATCGGTCAACGGGTTTTGCTCCGTTCAAAAAAGAAGAAAAGAATCTTCCCGAAAGATTGATGAAGGTTTATGAGGAGGGCAAACCGTTTTATGATTTTCTGTATGAACAGCGGTTAAAAAAATAGCCGCGCCAAACCCCCGTCCCGATTAAATCGGGACGGGGGTTAGCTTTGCACTATGCAACAACAATTCAATTCGGAAAACGAAAACATTCTCATCTCGATCAACGGCAAACTATATCCGCGGAAGGAAGCGAAGGTTTCTGTGTTCGATTCATCAGTACAGGGCGGGGATAGCGTGTGGGAGGGATTGAGAGTTTATAACGGAAAAATTTTCTGCTTGAATGAACATCTCACGCGATTGCATGAAAGCGCACATGCTATGATGTTTGAAAAAATTCCATCAAAGGAAGAAATCGGGAATAGCATTTTCGAAACACTCAAGGCAAACAATATGCGTGATGGGGTGCACATACGCCTTACACTCACGCGTGACGAAAAAATTACCAGCGGCATGGATCCGCGATTGAATCAAACGGGATGCACCTTGATTGTGCTGGCGGAATGGAAGAAACCTGTTTACGGGACAGGTGGCATTTCGCTCATCACTTCATCTGTAAGAAGAAATTCTCCCATGAACATTGATTCGAAGGTTCACCACAACAACTTAATCAATAACATTCTGGCCAAAATAGAAGCGAACATCGCCGGAGCCGATGCGGCATTAATGCTCGACAATTATGGTTTCGTTTCTGAAACAAATGACTGCAACATCTTTATGATTAAAAATGGAATGCTCTTCACTCCAAATGCCGATGCTTGTCTTCCCGGAATTACCAGAAGAAAAGTGATTGAGATTGCCTCTTCAATGAATATCCCGATCCACTTGAAAAATCTTTCACTCACAGAATTTTATAATGCTGACGAAGTGTTCACTACAGGAACGATGGGCGAACTCACCACGGTAAATATGATTGATGGAAGAAAAATTGAGAACAAATCTTCAACGAGTGTTCTTGCAAAAATTCAGACTGAGTTCAGAAGAAAAACAGAAACCGAAGGTGAAGCGTTGCCTTTCTGAGTGCCCCTGTTTAGCACCAATGCTCGTCCATCCATCGTAATTTCACCTTCATCGGAATCTTTTGATGTATGATTGTGTCAGCAGTTTCTTTGCGTGAGAATTTTTGTACAATGAAAAAAGTTGCTGCGCTGCTTTTACTTCTTGCCATTCTCATTCACGCTTCAGCACAAAACGTTTCTCAAACCATCAAAGGCAGAGTCACAGACAAGCAATCTCAATCACCACTCATTGGAGCAACCGTAAAATTGATCAATACCTCTATTGGCGCGGTCACCGATGACGATGGTTATTTTAAAATTGAAAATGTTTCTGTTGGTCGCGTGACGATTGAAGTTTCTTATCTCGGTTACAAACCTGCTACGCTGAACAATGTTTATCTCTCTTCCGGAAAAGAATTGGTGCTGGAGATCGAGTTGGAAGAAAATGTGATTGAGGCGCAGGAAGTAATTGTGAATGCTTCGAAAGATAAGATCACTACGAACAATGAGATGGCTACTGTAAGTACACGAACTTTTTCCATTGAAGAATCACAGCGCTATGCAGGCGCGCGTAATGATGTAGCGCGCATGGCTTCCAACTTTGCAGGTGTACAGAGCAACAATGATGCGCTGAATGACATTGTTATTCGCGGCAACTCCCCGGTGGAATTATTGTGGCGGCTTGAAGGTGTTGACATTCCCAATCCCAATCACTTCGGTGACTTCGGCTCTACCGGCGGTCCCGTGAGCATGCTCAACAACAACGTACTTGCAAACTCTGATTTTTTTTCCGGGGCCTTTCCTGCTGATTACGGAAATGCTGTGAGCGGTGTGTTTGATTTGAAGATGCGTAATGGCAATGATGAGCATTATGAATTTCTCGGGCAGTTTGGTTTCAATGGCTTTGAGCTGGGTGCTGAAGGACCCTTCTCTCCGATCCGTAAGAATTCCCCCGAAAAGGAGTCCTCACGGACGAAAAAAAATCATTCTTCATTCCTGATTAACTATCGCTACTCAACGCTTGGGATATTCACAGCGCTCGGAATAAATTTTGGAACAGGAACAGCGATACCCTATTACCAGGACCTGAATTTCAAACTTAATTTTCCCGGTGATAAATTAGGTCGCATCACCGTGTTCGGCCTGGCAGGTAAAAGCCATATTGATTTTCTCGCTGAAGACGCTGAAGACAGTGAAAATTTTTATACCAATTCACTCACCAATCTGCGTGACCGCAATGGCATCGGCGTGATCGGTGCATCACACACGTTCCTGTTCAGCAGCAACACTTACGGAAAATTTACTGTCGCCTTTACACACCAGCAGAAACAGGATGATGTTGATTCGGTTGAAGCGGTAACATACATTCCACATGATGTATATAATGCCAACTTCAACAATAACCGGATTTTTCTCTCCTACTTCATCAACAAGAAATTCAGCACGAAGAATACCATTCGCGCCGGCATTTATTCTTCGCGGTTGCATTTCAATATTGCCGATAGTTTTTATCGTGCTTCGGAAAATAAGTTCGTCACCCTTTCCAATTATAATGGAAATACCATGCTGTGGCAACCCTACCTGAGCTGGCAATTTCGACCGAGTGATAAGCTCAAATTCACCACCGGTGTTCATGCTTTATTTCTTGGCTTAAACAAGACATATTCCATAGAGCCGCGGTTCGGAGTGAAGTGGCAATTCAATCCCAAGCAGTCCTTAAGCTTCGGATACGGCCTCAATGGCATCATGCAGCCGGTGTACGCTTACTTTAAAACTACTGAGCTTGATGATCATTCCGTGATTGAGACGAATAACGATCTCGGTTTTACCAAAAGTCACCAGGTTGTTCTGGGCTATGATGTTGTATTTTCTTCCACGCTCAGATTGAAAATAGAAACATACTACCAGCATTTGTTCGGGGTGCCGGTGGAACGAAATGCAAGTGAGTTCTCAATGCTGAACAATGGTTCTTACAGCGGTGCAATTCCGGATTCGCTTTATAATGGTGGTAGTGGTCGCAACTATGGAGCTGAAGTGACCTTCGAAAAATTTCTCGATCATGGGTTTTATTTTCTTTTCACGACCTCGTTGTTTGAATCGAAATACAGAGGAAGTGATGACGTGCTTCGCAATACGGCGTTCAACTCGAACTTCATCTTTAATCTTTTGGCGGGAAAGGATTTTGAACTGAACCGCGGAAAGCAGGGGGCGAAGAATTTGAAGGTGCTTGCCTTTGACGGAAGAGTCACGTATGCCGGCGGAAGAAGATATACGCCGATTGATCTGCAGCAATCCATTTTGCACGGCGAAGCGGAATATGATCATACGCAGGTGTATGGCCTAAAATTCCCTCCTTACCTCAAGGCCGATGCCCGCATTTCATTTCGCTTAAACAGCAAAAAGATCACGCAGGAATGGTCATTCTATGTGGAGAATTTCACCAATCATCACAATGCACTCGAGCAGCGATTTGATTCGGTGTCAAAACAAGTGACTACGATTTACCAATTGGGATTTTTTCCGGTTGGGCAATACCGGATTGAGTTTTAGCCGCGCTAACTCCGCCGGAGTAAAAAAAACTCCGATGGAGTGGCCGGCGCGACGCCAGGTTTTTGGAAGTATAAAATATTTTTTCCCTTGAAATTTCTGCTGAAGGATCCTCTGTTGTTTAATCGTCGCAATGTAATCGCTGTATTCATTGTGAGCTGGCTGCCGGTGGTGTTCATCACGCTGCAACAACTTGCGCTTGGAGTAAGAGCAGATACCGGTGAGTGGTGCGCGGGTATTGGTTACGCGTATTTGTTTTCGTTGACGGCCACCGCCGTTTTGTTTTTCGGAAATACTTTTCTAATTCATCGTCTGCGTGAATGGCTGCCCTGGAGCCGGCAACCGGTGAATCGTCTGCTGGCGGAATTTTTCTTTTGTATTCCATTCTCTGCAGGAGCGATGATCATGGTTGCCTGGGCATTTAATTTATTGCTCTTTCACGAACCCATGAAACCTTTTGTGGTGAATATGCTGGTGATCGGAATTATCATGACGGTGATCGTGACATTGTTTGAAGAGGGGCGTTTTTTTTTCAGGGAATGGAAAGCAGAATTGATTCGCAGCGAACAACTGAAAAAGGAAATGGCAGAATCGCAGTATGAAGCATTGAAGAACCAGGTGAATCCCCATTTTCTTTTCAATTCTTTGAATTCACTTACAGCACTCGTGCACAAGAATCCTGATAAGGCCGTGGAGTTCATCCATGAGTTTTCAAAAATTTACCGATACGTTTTGGAGGTGAGTGGAAAAGTGGTGGTGGAGCTTTCAAAGGAATTGAATTTTCTGCAATCGTATCTCTTCCTGCAGAAAATCCGCTTCGGAGAGAATTTGAAAATTGAGATCAATGTTCCTTCAGAAAAATTGCACGAGTTTGTTCCACCGCTTTCATTGCAGTTGCTTGCAGAGAATGCGATTAAGCACAATGAAATTTCTTCTTTGAAGCCATTGAACATTTTTATTTCGACGGAAGAAAATTTTTTGGTAGTGAAAAATGATTTGCAATTGCGTGATGAGAAAATTGATTCGACCGGAATTGGTTTGAAGAATTTATTGAGCCGGTATGCATCCATTTCAGAATTAATTCCTTCCTTTTCTGCAAACGGAAAATACTTTGTTGCACGTATTCCATTGATTGAAGCATGACGAAAGCCGTAATTGTTGAAGATGAACCGTTGGCTGCTGAGCGCCTGGAACACCTCATTCACAAACTCGACAAAGAGATATTCATTGAAGCGAAACTTGATTCCATTGCTGCTGCAGTGAAATGGTTTTCACAAAACACACCTGATCTGGTGTTCATGGACATTCATCTCTCTGATGGATTGTGTTTTAAACTTTTCGAGCGAACTGAAATAAAATCACCGGTCATCTTTACCACTGCTTATGATCAATATGCCATCAAAGCCTTCAAAGTGAATTCGATTGATTATTTGCTCAAGCCGATCAATGAAAAAGAATTAAGTACGGCGATTGAGAAATTCAAATCAGCAAGACCGCAAAATTCTCCGGCTGATATTCAGCAACTGCTGAAATCATTTTTGCAGAAGCCGGAATATCAAAAACGATTTATGGTAAATGCCGGGCAAAAAATCAGAAGTGTGGATGTGAATGAAGTTGCATTCTTCTATGCTGAGGAAAAGATTGTGATTCTGCAAATCAAAGAAGGGCTTGTAAAATTTCCACTCGATTACACGCTGGATAAGCTGGAGGAAATCCTGGACCCGTCAATATTTTTCCGCATCAACCGTAAACTCATTGTGGGCATTGATGCAATCAAAAGCATGTATGTTTATTCAAAGGGAAGAATCATTCTTGAATTACAGCCAAAGCCTGATTTTGAAACAATAGTAAGTATTGATCGTGCGGCAGAGTTTAAGCGCTGGCTCAATAAATGAATTCATTCTTTTCTTTTTTCGAGAATGTGCTCTATCTCTGATGGTGTTAAATTCCTTCCAATAATTTTCCCTTCTTCATCAATAAGAATGCTGGAGGGAATAGAGCGAACATTAAACCGGATTGCGACATCAGAATTCCATCCGCGCAAATTACTGACATGACTTTTCCAAATCAAACCATCTTCGGCAATGGCTCGCCGCCACGCTTCGGGATTCACATCAAGTGAGACACTGTAGATCTCAAAACCGCTTGCGTCTTTGAACTTCATGTCGTGATAATGCTGATATAGTCTCACCAGGTGAGGAGCTTCATAGCGGCAGGGTCCGCACCAACTTGCCCAAAAATCTATGAGTACAATTTTTCCTTTCAAAGAGGAAATAGAAACCGGATTGCCATCAACGCCGGGATATGATAACTCAGTAACGCGATCGCCTTCCGGGGAGTCGGGAATTTTGTAGTAGTCGTAAAAGTAATATGCTATAAATGCGATGCAGGCAAGGACAATAGCGGATGTAATAAGATTTCGGAACTTCATGGTTATAAAGTCGGGCAATATGCCATATCATCTGAAATTAAGCGGTGGATTCATTTCTTCAATTGAAATTCCTTTAGCGCATTTTGAAGAAATAATTTAAAATCTTCCTTGTTGCAATAGCCAATTGGTGATCCAATTTGATTTCCGTCGGGGTTAATGACCACGTAATGTGGTTGTGCATTAAACTTGAATTTCAAGGACTCAATTTCAAAATTCTTATCACCAAGTGTCTTTATCATCTTATTGAGTGTTGAAGATTGTTTCCATTCATTTTCCGGAAGAAGTGTTTTGTCATCTACGTATAGAGAAACCAGTACAAAGTTGTTCATCATCAAATTGTGAATTATAGAATCTTGCCAAACAGTTTTTTCCATTTTCCTGCAATTAACACAACCCCAACCATTGAAATCAATGAATAGTGGTTTGTTCAATCTGTTTGCGCAGTTCAATGCCTGATCGTAATCATAGTATAGTGGTAACGTGGATGAAGAAAAGATTGAAGCGTATTTTGGAGTGTCGCATAAAAATGTCTGAAGTTCTGCTCGTTTTTTATTTTTCCCGATTTCTTCCCGCGTTTTCTTATTTGTTGTGTAAGCAAACATAACTTGCGGATAGGTCAACTCAGGCATTTGATTACTCATTGATAAAATCTGTTGATGAATCGGGGAAAGATCACTCGATGAGACGCCAAAATTCAATAAGACAATACTGTCGGCTGTCCAATTTTCAAGAATTACTTTTTTTCGCATCAAAGACAGAAATGCTTTTGCATTCTCTTTCATTACATGATATTCATTTGCTGAAGCCCATTTCCGGAGGGTGTCAATTATCTCTCCATAAGTGTGCCTGACGGAAATATCTTTCATTAAAAGACCAGATACTATAACTGGCAATGTTGGCTGCAGGACAAATACATCCACCGAATCAAAACCACACTGTGAAAGTGAATTGACAAACGACCTGAATGAAGCAGTGTCCGTTACATCGAATTGTTTTTTTCTAAGAGTTTCACAAGAAGGTTGAGAAAATGCTTTCGCGGCAAGGCATATCAAAATCATTGAAAGCAGAGTTCGCATTTTTGATTTTGGATTTAAACTCTCTTAATCTTTGCCCCCAACGCATTCAGCCGCTCATCAATATTCTGATAGCCGCGATCAATTTGATTGATGTTGTGAATGGTGCTTGTGCCTTCTGCGCTGAGGGCCGCAATGAGCAGCGCAACGCCTGCACGAATATCCGGCGAAACCATAGAGACACCACGCAATGATTGGCGATGATTCATGCCTATCACAGCGGCGCGATGGGGATCACACAAAATAATTTGTGCACCCATGTCAATGAGCTTGTCAACGAAGAATAATCTGCTCTCAAACATTTTCTGATGAATCAAAACTGTTCCCTGCGCCTGCGTTGCCACAACGAGAATCACGCTGAGCAAATCAGGAGTTAATCCGGGCCAGGTTGCATCGGCGATGGTGAGAATACTACCGTCAATGAAGTTTTGAATCACATAATTTTTTTGAGCGGGGATGAAAATGTCTTCATCCCGAAAATCAATTTCGATCCCCAGCTTTCTGAAAGTGTCAGGAATAATTCCAAGATGTTCCGGCTGTGCATTCTTAATCAGGATTTCTGACTGAGTCATGGCAGCAAGTCCGATAAAGCTTCCTACTTCAATCATATCACTCAGGCAGGTGTGCTCACAGCCCTGGAGCGATTGCACCCCTTTCACCTTAAGCAAATTACTTCCCACGCCTTCGATCTTTGCTCCCATGCGTATAAGCATCTTGCAGAGCTGTTGAATATATGGCTCGCATGCTGCATTGAAAATTGTTGTTGTCCCTTTTGCAAGCGTCGCCGCCATGATCACGTTAGCAGTTCCGGTAACCGATGCTTCATCGAGAAGAATGTATGTGCCTTTGAGTTCGCGTGCATCAACAGTGAATGAATTCTCTTTTGCATCGAAGTTGAATTTCGCACCGAGCTTTTCGAAGCCGAGAAAGTGAGTGTCTAATCTTCTTCGTCCAATCTTATCACCCCCCGGTTTCGGGATATATGCTTTCTTAAATCGTGCGAGAAGCGGGCCGAGGATCATGATGGTACCGCGCAGCTTGGCGGTTTTCTTCACATAATCCTTCGTGTATAGAAAATCGAGATCGACATTCTTTGCCTGAAATGAACAACTGCCCTCGCTTAGCTTCTTCACCTTCACACCAAAATCTTCAAGCAAGCTAATGAGCATGTTCACATCGCTGATGTCGGGAATGTTGTGAATGGTCACCTTCTCCTCAGTGAGCAATGTTGCACAAAGAATTTGCAGCGCTTCATTCTTCGCACCCTGTGGAACAATGGTTCCCTTCAGCGGAGCGCCACCTTCAATTTTGAATGCATCCATAGTGAAAATTTCTCAAGGGCGAAATATATGAAAGAAAAAGCCCCGACTTTGCCAGGGCTGTATTTTTCGTCTGCGAATTTCCAATTACCAATTACCATCCCCATTGATCGGGATAATTAATTTTCGAATATTCAATTCTTAAATGTTCATCGTGAATTTTGTAATTTTTATTTTAGAATTTATTTGGTCAATTGGAATTTGGTAATTGGAAATTTATTCTACCGGTCTCTCCTTCTTTTATTGAATTTATTTCCGGGAGTGAAGTTGCGGTTCTTTTTGTGCCCCCCTTTATGACCGAAGTTTTTGCGTATCGGTCTAAATTCACTTTGTTTGATAGGGGTAATCTCGCTGAAGGTGTAATCCTTGTCAAGCTCCAGCAATCCCTTCGACAATGATTCGAGATCGGTGCGCACGGTTTCATCACTCACTGATTCTTTACTCCAGTTGGCATAACAAAGCTTCATATAATTTGCTGCTACCTCTGCCATTGCTTTTCTCTTTTCTTCATCGGTGTCTTTTGCTTTGGCAACCAATGCCTGGAGGTTTCTTCCGTAATGACGCATCTTGATTTTATGCTTCGGATATGGTAAGGGCGCCGTACCACCAATAACAACACTTCTGCGCTCAGGAAACGGATATGGTGAATCAACCACCAATTTAAAATCGCTGATCATAATGAGATGATCCCATAGCTTGTGCTTGTACTCTTCAATGTTGCGGAACTGGGGACTTGCCTGGCTCATAAGCTCAATGATGGCACGTGCCATGGCATTGCGCTTTTCCTGGTCATCAATTTTGGCAACGGCACGAACCATATTTTGAATGTAGCGACCATATTCGCTGATCAGCAGCTGCGGGCGCTGCGTATTGTATTCCATGAGAAAATTTTGAGTGAAGAGTCACAAAAGTAGAACATAATTTCATGACTGAAGGAAGAGCATTTTTGATACCTTCCCTAAATGAACATTAACATACCTTCGCTACCCTCTAAAATATTCGCCCTATTGAAATACTTATTCATCTTTTTTTGTGCAATGCTGGTGGCAGCACAAGCCACATACGCTGGTTGTTCAATTCCAAAGCCGACAGGACTGCACTCCACAGCAGTAACAAGTTGCAGTGTAACGATGGCATGGAATGCATCTCCCGGCGCTTCCTACTATTTTTTGAAGTATGAAAAAAAAGGAAGCAATACACCCACCATCGTGAACGTAGGAACCAGCACAAGCTACTTTGCTATGGGATTGTTATCGAACAAGCAATACAATTTCAAGGTGGAAGCATTTTGCTCAAACGGAACGACGAAAGGATATTCAACACTTGTGACGGTGACTACGCTGAAATGCTCTGGTGTAACGAACCTGACTGCGAGTTCAATTACTTCTTCCACGGCAACCATTTCATGGCAATCTCCATCTCCATGCAGTCCGGCATCTTATAAAGTGCGATACAGAATTACATCACCGCAGTCAGCGTGGGTGGTAGTTCAAAGCATAGGAGATACATTCGTAACGCTAACGTCCCTTCATGGAGCCACAACGTATGAAGTGCAGGCAGCCAGCAATTGCAGCGGCAATACTTCTGCGTGGTCTTCTTCTGTTTTCCTCCAGACATTAATCTCAAGACCCAACATTCTTTTCATTCTTGAAGATGATGGACGCTATGACACATTCCCATCAACAGGGGGTCCATCCTTTTTTCAGACACCGGCGATCAACCGGATAGCGAATGAGGGAGTAAATTTCAGGTACATGCTACCCACCACGAGTCAGTGCACACCCAGCCGCTGTTCATTCTACACAGGCTTGTATCCGCATAAGCACGGAGCTACAATTAATGGCGGAACAATGATTCCCGGGTTGCCGCTCATTCAACAGATACTTCATGACAATGGATACTACACCGGCTTCGTTGGCAAATACGGGCTAAACGGAACTCCTCCCGACTTTGATTGGTATGCCAAATCGAACAGTCTTGATTATTTTAATCCTACCTTCATTGTTAACGGTGTTACTACAACACTCACTGATAGCAGTCACTATACGCAGGTAATTCAAGACTACGCATTGCGTTTTCTTGACAGTGTTCCGCAAGGCAAACCCTTCATGCTTTTTTATTTCACAATCGTGCCACACGGTCCTTCAGTGCCGCGCCTCCAAGAGACCAATCTGTATTCGAATGATACCATACCCTTCCCTTCCAACTTTCAGGAGTATACTAAAAATTATCCCTCATATCTCTATCACTCCGGAACTTCATGGCTTTTTGATTCCGTGCAGACAGATTCTATGAGAGAAATTGAATTTGAGACGATAAAAGGATTGGATTATTCCGTTGATACGCTCCTGCAATTTTTGGAAACAAAAGGAATTCTTGACAGCACCCTGATCATTTTTAGCTCTGACAACGGATACCTGAAAGGAGAGCATTTGCTGGAAGGGAAAGAAATTGCATACGAGGAGTCCATTCGGTTGCCGCTTTTTATTCGCTATCCGAAATGGTTCGCGGCAGGCACCGTGATTAGTGATGAGATTGCATCGAACATTGATGTTGCTCCTACGATATTAGAAGCGGCCGGAATTCCTGATACATTCTACATGGACGGCGTTTCAATTCATCAGCTCGCCATACATAACGTGCACCGAAAAGATTTTCTGTATGAATTTCCGATCGGTGACGGGCTTCCGGCCATTCGTGCCGTGTGCGGGCTTCAGTATAAATACATCAAAAGCTATTGCACTTCGGCTACCGAAGAATTTTACAACATGCTCACCGATCCGCATGAAGACACCAATCTGATCAACAAGTCGAGCTACGCCACAATGATTCAGATTTATCGTAACAAGCTTGATAGCTTGCGCACAGCATTTTCTGACGTCACCCTTCCCCTTACTCATTGCCTTCTTATGAATCCATTTTTTGAAGAAGAAAACAAAAATGTTTCTGTGGCCCCACAATCATTGATGTTGTTTCCCAATCCAACCGATAATTCATTTTTGATCTCTGTTCCTGAAGGCACTAAGAATGGATTATCAGAAGCAGAAGTGTTTGATTTGTTTGGAAGAGCAATAACGAAGAAATCATGGGAAGGAAATCAACTCAGGATTGATTGCAGCCGCTGGTCAGCGGGAAGTTATCTAGTAAAAGTGAAGTACGACCAGAAAATCTGTTTTTTGAAACTCACTGTTCTTAATCATTGAGCCGACAGGAGAATATATCTGGGAGAGAATATCTCTCTACAATTATCAAAAGAAAAGTTCTCTGAAAAACCTCAGAATTTTTTTTTCATTCCCAAACTTTATTTCTCAATCAGGAAATTTCACCCCATTGTTGATCTCAACGAAATAAACTCCACTCAATTAATTTAATAAGAGCATGATACATCATGGTCGTTCCTCTTGAAATTTATTGTAGTTCTGCAATCAATATTTTTCCCATCATAGCAGGAATAGCAACTGAAAAGCCGGATTAGCAGTGCTGACTACCCATGAAAAAATCCTTGGATGATGAATGATAATAGCAACTTATAATTTCATGATTGCGGGAAGGTAGCTTCTGGCAAGTGCATTGCTCCATTAGTCTGCACCCCTCCCGCTTTACATTAATCACCCCGGCTAAAATTGTTTATATGAAATTCTTATTATTCATTAGTGCAATGCTATGCTTTGCACAGAAAGCAGCTCATGCTACTTGTTCAATTCCTAAACCAACAGGGTTACATGCTACTGCAGTCACCAGTTGCAGCATAACGATGGAATGGAATACGTCGCCGGACGCTGCATACTATATTTTTTGGTATGAAAAGAATGGAAGTACCACAGCCATCATAGTAAATGTAGGAACCAGCACGAGCTACTATGCTGCCGGATTGTTATCGAAGAAGCCATACAATTTTAAAGTTGAAGCATTTTGCGCCGATGGAACAACGAAAGGATATTCAACACTTGTGAAGGATACCACGCTGCAATGTTCTGTGATAACAAGCCTTGAAGTTAGCTCTGTCACTTCTTCTTCGGCAATCGTTTCATGGCAATCTGCATCTCAGTGCAGCGCTTCATCATTTAAAGTGCGGTACAGAATTGCATCGTCACAGGCAGCGTGGGTGCTGTTGGAAAATATAAGCGCAACTTCCCAAACACTTACAGCACTGATGCCAGACAAGCAGTACGAAGTGCAGGCGGCCCGTATCTGCAATGGCAACACGTCAGCATGGTCTCCTTCTGTTTTCTTTCGAACTATGAAATCGAGACCCAACATTCTTTTCATTCTTGAAGATGATGGACGCTATGACACATTTCCATCAACAGGAGGTCCATCCTTTTTTCAAACTCCGGCGATCAACCGCATTGCGAATGAAGGAATCAATTTTAAGTATATGATTCCGGCCACAAGTGAATGCACACCCAGCCGCTGCTCAATCTACACAGGGTTGTATCCCCATAAGCATGGCGCAACAATTAATAATGAGGCTATGATACCAGGTTTGCCAACCATTCAACAGATACTTCATGACAATGGATATTACACCGGCTTTGTCGGCAAATATGGAGTAAAGGGGTATGTTTTGAATAATGGGACACCTCTCGGATTTGATTGGTCTGCCTCGTCAAAAAGTGAGTACATAAATCCCACGTTCAACGTGAACGGCCATAACATAACACAAACTGACAGCAGCCATTTTACACAGGTAATTCAAGACTATGCGCTGAGTTTCCTTGACAGTATTCCACAAGGAAAGCCCTTCCTGCTTTTTTATTTCACCATCGCCCCACACGGTCCTACGGTGCCTCGCATGGAAGAAGCCGATCTCTATGAAAATGATACCATGCCCTTCCCTTCCAACTTTCATAAATACACAAAAAATTATCCATCGTATCTCTATACTCCGGGTACTTTATGGCTTAATGATTCCATAGAGACAGATTCTATGCGACGAATTGAATTTCAGACGACGAAAGGATTGGATTATTCCGTTGATACACTCTTTCAATTTTTGGAAGCAAAAGGAATTCTTGATAACACACTTATTATTTTTAGCTCTGACAATGGATTCCTGAAAGGAGAACATTTGCTGAAGGGAAAAGAAATTGATTACGAGGAATCAATCCGGTTGCCACTTTTCATTCGTTATCCTAAATGGTTTGCAGGAGGCACTTTGATTGATGATGAAATTGCATCGAACATTGATATTGCCGCCACGCTCTTAGAGGCGGCCGGAATTCCGGATACATTCCATACGGATGGCGTTTCACTCCATCAACTCGCTATACATGTGGTGCACCGAAAAGATTTTCTCTATGAATTTCCAATTGGTGATGGCCTCCCGGCAATTCGTGCGGTGCGCGGACTCCAGTATAAATACACGAAGAGCTATTGCAATTCAGGCACTGAAGAATTTTTCAACCTGCTTACCGATCCACATGAAGACACCAATCTGATCAACAAGGCAAGTTATAGCGCATTGATTCAAACCTATCGCAACAAGCTTGATAGTCTGCGTACAGCGTTTTCGGATGTCACACTCGCAATTTCTAATTGTTACTTAAAGAATCCAACATCGAGACAGGATGACGATAATGTTCCGGTAGTGCCCCAGTCATTAACGTTGTTTCCAAATCCAACTGATCATTCTTTTACCATCTCTATTTCTGCGAGCGATGAGAATGAATTAGCAGAAGCTGAAGTGTACAATTTGTTTGGAAGAATGATAGTAAAGAAATCATGGGAAGGCAACGAACTCAAAATTGATTGCAGCGGATGGCCTGCCGGAAGTTATATAGTGGAAGTGAAGTGCGGGCAGCAAATTTATTTTTCGAAGCTTACGGTTCTCGGGAATTGAATAGCTGCTTTCGTTTTATTCTCCGCAGGAGTCCTATTGGACAATCACCACTTTCTTCACTTGCCTTTTTGTATTAAATTTAATATTGCGAATTATTACTCACGGATTTCTTCTCTTATTGGTAAAACATCTTGTGGAATATCAGCCATTGAATTTACCGGAACATAATCTACTTCAAATGTTCCTTCGTAGCCGAATAATTTTCCCCAGGTTTTGTTAGTGACCACCACTGAAATTTTAAACTTGTGTTCTTTATCGTCAAACCACTCACAAACATTTGCCTTCCCTGAAAAAAGCATTGGAAATTTGAAACCGATTACTCCTTCATAAAACCTTTGCTCGCCGGAACAAAGATTTAACCCTCCGTTATCTGTCGCTTTCATTTCAATGTCAACGGCAAGATGCTGATGTGTTCCTAAATAATCTACGATCCGTTTTCTTTTTTCACTGTAGATCATGGTGGCATCAAATCTTCGTTCACGATTCGGGAATTGATACTTGCGAACCCACGTAACTGTTTCCCTGCTGAACTTGTCTTTGTATGCAAAGTTTTCTATCGTGAAAGGGACATCTTTACCCTTTTGGGGAAACATAATATTCCGCCATGTGCCTACGTATAAAAAGGGAAGTGTGTATAGCCTGCCATACCACACACTTTGCATGATCCCTTTTCCTATTGAAGCAATTTTATCATCGCTGCTAAATCCAAATCGTTTTTGAATTTGCGGATGAAGCTTTTGAAAGTCCGTGCCTAAAGCTTGTTGATATATTGAACTCATTATTTTTGTTTCGTTATACAATTAGATGCTTTCGGCAGGCTGCCGAAATTAAGAATTGCAACAATTGAAATAGCAATCATTGAAATGTTTAGTGAAAAGGGATTGAACGGAAATGTAAGGATGGTTGCATTGCTGTAAATTGCTCCTGCCAACAGCAGCAATAGGGCAACAATGTTAACGACGTGACTTGACTTCTTGTGAACGAAGAGAATGGCAAGTCCAAATAATATTTCAGCCCACCCGATAAAAGTCAAAATGTTTTTTTCATTTCCCCCGAATAGCCCTGAATGTTTTAGTATTTCTAATTCTCCTGTGTCAGCATATAAAAGTTTTGGAATTAGCCCCTGGTAAATCCAAACCAAGCTTAGAGCTACACTTGAAAGGAAAACTGTCAACTGGGCTTTCATGGCCTGCTTTGGATGCAGTCCCGTTTCAATCCAGTTTTTTAAACAGTCAAAACTCCATGCAGTGGCCCAAATCATGAGGGGCCGGAAAACAAATTTGTCAAACACTTTTCCGAAAATTCCCCATCGTGTTTCGTAATCGTAACCTGTAAAAAATTTTATGCCGCCCGGTTCAGGGGCATATTTCCAATAACCCGAGCCTTGCCTGATAATTGAAAGGGGGCTGTCAGATGAAAACTTTAAAACCGATGTGCTTTCACCGTTGTCCTTAGTCCTGGTTGCTACACTTTCACCAATGCCATTCACTTTAATTCCGAAACCAATTTTAGTTGAGTAAAGAAACCTTTGCGGTTCTGCTGGGTTATCCTTTGGTAAATATTTTATTTCGGTAAACCTCAAGTCCCATTGCTGATGAGTTGCAGGGTCTTGGGTATAAGTCCACAAAGTGTCGAGATCGCATTTGATTTTGGTTTCTATGTAAAGTGGTTTGGTGGTCACTCAATGTTTTTGTTTAGGGATATCGTTAAGCATAAATATTCGGTTTAGGACGAAAGTTTGATAGAAGTAAAAATGTTCAGTTAAGCACTCTCGCCCTGCAATTCCCAAACCCCTCTTACCTGCTGTATTTCTTTTTTAAGTCGTTTCTTAAGTTATCAAATACATAGTCGTGTTCCTGGCTAATTCCAATTTTTTCTAATGGTCGCCAATAGATTCTTGGTGTTAAGACAGAAGTGTAGGTCGTAATTCTGGTCAGTTTACAAGTGTCTTGTCCTACATTGTCGAAATAGTAAATGGCTTCTTTAAATCCAAGCCATTTTCTACCTGTTAGTTTATAGTCAATTACATCCATTCGCAAAATTTTTGCTTTTTCAAGCTCTGTTATTCTTTCGGTAATGGTCCCGCCGCTGAAATAGCAAGTCCGAAGTCCACCAACTTCTTCCTTCTCTAAAATACATTTGTTTGGGATTGGCAAGTCAAGTTTCATCAAAAATGGTTTGTCCGCAATTAAAGTGTCCACAGATTTTATAGTTTCATAAACTTCTGTTGTTGAGTAAGGAAAAATCATTTCTGTCTTAACTGAAATAACTTCTTTGTCGTTTTTAGTCAGTTCTTTTTCTATAAAGGCAAGCGCTAAAAACAGAAAGAGCGGAAGGATTGATCCTTTAATAATATTGTCCGGCTTGTCTTTATTTTGACCTTTCTCATAAAAATATTTAACTATCGCACCTAAGATAATTGCACCAATTACCAATGGGAGAGCCATTAGTATACAAACCATTCCTTCAAGTTCGCCTGCAAGAAGTAAAAGAAAAAAAATTACGAGTGAGAAAATTAATCCAACCAAACTTATTATCCTGATCGTCCTTCTTCCTAAAATGTATCCTAAAATAAAAGGCAGGAAAACAAAAAAAGACAAGCCGTATCCGATAAGTTCGTAATGAAGCAATAGAAATCCTAATGACAAAAACGTGAAACTGACAACTACGGATAATATAAATTCTTTCTTCATTCTTTCTTTCGTTAAATGTACTTCCGATCTTGGTAATAGGTTAAGGTTTACCTTTCATAATCTTCACTTTTTGCAAGCGCAGATCATTTTTTCCGGAATAAATGTAATCACCATTTCTTCTTTCTTTCCCCTAAAATTTCCAATCATCATTTGCCATTTCAAATTGCACGCAATTACAGATAAAAAAAAGCCCCCAAACACGGAGGCTTTTCATATCGCTCTAAAAAATTTTTATTTCTCAATCATGAATTTGCCTCGTGAAATATCATTACCATTGCTCACTTCAATAAAATAAGCTCCGCTAACTAATTTAGTAAGATCAGGATGCAGCACGTTCGCTCCCTCTACAATTTGCTGTTGCTCATCCACCAGTAGTTTTCCGGTAATATCAAAGATGCGAACCTGTATCATCGCATCAGCATTGCTGATATACTCCAGCGTCATCACTCCTGCATTTGGATTCGGATAGACTTTCAAAGTATTATCAGATAAGGCAAGTGGGAAACCATCCCCAAGTTTGAAGGGAGTACTGCTCGTGTAAACATGCAGTGTATAACATTGCGTATTGCTGAATTCGCCGTTCGCACCCACCACTTTAATCTTGTAAGTGCCTATAACGCTGGTGTTGAAGATCATGCTTTCATCCTGTGTACCGCTTTTTTTTGATACTGCCACCTGCGCGTTGCTTGAATTATGCAACGTCTCGTTGTAGTTTGCCGGCAGCGTCGTCAACGTAACTTTTATATTGCTGGCGCCAGTGGTATTAGTGAAACTATACCAGTCAATATCACCGCTGATGCTTATCTGTGAAGAAATGTCAACACCCACGCTTATAGAAGCTGCAGTGTTTTTGGTGCCATTCGGCTCGAATGTTTCTGTGCAGGGATTACTGCTTAGGGTAGTGAAGTTGGCAGACGCAGAAAATGAGGAAGTTGATCCGCCGGAACAAGTTGTTTGCACCTGGAATTCATACTGTGTGCTTTCAATAAGTCCGGATACAGCAAGTGACGTAGTGGCTGAAGTAGCACTTGTCCACGTAAGATTTCCTGTAGGTCTGTATTGCACATTATAACCTGTTGCACCGCTAACAGTGCCCCATGAAAGAGTAGCACCTGATGAAGTGATGCTTGCTGCAGTTAATGATGACGGGGTGTTGCATGTTGCACCCGTAGATGCCGCTACATTTGCCCACGTCGTTCCCCAGTTATTTGAAGGCGTATAAGCAAATTCCTGCAGCGTCCAAAAGCTTCCATCAGAGGGGTCTACAGTGGTAGCAGAGTAATCACCCCAGCGATTAACACCACCGCCAAAAGTCTTGTAATATGATGATTGCCCGGCTTTGTAAGTGTAGTTGTCTTCGAGTGTATTGGCTGCATCAGCCGATGTTCTGTAAGAATATCCTGAACTGGCATACGTGCTCGCTGAACTTACCGTGTAACCCACAAGGACATCATCATTTGAATTTATACTTACACTGGCGAAGTAATAAAAGTTAGTGGCAGTGTTATCATCTATCCTGAAAAAATTGGTGAGGGAAGAATTCGAAGGATTGATTTGCCATACCTGTGATGATGCTCGCGTCGGGCTTGATGAAGGAAGATAAACCGTTTGCGCTGCATATAAGCTCGAGTTGCGATACACGCAATTGCGCATGCGCGTATCATTGGTGGCGATCCTGTTGGAGGTTCCAAGTTGTTTCGCATTCACTACTGTCTGGCTGTAAGGTTGATTGACTCCCACGGTATTTCCGGCCGTGAAAACAGGTGAGCTTTGCGTTCCGGTGATCGTGAAAATTTTGGAGTAGCAATTTCCTCCCGAATTATTATCCCACTCGGTGAGCATGTATTCGGTATTCACATTGGCATCATACGTTACTGCTGGTTCAAGAGAGAAAATAGTGTTGTTACTGAAGGTTGTAACCGTGCCTCCACTTCCGCTGGTAACATTCGATTTATTGAACACGAAAACTTTGGTGGTGCTGAAACTAAACCCTGAAAACATGTTACCAGTGATCACAATCCAGTTATTATTGAAACCGATAGCCGGATAATCCATGAAAAGGCCTGTAGATCCCTGTGCATCCACTGAATATTCCCACCAGCTTCCGGTTGGATCATTCGTTTGTGATACACCAAGAAAAAATCCCGCATGACCACCCGACAGAGTAGAAAGAATAACTGCATACCACTTGCTCGTGTTTGGATCGTAAGTAATGTGCGGATCAGAAAACGGCGATCCGCTCACACCGGACCAGAACGAAGTAAGAGAAAGGGTACTCACTGTTCCTCCGGTTTTATTGAAGATGCGATACGTCGAGTTTAGTGTTTCCATCAAATGATTAGGACCGGCAGCACCACTTACATCGGGCGGTATCACCTGGCCATTATCTGTTAATCCATTGAAGAAAGCTGTGGGTGCAGGCGACTGTGTGCGCATACCCGAAGTGGGCAGCACCACATTGGTTACTATGGCACCCGTTACATCATGATGTTTGGGTATTCCATGTTGGTGCTCCTCATCGGCCTCGGCATTGAGCGGTGCCATGGGCACCGGAGGATTCAATAATTCCTGGTCTGCTAAATGCTGAAAGTTGATTACACCGGGTGCTGATAATGTAATAGTTTGCGGGTTGCTATTCTGCGCCATCACAAATTTTGTGAATACAAGAAACACCACGAGGATAAGAAATCGGTTGATTTGGTTCATGTAAGAAATAGTTTATTTGTTAAAAAAATTATGCTGCAAATTTCACTCAATAGCTTTTTGGGGAGAAAATAATGTTGAGTGAATGGGTGATAAAAAGAAATGATAGCTGATTATACAAATTTCATGCGGGAAAGGTTGCAGAAAATCTAAACATAAATCCGTCTCGCATAGCCCGATCGGCTTTTTTGCTGCCTGGGATCAGGGCACTTTTACATTTTCAAAGTAGGCTTTTCTCATCCTTCTGCCATCAAATCTTTCTTCACAATGCGCAGCTTCGCATACCGCAGCATAATTTTCTTCTGTCCCACATTATTTTGAAAGAAGATCGTCGCCATCCTGTCTCTTGAATTTCCTTCAAGGTGAATCACCTTGCCGATGCCGAAGCGCTGATGCTCTATTTCCATTCCTGTTTGAATCAGCGTGTAATCATCATGAGCAAAATCTGATGATGGGTTGTGATTGTACTCCGGCTTGTTAAAAATCGGAACAGTGACTTTGGTAAACTTTTCTTCCCGTGATGATGCATTCATGTGCTGATGCACATAAGCAATGTCAAGGACAGCAGGATCAATTTCATCGAGAAAACGGCTTGGCTCATTGTACTGAAGATTGCCGTAGCGATAGCGTGTGGTTGCAAACGACAGCGTGAGCTTGTGCTTCGCTCGCGTGATGGCGACATAAAATAATCGCCGCTCTTCTTCCAACTCTTCGCGGCTGCTCATGCTCATCGTGTTCGGGAAAAGATTTTCTTCCAGCCCCACTACATACACATAAGTAAACTCCAGCCCTTTTGCAGAGTGAATCGTCATCAGCTTCACGCGGTCTTCAATGCTGCCGGTGTCTTTATCAGAATCAGTGAGCAGAGAAATTTCCTGCAGATAAGCACCGAGTGACTTATCGAGAAGCCTTTCATTCAGCACTTCGCCGTCAACCGTCACCCATTCCTGTTCTATAGGATCTTTGTCGGCTTCTAATGTTCGCTCGGTAAATTCTTTGATACCATTCAGCAACTCCTGTATGTTTTCATAGCGGCTGATGCCTTCAACCGTTTTATCATTATGAAGTTCATGCAGGAGCCCTGATGTTTTTGCGATGTGGTCTGCAATTTCAAAGGCATTGTGTGTCTTTGTCATCAAAGCATAGCTCTTGATCTTCGTCACAAAATCTGAGATGGAGGAATTGCTGCGATTGCCCGGCAAATAATAATTACAGTTTTCGATTACTTCCCACAATCGCTTCCCTTGTTCATTCGCTACGATCAATGCTTTCTCCACGGAAGTTTGCCCGATGCTGCGCGCCGGATAATTGATAATTCGTTTCAGCGATTCTTCATCGAAATGATTCATCGTTAATCGCAGGTAGGCCAGCAGGTCTTTGATTTCTTTTCGCTGGTAAAATGAAATGCCGCCATACACGACATAAGCAATATTCAACCTGCGGAGCGATTCTTCAAACGCACGTGACTGTGAATGGGTTCGATACAAAATCGCAAACTCACTATTCATCCGCTGGTGTCGCATCTTCTCTTCAAACACACTATCAACAATCAACTTTCCTTCTTCATTATCACTCCCTGCTTTGATCACTTTTATTTTTTCTCCGTGATGATTCTCCGTCCAGATTTCTTTGGTGATCTGCATCTTGTTGTTGCCGATCACTTTGTTTGCTGCATGCACAATGTGCTTGGTGGAACGATAGTTTTGCTCGAGCTTAAAAACTTTCAGGTCAGGATAATCTTTTTCGAAATTCAGAATGTTTTCAATGGTTGCGCCGCGAAAACTGTAAATGCTTTGTGCATCATCGCCAACCACGCAGATGTTTTCATGAACAGCTCCAAGCTTTTTCACAATAGCATACTGCGCTCCATTAGTATCCTGAAACTCATCAATCATAATATACCGGAAGCGATTTTGATATTTGTATAAGGCATCGGGAAAGTTTTCAAGGAGGTAATACATTTTATAAAGAAGATCATCGAAGTCCATCGCGCCTGCCATGAAGCATCGCTTGGCGTACAACTCGTAAAGCAAACCAATCTTTGGTCTTCCGGCAGCCGAATCATCAGCAATTAGGTTCATGTCTGCCTGGTATTCTGCGGGACCAATCAATGCATTCTTTGCAGCGGAAATTCTGTTGTGAACGATGGAGGGTTTGTAGAGACCTTCATTCAGTCCGTTTTCTTTCACAATCGTTTTGATGAGGCTTCGCGAATCATCGGTGTCATAGATTGTGAAGTTGGAAGGGTAGCCAATCTTCGAAGCTTCATAGCGAAGTATTCTTGCAAACACCGAGTGAAAGGTGCCGATGTAAAGATTCCGCGCTTCGGTACCGCAAATTTTTTCTACGCGGTTGCGCATTTCAGCCGCCGCTTTATTGGTAAAGGTGAGCGCAAGAATTCTGAAAGGATCAACCCCAAGTTGAATGAGGTGGGCGATGCGATAAGTAAGCACTCTTGTTTTTCCAGAGCCGGGACCTGCTACAATCATGACAGGACCTTCTGTCGTGGTGACGGCGGCGCGTTGCACATCATTCAGTTCATCGAGATAATTCACGTGAGCAAAAATAAATGATCGCAAGCAGCGGCAGCGACTAACTTTTCAAGAGTAGCGATTATTTTCTGAATTTCTTTTTTGGATTACGGCTGGTATGAAAAATTGAATGTATCACTACCTTATTTTTAACGATGGTGTAAATGATGGTAAAGGGAAATTTAAATACAGTAGTTTCTCTAAAACTTCTTTTAACGATCGGAAAAGATTCTGCATGCTGAGCAATAAATAGAATCCTGGAAAAAATTTGTCCAACAAAATAATCTGCTGCGGATTCGCTTTGATCAAAATACCATTGAACAGATTCCTTAAACTCTTCTATTGCGCGCGGTGCGAGCTCGATTTTTTTTGCGGAGAGTTTTTTTGAAGGCATTGATGTTGTGAGTAAACTCATCAAACGTAAGATACTTTACCCTGCCACTTATATAATCGCTATGACGTCGCTCAACCTCTTCCCATTGCTCTTCACTCAGCGTGGACTCATTGCCATTTCCGCTTACCAATGTAACGATTGAATGAAAAGATTTCAATGCTTTCAGATCGGAAATACGATCTATAGCTTCATGTAGCTCTTTTTTCAAAACAGAAGTTGACATTTTATAACAAAATTTTGATCATCAAACTTACGCAATCCATTTACTTCTTCTTCCCAAAATCAAACACCGCATTCACGTACGCCAACCGCCCCACATACGGTCCTCCATACACCTCAAACTTCAAATTATTAAGAACATTTGAAGCACCGATCTTCAGCGTCATATAGATCTTTGGAAATTCTTTGTTGATCTGTACATCGAGCTTCCCGTACGTGGGAACGAAGCCGGTGAATTGCGGTGACCCTTCATACAAAAAGCCTTGTACCCACCGGTAGTTTACGCTGAAGCCAACGTGATACAGATGAAACTTCTGCCACGTAATATCACGGCCGCTAATGCCGACATTAAATTTATTTGCCGGTGTGTTGTATGCGGGAATGATCGGGTCAGAGGAACCGTGACGATCGAGCCTGTTGTATGAATAATTTGCATTGAGCGAGTAAAATTCTTTAAAGAAATAATTGATACCGACGGAAAATCCATTCGTTGTCACTTCATCTTTTGTGTTTGACGCAACGCGATACACTGTGAAATCAGTAACACGATTAAACAATGCACTGTAATCAATCACACAACCGAGTTTGTAGCCAATGAAGTAGCGGTACCAACTGTAATAATAGCTGGCATCTACGAACATGTGACTGAATAGTGAAGCGCGATAACCAACTTCAATAGTCTTTACTTCTTCCGGTCTCAAGGGCACCACATTGAAGAATTGCAACGTGTCATAATTTGGAAAGTTGAAGAAATCAAGAAGGGAAGGAACAGTAACAAGTGAATCGAAGCCACTGAGGTTTCCGACCAGCCGCGCTCTCCCAACATTGTAATAGAGATACTGATCATTGAGCGTAGGATTCCTGATGGCAGAAGAGAATGAAGCTCTGAACACGTGCTTTCTGAATGAATAAACAGCAGAAGCTGCCGGTGAAAAAAGATAATTGAAGTTTTCATTCTTATCCATTCGAAGAGTGACATTCAGCTTCAGTTGATCTTTGAAAATTCTTTTTTCAATTCCTGCATAAACTCCGTACTCGTTGTTCGTAATTTTTTTTCCGGAAGTATCACTGAAAATTGTCCCCCGTGAATTGGGTTTGTACATTCTGAAATTTGCACCCACGGTAATGTCCATAAATTTCGGAGTGAACTTGTACTCGCCATGAATATGATAGAGCGCAGAGCGGTCATAAAATTTTGAGCCTCCCTGAGAAAAAGATTCTTTCGAAATAATAGAGTTGAAAGCAGAATCAAATTGAGGGGTTCCCGGAACATAAAATTCATTTTCTCCCGAACTTAAGCTTGAATCATCAGCATATTGGTTGGCCATATCGTGAAAGAAATTGACAACATATCCGTTTTGCATCAGGATGTAATTAATACTGTCAGTGTACCAAGGAGGAATGGGAAATTCAAAAGCAGGATAACCGGGTAAATTTTTAATTGAATCTACTCCGTACTGCGCATACTCGTTATAGTAATCAGTTTCCCAATTAATATCAGACTTCGCTGCGCGCTCAAGCAATATTGCTGTGAAGTATGCATCATAAGAATTGCCGGAGCTTTCGTTTGTTGCGTAGGCGCGAATAAAAAATTTATTGTCACGCCGTAATTCAATCCTGTTCTGAAAAAATAAAATGTCTTTGAGTGAATAACGATTGTCACCCTGGTACACGGTAGTTCCCGATCCGAAATTGGAAGCATAAATCAGTTGAGTGCTGTCATTGAGTTTGTAATGAAAGGCAGCGGTGACCTTGTAGTTGCGCGTGTTGTAGTCCACCAAATCTTTTTCGAGATAACCCGTGCGATAAAAGCGGTTTAATCCCGGGTACGTCCAAACACTCGCTGAGAAATCATCGGCAAAATAAAATTCGTCGCCGTAGCGATTCACCGCATCATAGCCGCCCGGATTTTCTTTTCCGTCGAGTGCACCGTAAATAGGGTTCAAATTATTTGCTTCCCAATCATACGCTCGCAGCACGTATCCATTCAGCTTGTACGCAAATTTTTCCTTCCCCTTTTTATTCTTAATAACCTGATCCCATCGAATGGCGCCTTCGAACAAATTACGCTCACCATATTTTAATGAGACGCTCAGCCCCGGCGTTTGAAACGGATCTTTTGTTTTCATGCTTATGACGCCGTTGAAAGCATTCGGTCCATAATAGGCGGAAGCTGCGCCCACGATCAAATCCACATTCACCACATCGAGGTCCGGAGCGCCGAGAAAATTTCCAAGTGAAAAATTTAAACCCGGCGCCTGGTTATCTACGCCGTCAATGATTTGAAGCGAGCGAACGGGAGAGGTAGAATTGAATCCGCGCGTGTTGATGATCTTGAATGCCAGGGAGGCAGAAGTGATGTCAACACCTTTCAGTTGACCGAGCCCTTCGTAAAAATTGAATGCCGGTGTTTCGCGAATTGCGATCTGGTCCATGCTCTCGACAGTGAGCGGTGATTGTTTTGTTTTTTCAGAAAGGCGGCTGGCATTGATCTCCACTTCTTTCAAGAGTACTTTGTCTGCATCCAGTTTAAAGCGGAGTGAAGAAGAAATTTCTTTCAGCTCAAATTCATGCGTCACGTAACCGATGTAGGAAACGATGAGTGTGACGGGCAGTTTTTGATTTTGAATGTCGAGAGAAAATTCTCCGTCTTCATTGGTCACCGTGCCGTTTGAAGTTCCTTTCACCAGCACGCTTGCTCCAATGAGTGATTCATTGGTACTTGCATCTTTCACAGTGCCATGAATGGCTTGTGTGAGTGCAATAAGGGGGAGCAATAGCAATGAAATGAAAGCGAAACAAAGTTTCATGTATGTACGCGATTCGCGTACAAAGTAAGAGGTTTCTGCCGGAGATTGGTGAGGAACGTGACTCTTAAAAATCCTTATTCACTTCCAAATGACCGGATAAAGAATTAATAGTTACTAAAGAAGTGCAGCCGCAATACGATTCAGTTTTTCTTCACTCAACTTTTCCTGAAGCAATTCAAAGAGCTGGCGCTCTTCTTTTCGAATGTGTTTTTCAAGTAGAAAGCCAAGCGCATTAAGTGTACCGGTGATTTCTTTTCCTTCTATTAAATCATGAACCAACTCTTCAATTTTGCGATGCTCTTCAATAATTTCTGTGATGAGTTCGTCAGTTTGGGGTGAAATGTTTCTGCAATCAGCAAAAACTTTTTCTTCTCTTCTAAAATGATCTTTAAGATGTTCTTCATAGTGATGAATAATTTCATCACGCTTTCCTTCATCAGTTGTTGCCATGCCGCGAAACTGAGGCGCTCCCTTCTTTATAGATTGCGCAAGAAGAAGTGTGCGATGATGATCACGGGAAAGCGGAGTAAAAGCGGGATGGCGTTTCATAAACGGAGTCAAAAAATAGCAGCAAATTATGATTCCGGAGCTGCATCGTTTTGAATAGCGGGGGATTCAACTTCCGTAACCGGCTCTTCCATTTTTTTATTCCGGTCTCTGAAAAATCTTTTCTGGAAAACGATGATCATCAAAACGCCGGTGGTTATGGAAGCATCAGCAATGTTGAAGATAGGTCTGAAGAAGATGAAGTAATCGCCGCCCCAGAGAGGAATCCATTTCGGAAGAAATCCTTCATACAACGGAAAATAGAACATGTCCACTACTCTGCCGTGTAACCAATTTGCATAACCACCGCCTGCAGGAAACAAAACAGAGACACTACCGGGGTTACTGGCAGAAAAAATCTTCCCGTAGAAAACCGAATCAAGAATGTTTCCCACCGCCCCGGCAAATATGAGTGACATAGCAACTATGAAACCGGGATGAGCTTTTTGATTTACTACACGGATAAGATAATATCCGATGGCAACTGCCGCAATAATTCTAAACAGAGTCAAAAGAAGCTTTCCCGAATCACCGCCGAGCGACATACCGAAAGCCATGCCTTCGTTCTCGATGAAATAAAGATAGAACCAATGAAAGAGGCGCTTGCTTTCATTGTAAGTGAAATGAAGCTTTATCCAAAACTTGATGCTTTGATCAAGCAGCAAGATTAGAGAAATTACAATAGCAGGACGAAAGAATCTCAAACGGTATTTGCGGGTTGGGGATGCTGTTGCATCAATTTTGCTTCCATACTTAATGTGGCATGCGGCACCGCGCGCAAGCGCTCTTTGTCAATGAGCTTGCCGGTAACGCGGCAGATGCCGTAGGTCTTGTTGTGAATTCTAACAAGCGCTTTATCAAGGTGATCAAGATACAGGCGTTGTCGGGCAGCCATCTGGTTGAGGTATTCGCGTTCCATGGAACTGCCGCCATCATCCATTGAAGCATATTTATTCTCAGTGTCATCTGCTGTATTGTCACCGGACCGGCTGATTTGCTCTTGCAAATATTTCAGCTCCTTTTTGGCAGCTTCCAGCTTTTCAATGATCAATTGACGAAATTCAGCTAATTCAGGATCACTGTAACGGGTTTTTGGCGCTTTGCTTTTTCCTTTATTATTCTTTAAAGCCGGATGAGACGTTACTTTCTCCGTTGCCTTTACAGGCGATTTAGAAGCAACTTTCGCTTTTGGTGCCGTTTTAGCCGGTTTGGCGGCCTTTGCTTTAGGTTTCTTTGCAATAATTTTTTTCTTTGCCGGTTTTGAAGATTGAACCGGTTTTGCCGTTTTTTTGGCAATAGGCTTAGTTTTCTTCACTTTTGGCTTCGAAACTTTCTTTGCGGGGGCTTTCTTTGCAGCACCGGCACTCTTTTTAGCCGGCTTGGCTGCTTTCTTTTTACTTTTTGCCATCCCTTGAAGTTTTTTGTTTGATAATGATTTTGACGAGTAATTCGTTCACATCAATTGATACACCATGATCGAGGGAGTCAACTAATTCGAGAGAGTCCGCCAAAATTTCCGCGCAAATATAGTTTTTAAACTTCAGTACAGATAAATTTATTTCATCGCTTTTCTCCATTAAAACGTCAATGTGATCGGTAACATTAAAATTCAAATCTTTTCGCAGTTTTTGGATCCGATTGACCAATTCTCGCGAGTACCCTTCCTGACGTAATATTTCGGTAATACTTACATCTAAAGCTACCGTGAGCTCACTTTCATTTGCCACTTCCCAACCCGGGATGTCTTCGGAAATCAATTCAACTTCCTTTATCTCAATGGGAATTTTTTCCCCATCAATCTCTAATTCAATAGATCCCTTCTGTTCAAGCTTCAGAATTTCTTGTTGCGGTAAGGAAGAAAGAAGCTCATTCGCCTGCTTCATTCTCTTACCCAATTTCTGACCGAGTAACTTGAAATTAGGTTTCACTCTTTTCTTAATGAAACCGGACGCATCACTCAGGAATTCTAATTCTTTCACATTCACTTCGGAAAGAATCAGGTCTTTCACTTTGGTCACTTGATCTTTTATATGCTCATCAGAAGTAGGAAGTAAAATCTTTTGCAATGGTTGCCGAACCTTGATGTTTACTTTTTTGCGGATGGAAAAAACAAGGGAGGAAATATTTTGCGCTAATTCCATTCGCTCTTCTAAATCTTTGTCAATAATATTTTCTTCTGCTTTGGTCAGCAAAGTGAGGTGAACAGAAGGAGCGGCTAAAGGAGTCTTATTCTGAACGGCTTTATCACGAACTCCCCCGGTGAGGTTTATATATAACCATTCAGAAAAGAAAGGAGCAATCGGACTCATGAGCTGCCCGACCACATTCAGGCACTCAAATAAAGTTTCATAAGCAGCGCGCTTATCACCTGACATCTCTCCTTTCCAGAATTTTCTTCTTGAAAGCCGAACATACCAGTTACTCAAATGGCGATCAACAAACTCTTCGATCAATCGAGCTGCAGGAGTTGGATTGTAATCATCATAAGATTCAGTGACTGATTTTACTAACGAATGAAGTTTGGAAAGAATCCAGCGATCCATCTCACTGCGCTCCTGCACAGGCACCACTTTCATTTCATCAATTTCAAACCCGTCAATGTTTGCATAGAGTGCAAAGAAGGCGTAGGTGTTATAAAGTGTTCCAAAAAGTTTTCTTCTCACTTCGTCAACACCGCCGATATCAAATTTTAAATTATCCCATGGCTGTGAATTGCTTACAAGATACCAGCGTGTTGCATCAGCACCATATTGCGCCATCACTTCAAAAGGCTCGACAACATTTCCAATCCGCTTGCTCATTTTGTTACCGAACTTGTCGAGCACCAATCCATTGGAAACAACATTTTTATACGCCACTGAATCGAATAACATTCCTGCGATTACGTGCAGCGTATAGAACCATCCGCGGGTTTGATCAACTCCTTCGGCGATGTAATCAGCGGGGAAATTGGATTTGAATGTCTCCTGATTCTCGAAAGGATAGTGCCACTGAGCATAGGGCATAGCGCCGCTGTCGAACCAAACATCAACTAAGTCGGGAATGCGACGCATGACTTTTCCTTTGGCAGAAATGAGTTGAATTTCATCCACGTAAGGCTTGTGAAGCTCAACGTCCAGTCGTGTCTGCCCCGATTCTTTCGGGGAATCGTGAATCCCGAGTAAATCGGGAGAACTCGTGAGTCGTGAGTTTTTGTTCAGCCCAGCACTCGTTGCTTTTTGATATTCAGTTATCAGCTCTTCGATTGAGCCAATGCAGATTTCTTCAGTGCCATCTTCAGTTTTCCAAATCGGTAGTGGGGTTCCCCAATAACGCGAGCGTGAAAGATTCCAATCCTGAACATTCTCTAACCAGTTTCCGAATCTGCCGATACCCGTCGATTCCGGTTTCCAGTTGATGGTTTTGTTCAACTCTACTAATCGCTCTTTGCATGCAGTGACTTTGATGAACCATGAATCAAGGGGGTAGTAGAGGATAGGCTTATCCGTGCGCCAGCAATGCGGATAGGGATGTTCAAACTTTTCGACCTTGAAGGCCTTGTTCTCCTTTTTCAGTTTGATGCTGATACGCTCATCCACTGAAAGATATTTTTGACCACCTTGTTTTTGACGCTCGATTTCTTTTTCTTCTTCGGTATAGTATTGTTCCTTCACGTATTCGCCCGCGAAGTCAATAACTTCTTTTACAAATCTTCCCTGCAGGTTAACAAGCGGAACTGATTTGTTGTTTTCATCCTTCACTAAAATGGATGCGATGCCTTTTGCTTTACACACTCTGAAATCATCTGCCCCAAAGAGTGATGCGGTGTGAACGATTCCTGTTCCTTCTTCAGTTGTAACAAAATCGCCAACGATTACAACAAATGCTTTTCCATCGGGTTGAACATAGGGCATTAACTGTTCGTAGCGGATCCACTCTAAATCTTTTCCCACAACTTCTCCAATGATTTTGAAAGGAAGCTCTTTGTCCCCGGGCTTATAGTCTTCAAGTTTCAATTCAGCATTCTTCTCCGGAAAATATTTTCCAACCAAATCTTTTGCGAGAATAACAGTGATTGGAAGTGAAGTGTAAGGATTGAAAGTTTTTACAAGCGAGTAAATAATATTCTCACCCACAGCGAGCGCGCAATTTGAAGGAAGAGTCCACGAAGTTGTTGTCCAGGCGAGAAAATAAAAGTCATTGGTCATTGGTGATTTGTCATTGACGAATTCTTTTAAATGACTATTGACTAATGACTCATGGCTGATTTTGAACTGCGCAACAATTGAAGTATCCCTGATTGGCTTATAAGTTTCCGGCTGATTTAGTTCATGAGTACTTAATCCCGTTCCTGCCGCAGGGGAATAAGGTTGAATGGTATAGCCCTCGTACAAATATCCTTTCTCATAAAACTTTTTCAGCAACCACCAAAGTGTCTCAATATAGTTGTTCTCAAACGTGATGTAAGGATGTTCAAGGTCCGTCCAGTACCCCATTTTTTTTGTGAGGTTTTCCCAAACATCTTTATACTTCATGACCTCCTTCCGGCAAATGCCGTTGTACTCTTCAATAGAAATTTTTTTGCCGATGTCATCCTTCTTAATGCCGAGCATCTTCTCAACACTCAGCTCAACCGGCAACCCGTGCGTATCCCAACCGCCTTTCCTTTTTACCTGGAATCCCTGCAGCGTTTTGTACCGGCAGAAAAGATCTTTCAATGTGCGCGAGAGCACATGATGGATTCCCGGAATACCATTGGCTGACGGTGGCCCTTCATAAAATATAAAAGGAGTTTTTCCTTCTCTCGAAGAAACGCTCTGATCAAAAATTTTTTCTTCCTCCCAAAACTTTAAAATCTCCTGGTCAATTTCAGGAAGGTTTAGGGATTTATATTCGGGGTACGTCATGTTTTTCGTTTGCTAAAATGAACTTGATTAAAACTCCAAAAAATCAAATTCCAAATCACAAATAAGCCTCAAAAATTCAAATCTGAAAAAACAGTGAGAGAAGTACTCGCTTGCTTCGAATTTGCTTTGAATCTTTTTATTGAAATTTTTTGTGATTTGGAATTTTGTTGTTGGAATTTCTTACTCAAAAACTATGATTGAAAAACCTGCTTACTGGAAATTTGTTTTGGAATTTTTTCATTTGAAATTTATTTGTGATTTGGAATTTGGTTCTTGGAATTTGGTTCTTGGAATTTTCTTCAGTGCCTCTCAATAATCGCCACCACCCGCTCTTCATCTTCTTCAAAAGTTTCGATCGCATCCGCCGGAGTTGTTTCCTTCATGTGTTTTCTTCCCATCCATTTCCTTAAGCTCAGTAACAATGAAGGCAGCAACAGCAAATTATTCAACATGGCAACAACAAGGGTAATGGAAGTGAGCAGCCCCAGGTAAAATGTGCCGCCGAAATTTGACAGCGTGAAAATGATGAAGCCGAAAAACAAAATGATCGAAGTATAAATGATGCTGATGCCGGCTTCATACAATGCCATCGATACAGTTTTCGCAATGTTCCAGTTATGGCGGTGCAGTTCCTGCTGATATTTTGCAAGGAAGCGAATCGCATTGTCAATAGCAATCCCAAATGCAATGCTGAACACCAGGACCGTGGAGGGCTTGAGCGGAATTCCGAAGTAACCCATGATGCCCGCTGTGATGATGAGTGGAATTAAATTCGGGATGAGTGAAAACAAAATCATTTTCCAGGAGCGAAATAAATATCCCATGCAAATTGCGATCAGAAGAAAAGCAAGGAGCAGGCTTTTGGCCAGGCCATCAATGATGTAGCGGCTTCCTTCGAGGAAAACCACGCTTGATCCAGTGATGGTGACTTTGTATTTCGATGTGTCAAGCACAGAATAAATTTTCGGCGTGAGCTTTTTGATCATCTGCTTCATGTGCGTGGTGCCCACATCCGCCATGCTCATGCTGATGCGCGCTACCTGCCGTGTGCTGTCAACAAATGCTGACAGGAGGTGGGTGGTGTCTTTTGAATTTCCGAGATAAGAAAAAATAAAAGCACGCTCGAGCTCATTCGGCAAATGATAATCTTCAGGTCCACCGTCATAGTACGCCTGACGGAGAAATTTTATTCCCTCCACAATAGAAAGAGGCTTGGAAAATTCATTGAACTCTTCGAGAGTATCCTGCAATTGATTAATTTTTGAAAGACGGGCCGGAGAAAGCACGCCGCCTTTCTTTTTGGTATCAACCAAAATCTCCAGCGGCATTACCCCGTGAAAATTCTGCTCGAAAAATTTGAGATCAGTGTAAAGTTTATCCTTGTGCGGAATGTCATCCACGATGTATCCTGTCGTCTTCAGCTGAAAAATTCCGCCGATGGCAATGCCAACAAAAACGATGGTAGCAATGAAAATCCATTTACGCTGATAATGCACCAAATGATCGAGAGTTCGCAGGACACGGTTGAGAAAAATACGATCGAGATAATCAGTATGCTTCTCCTTCGGCTCCGGAAGAAAACTATAGATGCAGGGAATTAAAATGATGGAGATCAAAAATATTCCTGCGATGTTCAGTCCCGCCACCAATCCAAATTGTTTCAGGATTTCACTCTGCGTGAAATAGAAAACGCCGAAACCAATTGCGGCCGTGAGGTTGGTAAACAATGTTGCCAAGCCGATCTTTTCAATGATGCGCGTGAGCGCTTTGATCTTGTTCCCGTGCTTCACAAACTCGATATGATACTTGTTGAGCAGGTACACGCAATTCGTGATGGAGATCACCACCACAAGCGGAGGAATAAGCCCGGTGAGGATGGTGATCTCATAGCCGAACCAGTCAATGGTTCCGAGCGTCCACACTTCGGCAGTTACCACCACGAGCATTGATACGAGTACGGCATTCATTGATCTCAAAAGGATAAACAGGACCAATCCGGTTGTGATGGCGGCGAGCAGCAAAAACAATTTTGTCTCATTTGCAATTTGCGTGGTCATCACCGTGCGTATGAGGGGCATGCCGCTGTAGTAAATGCTGAGATGAGTTTGTTCTGAAAAAAGTTTTCCGTATTCCTGGATCTTCTGCACGGTTTCAATGCGCGCTTTCGAATTCAAACGTGCGGTGTTGATGTGAACGGCCATCAATGTTGCATGCGTTTCAGGATTGTAGAGAAGATTGTTGTAGAAAGGAAGGTTGAGAAATTTTTCTTTGAGCGAATCAAGATCCGTTTGTGAGTTGATGTGATACGGAAAAATAGAAGCGATGTGCATCTTCTTATTCACCGTATCTTTTTCAAACGTCACGCTGTTGCCGATGGCAATCACTTCGTCCACTCCTGCCACAAACTTGGTGTTCTTTGCCAATTCGTTCCACGCATTAAGCACTTTTGTGGTAAAGAGCTGATCGGTTTGAATGCCAATCACCATCACGTTGCCATCTTCGCCAAATTGTTTTTTGAAAGCAACGTACTCAGCATATTTGGGATTGGTGACGGGAATCACCTGCGGATTGCTATACGTCATGTGCACGGAGCGGGCATGGTACAGCATGAATGACGTAATCACCGCGAGAAAAATCAGCAGCGCAAGACGGTAGCGGATGATGGATCGTGCAATGAAATTCCACATGGTGAGGGCCGGCAAAAATAAGGAAACCCCGTCAGCGGTTGCAAACCCTGCGGGGCTTTACCAGAACATTGAAATAATGAAAAAGGCGAATTGTATTTTTGAAGAACAACCGTTTCATTATGAATTACGAAGATCGAGTTGAATCAAATCCCGGAGTGATGTTGGGCAAACCCGTGATTAAGGGAACCAGGATAACTGTTGAATTAATTCTGCGAAAAGTTGCGGATGGATTTTCTTTCGAAGAGATTCTTCAAATGTATTCCCACCTTACAAAAGAAGATTTATTAGCTGCAGTGGAATATGCTGCCGAGGTAATTAGCAAGGAAGAAATGATCGGTTAATGAAACTTGAGCTTCTAAAGCAATCACCCGAGAGTCTCCGCCATAAGTTTGTTACTATCAAGAAAAACAAAATCAGGATCAGGGAGATTTAGCATCACTTTCCATCTCACTGCGGCGTCAGCGCCTGATACAACTGCTGATAGTTCGGATCCTTTGGCATCATTTGCATGAGTTTGATAGCGTACGGCAGTGCATCCCCATTTCTTTTATGCTTGTAATAAAAAAGCGCCATGATGTAATTCAGGTCATGATCATTCGGATCAATCGCTAATCCTTTGAGATAAATTTTTTCGGCTTCATTATCACGCTTCATTTGGCTAAGCAGCAACCCGTAATTGTAAAAGACGCGGGTATTTTTTGAAACGGCGGCGGCTTTCGAAAAATATTTCAGCGCAGAGTTGTTGTCATTCATTTCCACATAGAGCAATGCGAGATAGTAATTCACTTCTGAATTATCCGGTTCAATCTTAGAGGCAATTTTAAGTTGCTTCAGCGCTTCTTCTTTTTTTCCGATGATGTCGTACATGGTAGAGAGATTGATGCGGGCGGGAATGAGCAAGCTGTCCATTTTCAGCGCCATCAGGTAATCCTGTTCTGCCTGCGGGTAATTTTTTAATCGCGATTGTATGTCCGCCATCATCACTCTCCCGCTTGGCTCTGCACCATTCTTCGCAAGAAAAGCATTGAGCTCTTTTTGAGCGGAAGCAAATGCAGTATATCCTTCGTCAGAACCAATGCTATCAGAATATTCAAGTAGCAAATCGGCTGCTGCAACTCTCACACCTTTCACCGGGTCATTCAGCAACGGAATTGCATTATTCAGCCATTGATTTTCCGGGTAAAACCGAAGTGATCTCAATGCCTCATATCGTACCAGTGAATTCGGGTCCTGCAATCCCTTCAGCAGTGACGCAATATTGTTTGGGTTGTATGCGAACGACATATAGTGCAGCGCCGTGGCGTGAATGATGGCAGGAACATTTGTATCGGCTCCTGAAAGTTTTTGCAGGTGTGCAGCAGCGGATGAGTCACCGAAAGTGCCGGGAATCAAATCATCACTGAAATGATAGCGGCGGTTCGGCCCGAACCATTTTACAATTTGAGTTGCTGACCACTTCGTACTCTTATTTGCATGACAATTATTGCAGGCGTTTGGCGTACCATATTTCACCGATTGATCAGGGCGCGGAACACGCATGCTGTGATCGCGGCGCACATCAATCACCATGTAATTCTTCGTGGGCATGTGGCAGTTGATGCACTGCGATCCGTCAGTGTTCGCTGCATGAAAAGTATGCTCCGGCGAGTCGAGCGATTTCTGATGACACTGTAAACACAAAGCATTTCCAATCATCAACAATTTTCCGCTGTGGGGATTGTGGCAGTTGCTGCACTTCACGTTGTGCATATACATGCGGCTCTGTGTGAACGACGCAAACTCGTAATCTTCATCGTGAATCTGTCCGTCAGCATTGTATATAGGTGTTTGAGGCACTTCCGGAATATAGTGATCAAGCAACTGCAGGGATTGAAATGGAGTTTCGTCGAGCACCAACCTTCTGCTGTGGCATGGGGCACAGGCTACAAGTTGTGCTTCTGAAGATTGAGTGGTGTCAAGCATAAGATAGGAGCCTTTTACTTTTTCTTTCTTACCATATTCAGAAGATGAGATATACTGTATGTGCTTTTTGCCGGGACCATGACATGCTTCACAGCTTACATTCAATATTGACCATGTGGTGTGAAATGAATCCGCCGCCACATCATAGTTCGTTTGAAGATTCGTAGAGTGGCATGCGGCGCACATCGCATTCCAGTTCTGCGCACGCCCTGTCCAGTGAAGCCAGTCGTGATGGTCAATGATTTGTTTGGGATATTGATGAAACCATTTTTTCTCATTCACATTCCAGCTTGCCCGCAATGCCTGCATTCTTCCCCCTGGAAATTCTACCAGGTATTGCTGCAGCGGACGAAAACCAAATGTGTACTTGATTTCATAGTCGTGATTCTTTCCATCACCACCTTGTGTGTTCGCGAAAAACTTTCCATCTTTCCTGAAGAAGCGGGAAGTCACTCCATCTGAAGTGAAGGTGACATCGTTGAAATCTCCTTCTACTGTGCTGTCATTTGCAGGAAGAATTGCTTTTGCATGATCGGAAATTTTCCAATCGGCATATTCTTTTTGATGGCAGGCACCACATTTTTTATCTCCTGCATAGTCGCCGGTAATTGTTGTGGCTGAAGTATCTATTACTGCTTCTTTTTGCTGAGGATGACTCTTGCAGGAATTGAAGGAGTAGATGAAAGTTGTCAAGAAGGCAACTGCGATACATGCTGTGATAATAATTCTTCTTGGCATCATCTTCCTTGTGCGTGCCAAGATAAATGTTTTGAATAACCAATCTTGCAATTGTAAACTATATTGCAAACGACAAACGCCCTATCATACATGAAAATATCTCCCCACTTACGCCGAAGTCTGAATGCCGGCGTACTCCTTTCGTGTTTTTCGTTAATCATGCTGAATGCCCATGCTCAAATTCCTGATACAATAAACACTAACCCGGTAACAGAGCTTCAAACAGTAGAAACTCCTGCCAACACGTTTATCACAGCGCTTATGATCAATGATGCTAACTATCACAGCCGCACCGTCATTTTTCGAAGCACTGACAATGGCGTTACGTGGGATTCGGTTTTCAATTATGGTGCAGATGCAGACTTCTATGCCACGCCAGATCCGGTGCTGACCGTTGACACTGCAGGAAATATTTACCTCGTGGTGATGCGACATCTCCCTGTCAACTATGGTTTCATCGCGCATCTTTGGCTTTTCAGATCAGAAGATGACGGACTTACCTGGACACTTGAGAGCACCCCATCCAACGATGCAACCTTTGCTGATTTCCCTTCAATCACTTCGCTTGGTGATGGCTTGGCGTATCTCTCCTACACGCATTATGAATCAAGTTTTTCTTATGTCCAGTTCATTCGCTCGTTCGATGGCGGAAGCACTTGGAATGATACTTCCATATTCGAAACACTGCCCGGTCCCGGATGGACTGCTGTTGGGTCTGACCTTGGCTTCACCAAAAACAACAAGCTCTTTGTAAGCTTCGGTGATTATAATCTTGGCGTGGTCTATTATGCATCGAGTAATGATTCAGGCCTTACATGGACGCCTGTACAAAACGCAGCAATTGATGGCTCCAGTTATTTCAACATTACAAAAATTGTAAGCAACAAAAATTTTAGTCATCTCGGTATTATTGCCCATCAGCCCCACTATCTCACTAATGTATATTATATCAACAGTCTTGACACAGGAAATACGTGGCAGGCCTATCAAACCGTCAGCACCAGTTCTGCTTATTGCGAAGGGGTGATTGATGATGCGGGAAACGTGAACCTCATTTACAATGAAGATGTGGGCATACCACGATTATGCTATCGCTACTCTACTGATGACGGACAATCTTTCGGAAGTGCCATGACGCTTCTATCCTGGACTTCAGTTTCTCTCACCGCGGGTGAATACCAATCTATTCTTCTCGGCAACGATGGATTATTTCATGTCACGTATGTTGACTGGAATCAAGGCGGGGCAGCCAAGCATCTCATCTTTGCTCCGCTCGCTACAGATATTTACACTGTTGATCCTTCATCTCATGCGCCGCGCATTTTTCCCAATCCCGTTCATGATATGTTAACCTTTCAAAGTGATGATACCAATGCAGCGGCAACTTTCGATTTAATTAACAGTGAAGGAAAAGTGATGATGTCGGGAAAGGTGAATCTTCCTTTCACTTCTGTAAATGTATCCTCACTGGCAGCAGGAGTTTATTTGCTCAGAGTTACCAATGGCAACCTTATGTATGTTCAGAAGGTGGTGAGAAATTGAAAATATGATCAGGAAAATCTCTTTCGTAATGATGTAAGTTGTTCGTCTTACACAAGAACGGAATTCCCTTTGTTTGTAATGAGCATGGAACTTTTCCTTTCTCAAAAGAAATAAACCCGCGCTATTACCGTTTCCCTGCTTCATTTTCAAACATTGTATTTTTGCTATTCTACTATGAAAAAAAATTTTCTCGCTGGTTCCCTTCTTCCATTCCTCCAAAACCTTCCCGATAAAATCCGGACAGGCGGGAGGTCGCTGATCTGTTTCTTTACTTTTTGTTGCTCCCTTTTCATAGCTGCAGATTCCTTTTCGCAGGCGCTCGCCCTCGGACAATGGCGCGATGAGCTTGTCTATCGCAATGCCTACAGCGTAACAGCTTCTTTCAACAAAGTTTATTGCGCTACAGCTCTCGAAATGTACTCAGTGGATGTGAATGATAACTCAGTGCAAAAGTTCAGCAAGGTGGATGGGCTTTCCGATATTCCAACTTCGCTCGTAGCATTTGACAAAGTGCATAACCTCCTGGTGATATGCTACGCGAACAGCAACATTGATATCATGAAAGATGGCAAGATCATTAACATTTCTGATATCGAGCGTTCGAGTATTGTGGGTGACAAAGCGATTTATGCTGTGTACTTCTACGGTGACTATGCGTATCTGTCCTGTGGTTTCGGAATTGTAGTGATGGATGTGACGAAGAATGAAATTAAAGACACCTACTTCATAGGACCCAATGGGACACAATTGCAGGTGAATGACGTTACTTCTGACGGAACATATCTCTACGCTGCAACCATTGCCGGCATGTACTGGGCAAGTTTGAATAGCCCTTTTCTCTCTGATTTTTCGCAGTGGCATTTGTTCACCCCGCAGGAAGGGTTGTATAGCGGAAATTATACTGATTGCATCTCCTTCAACAACATTGTGCTTGCTGCAAAAAAGGATACCATCTTCCAGTTTAATTCAGGGCTATGGACTCAATATTTTTACCGGCCGGGATTGACGGTAAAGAAAATGGAATCAACTCCCGATGAGCTTTTGATCTGCCATGTGGGATCGGCAACACGAGTTACTGTTATTCATACTTCCGGTCAAATAGATTCCATCTATTCAGCACAACCGTATCAAGCTGTTGAAACCAATGGTACTGTGTGGATCGCTGATCTGTACCAGGGGCTGCAGAAATATTCCAACGGAAATTTGGAAACGATTTATCCGGACGGGCCCTATTCGAAAAATGTTTTCGATCTCGCAGTGAACAGTACAACCCACAGTGTGTATGTGGCTCCCGGTGGATGGAATCCGTCCTTCGGATACATTTTCAACCAGGATGGATTCTTTACCAAGGTCAATGGGGTGTGGAATCATTTTGACATTCACAATACCCCCATACTGATTGACACTTTCGATATTGTGTGTACGGCAGTGAATCCATTCAACAACAAGGTGTATTTCGGCAGCATGTGGAAGGGCGTCGTGGAGTATGATGACAAACTCGGCATCACGAATCAATGGGACCAAAACAACAGCACCCTCGGTGTAACCAATGGTGACCCGGCCCGCGTGAGAGCAGCGGACATTGAATTTGACCAGTATGGTAATATGTGGGTTTCGAACATGGGTTCACTAGTTCCCATCTGCGTACGCAAACCGGACAGCACGTGGCTTGCGTTTCAGCCATCGTTCGCTATTGCAGCGCAATGGGTTACCGGTATCGCCTTTGACCAATTCGACCAGGTATGGTTCATCGTCCCGCGGCAAGGCGTGATGGTGTTTAATTACGGGGGGACTCTTGATGATCCTTCCGATGATAAGTACAAGTTACTCGTCAATGTTCCCGGCAGTGGTAATCTTCCGTCACTTCAAGTGAATTGTGTGACGGCAGATAAAGACGGAACTATTTGGGTAGGAATGGGTGGTGGCGTGGCAATTTTTTATTGCCCCGGCGATGAATTTTCTCAGTTTGGATGTGATGCCCAGCAGATCGTGGTGAACACAGGCGGCTACAATGGTTATTTGTTGGGAACAGAAAATGTGAAGCGTATAGTTGTGGATGGCGCCAATCAGAAATGGATTACCTCTGACAATGGTGTGTGGCTTTTCTCAGCAGATGGCACGCAGCAAATTCTGCACTTCACCACTGATAATAGTCCGCTGTTTTCAAATTTTGTTAATGCACTCGACATTGACAATTCCACCGGCGAAGTATACATCGGAACTGATAACGGTATCCTCGTGTATCGCGGAGATGCTACCACCGGATCTTCATCTTCCTGCGGCCCCACGGTTTATCCTAATCCGGTCAATGAAACGTATGATGGTCCTATTGCAGTAAGCGGAGTTGTTGAGAACGCAGATGTAAAAATCACAGATGCAAACGGTACGCTCATTTATAAAACGAAAGCACTCGGTGGTCAGGCTATTTGGGATGGCAAGGGATATGATGGGCATCGCGCACAAACGGGCGTGTACTTAGTATGGGCATCGAATAGTGACGGCTCGGTCACATGCATTACCAAACTCCTCATTGTTAATTAGTCGTCCCTTAAAAAGTGATTTTCAAATTTAATAAAAACAAAAAGGGAGACAACGTGCTGCGAATGATCATGATGAGGCGTGAAAAATATTCGGCAAAAAAATGAGCTGCTTTTTT
>Ga0134121_10000025_pt1 | contig 161114 bp, 217 predicted proteins | sample KB301_FD_96463 | JGI IMG/M metagenome (GOLD analysis project Ga0134121, IMG submission 96463) | Terrestrial soil microbial communities without Nitrogen fertilizer from Kellogg Biological Station, Michigan, USA - KB3-0-1 | ecosystem: Environmental > Terrestrial > Soil > Unclassified ... | reverse complement strand
TACTTTCACCAGATTTAAGATGTACAAACTGGTATAATCAAAATGGATTTAATGCTAAGTGGTGGACTCATTGTGCCGATACAAAAATCTTTTATCCTCGTACAAATATTGCACAAGTTTTTGACTGCGTGAGTACATGTGGCGGAAGACGTGTTACGTCAGAGATCCAAAAAGAGCTAGGCGATAGATTTAATAATGAACGATATTTCTATGGCGACGATCATGCTAATCGTTTATCGATGGGTAAAATAGTATTTCAATGCTCTCAATTTGGAGAGGTCACTCGTCGTATTTTTGAAGGTATGGCATGCGGCAGAATGGTCCTAACGGACAGATTGGCCCCCGAGACCGGCCTATCTGAGATGTTTATCGATGGCACCGATCTAGTGTATTACAATTCGGCACAAGATGCAATTGATAAAATTAACTACTACTCCTCACATGACGCGGAGCGGGAAGCAATAGCAAAAAACGGCCACGATAAGGTAATGGCCAACCATACAGTTAAGCAACGGATTGATGTATTTGAACAGGAAATTTTAAACACAGTTAAGGAGATTTAGAATGCAATTTTTAAAGTCACTAATGTTACTCGCAAGCCTTTGTCTATTTTCAACTCCAGTAGTAGTAGACCACGATCCGGCTGTTCCCGGCCCCGATAATCCATATTGTGGGAAGACAGCCTCAGACTTTAATCCATTTGTTCCAACTTGCCCAGAAGGCAAGACAATGAACCAAGCTTGCCTACAAGGCTGCAAGGATACTTATAAGACGGCAATGGTTAATGCATACAATACCGCATGTACTGGTTACAATGATGCTAATACCACATATAAAATGTGTGCTAAATTAGCCCTACAACAATACGATACCTGTCTTTTGGGAGCACACAATGTAGCCGAAAGAGAAGCGTGTCGTGATACATGTTTGGCTTCTATTGCGAATTGTCTAAACACACTAAATAATTCAAGAAATACTATTGCTAATAATCTTGCTAATGCATCAGCAAACGCATCTTCAACTTTTGCAGCTTGTGCATTAGGATGTTGCGAATCTAACTAATGACTTCTTCGGAAAGACATCTGAGAATAGGACAACCCCGGTGGGATTATAGCGTACAACGCTATAAGCCTGACCGGGATGTCTTCTTTGAAAAGGGGTTATTTAGCATATTATTCTTAGCCTGCGGACGGCATACAGTTACTAAAAGATGTTTATTGTCAACTATTGATGCGGTTTCCAAAAGTCCTACTCCCGTAGAATGGATTTTTATGGAAAATGGCAATGATGAAGAAAATTATAACTTTTTTCAAAGTCTAGATCTTGAGCGTAAAGTAGTTATTAGACAAAAGAATTATGGAATAAATAACGCATGGAATCAGATGTGGCAAATCAGTCGTGGAGAATGGTGCTTTGTTCACGAGAACGATTTTGAAAATAGAATGCCGAATTTTGATTTTTTAACTACAGCTAAGGGCATTTTTGAAGATTGCGGAGACGTAGGTATAATTCAATTGAGAGCAGCTCATGATCCATGTGAAAACTATGGGCGAGGTAAACCAATGTATAACCCATGGAGTTGTTCACATGAGCAAAATGAATTAGCTGGAATAAAACTATTAAATCACGAAGGACGCGGTTATCATTCTTTAATTGGACGCAACTTTTATGGTTTTAATAATAATCCTAATTTAATCGCTAAAAAACTATACAGAGAATGTGGTTTTTATCCAGAAGCAGAATTAGGATGCGATCCTGCACACGGCGAAACACTATATCAAGAAGAAGTTCTAAAAACAGAATGTGCAATATCTCATATTTGTAAAGAGATATATTATCATGTTGGGCAAATTAAAACAAAGATAGTTTAAGGAGAGATCATTATGGTTAATCAAAACGACGTAGTATCAGTTGAGGGCAAAGAATCTACAGTTGAAACAACATGGGGTGCCGGTACACACCGCGTGTTTAAATTAGCTGATGGCAGAGAGATACTTGACTTAGATAAGCTTATTGCATCTGGAAAAGCCTCTATAGTAAAGCAAGCTTCCACTAAGACATTTAGTGAAACGCCTATTGCCAAAACAGAGTTTCGTTGGCCGAAATCAAAGGAATAAATGAAAGAGCTTCCAATCCTGATTGTTGACACGCGGGAGAAAAATCCCTTTGACTATGAGGGAGATGACGCTTTTGCATCTATCGAGCACACTAAGCTCGATGGAGGAGACTATTCAATCAAAGGAATGGAACATATTATAGTAGTAGAACGAAAGGCTTCCGTTGACGAACTCTTTGTTAATTTTACTAAAGACAAAGAGCGTATTCAGGCAGAATTTGAACGATTGGCGAACATTAAGTTTCGCGTGCTCGTAGTCGAAGAGTCTTTGGAAGATATTATGAATCCTGGAAAGTATTATATTAATGCTCACAAGATTAATAAGCAAAGTCCCAAGATGCCTGTAGCTGTCGTCATATCTGGTCTTACCAATTTAATGCTACAGCATAACGTGCATATTATATTTGGTGGCGATCGTTCACAAGCAATGGTCCGTGGTATTTTACTACGTGCTTATGAACTATATAAAAAGGGACTATTGTGAAAGTTACCGACATTAAGAAATTACGTGGGTCTCCTTGGAAGACAACTTGGAGTGCTGTAAATCTAGAAGATATATTCACCGAGTGCGGGCCGTACGATAGTATATATCACTTAGCGTCGTTTAATCTTGCGTGGTTTATTGAACAAATAATGTGTAAGGACGGCAAGCCTCTAAAGCTATTACCGTTCCAGCAAGTTATCTTGGATACGTTGTGGTACAAAAAATTCCCCATGTTGGTTATAACACGTGGTGGATCTAAGACATTCTTGCTGGCAGTCTATGCCTTGTGTCGTGCTATATTAAATCAAGGCTCTAAAATAGTTGTAATGGGTGCTGGCTTTAGACAAGCAAAACACGTCTTTAGATACATAGAAGAAATATACAACAGTAGTCCACTACTACAAGAAGCACTTGCTCAGGACGGTGGCGTTAAGTGGGGCAGTGATACCGTTAGTATTAAAGTTGGTTCTAGTACTATACGTGGATTACCTATTGGTGACGGATCAAAGGTCCGTGGTGAACGTGCTACCCACCTATTAGCAGACGAGTTTGCTAGCATCCCCGAATCTATTTTCGATCACGCCGTTGCTCCGTTCACGGCTGTTGGTAAGGACCCTGCCGCTAAAGCCAATATGATGTCCTTCTTAAAAAGACTAAGTGGCTTTGGAGTTGAACAGACTATTCTAGATGGTATCGAAAGATCCTATGGTATTGGTAACCAGATTGTTTATTCTGGATCTGCTTGTCACGTTGGTAACCACTTTGGCAAGAGATATCAAATCTCTAAGATGATTATAGAGTCCGGTGGAGATCCGGAAAAACTAAGACGTGCGATAGAAGAGAAAGCTCAAATGACGAGCGGTAAATCTTCTGAGATATTGCCCGACGATATTAAATCACTCTTAAAAACCTGGCAACAGTATTCTATTATCCAGTTGCCGTATACGGCTATTCCAGAAGGCTTCATGGAAGCCGATATTATTAGAACAGAAAAAGCCAACCTTCCTGGCTATCGTTTCAGAGAAGAATACATGGCGGAATTCACGGTTGACACCGATGGATTTATTAAACGCTCTTGGATCGAGCGTGCTACGCCACGACTTCCAGACATGCCAGTATTCCCAGAACTATATGGAGATCCTCGTTGTATATACGTTATGGGTGTTGACCCCGCTCGTAATAATGACAACCTTGGCGTCATAGTTCTAAAGATTACTGAACGCGGCAAGGAACTTGTTTACTGTAACGCTTGGGATAAAACTGAATATAGTATTTCTGCTAACAAGATCCGTGAAATCGCTAAACGTTTTAATGTTTCTTATATAGCGATGGATAAAGGCGGCGGCGGTGAAGCTATTCGAGAATGGCTTTGCAAGAGTATGCCAGAGGTCAAGCCAGAAGAATACATTTGGGTTATCCCAGATCAAATGGAAAAATTCATTGGCGATAAGAGCGGTATGGCCGCTCCCGGTAAAAAGAATCTAGAAATGGTAGACTTCACGCCAGCATGGATTTCTCAGGCCGCCCACGGAGTCGAGGCTGATATCGAACAATGCAATATACTATTCCCAGATTCCGGAGACGACATCAGTGTTTTCCAACAATACCAAGCTCACTTTGGTTTAGATAAAATTTCAGACAGAGAAAAGGCAATGCTCCAAGAAGACTTATGGGGTCTTGATGTCTGGGAAGCGGAACAGAATGGACGCAAGCCATTCTTAGGTATTGCTCAACATATTACAGAATGTACAAATGAAACATGTGCCATTATGAAAAGCATAACGCCCGGAGGCGTAGAACGTTTCGATCTTCCCAAGATGTCAGAACAGCCAGAGGGCTTAGACATGAGAAGACGCGACCGCTGGTCTGCACTCATGTTAGCTAATTACGCAGCTAAGGTATATCTTGGTACGGGGCATAGACCTAAACTTAAGGGCGGTATGGCCGCTAATGAATCTCGTAATAGAGGCTACACGAATCGTGGTCCAAGGCACCGTGGTTCTGTTATGTATTAGTGTACTTCTAATTGGATTGCAATATAATCGATTCTGGAGCCATCTATGCCACAAAAAAAGCCTGCCACAGCATCAATAAAGAAGCTACGTGAACAAACTATAAGTCGGATGGCAGATCCGAATAGTATGTTATCCGCTACTTCTAGATCTAACGATCCTTCACGCTCTAAGGCATATTTCTATGGCAACATGGGCGACAGCATCGAAAGACGTGCCGGCAGTGATTATGGTTTACTCGGCGGCGGCAACGATGCATTCCAAGGCGTGTATGGACCGAACGGAACTTGGCCCGCTCAGGGTCCAGGATCTTATTTAGGAACAGGATTATTAAATGGCGTTGGACGCATGCACTCTGGCGTTTCCAACGGAATGGGTAATGGTGGCTTTACTTATCTTAGAAGCTTTTCTTCTAATGCCGTTTTTAATCATAGCATCATAGCACAATGCATGCTAGCTTATCTTGGCTATGGTGTTGTTCGCAACATCATAGATCTTTATGCCGATTTCGCGACAGAAGGCGTGGATATCGAGCACCCAGACGAAAGCGTACGTAATTTCTATCGTACGTGGGCAACTAAGGTTGGCCTAAGAAATCGTCTACATTCAATGTTTTTAAACCTATTCGTTTCTGGCAACGTTTTCGTCCATCGTCGTTGGGCAACACTATCTGACGGCGATAAGAGAAACATGAAACGTGCGGTCGCCGCCGAGGTAGTAAAAAACTCCTTAGTCATTCGCGGTAAGACAAAAGATAGTAATATCGATGTTCGCGAATCTAATTTCCTAGATTGGTTCTTGTCAAAGAATGGCGAGATACATTTAAAGGACGACAAGAAGAACGTTCGAAGCTCGGCCGCCGATTATGAACCGCCCCAAGCAGAAGAAACAATGCCGGAGAATCCCGACAAGAAGATTCCGTGGGGTTACACGTTCTTAAATCCATTACAAATGGAAATGCGTGGACGTAAACTTCGTGGCGACAGCTATTGGATTATGGCGATTAACAAGCAAGATACCCTCGACGTAGCTCGTGGCATGGGTATGAATAGTCGGTATAGCCAAGAACTCGGAACGACGGACGTTAATTTACCCAAGGAATTCTTATCACGTATTCAGGCTTACAATGGTCCGGGTGCGGGATATACGGCGGAAGTTAAGTTAGATAATGAAGAGTTATGCGTAGTGCAAGCCCCCGGCAAATGGGATTGGTTTGACTGGGCCGTACCATTTTGTTTCCCAGCTTTGAAGTCTTTGTGCTTCAAAGATTGCTTACGTAATATGGAAATGAAAGCCTGTCAGTCTGTTATCAACTCAATATTCTTATTCAAATTAGGTAATCTTGAGAAGGGTATGCCGGCCGAGGACGAACACTTTGAACGTCTGGCCGATATGTTGCAAATGCCAGGGCAGGCTCTTAACATTCTTTGGAATGAAGCTATTTCGGCCGAAGTTATCCAAGCTGACGTTGCAGGCATATTCGACGTTCAAAAGCACCAATCCGCCGACAAAGACATTTTAACAGCACTAGGAATTCCGGAAGTACTTATCGGCGGGACCGGTGGTAATTTTTCCAACTCGTATATAGCCGTTGCTACGGTTCTAGAACGTCTTGAGTCCTATCGCGAGCAAGTATATGACTGGCTCATGGGTGAACTTAAGGTCATTGCTGATGCAATGGGCTTTCAAAAGTTACCAACCGTAAGATTCGGCAGAACTAATCTTAAGGACGAAAAGAGCTACCAAACATTCCTGCTTGGTCTGTACGACCGTGGCATTCTCTCTGGTGATACTATCTTGCAAGAAGCCGATACGACTGCCGAAATCGAAGCTTCAAAGATGAAGGAAGAAAAAGAGAAGCTACGCGAGAAAGATATCTTCGAACCAAAGGGACCGTTCGTTAAGCCGCCAGTTCTTCCGGCGGGAGCAGGACCAAAAACTCCAAACGGTAGACCGGCAGGAACTTCGACGGGGCCAACTGGCACCCAAAAGAATCCTCGTCCGCCCAAGGGGCAAAACATCGCCACTATATTAGAGGCCCAGGAAATCATTTCTCGTAGGGGCAAAGCACTCCTCGATCAGCTAGAGGCGTTTATTCAAGACGGCGTGCTAAGAGCCAAGGCACTAGAAAATCCAAATTTAAAGCATGTTAAAAATCTACGTGCAGAGGAACGCGATAGACTTGAATGGTTAGTCTATAATGTCTTTAGTCATATGCCAACCCCCCAGCATGATGACGAAAAATTAGACGATGAGTTTATTGTCCATATGTTACGCTCCGATACCTGTGAACAAGTTAAGGCTGAAACATTTAAACTTTATACAGACAAGGTTGCCGAATATAGTAAAACATATGGAAAGATACCCACTAGGGAGATGCGTAGACAATTTATGATATCTTCTTGGACACAAACTGCAATATTAGAACATATAGAACATAAACCAGATCTATTACGTGCCTAATTTTAGAGTACTATAGTTTACGGGGTTTACATATGGAAAGAACAAACGCTATTATCCGTAAAGTTGGTAGTGAGTATTGTGTATTTTCACATACTGGCAAGAACCTGGGCTGTTCATCATCAGAAGGCGAAGCAAAGAAAAGACTAGCAGAAGTCGAATACTTTAAGAATAAAGGATCATCAATGGAATACAAAGACGCTTTTACTAATTTTGCTCAGGCTGTTAATGGTAATATTGATCCTACCGTAGTTGGTCAAGAGCCAGATCCGAAGCCTCGTCAGATTGTTCATCAATCTATTTCTGACAAACTCCACAGAGGAACTATTGCTGGCCAAGCTTCCACCAAGCTTTTGGATTCCAAGCATCACTTCCCAGTTATTACGAGTACGCAAGCTCAGTCTAGCATGTCTAGAGTATTGCGTCTAGCTGATTGCCCAGTCTGGTACAACGGCACGCTAGCCGAGCTTCAAAAAGAAGTTCACGACGGTATAGTCAAGCTACATCCAGATATGCAACTAACGATTGCATTGTCTGATGGTCAGACTCCAGCCGAGACATCTTTGCAATCTGTTAAGGATCCGAACGATGTCATTAAGAAGGATCTAGTTCCTCAAGTTCCCGCTCCTACCATCACAACTGCTCAAGCGGTAGAGCTATGCAAGAATAATGATGTTCGCAAGACATTTGGTGGCAGGCTAATGGAAGTTATTGATTCTCAACTTGATAATGTCAAGCAAGCAAAGAAGCTCGCACAAGACATTATTGACGGTGGACTATCCTCAGATCAATTCGAAACATTGAGCACTTATATTCAACAAAACGTTTTGTCCGAATTAATGATGTCAAGCTCAACGGCAGCTTCTTATCAAGAAGATCGTCGTCTAGCACTCATTAATAAGATGAATGAAAATAAGAAAAATGGCTGATAAGAAATTAGATCCTAAGGCAGAAATTAGAAATCGCGGAGACGTAGTGTTTCCAGCGAATTCTAAGAACGTAAAAGACCATAAGGATCACTTTCCTATTAATAGCGAAGACCAAGCACGTAATGCTCTTTCTAGAGTAGCTCAATATAGTTCCGTACCTTCTTGGTATAGCGGTACTCTTCAAGCTTTACAGTCGGCGGTTCGCAGTGCTGTAAAACGCAAGTATAAAGATATTCAAGTAAGCAAGGCTGACTTTTCATTGGGAGCTTTTATGTTGGTTGCTCAAGAAGAGGCTAATTATTATAATGAACCTCAGAAGCCAACAGACGGCGGCAAGAAAAAGAAGAAAAAATCATGGCAACGTCCCTAAATGTTGGTTATCGTAATAACATCAACGTTATTCAGGTTCGTAATAACGGTGCTCATATGCAACGTCTTACGGATCGTACCATCGACATCGATGGCAATGGCGTAAAAGAAAGCGTAACAATTACGCACGTTTCTGGAAGTGCTATCGGTACTCCCAGTGCTCCAGGCGGCAAGTGTCGTGACACTTATACGATTCCCGCCGGATTTGCAAGAACCGTTGTTTCAGAAGTAACGGAAACAGACGGCGGTATTACTAACGATCTTCATACTGTAAACGAATTTACGCAAGGTAGCTAATAATGAATATTTTAGATCGTGATACTTGGGATCGTAATCGTGGACTACAGCATGGGTCTTTTCAGGAAGCCTTAGTTCGTGCTCGTGGCGACGAAAAAGATCCGTGCGGAGATGGCGTTAGAAAAGTTCCCGGAACTGATATTGCCGATCCATACGGATTGGAAATGAAACCCGCGAACGTTCCCGTTTGGGATCACGCTCCATCAACTCCAGAAGAAGAAGCCACATATTACGGTGTTCATATCCATTCTGAGTCCAATCCATTAGGATTACACTCTCACGTAATAGGCGGTAAGCCATCGGGCGGACACTCTCATGGTCCGCAAAATCGTTACGGGGCACACCACCATAAAAAAGAAAAACCTTTATATGGTATATCGATAGACGGCTCTCACGTACACGATGGCGAAAATCATCCATGCGGTGATCACTGCCATATACCTGAAAACTTTGGCTGATAGGCGTCTATTTAGTTTATTCCTTAATAGGATATGAAATATCGCACAACATTAACGGCTAAGGCAGAGGTTTTAGAACCTAAGTCTGACGAATTTAAGGCCATCGCGTCGTCTCTAAAAGACCGCTATGGTTTTGATTTAAAGCCACAAATGGATTTACTTTATGTTCGTTCTTGTTTAGTTTCTGCCGGCCCCACCGCTGGTACAAATGAAAACGACGATATCTTCACTCGTGAAGAAGCTTGGGCTGCTCGTCACACCCCAGTTTTAAAGCCGTTTAATTGGCAACATAACGATAAAGACATTCTTGGTGTTATTTATACAGTACAAGCTCGCGATCTCAACGGCAATATATTAGACATTAATAGTCCTGCTGTTCCAGATCGTGACTTTGATCTTTGGGTTGAAGCTGCTGTTTTTAGTTTGATACAGCCGGAACGTGCTAGCGAAATCGCTCGTCGTTCTAAGTCTAATTCGCTATACGTTTCCATGGAAGCATGGTTTGATGATTATAGTTATGGATTCTGTGATAAGGCTACAGGTCAACTAAGTGAAGTAGTAACCCGAAATAAGTTCTCCGCGTTCCTTGATGAGCATCTTCGTGCTAACAAAGGAACCGGGGTATATCGCCATCCTGAAAAGGATGACGATGTGCGGATCGGTCGCGTCCTAAGGTCAATTACCTTTGGAGGCTGCGGTTTTGTGGACCGTCCCGCAAATAAGCGTTCCGTGATAGAGGCTGTAGAGCCTATGAACTCTTTAGCGGAGCAACCCACAGAGTCGCAAATCGCACTCTTGCTCCAACAGTTAACTGAATTACAAGGAAATGATCATCTGGAGGAAATTTTTATGAATACATCAGCACAACTAAAGGGCGAAGGCGTGCCCGAAGTTATTGCTTCTGCGGTTGAAACCGTTCTCGATAAAAGAGAAAAGGTTGCAGCAGCGGAGCGTGAACATGCAGCTTTAGTTGCTCGTGCAACGCAAGCTGAAAACCAAAGCGTTGAATTAGGTCAGAAGCTAAATGAACTTAATACAGCACAAGAAAACAAGAAGACAGAACTAGACGCCCTTCGCGGCCAACTCGATGAATATTCTTCATTGGTTGATCAACTAGTTAATGATCATGTAACAGCAGGAGCAACAGACGACACTCCTCCTGAAATCGCTAAGATTGACGCCGCAAAGACGGGCGAAGAAGCTTTTAAGGCAAAGATTGCTTGGATTCAAAACTCCATGGCATCACTTCGTTCAAGAGCCGCACGTGCATCAGAACTTGAAGCACAACTAGCGGAAGCGGAGTCAGTCGTTCGTGAGCAAGACGTTCGTTCATTGCTCGGCGAAGTGATTTCCGAAGAAGCACTAGAAACATTTGTTGCACATGCTTCTTCACTATCTCAAGCAGAATATACGCACTGGCGTGATGAGAAGGAACTAATGGTTCTTGAACTCACACGTGGTGCAAAGAAAGAATTACCGCCCGCAATGCAAAACGCTATGGATGAGAAGAAGGCTAAAAAGGCCAAAGATCAAAAGCCAGCGGACAAGGGATGTGCAAACGTCTTTGAATCATTGCTAGCAAAGCGTCGTTCTGAGAGTGGCACCGCCAATCCGGATACGATGAATGGTAATCCAAACGAACCTGATTTAATCAATCCTACTAACACTGGCGAAACCAATGTTAAGAGTGGAGTTAATCCAGGTCAATTAAGAACACCGCGTTACAAAATTGCTGGTGAAACCGCCGGGAACGATCCTGCCAAGATGCTTGAGAACGCTCAAGCCAAGGGTGGCGTCCAGCTTGCCGGTTCACAAGTTGGTGACGAGGGTGAGACAGTCAATCCGTTCCGCGTGTTAGCGTCAACGGTTTTGGCTGGTCGTGGTGAAAAAGAAGAAAAAGCTCCGGCAAGTAAGCCGGGCTTCGATCCCGTTCTATAAGGAGGCTTATTATGGCATTAAAAGAAAGCCGTCAAGTATTTGAGACAAATATTGACGTTACTGTTTCTGGTGTCGCAGAACGCGGAGGTATCATCTCTTTTGTTCCCGGTGTAGCTGGTCTAGGCGAATACGGTAATGCAACCGCAGTTTCAGGTCAACTTTCAAAACCCGCTGGTTTACTCATGGACGACGTTGAAGCACTCAATGCTTTTAACGCTCCCGAGTATCGTCAGCGTAACGTTGTTTCGGCAGGCAGTGTTGTCGGCCTAGCAACGGAAGGTGATTTCTGGACTGACTTCGTAGAAACTACTACAGCCGATGGTGCATCAGTTGGTACTTACGCTCCAGGCGACGTACTCTATCTCGCTGATAATGGAAAAGTCAGCCGTCAACAAATTGCTGCCAGACGAGTAGTCGTCGGTAAAGCACTTAGTGCTCGTACGGCTGACGGGTTCTTAAAGATTAGCCTTGAACTATAAAGGAGAACTATATGAATTACAACCGTTATCCGCAAGAAGCAATTGAAGCACTTCGTGCTACTGCAAGCTCTGATACAGAGGTTCGCGGTCAAGCACAGAAGGCTTTGGCAGCCGAACTAAATGCACCTCTTCGTCAGGGCATTTTTGATCGTGACAATCTTGGTGGCATCTACGAGAAGCAAGTTCTCGCTCCTGGTGCCCAAGCAAATTATCCTCTTGACTTCGTTAAGCCCGGTGAAGAAGACGAGTTTATGGCCTTCACCCTACCGAAGCAAGGTCGTGTTCCTGAGCGTCACGTTGAAGGCGATGAATTGTGGGTTCCCACATTCTCAATTGGTAACTCAATTGACTGGTCTTTGAAGTACGCAAGAGAAGCACGATTCGACGTTATTATGCGAGCCATTCGTGTTTATGAAGCTGGTTTCGTTCGCAAGATCAATAGCGACGGTTGGCGTACCATTCTTGGTGCAGCCGATGGTCGTGGTCTAATTGTTCACGCCAACGGCACTGCTCCATTCACTGGTTCTACGCTATCTCCAGTCGCCGCCGCTGGTCAATTCACAAAGGAATTGCTCAGCCGTATGAAGACTGCGATGACACGTGGTGCCGGTGGTAACGGTAATGCTGGTCGTTTGACCGACACTTATCTATCTATGGAAGCTATGGAAGACATTCGTGCTTGGGACGTAGACGAAATCGACGAGTTCACTCGTCGTGAAATCTTCGTTTCAAAGGAATACGGCCTAGCTCAGATTTACGGTGTCGTTCTTCACGAAATGACCGAGTTCGGCGAAGGTCAAGAGTACGAGGAATTCCTCGAAGTAACTCTTGGCAACGCTCACTCAGTCGTATCTTCTGCAACTCTTAAGGAATACTGCATTGGTCTCGACCTATCCACAATGGATAGTTTCGTTATGCCAATTCGTTACGAACTTGAGACGTACGAAGATCCCGCACTTTATCGCGAGCAAAGAGCCGGAATCTTCGGTTGGATGGAGCACGGCTTCGCCGTTCTCGACAGCCGTAGAGTCCTAATCGGCGAGTTCTAAGTCCTTGACTTAGTATGACTTACGGACGGCCACTCTTATGAGTGGCCGTCTGTATTTACAATGATCATAAGTAGTGTATTCCTTATTAGGAGCTTCATATGTCTGGAGAAAGCAAAGTTTTAACTGTTGGTCAAGATGCTTCTGCTTTGGATATATTCTTATCCGCTAATGGTGCATCTGTCAGTGGAAAATACGTTGGATTTGAATTATTCGACGCCTCTAACGCCTCGGCCGTTAGTGGAGTTGCTTTAAATCCAGCATTAGGACATTATGTTGGCTCGGGTATTATTCCTGCTGGATTTCAGTTAGGTTTATGGCACGTTGATTGGACTATCATTACGCTACTAGATAGCCTAGTTAAAGCCTCTGAGACGTTCGTTGTGCAAGACGTGCTTGTAAGCATAGGATTCAATCCCCCCGAAGATAAAACGAGTGCCATATATGACGCAGTTCGTATAGACATTGGCGATGCGGCAGGCGTAATATTTAATGATGAATTCTTACAAAGAGTTCTCGTTAAGGCAGTTCGAAGACTTAATCAAAGACTCGGACTTTCTCCAACTTCTCGTCCTCAGGGTATTCCTGGTGGTTTCGGCGGCCCACGCATTAAAGTATTCCCAATTATTGCCGATCCCGAAGCTGGCACGATCACTCCAAATAACGACGAAATTTGCGATCTAGTTGTTATGCAAATGGAAGTTATTATACTTGAAAGCGAAATCAGTGCCCTTAAGAGATTGATGGCAATAGACGGTCTCAGTACGTCAGTCGGACAAGATGGCATTTCCGTTACTAACGCCGATGGCGTGACAGTTACTATTTCGTCTTCGCGTCTTGGATTTAGATCCGATCTGCACAAGTTCGACGCGACCCAAAGACGCAATGAATTAGAAGCGGCTATAAAAGCCTTCTTAAGCCGTATGACCGGCAACTTTGGAAAGATGATATATTAATATGCTCGTCTTTGCTAAAAAGCCTCGCGGGGTATTAGATATTCGTGCCGACACGGGTATTATATATAGAATATACGGCAAGGAATGTGGTCAAGAACCAACTAATCTTCCATTTCAAGTTTATAATTCTTGTAAAGACGGATTAGTCGATTGTACATATAGAGAAGGTATTTTATCTAAACTGTTCGGCAAACCATTTCCAGAAATAGCATTCACCTATCACGAAATAAGATGGTTGCCTGAATCTACTATAGATAACATTGGCCCCTTAATGGTTTCAAAATACGACAAAACTTGGTCACATAAGAAAAAAGTTGATCAAATTAAGATAGCACTTCAAAATGTCTCTCCTACCTGCTAGACAGACCGAACAGGTCAATATAGATTTCATTACGCCATTTACGCAAGAACGTGGCGGATGTTTATCTTTGGGCTCGTTATCTGGGATGACGATAGTGCAATATGCATATGACCCAACGGACGTTATTCCATTCGGCATCCAATTAAATGATGTGGAGTGGATGAATCTTGGCAGACAATATCATAGAACCTATAGAGGTAATGGTGTCATGACCGACGTACCATGCAGTATTGTTGGCGTTGGTATCGAAGGAGATTGGATCACGGACTGGCTTCATATTGTCGGCGAGTTGATGCCCGGCATGGACGCCTACGTAGGACCAAGTGGCACCTTCACAAATGATCCTTCATTTGGCACTTTAAAAATAGGCGAATTTAGAAGTGTATTAAAAGCCGACCCGCACATCGTAGTCATGCGTGGCCTAGGTTTTAGTCGTGAATACATGGATCCGTGTACAAAAGAAATAGTTTGGGAAAATAATCCAGCAGACCAAGTGAAGGTAATAACCCCTGGATATGCAAAAATTAGAGTCAAGTTTAGATACGTGCAACCATGATTTTGATTAATAATTTTGAAGACCTAACAGCAGGAAGCGGCATCATTAATATGCCTTTCTTGGAAAATATCTATCATTCTGTTATGGATGAAGCACTTCAAGATCTCGGCGGTCGCAGAGGCCCAGTACTCTTCCATTTACAGCCATTAATACAACAAGATAATGTTACCCAAGCACAACATGCTCCACAACAATATAATCCATTCTTTGGTAGAGTTCCTGTTCCAACCACGAACACCAGAAATCCTGGCACAAAAATTACTACTCGTGATGTAGAATATACAGCCCATATTGTTGTCGGCCCTCGTCTTAATCTACCTAATGATAAACTTGGAATAGGATTCTTAAAAGAAAATGAGGCGATGATTACAGTCGTTATTGAAGCATTGCCTCACGTAAAAGAGACCCTCAGTATTAGTATTGAAGGTCGCAGATACGCTATTGCGGATACTCGTCCAATTGGATTTACCGTAAGACGATATCTTATGATAAAATTACGTGAAATTCAAGAGTCCGAAAACCCCTCACCGAATATTGATGTAGGATAATTATGGGTCTAGAATATAAACTCCGCTCGCTTTTAAAGCTCAATATGAAGCTTTTTATTGATATGCATTTTCTTAGAGAAGGTGCATTCACTAATATTGCCAGTGGACAGCCATTCTATGACGGTAGCGATATGTCACTTTTGCTTCCCGATTCAACCGCTAAAGATACACTATTTGGAGTCAGCGATGGTCAAGTTTGGCAATCGGCTTTTAGAAATTGGGTTTATGAATCTGGCGTACCGCTCGATGGTACGAACGTTTCATCTCCTCCTGTTGTGGCCTCTGGTGTATATATTGAGGGCAGTTTTCGTCCTACTACTGATCCTCAGTTTGGGCACACTATTGACTTTATTAACGGTAGAATCATTTTTAATTCCCCGCAGCCCACGGCATTAAAAGTCAACGGAGAGTTCTCGGTTAGAGAAGTTAGAGTTGGTTTTGAACATCAGTTCAATCAACAATTCAGCGATGGATATATCGAGAGTCAATACGTGACCAATCCATTCACATCTATGCAACTTGTTTATCCGTCTGGTCGCTCTCAACCATTTCCAGCAGTATTTATCGAGGTTGACGGCAGAGATCTAAGAGGATATGAATTGGGCAATAGAAGTGCTATCATCACCGATGAGATTAAATTTCACGTTTGGGCATTGGACGATTTACAACGAGACAATATAATTGATATCATTACGAGTCAATGGCGAAAAGCTATTCCTATGATAGATTTTAATATAGCTCCGTTGCCACTCTCTGGTATACTCAACACTCTATCTCCTGAATACGTTCCATATCAGGAAATGCTGAGAAATAGAGAGTTAATCACGACTATAGGATCTGGTATTCCTGTTAGATATATTACTAATATCATGACAGCCAATCCGCGTAATCTTCAATCCGCCGAAGAATATGAAAGAGCTATAATCACTTATACAGTAGAAACATTCTTAAATGCTCCAACTACACCATTAGGTCATATCTTTGGACCTATTTCTACGCTACCTACAATCGAGAATCCAATACTATAATTAGTGTATTATCTATAAGCGGCAAAGTACAAGCCGTCTTTTTAGTATAACTTTGCAAAGTGCCCCAGTAACGGAGGGAAATAATGGCTAATAATAATCGCGTCTTCTGGGCAATCGAACAGATTGCCATTAAAGATAATGCTGCACCGCCCACTGGGGCTGTAGCACCCGCAAATTCGAGAGAGTTTAGCACGGGTCCGCTCGCCTCAGGTGTTGATCAAGTTAATGGTCTATGGGAAGTGCCGCGTGGTCTTCAAAGCATGAGTATGACTACGACTTTCAACTTGGAACAAGTTTTCCAAATTGGTCAAGTAGAGCTTTACGAGTACTCAGAACGTCAGCCCGATATTGAAGTATCTCTATCGAAGGCAATTGACGGTAGTAAACCACTCTTCTTTATGGTAACAAATCCGGCGGGTGCAAACGACATCGTTGCTCGTACTGCCGCATACCGTGTTGATATTGCTTTAGAAATTTATCCGGATACAAAATTCCGTGCAACCGGCAAGCCACAATCTATTTGTACAGCTTCCGGTATGTATGTATCAAACGTTTCTTACACGTTCCCAATTGACGGCTTCGTAACAGAAGACATTACTTTAGTTGGTAATGACAAGCTCTGGGGCGTTATGGTTGCGGTGTCTGGTGTTACTGCCGGTAATAACGGCGGAAGTCCCGCAGACCCAATCGTCGTTTGGCCCGATGATCAAGACGGCAACAACCCCGAAGCCCCCGAAGGAACTCCTTCTGGCGTGTTCGGACACGACGGCAATACCTCAGCACTAGTTGAGGGTGGTGCCGCTGAAACTGCCGGTGGCGAAGATCGTTTCGGTATCATCGTTGTAGGCTCTGGTATTCAACGTCGTGAAGAAGTTGAAATTAGTCGTTCGATTCTACCTAACGACATCCCTGGCGTTATTGCACCATCAGTCTCAGGTATCGACGCCGCGTTCGTTAACGGTGGCTTCGGTGCTCAAGGCCCTGGTACTCTAGCCGGTACTCAACAATTGATTGCTAATGCGAATACTGACTTCATCGCTGAACACATTCAGACGATTACAGTATCGTTCGCAATTTCTAGAAATGACATCTTCGAACTTGGATCTAAGCGTCCATACTTCAAAGCTCCTGCATTCCCTCTAGAAGCAACTACATCAATTGAAGTTGTTACCGCTCAGGGTGACTTGGTTGATGCAACATCTGCAATCGACTGTTGCAGAGGACATGACAATACGACAGCATCGAATACGATTATCATTCGTACTTGCGATGGTATGCAGGTTGACCTTGGCGATGCTAATCGTCTAGTCAGCACAGAAACAGGTGGTGGCGAAGCTGGCGGTGACAGTATGACTGTTACTTACAACTACTCTAGCTTCAACGTATTCAACGTTTCACACGACTTCTTCCAACCGAACCATAGAATTATTGTGTTCGCAACTGGTAACAGTCGCTTCAACGTAGGATGCCCGCCATTTAAGCGTTCTACTCTAGGTATCTAAGATACCGAACTGGCGGCGGGGGATTCCTGAGGGGGTGAACCCCGCCGCCTTTTTCTTTTTCAATAGGTGCAAGGTATGGTTTTGACGGTTCAGGATAGGATTTATAAGCTATTATGGGATAAGAGAATTATTCTTATTCCAGATGATATAGCTCGTCCATTAGATCTAGCGTATGTAGTTATCAAAGATCTAACTCTCGAAGATCGTAATCACTATATGATTCAAAGAGAGCTTGAAATACATAAGTCAAAACAACAGGGCGTGCCTTCTGAAGAAGAAATTACCGCTAATGCTAAGTTAGCTGGCTATTGGACAGACAAGGATGAATTTGTCGAAAAAACTATCGACGATCACATTGCTTTTTTAGAGTCTGAATTCACGGCAAAAAAGAAGTTTAAGTCGCGTCAAAATATTATCCAGACGCAAATTGCCGAAGCACAGAAACAAAAGCTTGCTGTCCAACATAAGCGTTTTGAATTTCGTGGAGCGAGTGCAGAATACCTAGCACATGAAATTGCATCTCTTTGTCTCTTACAAAGAGTTATATTCTATCCAGACGGCAGAAAAATCCTACCCGATGATTCTGCCATCATTTATTTTAAGGAACATTATTTTAGCCTATTGTATTTCCTCATACAGGAAATGGTGTCCGAAGGCATGATGGAAATTAAGGACATACGCGAAATAGCTCGTTCTCCAGAATGGCGTATCACCTGGACGATTTGTAGAGAGAATCTCAGTTCAATTTTTAATCGTAGTATTGGTGATCTTACCGTTAATCATAGGCTTTTGATTTACTGGAGTAGAGTTTATGACTCTGCTATTGAAGGACACGAACCGCCGTCATTTGAAACTATTCAGGATGACGACTTGTTTGATCAATGGCTTGCGAATAGAGATCTTAATAAGAAGACTACTGACGAGACTATGAATGATCACGTAGAACAGGGCCGCGTACTGGACGGCGAATATATTAACGATTGCACGTGCGGAGCCAAGGAGAAAAATAAAGGAAAATACTTGGGCGAACGTATATTGCATGATAATAGCTGTCTCTATGGAACGTGGCACAAGTATTCTCGTGAAGAAAAAGAACAAAAGGCGAATGCCGTATACTCTCGTAACAACCAAGGCATGAGAAAGCTCATTAATAAAGAGCAGGATATCATAGAGCAAAATGGTGCTATAGAAGAACAGCATCTACGCAATAGAAAAACTCGTGAATTTTATGGCATGAAAACCAACGTTATCCCAATTAGACGCAGATGAAAAACCCCTCACAAGAGCAACTTAGCAATAGTCTTGATCGTCGGATCAAACATCTAATGATTAAGACATTAGAAAAATTTGAAACGATGTTTCCCCAATTGGATAACTCACGCGATACTAACATATTTAAAGGAGACATTCGCACCTCCTTTAACGACGTTATAAGAGCACAGAGAGATGAATTAAGAGACTATGAAATCACATATCGTCCGTTGCGGATGAATGATGATAATACTCTCTCTATTACAAGAACATTCATGGACACAGTGCAGAAAATCGAGTTCTCGCTCAATAGCGAGCCATCGATTATGATTTATGCTAGTCCAGACAAGAAATCAGTGTTAGAGGCTATTCGAACGGAATTTGGCACTGGCGTATTGTATGAAGAAACCGGTTATATGATTCTAGAGATTGTTGGTACATTATCTTGTATAAATTGTGTACTTCCAATTATGGATCGCTACTCTTTACACACGGGCGTTCGGCCCAAGTATCAAGAGTGGAGGCGTGAGGTAGTTAAACTATATAGGAGCAAGGTATGATCGAACGTGTATTTAAGGCTGTAGACCGCAATGGACAAGAGTGTGAATTTGAGCTTAAAACGCCAACTCTTGCCGAAGAGAATGAAGGCGAGCGTCAATATCGTATCGCCTATAGTCATGCTCTCGCCGAAGGTGTTTTCCCTAGAGAAAAACTTCGCGAAATTATGAGAGAGCATAATATGTGGACTGAAAACGACGACAAAGAATTCAAGAAGGTTGTTGGCAAAATAGCGGTTTCACAAGTTGAACTTCGTTCCGCTGAAGCTGAAGGCAATAACGATAAGTGTCTTTCTGCTGCACGCAATATTGCAGAGGGTAGAAAACGCATGTGGGAACTATTCCTAGTTCAACAAACCGTTTATATGAATTCTGCCGAAGGCGTTGCCGAAATGGTCAAGACGGAATCAATCATGGCCGCCTGTACTGTAATCAAATCGATTAACAAACGTTACTGGGATAATTATTCTGAATACGTTCGTGAACGAGACCTCAATTCAAAGTCTACGGTTTATGCTAAGGTTATCACTCTACAATCTCAGATTTTGGACGAAGCACGTCAAAGTCTTATTAATGAGTACCCAGAAAATAAATATGTAAAAACACTCGAAGATCGAATGCTCGATAGAGAGGTTGAAGAAAAAGTTTTAGTTGAAGTCAAGACAAGGGCAGAAGCCGCTATTAAAAAGGAAAATGAGAAAACGAAACGAAAGGTAGTCAAGCGTGCCAAAAAGTTGGGAACTAACATTAGTCAACCCAGTTGATACGGTCTCCGTGTTCTTACGGGCGAACTGGGCTAAAACTCTTGCGGACCTAAAAGTCTGGATGAGTAAGAGCCTGATTCATGCCATGATATACGGCGACTTCGGGATTCGCGGCATCTCAGACACCCCTTTCTTTAATTTTATTTCAAGCCCAGAAGGATTAAGCGAATTAGGTATTGAGAAATCACAGCCCAGAAGACTGCTAGCCGCCTATGAGAAGGCTTTCAAAATCTCAACTAATAATAATACTTTATTGCTTCAATTCGGCGACGTAGCTACTTTGAAAATGTTAACTCCTCACCCGGCATCGGGGACTGGCAATCTACATATTCAATCTTGGCTAGAATGGATAGTAGATGATCTTAAGGTTCCCGATCGTGGTTTCGTACCGAGGTCAAAACTACGTCGTGGCATGAAAAAGAATATTCGTATTAGAAGTGCTCCCGGTGGTCTCATGTTACCGCAAGGTTCTTTCGGCAGTTCTGGCGAGTGGGAATTTCCAGTAGAATTTCAAAACTATGAAGTGCAATGGTTAGAACAGAATATACAGGCCATAGAGTCTGCAATCCAAGAACAACTAATTTTAAGTCTTAATAAGAATCTGAACTCATGAATAAGTTTCAATTAGAAGGCATTTTGAAACTGGTTGACGTGCAAGTCAACCCGCAGATCTTTCGTAAGATTAGTCAGTCTGTTGCGAACATGCCGCAGCAACTTCAACAGGTTAGTGTCAATATAAAACAAGCGGGATCGAATGCCGCCGGTCTTAATCAACGTCTAAATCAGACGGCCAACGCACTTAGTCAAAACGAACGGGTCGCTAGATTATTCTTAAATAGAATGGCCCAGTTTGCAATTTTACTTCCGACGTTCTCTACCCTTAATAAGACCATTCAGGGCGGCGTTAAATTCTTATTCGAATTTGATAATGCCTTGCGAGACATTGTTAAAACCAACGTCAAGGAACTTGCCGGTCAAATGGATGCTATCGGCGAGGCTGCACTAAAAACTGCCGTTGACCTTGGTGTTACAACCCAAGAAGTTTTAGAAGTTACAAAGACCTTCGTTCAAGCCGGTTTAGAAATTGCTGACGCTCAAAAAAGAGCACAACTAGCAATTATCGCCACGCAAGTTTCTACTTTGAAATCTGCTGACGCTGTTGAATTCTTGTTGTCCGTTAATAAGCAATTCGGTCTTTCTGGAGATAAGCTAGCACAATCGCTTGATGCTCTCGTAAAGGTAGAAGACTTATCTGCCGTTGAAGCTCAAGACGTAGCCGAAGCCTTTAGAGCCGGTGGTAACTCATTGGCTGAATTCGGCAAAGATATTAATCAGGGCATAGGTTTGATTTCTGCATTACGAGAACAAACCCGTAAGTCCGGTTCTGAAATTGGTACGTTCTTCAAGACTTTACAAACCCGTATATTCGCCGCCGGTGAATCTAGAAGTGCTGTAGAGGCATTAGGAGTATCTGTTGAAAACCTTGATGGTTCTTTACGTCCGACGCTAGCTGTTCTTACAGATCTTAAGAAAGCTTTCGGTGGCTTAACCGAATCTCAAGCCGCTTCTGCCGCTAAAGCCATTGCTGGTACTCGTCAATTCGAATCGTTAATTGCTACATTAAATTCTGTTGAGCGTGCCAATGAACTTGCTGCGTCTGCTTCTCAAGCCGCCGGTGCTGTTGATTCAAAGCGAACAATCACTGACCAAAAACTTGATCGTCAATTAGGTAAATTAATTGCCCAAGGACAAGAACTTGCTAAATCACTCGGCGACGCTGGCGTGCAAGACGCTCTTAAGAGTGCCCTACAGATTGCAACTAAATTACTAGACATATTTACTAGTATTACTAAAGTCATAGGAGAACTTGGTGGTAATTTAGCACCTTTACTAGCTTTAGGTGGTATACAACTTGGTAAATCAATTTTCGGTTTGGCTGGAGGTGGTCTAGGAGGCGGAGGTAAATCTAATGCTCCTGCTCCTGGTCAAGCAGATTTTATTGGGCCATTAACCAAGACGCAAGCCGCAATAGCAACTGTAGGAGTTGATCTTACTCGTTTCGGTTCTATTGTTACAAATAGTGCTTCTCTAGTTGGTAAATTCTCTGCACAAGTCGCAACTAATACTACCCTTGATCAGGCTCATGGATTAAGATTAAATATAGATACACAATCATTGCAAGGACATGCAGTAGCTATTAAAGAAAATGCAGTCGCACTTGCTAGATCGACTCTTAGTCTCACTTCTTTAAAGAAAACATTTACAGAAACCGTTACCGGCCTTGGGGCTTTGGTTGTTATTGGATCATTCTTACCTAAATTATTTGATACCCTAGCTCAAAAACTAGAGGCGACGAATACCGCCTTCGGCAGAGGTGGATCAGATATTCTTAAGGTTAGTAGCGAGGGCGTGTCACTAGCTGCAACCTTTGCCGCGTTAGGTAAGCAGGCTGCAATTACTGCTGGGACAATTGGAATAGTTACGGAAGCTTTCAAGACTATTACCGCCGCTATAGATGACAATAATAAAGCACGCGACGAAGAAACGGCACGTATTACGAAACAAGGAAATACTGCCGGTGTAGAATTCCGCATTCAAGGCGGTGGAAATAAAGGTGCGGAGGCTGCCGGTCAATTATTCGACGCTCTTGCTTCTGGCCTAAAGGGCAAGAAATTAGGTGAAGAACTTAATAAGAGTATAAACGATACACTGGCCGAGGTTGCAACCTCTTTGCCATTTAAAGATCTTAATGTTGATGCCGAAGACTTACGTAATGCTCTATTGGGCGATATCGACGTATTAAAGAATTTCATTAATCTTGAAAAAGAAAAAATAGGTGCGGTTGCCGAAGCCAACGGTCGTACGGCCCAATTCAACGATTTAATGGCGGGCTTACAAGAAGGCACTTTAAATGTTGGACAAGCATTTAGCTTACTAACACGCACGCTAGGTGCTGGTGAAGTTGAGATCAGTGATGTGACCGGTCGTATCAAGCAAGCATTCGACTTCAAAGAATTTACCGATACTCAAAAGATTATAGACTTCGCCGACGAAATTAGAAATCTTGGTCAAGAACTTGAAGTGGCCAAGGCTGGACCGGCGGCATTAAAAGACGACTTGAAGCGTCTTGATAATGAGTTTATGCTAACTCAGCGTTCATCTCAACAAACTCAAAAGTCTCTTCGCGAACAATTGAATGCGGCTATTAAAAATCTTGGAAATTTCAACTTCTCAAAGGGCGTTGATTTCCAAACACTATTAAAGAATCTTCTAGAAGTTCCGCAGTCGCTTGATCAAAAATCTATAGATCAGTTCACTCATGTTATTCGTGAGTTACCAAAGGCCGAGCGTGATGCCGCCGATGAAATTCTAAAGATTGTAGAGCAACAAACTAAGGACAAGCTTGAGCTACAGAAGAAAGAAAACGATCTGATAGCCGAACAACAAAAGCGTGCAAAAGATATGTTCGATGAGGAAGCTGCCGCAAGCATTAACGCTTTTGAGTCTACTCGTAAGTTCAGTTCTGAATTACGCAAATTCGGAGATGCAGTTACAACGGACGTATTGTCCGCCTTCCAAAATATATCTCTTAACGATGTTACTGACGTATTAAAGGGTGGCTCACAATTAAGTAAGGGCATCCAACAAATTATTTCCGGAGCTTTCGCAGAAGATAAGCCACAAACAAAGATCGTTAAAGCTCAAACAGAATTAAATGCAATAGCGGACGAATCTGCCGGTAAGCTTGAAGTATTAGATCTTAAGCTTAAAGACGTTAATCGTAGACTAGCAGATCAAGCAAATTCTAATAGTGCCGCTGCACTAACCGCTGAAAAACATGGTATTGAATTAGAAATAGAAAAGACTAAGCAACAAGCCACCGTTGATGCGACAGAAGCAAAAATTAAGGTTTTAGCAGCGGAAAAGGAAGCGGCCGAGAAGGCAGCAGAGCTAGAGAAGAGACGATTAGAACTAATAGAAAAAGTTGCCGACGCCTCTAGAAACTTCGCCAAAGAGTTAAGAGACTCAGAGCGTAGCTTTAATGATTTCAGAAATCAAAAGATAGCCGACCTTTTCAAGCAAGAAGCTGATGCTCGCGGAGAACTGCAAGACAAGCAAAAAGAAGTTATCGAGTCTACCAGAGGCGTAGCCGATGCATATAAGTCTCTTATCCAAGCTCAATTAGAATTTGGTAATGCTTTAGCAGAAGCTAGAGTAAAATCAAATCTTTTGGGTCGTGACATTGCGGCCCTTACTGGAGACGTATATACCTTCGACGGCCAACTATCTTCTTTGAATAACGCTTTTACAAGCGTATTGAATGATGCTAATATTACGCTTCAAAAGAGAATAGACCTTGAGCGTCAATTAGGAGAAGAGACTCTATCGTTCTTGCAACAGGCTCGCGACTCTATAGTACAGGCCGGCACCGGCATCTTTGGACAAACCGGACAGGAGAACCAAGCTCTAGGGCGTGGTATTGCCGGCCTTCAACTCGTGGCAGATAAGTTAGGTGGATCATTCCAGGCTTTCTTACACCTAACGGAGGGTGAACTTTCTGATGTAAGCAAAACTCTATTAGGTCTTCCAGTTGAATTTAGAAAGCAAATTCTAGACGCTCTCTCTTTCTTGCCGTCTACGGCAAACATTGGCGGATTTACTACTGATCAATTAAAGCAGGCCATCGGTCAAGTCGGTGCTGGCGTTGCTCCAGAAGAAGGCTTGCCGGCCATTCAAGATCTCAATAAGCAACAAGTAGAGCAACTACAGAAGCTACAAGATCTTTCGTTACAAGACGCTAAGTTGCAATTTGCTCAGGTCGTTAATGCTAAGGCGGCAGTCGATAAGGCCGAAGAACAATTACAAGCTTCTAAATTACTTGAGGAACGTGCCCAAGAAGGTCTTGAAAAGGTACACGATTCTATTCTTGTGGAAAGCTCAATACTTGATCAGGCCAACCAAGAGCGTAGAGAACTAGCCGCTGGTGTTGTCGCCGCACAGGACCGTAATACATTACTTCAAATTGAAAAGGAAGCTCAGTTATTCGCCGAACAAAACTCGACCTTTAGGGACGTTGGCGAAAACATAATTCGTGGCATTACTAGTGCCATTAGTGCAAAGCTTAGTATGATGGAGGCACAAACTAATCTTAACAATCTTGTAAATGGTCATATTCCGAACTTCGCTGGTGGTAATCTTACGCCGAAAGAAGCGGCCGGCCTATTGCGTGCAGGCATGCGTGAAAAACGTGCCATGCCAACAGGTGCCGGTCTCGCCGTAGCGAATACGTCCGAGGCAGTAATCCCTATGCGTCATCGCGGATTCGTGCCAAATTTCGACCAAGGTAATTTCGGCAGTTCTATTGCTGCAAGTATTAATGCCGTCAATCAAGTGCCGGCAGCATTAGTAGCTGCTATTTCTGCGTCCATTACTTCTGCCTTGGCAACTATCAATAGCGGTGGCGGGGATAATACCGAAGCCTTCACCGAGATAGTAAATCAACTATCGTCATTGAACAATACGCTAGATGAGGTGAAGGCAAGCAATTCTCTTATTCAAAGCAATACTGCAACCGATAATCAAAATCCTCAAGCTAAGGCAGCGGCCGTTGGTAATGAAGTACGTATCGTATTACAAACTAATCAGAATAATACCGTGACAATAACTGGTCTAGAAAATCTACGTTCTCAATTAGAAGCGGCAGTCAAGAACGTTACATCCGATCAAGTAGATAAGCAACTTGCCCTTCAATTGGATCAATTGGATAGTATATTCACTTCCCTTAGAGAGCGTGGCTTACTAAGCTCGTTCAGTCAGCCGAAATAAGATATCATGAACGTTGAATCAGAAATTCCCCATCCGCCGCAGTCACCGGTAGAAGTTTACTACAATAATTGTAAGCTCGTACCCGCCCCGTTAATTAACTGGTCGGTCGAATCGGAGTTTGATAGTGCCGGCACAAGAACGTCGAATAGAAATCACCTCACATTAACGGGCACCGTTCTTATCGTTCCTTCTGGCAGTTACGAACTCATGTTCGAAAAGCAGACGGAACTTAGAACTGCATTCTCGGAAGATAATAAAGACTTTTTGATTTTAGCTGGTCCGGGTAACGTAACTCTGCCGCAGGGTTCTATTATCTCTTCCGGCTTGACGCCGAAAGTACTTACTGTTGACGTAGCTGCTGATACTCAGTTTCAACGTATAGACTACACGATTGAATTAGAAGATTTAGTTGTTGCTTCTGGAGTAAGCGGTATAACTTCTAGCTTAACTGACCAATGGTCTTTTAAAGAAAACAATGAGTCATGTACGGTAGACATCACTCACCAAATCAACGCCGAGGGACCAGAGGGCGAACCCGATAAGTTCTTACAGGCTTTTAGAGCAGTTAGGGCGAGAATAGGCATAGATAAACTACCTATTGAAATTCCATGTTTCGTCGAACCAAATGGCTCTGGTTTATATAGCCTGATACATCCGGCTAATCCATCCGGCGGACCTATATTTGAAGTATCTGTACAAAGAGAAGAGGTAGCCGACGTATTTAATGGCACTTATTCTGTCACAGAAGTATTCACTATAGTCAGCGGCGTTCCATTCTACTTCTCTCAGAGAACAGAATCTTTCGAAGAAGATCAAAACGGTATTGCTACAGTAACATTAGCTGGCACGGTCCAAGGTCTCGGCAGAACAATTACGCCGCTTCATGGAATAGGTGGACTTGGTTTCGAACGTGCATGTTCTGGATTCTTAGGACATATCAAGCCTCAACTTAAGTGGGATGCATCTGGTGTATATGAAAAATACAAAGAGGGATCTAACGGCAGCGGATTAGCGATATATAATCCAACGGCGTTTACAGTAACGCAAAATGCTTGTCGTGGCACTGTAGATTTCTCTATTACATTCACAGATAATCCGAACGCCAAACTGCCTAGTGGTATTGTATCAACCTCATCTAATATCTCTATTACAGAAGGCATACGATTATTCGTTAGTCATCCTATTCCTTTCAGGGGATTAGGTAATATCATACAGGACATAGCTACTACGACAGAGGGCACAATATCTATTCAATGCCAAGCACAAGCTAAGAATACTGGTAGTCAACAAAACGATACTAACCGTGCTATCCAGTTCGTTCAAGACGAACTAAATAGACTAAAAGCTATTCACGGTAATCCAGCCAATTACGTTACTGTTAGAATTGGTCAACTAAGTTCTCAATTCAGCGAGATTGAACTAACATGTCAGGCCACATTAGAACTAATATTCACGATTGATATATCTACAGCACCAGATATCAATTCAGATATCGCATTGAGGATGGCATAATGGTTCAATTCCCTAGCATAGAATGGATACAACAGAATCCAGCCATTAATCCTTCCGGATCTAGACACCTACATTCTACGGTAGCTGGCTTTATACGGACGGTAGATACCGGTGCGGGTGGTGTTCTAGACTTTGGCCAACTAAACACGACCGGATCGGGGGCTACTTCTCCTACGCTGTTATGCTATGCCCGTATTAGTAATATAGCGGACGCTTCCGGCGTATTCAATATGCGTTTCTTCTTGGTGAATACTTCTGCATGGGGAGCGGGATCATATCGATTCTTGGAACAAAAACAATTCCACTTTGTACCAAATCTGACGCTTGATTCTGCCGCCCTCAATACGCCAGTTGTTATACCAAACAAACCGAACTTCTCTGGTACTATTCAAAGCGAATGGCCATTGGGACAACCGTGGATGAGCGGCGTGCGAGATAATGACGTTAGCCAGTATGTTTATTTGGCTGTTGAAGCTGGAGTAAACGTTCCATTCGGTACATATGGTGGTGCAGGAGCAGGTACGTTCCGCTATCGTCTACTCTACGATTTTAGTTAATACAATGGATGAAATTAAATTACGCAAGGTTGGTGAACCGGAATTCAATTCTTTACCGTATGGCATAAGACTTGTCTTGGTTGGTAATACCGCTATATTCGTTAGACGCACGGGCGGTAGATTTTTGCCGGTCGAACCACAGCTTCAAAAAGAACTTACAGAGAAACATATCCGTAAGGAAGAATAATGGCCGGTGGAGATTTTCCAGTAATTAGAATTTTTGAGTGGGATACTGGCGAGCCAGCAAGTCCTATCGGAACTCGTCATATAGCGGGCGGATCATTTGCATTCAAGCAGATGGTCGCTTCTGGTTGTATGATGGCAAATCCACTCAGACCTGGAACTACTTCTGGAACATTACTATTTGAAAATACAAAATTCGATTTAACTACATTACCGGTGCCATCTCATCTAGCTTCTAAGCCAACTGCCATAACATTTAATCTTGCCGCGAGCGGTACAGCTATCTCGGATCTAAGGTTGTTCCTAACGGACGATAGTGCTTTTCAAGCTAGCCAAGATCAGGGACTAGATAGGGCATTTATGCAGTATGCTCCAAGCGGTAATATTTGGAGATATAATTTAAGTCTGCCTTCCGGCTCGGTTGCCCGTATTCCGAGGACCGTTCCAAGCAAACAGAATGTTTTTAGACAAGATGGTACGGCTGGTATAGTAGCACAAGACGATTTGAATTCGTCAGAATTCGTTTATTTAAACATTGTTGTCCCGCTCGGCACTCCGCTCGGTTCTTTCGGCGTGTGTGGTTCTGGGCTTCTAAGACTAGCATTAGTCTTTAATTATTGGCTAAATGACGTATTCCACGAATTTGGCGGTTAGTGTATTATTTAATGGTAGACTCTTATAGTCTATTTCACACGTGTAACCTGTACAGGAGATAAACTTATGGCAACATTCAATGCAGCATCTAGCACTAACAACGCAAATGCAGTACTTTGGAGCTTAAGCACGAAGTTAGAATACCACTCAGATCGTAAGACTTCTACGACTGTTCGTGGTGGCCTAATCACTGCGGTTAATAACCTTGGTGTTGGCGTCGCCGCTGGCGATCCATTCACTAATATGCTCTGATATTTAGTGTGTTATTGTTAAACTAAGGCGGCACCGTTAAAAGTGCCGCCTTAGTGTATTTTCATTCAAGACATAGCTCGGCTTAGTCTTAGGAGTAAGGATGGTAAAAGCAAGATTTGAATATGAAGGCAACAACGGCCTTTTATCGGTTAACACGCATTTTGACCGATCTGTAGAAATCGCCTGCACGAAGAGCAGCGATGAAATTTTTCGTCTTGGCGGCACTGCCGTAAGCGACGTTGCAACGTACGAAGGCGTTATACTTTCTCTCGCTCAAGAGAACTCTCTATTTAGAGCTTTTCGTACAGAAGATAAGTACTTTGAAGACATGGGGCTTTTGTCTTCTGAAGCGTGGACTGAAGCAGATCTCCATTGCTTTGTTACAGAATATTATCCATTAAATATGGAAGGCCAAAGACCTGGATGGCTCATAAGCAAGAAGCCGATCATTGACGCCAATCATCTATTTATTAATTTAGATGTTCTTGATGGTGGCAACAACGTCATTAAACGCTACAGAGTATCTCCATTTACGGGAGATCATATCATTATGGAGTCCTTATAATGGCTGACATTAACGATGGCTCATTAATTGGATTCTGGCCGCTTAATGAACCTAGTGGTGCCCCATTCTTTCTTAACCACTCTACTACTAGAGCGGGTCATCCTAGCGGTCTGTCGTTCGATTTACATGTAGCGGTTTCCACTACGGCCACCGCCATAGATCACGCTCGATCAAAATCAGTTTGGCCCGGCACCACTTCCATATTTAATGCCTCTTCTGGTACTTTGAATACTGGATATATGGCTCAAGGCTATTGGAAGCTTGGAACAGATTCTTCTCCCTATAGTCGATATCTAATTCTTGGAAATGGCAGTACGCAATCACGCGAGCAAACACTGTCGCAGAATGTTGTTAACAGCGGTATTACTGTTGGCGTATGGGTATATCCCAATAGCGACGGCTACATTAATTTTGCCACCGACGCTAACCTCGGCACGTATAATTGGGAAACTGAATCTGCACGTTGCCACTCTCTTATTGGTCAATTCTTATATAATAATGCAAACGGCGGGTATCACCTTGGTATTTCTGGTAAACTAACCGGTGCGGCACAGAATAGTAGTACTCAATTTGGTGGTCCTAATCAATTAGCTGCATATATTGCTTTAGAAAGTGCAAACGCTACATCACCCCTGTCGTTAAGAATTCCTATTGAATCTGGTAGATTTACCCATATAGCTTTTACTTACAGGTTTATAGACGGTACTAGTAACCAAGTTGTTTTATACAAAGACGGACGAGTAGCGGCTAGTGGTACAACTAGCGTAGAACTAGACCTAAGTAACACAAGTATTTTAAGCCGTGCATTTGGTATTGGTAATTCTGACGATGCGGCAGCGGGCACAAATAACTATACTGGTACTGCCGGTTGGAATCATTTACTTTCTGGCGTTTATTTATTCAGAAGAGTATTGCCAGAAGGAGAGATGCTCACGCTCCATAATACTGGTGGTCTACAACCACAACCAAGCATAACGCTTCCAACAAAAGAAGTATTGTTAACCGACGCTAATTTAGTTGGATATTATCCATTTAGATCAGTTGGATATCCAGACGCCAGCAAGAATCACTTCCCGCTAATAAGTTTGATCGATGAAGGCGATGCCGATAGTGCAGTAGTTAATCCTGGACCTTTTAAAGGCGGTGGATTAATGCAAAATGCCGCGACTGCTAGTACTGCGATGATCGCTACTAGCGGCATGATTGATACTATATTATCTTCACGTAGTTGGAGTATTAATATCTTTGCAGGTCCCGCTGCCGCCGGGAACGGCCGCGATGACAACATGATTATGTCGTGGGGATCTGTATCATCCAACACGGCCAATACCGCACCAACGGCAATTTCTGCTGCAACATTCGGTATAGCACTGACTGAGTTTGGTACGCCAAACAGAATGAGATTCTCTGCGTATCCAGTTGGAGATATTTCTGCTAATTTATTTGAAATAGATACCAGCACCAGCGGTTATAATAGTACAAGCACCGCATGTTATTCCGTTGTTTACGACGATCAAACAAAGGGTCTTGCGGTTTATCTTAATGGCATTCAACAAGGTAGCGGTACGCTCGTTGCTTCTCTTACGACCCAACTAATTAAGCTGGTTGGTAGTGGATATCCATTAATGTTTGGTAACGGTGTTCAAGATACTATAGTTGATTCTGCCGCTCGTGGTCTTTTTGCTGCCGGTGGTAATAAGACATGGTTCGGTCCCATATCAGTTTTCAATCGACCTCTATTGCCTAGCGAGGTTAGATTCATAGCCCAAAATGGTATTGACATCAGTTCTATTTACAGAACGATATATGACACTAGATTAATGGGTTATTGGCCATGCGATACATTTACAGTGGATGACGTACTGATAGAAGATAAGGCCCGAATATGGAGCATATTCCCCGGAACACTTTCAAGAGGAAATACAAGTACTCAATGGGGACTGACATATAATGCACCCAATTCACACGATCTATTCAGGGGTAGAACGTTACCGCCAGAATTATCTAGCTTTGGCAATCTAGGTATTACGTCTGGAGTATTTACAGTTCGCGGAGGATCTCTTGGTACTAACGTTGTTTCGGATGCCGGGGGGGCTAGATCATCAATAGGTAATTTAGTTGAAAGATATAAGCCAGTTAATGAGGAAAACGACCTTGCTTCTCAAAATATACTTGGTGAGTATATTATTGGATATGAAGTTACTCCAAGCGGAAGAATACCCATTACTTTACTTGGATCTACAAGCGATTCAGAAAAGTTTGATTTTAATTCAACACTTCATGTTTATGGTGGTATTGGTGGTAATGCATCACCGACGAACGTTGGCGAACTACGATCATTCTTAACAACAATCGATGCTTCTGCCGGCTCGGGCGTGACAATAGTATTTCAGGGTCGTGAAGATGTTTTCGCTGGCACTGCCTTTAAGCCATTGGTTTCTGGCAGAATTCCATTCGGCGTACCATCTAAGATACTCTTCCACTCAAAGTTTGATTCTCCATATAATGTTTCTAATGAAACTACTGGTCAGGCCGTAGTTGCTATTGAATTATGGATTAATGGAATTCTAGTACAAACAGTACGTGTGCCGGCTTCTACAGCTAAAATGTGGAGTGCTCAACCTCCCAACTCTACGACAGAAAGCTGGACATTAAACTTCGGTGGAGAAATTGGAAGTAATACGTATGCTACACAGATTGCCCGAGACGGTGGCCTTGGCGAAATATATATGCGTAATATGTTCGTCATGCGTGGTATATTTGAAGAACATGAAGTAGAGGCATTAGCAATTAGTGGTATATTGCAGCCGACAATTCAAGGCTATACCGATTCTATGCCTACTACGCAGGTGACAATCTCCGATTCTAATTTAGAAGGTTATTGGAGATTTAATGGAATGACCAATGGTTTCTCCGGTATTCGTGACCTTTCGTTAAAAGGACATAATCTTAGTGGTATTATTCAAGGTCGAATTCTCGTTGGACAGGGACAACAGACCGCGACCGCATTAAGACAATTAAAAATTCTTCCGGGGCCACTAGCTAATTCTGATCTTCTGATACAATGTAGTGGTATTTCGTTCGTCGACGCGACACTAACTAATGCACCATTCTATCCGCCATTTGCTGTTTCCGGCGTAGCATTTAATAATCCTCACGTTGGATTTTCTGTTGGATTTTTACTAGTTAAAAGAAATGATATTGCTACAGCTAATACGGCTGACGTAGTTTTATCATATGGTATACTTGGAAGCAACTCAGTTAGCGATACAACTATTAATTTAGATCGTGGATGGGTCATTGTTAATGACGATAACAATGACATGAAGATGGTTCTTTCAACTGCTGGAAATGGCTATTATGACAATAGCTCTGATACATCTCAATCTGGTCAGATAGTATGTGGAACATTCGAAGGCGATGGTATTTACGAGGATCAAACTAGATTCGATGTCTATAAATGGGGAACGCCACGTCCACCCCGTATTGACGGTATGGCACATTATTGTTGGGTTTTCGATCCCGTAGCATCGGCATTAATTTGTTATGTAGATGGAACAGAAGTAGATAGAAAAAATCTTAAGGTCGGTATTGACCCTCGCACCGGTAGTACTTCTGGATTGGGGCCGTGGGTTCCTACTAATTCGGCGGCCAAACTTATTACATTCCTAAATCACCAAAACTCGGCACCATGGGATTTTAATACCAATACACTCAACGATCAGGCATCTATTCTTACTGACGTTTTCTACTTCTCTAGAGCATTAACTGATAATGAAGTACGTTATGTAGCTTTGAATGGAATTGATGCAGCAGAAGCGAGTGTCGTTAGCGGTGTCATGGGCGGATTTATTTATGGACAAGATACCGGTTCTGGTTTAATCGGTGGTTATGCCCAAGGTCTTGATACAAGCTCTGGTATAATCGGTGGTATTATAACTGGTAGTACGGCGTGCAGTGGATTGTTCGGCGGATACATTTCTGGACAGGTTTTCGCAGACGGTACTATCGGTGGATTTATTCGCGGTCTGGATGTCGCATCAGGATTATTAGGCGGATACGTTGTTGGATCTACGGCATGCTCAGGCATGATTGCTGGTTATATTCGTGGTCAAGCGATAGGCTCTGGTCTATTCGGTGGTCTAATTCTTGGTGCTAATCTAACCATAGATATTGGTAGCGGTCTACTTGGTGGGTTTATCATTGGAGCATTACAAGGTAGAATTGAATTTGATACTAGCTATACGCTAGAGGTAATGGCTGCAAAAGATTTCGACGCACAGCTTGAAATTGCACAAACAACATCCTCTGACTTTGACGCGAAGATTATAATTTTCCAAAACGAACTTCCGCCATTCGTTGATATCATAACTCCTAATGCAACAGTGAGTGGATTAGTGCCGCCATTCAATCAATATTTCGTCGGTTTTGCTTCTGGGCAACAAGATAAAACCATTGTACAAACAAGATGGAATTTCGGTGACTTCACTCCTAATGTTGCTGGCGTTGAAAGTGGCATTAGTCTATATCCAATACAACACAACTTTGCATCTAGTGGTTTCTATATTGTAAGATTTGAAGCTATAGATTCGGATGGTATGCACGGATCCGCAACACGGATTGTTAATGTTGCGTCGGGAATAGATCCAGTTATAATTAGTCTTTCTGGAGTTCCTCGTGTCGGTGCTGCTGCACTAACAGTAGACTTTACTACAGTGGTGAATACAATACCCGATGGCGTGAGCATCTCGGCTAGACTACTCAACTTTGATGATGGTCAGACAACCACATCGTCAAATCCGACCCACGTTTACACAAGACCTGGAACATATAGACCAATTTGGATTATAAGAGATTCCCGTGGCGTCACATGGACAGATAGCTTGGAAGCTGGTAATGATTATCTACAAAATGGAGGTGCGTAAAACATGACTAATACAATTATTGTTAGTGGTGTAGGCGTACCGTTAAATGGTATTCCTTGGCCGTCTGGTCAATTCAATGATAATGAGCCCGGCTCTCAGTTGTGTGCATTCTTATCTTCTATCAATGCAACCTTTGGCTTTAATCTTACTCCGCACTCATTCCAAATGGAATGGATTCCATGCGATGACGGCATGCCGGGAACTTTCCATGGTGCGTCTGGTCAACTTCCTGATATTGGACATAGCTTAGAATTATTCGTTGGCGACTTCTTCTTACGTGGCAAGGTAACTCACGCAGACTATACTACCAGTGCTGGCGGCACGATTGTTAACGTAACCGTTGAAGACGATCGAAGATTATTGCGTAAGGTTAAGATACACACGGAGGACTTGAGTGAGGACGCCCCTAGTGGAGTCATATCTATAGCCCGTGCATTTAGAATTGTTAATGGTCTAACGGATATTAATGGAACGATTGATTCTAATATACAAGAATATAAGCGTATATTACAATTCGGCGGAACATACAGCCAAATATTAACGGCTATAGACCTTCATTTTAATGAAAACAAATGTGCGTTCCCTATTGCCGATTTGCCTACGGTCGCACAGATCGAAAAAAACATTGATGGCACGTCAGAAGCCCTAAGATTCCAATTTAATCTTAATACATTTGACGAGGTTATAACTCGCGTATTATTCGATACTGGATACGACTGGTATTGGAATATGGACGCACAGAAGATCAACCTTGTCAATAAGAAGGCCGTATTCGATATATCAGAAACGGACATTCTGGATTTAGTTTCTGAATTCGGTAGTGCTAGCGGACTCAATGAAACAACTCAGCTTGGTTTCGGGCAGGACGTTGTTCCCGATCCAACTAGATTTAGAGTTATCGGCGGCCACCAAGAGGGCTTTATAAATTCAAACATTCTAAGCCCCATAGACGGGATTGATACTTTTGGCTTGGATGGTATTGTTGACCTTAATACTCAGGCAAGCGGAATACAATTAATATTTTATCCGGCATGGTCCAAGCTTACAATTGGTTTCTATGATGCTGGCGGCTTCTATCGTACATATAAACCAACCGAAAAAGAACTACAGCTTGCACTTGCTGGCATTGAACAGTGGACCTATTTTAAGATCTATCAAAGTGCTGACCCAAGTGGTACGCCAACAGGATATGGATTACCACCAGACGAAGGATCTATAGCCGCTCAAGATCCTAGTTTCCAAAGTAGATTAGACCCACTCATGCCGCTTTCCGCACTCGGTGGCGGTAATGAAGCATCCGGTATTCGTGTTATTAACAATCGTCGCGACGAAGATCAAAACTGGACGATCGCATACTATAATAGAGTTCGTGATCACTCGTCTAGACACTATGGGCGTTCATATGTCGCCGAAGGACTATTATTTAATCAAGCTTCTGGTCTATTCCGTTTAGTTGACGCGGCCTGGGCAAATATTGAAAATCAGGTTGAAGGCTATAAACTGTCTTCTTCTGGAGTTGTTGTCAATGGCGGCAGCGGAGTTTATGTTGACGACTATGAAATTAATAAACTATTGGGTCCCGTAAGCCCATTCGTGACAGATGATTTTAGAGTAAGAGCCTACTGCAAGCTTCCGGCATTTACTATTTATGGCCCGCAAGGCGATGATAGTCCTGCCAGCTTCGGCAATTGGACCGAAGATGCACCTCCATTTAATCCAAACGGATCTGGCGAACACTATATACCGGTAGACCTGTCGTTAGTCGGTAATCGAGTTATCAATCCTAGAAGCGACGAACTCTATTCATTCGAAGATTATCCGGAAGGTACTGTTCTTTGTCAATTGCCGGTTAATGCAGGACCCTCAGGCGGACTTGTCGAAGATAACGTTATTAGCCAGCTAGCAACATTAATTAATATTCAAAACAAGCTCGCCGGTTCCGGGCTATTAGATATTATTAATCCATCTATTATTCTTAATGTGTATGATTCACTTTCCGGCGTTGCAATTCCAATAGAATCTCGTAGCCGCTATGGTCAAGCATATCCTAGCCAATGGGTTTTGGGAGACTTACATTACGAGCGTGACGAAGACGTTCAACTAGACGATCAATTCGTGCCATGGGCGTTCTCTCCCGAGGGTAATCAGACCTCATTACAAGTAATGTCGGATCGTGCCATTCGTCGAGTAGAGGGCAAGATAGTTCCTCGCAGTTCTTCTAGATATGCAGATTTTCAGCAAGTAGGACTACCTGTACTTTCATTCGATGCTTTTGCCGAACAAAATATTGGTCCTTCAGGACTATATGGAGAGATCAGTCACGGTGTTAATGAACTGAATATTAGCTTTGGTATTGATGGATTCTTAACAAGATATAAGATCCAGTCTTACTTCCCGAAGTTTGGACGCGATGCCCCGCTTGGCGAACGTGTTCGTGCTCACTTAAACGGCATTTTGAATCCTATAGATTTTACAGATCTATCATTACTTGATCCTAATCCTGGTCCTCCGGCAGATCCACTATTACCAGGTGATCCATTCTTCCCGCCTCTATTCTTTGACAGGGATGAAAAGGCCGTTCGTGTAACTGTTAACGAAGTTAACAATATATTCACATTAGGCAGTGCTCCTGGATCCGAAGAACCTGAACGCTATCGTGGTATCGATCAGCATGGTTATACAAAACCACCACATGCATTTGACTCTTCTAACCCAGACTTCGTTGACGGAGCAATTTGCATAGACGGCTTCTTGAACATTAGTGACGAAGCCATGTATCATACCGACGACTTTGAATTGCCGGACGGCAATATTATCTTAAGATACTTCACTCAAGGTCGCCCATTCGGCAACGGAACGATCGTATTTGTTAACCAAGTAAACGGATTTGATTCAAGTAAATATGACGTTACTATTGTTGACCCTACAACACTAGCGACACTTGGGGTCAACCGTGCCATCTTGGGCGTTTCTGTTCTCAATGGAACTGTTAACGTTGGCGATAAAACTGTTTTGGCGGTTCAAGGAGACGCACCGGTATCCCCTGGGGCCAGCAACGACAGAATCTTTATTACAAGCACAGTTCAACAAGCTGGTGCTGGAGTAACTCCCGTTGAAATTATTAGCGTTGTCGAACAAGGGCTGCCAACTGCCGTAGCATTATGTAAAGAACTTGGTATAGGGGCCGACGGCAGATTTAGTATAGCTTCCGGACAATTATACCCAAATGTTATTCCCGTGCCATTTAGAGAATTCGCAGTATCAGGAGATAGAGGATTTTTGACAACGGTTAATACAGTACCTAGCGGTGGATTCGGACAAACAAGTACAGTAAGCTTCGTAGAAATAGTCAAGGGTGCTCTCTTTAGATTTGCATAATGGTTTTACAATCAGGTATACCCCCATATGAATATGCTATAGGTAAGGGATCTTTTAGGGTTCCTGAGCCCTATAGTGCTCGTCCAGCTATAGGTCCGTCTGGTATTTTACTGGAGCAGGCACAGTTCATCATTACCGCTGAAATGAGAAAATTTCGCAGGCTTGTTAGCAGCCATATTTTGTCAGACTTTTTTGTCTATATCAATCCGGCCATTGCTCCGTCTGGTCCATATGAACCCAAGGCTAACGGATCTACTCTAGGTAATGAGGTAGCCCCCGCTTCTCTTAGCTATATAGATGTCATACAAGATACAAGAAGTGCATTGGAATCATTATTTAATTTTTATACAAATGACTCCGATTATTCTAATGAAGACTTTTTAAAGGGATGGTTTCAGTCAGCATATCCAGATAGTCCGAGTGGATTTTATTTTGCTCCAGAATTTTTTACGACCGGCCATAATGCCCATAGATTTCCTTCGGAAGTGGGTATTATCGACTACAACGTTACAGACGTACTAGGATCTTCTGGCGTTCTATACGATATAGACTTCGGCGAAGTCATGTTCAATCCGGCACCATTTTTTAGCAGATCTGATTATAGAACTGCCCATGGACGAAGAGGAGATACTAATGCTAATGACACGTTCATGATATTATGTGCTCCAATATTTCCATCTTTTCAAAAGACGGACGGTTCTTTAGTGCCACTTACTGGCAGGGAACCGGAACTTTTGTCAGGGAATGAATTCTATGCAACCGACCCTATATTTTCTGGAGTAGTAAGATTCGATGGCTATGCATTAAGAGAACAAACAAGTATAGCATTGGGGCATGGAATCAAATTTAATACAGATGATTTTGATTTTTTCATGGATAGTATTAGATCGCTTTCATTAGGTGGCAACGCGGAAACTACAAGAATATTTTCGACGCCGCGATCACAAGGCTCTGGTGTTTATAGAGTAGCGGGTATTAATAGATTTGCAAATTTCTCCTTCACTACAATCGAATCCGGAATCTTTAGTTACTGGCCCACTCCAGCGGCGTCTTGGCCGTCTAATTCTATTATTACAAACACAAATTCTAATATAGGATATCAAGTTTTTGATGATACACTATGGATGACAGATAGAAATACTCAGGCTTCATACGCCGGATCTAACTTTGGTTATCCTTCTGGTCTAGCCCTATTGTCTCCATTTACATTTACATCATTATGGGTAAGATATGCTGATCAAACTCCAATAGCTTCTCAAGTTACGTTCGGATCGATTCCGGTAAGTGATAGCGGTAATTGGTCTACGTTCGTTGGTCTTACGAGACCGAGCGTAAATAATATCTATAGATTGCATCCGACTATACAAAGACCGTTTGCCAGCAACTCGGGCCAATTAAGACTTGGACGATATAACGATATACTAGATTTATCTGCTGCAATTACAAGTACATCAGACGTTACTCAGCCTAATATTACTAATCAATTTCCAGTTAATGACGGTGCATTCTTTTTTGATTTATGGCATGATCCAATTGCTGATGAATATTGGGTTTCCAATGGTAACGATATCGGTGCCGGTGGTTTTCCATATTGGAAATTTGATAGTACTTTCAAGTATTTGAATAAGTATGTGCCACTTGTATCTAGTGGACTTATTCAGGATAGAGGAGTGAATATTGGTGGCAAACAATATGTTTTCTACGGCGGGCAAAACGGCACCGATATCGGCAGTGGACTTATTCCAATGGACGTTGTTACTGATGGAACAGAACCATTTTCAGACGACGGTTCTGCACCTAGTTGTGGTACTGTACAATTTGGTATGGTCAAATATATTAATGGAGCACCCTTTATAGGTCATGCTACATCTGCCCAAATCATGGATGTAATTGAAATTTCTGGGGCAACTCACCTAAGGGACGGTATATACGCTATAATAGCCTGGGTAAAATCTGGCATTAAAAGCTTATATATCATTCGGATTGAAGAATCAACAAATTACTGGGAAGTTAAGTCTATTGCTAGAATTGACACAAGCGTTGGGGCAGCAATGCCCGCACGCGAACTAGTGTTTATTCCATATTAGTGTATTATTAGTAGCATTGGTTTTTTGCCATAGTTCTGATTTACCTAATGTTCCATATGGATAGTTAGAGTTTAAAAGAAAGAAATTAGGTGTTATTATTGTAAGCGGTATTAGATTTTTTGGTACTTCTGGCGTATTAGGCAATTCCGTTGCCTCTCTTTATGCCGCAGGACAAGCTACTACTAGATTCGAAATTTTCAATTTCGAAATTGGTGCCACAAATAGCCCTAATCGTATGGGCTTCTTCGGAGTTAATGGTGCTCCGAATAGTGCTGTTATTGTTGGACAGTACCAGGATCGTACTTTTAGAACAGATTATCTAGGTGCGAACCTCGGGCAAATGGTCAACAACAAATTTACCGGTGCCTCTAGCGTGGAAAACTCTGGGGTTCCATTTACAGGTGGATTTGCCAATATACCACGAGAGTCCGGTACATTGCTTTGCAGATTCACGGAGCCTAATGGAACCGCCGTTGTAACACAGAATGCTACCTTTAGAGCGGTGAACTTTGATGCTGGTTCCGGTGTACCAAATATTGGTAGCTTGGCAACTGGTATCACAGTCAAGGCAGCACAATTAAGAGACACATCTGGAAATTCGGCCGACGCAGCTTGGTCAGAGATTTCTTCTGCCGGTGCGGTTATGAGTCTAAATGATCAGGCAATCGGAGCACACGTTCACGACTATCATTTACTTATAAGCGGTTCACCTACGGCCGCCGGCCGTAAGACGAATTTCGGCTATTACATGCAATTAGAATTCCTATAATCTATACGATTAGCGACTAAAGGGCGGGGTTATCCCCGCCTTTTTCGTTGACATTTTAGTCTTTCGTGTCATAATGCTCATATGTTAGTCTTTACGTCTAAACATCCGTATGTACCTAAACCTAACGAAGATCCGACTGCAAGTCGATGGATAGCTTCTTTATCTGATGGCACTACAGTTTTCGAAGACGTGACACCTGGAGAAGTCTCCGCGTGGAGAAGACTTAGCGATTATGTCAAGATTCACAATCTTAAGTTAACCAATCTTCGTTTAGAAGCATACGGCTGTCAAGTAGTTTTACTTCCGTATCGTGGTCCAGATAAAACTCCGCAGATTAACGGATATTGGCACAGTAAGTCTATCGGCGTTCTATTGTGTGACCAGGGAATATTTGAGGGTCAAGAACGTGGTATAGGCTATCTTAAGGGCTTAGAAGTTATTATTACGTGGGTTTCCGAGTCTGGAAATATAAAGCACGAAATTCGACCCTACGTGAAAGGTGATCCTGCCATAATCATCAATGATCACCCGGCATGAAATATACTTCTATCACAACGCCTAACATAGAACACGATTCCGCCAATCTATTGACAGAATTTATTTGGCTCAATCGCGATATCCGCAGCGATATCTTTCCATGGCGTGGTTCTAATAGCAAGCAATGGGGACGTATCGTTGCCGCTATTAAGAAACTAAATCAAGACCCGTATGGATTGTCGTACGGGCAGTTAGCGTTTTATATCTGGAAGTGCAAGCCAACGCAGATCAGTCCTCAGGAATTTGCCAAAATGGCAGTCGTCGCTAGAAAGCTATTTCAAAACTACGATTTAGAACAAGTACATAGACTTTATTGTGATCGGCGTCAAGATCTTTCCAGTACCGGACTTGAAAATGTTCAGTACAAAAAACAAGAGAAGCCGAAATCACTCATCGCATTTTTAAGGGAGTTAGAAAGTGGCCAACAAGCAAAAGAAATCTGAAAACATAGAAGCATTCAACTTTTTTAAGCAAACGGTTGAAGTAGAAGGCGTTCAGGCCATGACAGCCGCACAGGTAATTGATCCATCCGCTAATGAAAGTGGATCTTATACTTTGGACTACGATTTAGTCGTACCCTTTCCAGAGGGCAGAATAACCGAGATCTTTGGCGAAGAATCAACATGTAAAACAACTCTTTCTTTAGAAGTTGCCGGCCGTGCTATTAGAAAGGGCAAGACCGTTTTATATATAAACATGGAGAAGAACTTAAACCTGTCGCTGATGCGTACGGTGCGTTCTTTGCGTCCATACATAGATAAGGCTATAGAACAAATGGAGGCCGGCAAAGAAGGTGATTGCCCACTCTGGATAGTAAACGCCACGAATGGAGAGCAGGCATTTGAAGCCATGCGAAAGTTCGCCGCCATGTGTCCTGGTGGAGTAGCTATTTTAGATTCCATCGACGCGGCTCAACCCGCAGCGGTATTAGCTGGCGAGATTGGCGAAGCCAAGGTCGGCAATTTGGCCAAACTCATTTCCGACGCAATGCGTAAGTTAATAGGTGTCGCCGAGGGAAACAAAGTCACTCTCATATTCATCAATCAAATTAGAGATAAGATTACTATGTATGGCGATCCTACTTCAACGCCGGGCGGCAAGGCTTTGAAGTTCTACGCCTCACAACGAATTCAACTTTTCAAGCCCCGTAAGGCCGACTATTTACAAGACGCAGACGCTAACAAATATGGCGTGATTATAAGATATAAAATTATCAAAAACAAACTTGCTCCTGATGGTAATGAAAACTCTTTCTTAATTCTATTTAAGAATGGAATTTTCTATGAGCAAGAACTGGTATCACAGTGCTGTAATTTTGGCGTATTAAAAATGGGCGGTAAGGGCGGCAAACAAGTATTCTTACCCAAGCTAGATAGGACCACTAATGAATACGTGATGGAAGACGAGGAACGTGCTGGTTCATGGATGAGTCAGTTTAATGCTGCTCGTCGCCTATTAATGGACGCAACATTAGTGACCAAATTAAGCGATGAACTAAAAGAAGTCTTGAAGACTGCCGCCAATAATCCTATTGATACTTTATCTGCTAATGAAATTCAAGACGCTGAGTAACCGCGAGATTCGCATGGATATTTTGCCTGAAAGATATCCCATTCTCTCAAGAGAACAAAGTAAGTCTATTGGTCAATTTAATCTTGGTCGACTTATTCAAGGCATATATGGACAAGAGGCTCTTATATTAGAGGAATTTGGACTACCAGAAGAGAGATTGTTTTTAGATTTTTACTTGCCGCACTACTGCCTTGCTTTCGAATATCATGGCGAACAACACTTTAAATTCAATAAGTTTTTTCATACAGACAAGAAGGGGTTTCAAAATTCTCAAGCTCGCGACGAACGTAAGAAAGCTTGGTGCGTCCTTAATGGGATTGATTTAATAGAAGTGTCGGGGAACATTTCATTGGAAGAACTGAAAGATTTGATACAAGAAGTTCGGACAAAAGATGAGTAATATTGCGGCAGAAAAAGTATTTCTAGCTGGGATCGTACAGTATCCAGACAAGCTATTTGAATACGTAGAGTATCTAGATACCGACGATTTTCAGCACTCTACCACAAAGATGACCTTTGAGGCGATAAGGTCACTTGTAATAGATAAAGAAGCAAAGTCCTTAACCAAGGCCAAGATTATTGCAGAGGCCAAGTCTATTGGTCATAATAATTTCTTATCTGCTACGAAGGATGGCGTGTGGATAGATGAACTTTTTGGCGAGTCGATTACATCACAGGAGATTGCAAGTTTATTTCAAGAAGTCAAAAGACAATCTCTCAAAACACAGTACGCCGAAACGTTCATAGAACTAAAGGATTATTTATCTAGCACCGACGATCCTTTATCGATAATGATTAGTAAAGTCGAGAACGACATACTAAATAAGATTAATACGATCGATAAGGGCGAGCATGCTATCATCGATATGCGTGAAGGGTTTTGGGAATTCCTAGATTCCCTGGCGGATAACCCTGGACATATTGGCTTGGATCTTGGATATCCGATTTGGCAGGAGCTTGTTGGACACATACGAAATGGTGGCATTACCTTTATAGTCGGAACGACCGGCAGTGGGAAATCTCAATTTGGTCTAAAGGCTGCCGTCATAGCCGCTCGAAAAGGATTACCGGTTTTGTATCTTGACAGCGAATTAAGCAAGGCAGATCAATGGATTCGCATGGCAGCTATGCTTACAAAGGTGCCGTCTGAATATATAGAAACTGGCCTATGGAAAATGTCAGAGTCTCAAATACGAAACACTGGCATTACTGATCAAAACAAGATTGATGAAATTATAGCATATGGCCGTAGGTTGGCAGATCCTAGGCTAAAAGAACTCGTAAGCAAAATGCCAATTAGCTATCAATCGATTAGTGGCATGAGCGTTATGGAAGTAGTTCCTCACGTAAGACGATGGCTTTTAAGCCATGTCAAGCCCGATAGAGATACATCCCAGCCTCAATGCTTGATTGTATATGATTATATCAAGCTTGCAATGACGAATGAAATTAGTCGCGGCGTTCTCCAAGAGTGGCAACAGCACGGCTTACATATTTCGCACCTACATGATTTCGTTCATAAGTACAACGTGCCAATGATAGCCTTTGGTCAAACGAACAATGAGCCAGACGAGGGCGGAATACGCTGCGTGGCCGGTGGCAAACGCATTAGCGAAAACGTCGATTCTGTTTCTTATTTTAAGCGTAAGACAGAAAATGAACGAGCAGAAGACGGAGAGGGATCTCACTCGGTTCGTATTTGGAAAGCTCGTTTTGGTAAGGGATTATGGGGACATTACATAAACTATAATGTGAATTTATCATATGGCGAATTTATAGAATTAGATATTGGCAAACCGACTCAGCGTCAACAGCAGCAGCAAACACCAGATGCAGACCATGATTGAGAACGAAAAGAAACGCTCGATTCGTAATCACGCCAATAGGAACATTGGCTATTTATTTGATCAATTGAAGATCTGTTATAATGATCGCGGTAACGGACTGATGCAGGCCGCGTGTCCATGTAAACAGCATGGTGGTGATCGTAATAATACAACTGCATTTAGCTGGCGTTCAGATATTGGCAAGTGGGTGTGTTGGTCTCACCACTGCGAAGAGTCAAGAGGAAACGATATTTTTGGTTTGGTTAGCAGCATTCTTGGAACATCTTTCAAGGAAACGTTTCAGTGGATTAACGATACACTAACTAATAAGAACGTAGACGTGACCGTCCTAGCCGCCGAACCCGATAGTGTCAAAAGTGTCACGCTACATATTCACGAACCATTAGCGGAAGACAATCTTAAATTCTTACAGCCCGATCCTACGTATTTATTGAATCGTGGATTTGACCTTAATGTCTTAAGAAAATATGAAGTCGGCTTATGGAACCGGTATGGCACCTATATGCACGATAGGGTTGTTTTCCCTATAAGGGATCACGATGGTCATTTAGTTGGCTACACTGGCAGAACCATTCATGAGAAATCTTACTTCGAAAATCGTGGCTTAGAATATATAAAGTGGCTGCACGGTCGTTACTTTAACAGAATTCCACATCCATCAGAACCACATCTTTTTACTGGATCCATTCTATACAATCTATTTCGTGCCCGTAGATACTTGGAACCAGATCGTCGCCTCATACTTGTTGAAGGCCCATTAGATGGAATGAAATTAGAAGAGGCCGGCATACATAATTGGGTCGCCACACTCAGTACTAATCTATGTCATGGACATCGAACGCTGTTGGTAAAGTGTGGCGTTAAGGATCTATTTGTCGCTTATGATAATGATGATCCCAATAAATATAAAGACGGCAAATCGCCCGGTGAAAAGGGCTGGGAAAAAACCAAGCGAATTGTTGGCGATATATTCAATTTACATAAGGTAGAATTACCCCCCGATTCTGATTGCGGCGAACTTCCCGTTCCCGAACTGCAACGCATCTTTAAAGATATATTATGTTAAAACTGTCTTCTATTTCTGCAAGCAAGATTAAAACGTACGATACGTGCTTGTTTAAATTTTGGCTCACTTATCATACTGAAATAGAATTGAAATCAAATTGGGGTGCAGTAATCGGCACCTTAATGCATGACGTTCTAGAGCAATATTCAAATGATACCGATAAGGATTGGGTGCGTCGACTATATGCCGGATTCGGCGGCATTCTAGAAACAAAGAATAGACACGGCGAAGCTGAGACTATGCCAAGCCCTCTGTTGCTAGCAAAGGCAAAAGAGTATGCTCAAAAGAAACCGTATTGCGACACGTGCCCTCATGCGAACAAAACCGACGGCATCTGTTCTATCTCATTAAAAGCACTAGATAATTTACCTGGATGCCCAAGAGACCTATTTGATAATACGGTCTCATCATTGCAGTCCGTTATTAACAGATACACAAATATTTGGCCTAAGCTCTTAAAAGATAATGACGGTAAGATTATTGGTACAGAGTATCCGTTTCGTATCATGGTGCCCGGCACAGAAGTACCAATGAATGGATTCATGGACTTGGTTATTAAAGAAAACGAAGACACCATTCACGTTATAGACTATAAAACGGGTGCATGGGCTCAGAATTATAAAGAGTGCAGAGAAGATATTCAGGTTAAAATGTATTCGCTCGCGGCTCGCCGCGAGTTCATAGATGATATCCATAAAAAAGGATATAAATTTAAGAACGTTATTTTAACTTTTGACTATTTTACTAAGTCGCCAATTACACTCGCCTTTTCTAAAAAAGAAGATGACGATACCGAAAGATTTGTTCAGGACAAAATACGCGAGATAGAATCTACGGAGTGGATACATAGAATCGTGCCAAACAATGTTAACTTCGCAGAACGCAATGCAAATAATGGCTATAGATATTTTACATGTAATGCCATTTGCGATACGGGCGTTTGTGCGAAAGAATGGAAAGGAAAGTTTAATACATGCGAGCAAAAATAACACGCGATTGGATAGAAGCATATTTCGAATATGGTATCGATCGCCAGAATCGTCGCATATTTTTATTCGATGACGTTGGCGAAACTGCAATTGGTATGGTTATTAAAGGCTTGTATTATATGGATTCTGAATCTACAGAAAAACCAATTGAATTATTTATTGGTTCTTTTGGCGGCAGCGAATATGAAATGTTTGCTCTCTATGACGTTATCAGAACTTTGAAGTCTCCAATTTACACAACTGCCATAGGGAAATGCATGTCGGCCGCCCCCTTATTAGTAGCGTGTGGTCAGCCAGGAGAAAGATATGCCACGCCCAATACATGGTTTATGATTCACCAATCATGGGACAGCTTTATAGATAAACGAATTGATGAAGTGAAGAAAGATATTGAGCATCACGACAAAATGGGAGATAGGTGGTATGAGCTAATGGCCCTTCACACAAGTAAACCGGCCGAGTTCTGGAGGGAATATACAGAGCAGGTTGGAGATCACTTTTTTGATGCGGAAGAAGCACAAAGACTTGGCATTATAGATCATATATGGGATGAAAAATACGATGGCACGAACTAAGGTTATTGTCTGTTGCTGGGAAAAGAGTCATGAAACAGAGCTTCTTATTTCAAGATCAGAAGAAGAGGCTATACAACGTAAAATTCTCAAGAATAAAGTTGTATGTCCAACGTGTAAAGTAGACAATATTAACAATCCCATCTTCGTTAAAGAGGGGGCCACTCTATTTAACGCCATGAAGCATTATCAATGTAAAGATGGACACGCCTCACTTATCGGCTTATTTAACCACGGTTGGCTTCATATACAGTACGGCTCAGGACCAGAAGACTTTTTCAACATTAAAGGCTCGTTAGAAGAACTACCCGAATTGATTGACACGGGTGAGATAATTTGCCATCATAAGGAATGCGGCCTGTCTTTGAAAGCTACCGATGGTTATTCTCTACAGTACTCAAACCCACCGGGTATTAAAACAAAACAACGTATTGGTGATATTTGGGACAAGGCCGGCATAGAGCCAGTTCGAAGCGGCCAATATGACAAAGATGGTAATTATCAGGCGACCCATACAGAGAAAGCTAATAAGCATAGAATACGCAAGCTTCAAAAAGAAAGAAACGTATCTCTAGATCGAATTCCTGGCGAAGTTTATACCAAGCCAACCGAACGAAAAGCACCGCGTCGCAATAGAAATCAAGTTGATTCATGACTTTTACACACTTAAATACACACTCTAAGGCGTCCATGCTCTATGGATCGGCCGATATTGACGAGTTAGTCAAGCAAGTTAAAGCCGTCGGACAAACAGCGGTAGCGTTAACTGATTACTCTAATCTTTTTAATGCCGTTAATTTCATTAAGGCTGCTCAATCAGAGGGTATTAAACCGATCATCGGTGTAGACCTTTATTTTTGCGAAGATGCTAAACAGTCTAAGATCCATAAATCCAGGCAAGTTTATCATATGGTGCTGTTGGCAGAAACAGAAAAAGGTTTGGCTAATATAGCGAGACTTGCAAGTATTGCAAATAGCGAAGATTATTACTATTATAATCCTCGTATAGATTTCAATTTGCTTGAAAAGCATAAAGAGGGCGTCATTTGTTTAACTGGCAGCAGTCTTGACGGGGTGATTTCTTATAATCTCTATGACAAGACATCTCAAGACGGAGAGGTCTCGGAGCCCGCGGCACTATTTAAAGCGGAAGGCATAGTCAGAAGATTAATAAAGATATTCGGTAATGACAATCTATTCTTAGAGGTTCAAAACAACTTCGTTAATGAGCAGGCTACGATCAACATACGTCTCAGACAGATAGCCAAGAAATATAACCTAAGAACGGTCGCAACGAACAATGTGCATTATGTACGGCAACATGACGCCGAGGCACATAAGACTTTATTGGAAATGAATACCAATAAATATCAACGCTCAACATATACCAATTTTTCTCACGAAGAATATTATATTAAGACTCGTGAAGAAATGGAAGCGTGCGATTTTACAAAAGAAGAACTTGATTTAACTAATGAGATTGCTAACAGATGCCACGTTGTCCTAGATCTTAAAAAACGCAGACTACCGAAATATCAGTTTGTCCCCGAGGGCAAGACGGGGAGTCAATATTTGCACGAGTTAGCAAATGACGGACTGAAAAGACTAGTTTCGGATATTAACGCTGGCGACGCATATGAGACATATCAACATAGACTAGATCGCGAATTAAAAGATATAGAGGAGATGGGATTCGTCGATTATTTCTTAATAGTTTATGACGTGGTTAATTGGATTCGTCACAAAAACGTTCTCTTGGGGCATGGTCGAGGAAGTGCCGGAGGCAGTTTGGTTAGTTATACACTCGGCATCACAGAGATTGATCCGTTGAAATATGGACTAATCTGGGAACGTTTCTTAAATAAGGGTCGTGGCGGACTTCCGGATATTGATACTGACGTACCGCGTTCCTTTAGACAAGACGCTCTTGAGTACATCAAAGATAGATTCGGTGCTAGAAATGTAGCACAGTTAGTTACCCTTAGTGGATTGCAAGCGAAGGCAGTTCTGAAAGAAGTCTTTAGGGTATATGACATGCCTTTTGACGAAGCCAATAAGATTACTGCATTGGTGCCAGCAAAGAACGACGAACACGTTCCGATCTCTTTGCAAGAAGCTATTGATACAGTGCCAGAACTGAAAGCGTACTACGATAAATATACGCCATGGTTTAAAATCGCCTTAGCTCTTGAAGGATGCTACAAGAGCACGGGCATCCACGCAGCCGCCGTAGTTATTTCAGATATTCCATTTGATGAGAGTCCATACCCCCTGACGAGATCAAAGGACGGCGACTTAATCTTTGGTTGGGATATGAACACTGTAGACTCTCTAAGTCTTTTAAAGCTTGATATACTTGGTCTAACTACATTAGACGATATTCAAGTTACCATGGACCTAGTGAAGAAGCGTAGAAAAATTGACCTATCTAGAAAACTAATTCCTTTAGATGATCCAAAGACATGGGCAATGCTATGCCAGGGATTTACAATGGGAATTTTCCAGATAGAGAAACAGTTAGGTAAAACTTGGTCTAAGAATCTTGAGCCACAAAATATAGATCAATTATCAGACTTGGTTTCCATCATTCGTCCAGGCCCAATGGAATCGCAGATGCATACTGCGTATCGCAACGTGAAGATTAAAGGGGAAGCCGCCGAGTATATTCACCCGTCTCTAGAGCCGATCATGGGTCGTACGTATTCGGCATTACTGTATCAGGAACAGGTTATTGAAATCTGTAAACAGTTGGCCAGTATGTCACTTGCGGACGCTGACTCCGTTCGTAAAGCCATGGGTAAGAAGAAGCCCGAGGAGATGAAAAAATGGAAAGAGAAGTTTATTGCCGGCTGTGTAGCTAATGGCATATCAGATCAAATATCAAGTGATATCTGGGACTATGTAGATAAATTCTCCGGATACGGCTTCAATAAATCTCACGGTATCGGCTATGCATTACTGGCTTATGAAACAGCATACTTGAAAGCAAATTATACTATAGAATTTTTCTGTGCTAAACTACGTCACACAGAGTCACACCCAGAAAAGTTTGAGCAGTTGTCGGCACTTGTATACGACGCCAAACTGTTTGATCTAGAGGTAGTGCCACCGCGTATTAAACACGCCAATAAAGATTTTGACATTATCAGCGATAAGCAAATAGCCTTTGGAATGACTGCCCTTAAGGGCGTTGGCAACGTGGCCATAAATGATCTCATAAAGATTTCAAAAGAATGCACGACGCTGGACGACATGATTTGGCAAGTTCTATCTACCAAGAACAAGATTAGTTCTGCGGCAATGCTCGCCCTCATTAGGGGCGGGGCTTTTGATGACATGCAAGAACACCGAGTAGAATCTCAACGAAGATTCAGGCTATTAGAGAATCTGACGGCAAAGGATCGTGAACTTATCGATACCCTTCTTCCATTCCAAGAAGGCTTAAAAGATAGAATAAAGATAGTACGTGCTATTTCTGATGAACAAAAGGCTACTATTATCAAGGAAAAATATTCATTAAAATTACCAAACATCTCTAGACGTAAGACTATTAGAGAGCTATTAGCAGAGTACGATAATGGCGACCTCTTTGATAGTAAGGCACAACGCATTGCGTGGGAGCAACATTACCTTGGTATTAGCCTGAGCGGTAGCGAAGCTGATATTTATAGAGCTAAGGATAAGTGCATTGATCTTATCAAGCACGGAGAGCCGGAAACGAGATTTGAAATTGCCGTTTGCGTAGATTCCATAAGAGAGATCATTACTAAGAAGGGCGATCCAATGGCTTTCGTCACAGCACGAGACAATACTTATATGATGGACAACATAGTAGTTTTCCCACAGACGTTTTCTCGTGCCAAGTATTTATTAGAAGCCGGCAGTATAATTAAAATTAGAGGCAAAATGGACGAACGAGGATCCTTGATTGCTGATATAATAGAAAGGGTAGCATGATATACGAATATAGCTTTGAGTCACTTCCATTAAGTGACGATCAGAAGCAGATGATACAAATGGGACTTGCCAAAATAGACGATGTTAATTCTATGGTGGTTGATCTCGCTAATAAGAAAGCTAAAGAAGGATGGGAGCCGCTCTATCCTTTTTCAGTGCCATATATGTGGTTTAAACGCGAGAAAAAAACCAAGAAAAAATCTTGACGTTTTGTGTAAAATTGCAATAATGTAATTATGGTAGATGTACTAGAAGCCTATATTCCATTAATAAATCATATTGCACGTTCGGCATGCTTCTCTTCTGCCGCAATAGATATTAATGACCTCTACCAGATAGGTAGAATCGCTGCGTTAAGAGCTATTAAGGAATATGATCCGTCTTGTGGATCCAATATTAAATCCTTTGTTTCTCGCCTAGTTAAACAGGAAATATATCACGAGGCCGGCAGATTTCTTGGCGTGTTTACAGTAGATCATCGAACTACGAACTTAGCTTCTAAAGTCAATAGGCTGGCAAATGATGGTAAGTCAGACGAAGAGATAGTTGATATTTTAAGCGACCGATTAAAGAAGACTATTGATATTCAGCACGTTAAGGATCTTCGATTGGCGTATAGTAGAAAACAGTCTTCATGTATAGACGAGGAATCTATCGAATGTCATACGTCAGAAGATATACAAACAATCTTAGAAGAAGCGGCACAGACCACTCAAGAAAAGACTATTTTACAGGATAGAATTTTGGGTAATGTTTCGGCCTCTATAGTAGCAAAGAGATTAAGTATTTCGGTTAATAACGTATATATGATTGAAAGAAATATTAAGAGTAAGATAAAATGAGCAAAAAACGCATTCTGTTTATAGGTGAAGCTAGCTTCCTTAATACTGGATTCTCGACATATTACAGAGAATTATTACCACGGCTTGCTGCAACCGGCAAATATGAAATTGCAGAGTTAGGATCTTACGCACATCAAAACGATCCTCGTGTTCAATCATTTATAAATGGTCGTTGGAAATTTTATGGTGTGCTTCCGACCAATCAACAGGAAGCGTCCGTGTTCGGGCAGAACTGTCCCCATCCACGTGCTCGCGGACAAATGACAAACCAATTCGGCGAATACAAACTTAATGCCGTTCTATTAGATTTTCAGCCCGATATCGTTATTGATATTAGAGATTTTTGGATGTTGGAATTCGAAGAGAGAAACGCTTTCCGCCCTTGGTTTAAATGGATTATTATGCCAACAGTGGACGCAGAACCACAAGCGGAAGAGTGGATTGAGACTTATGAAAATGCCAACTTAGTTTTGGCTTATTCTGATTACGGCGTTCACGCTTTGCGTCGTCAAAGTCAGGTGTTGCCAACTGGCAAAAGAAAGATGAAGATATTCCCTAAGCCTATGCGACCGGGAGTAGACCTTAGTACTTTCAAGCCAATGGATAAAAAAGAAGTAAGAGACTTCTGGAATCTCAATAAAGAAATAACAGTTATTGGTACTGTTATGAGAAATCAATCTCGTAAACTTTATCCAGATCTTATCGACGGTTTTTCTCGTATGAAAGCTAAGTATAAGGGTAATGAGATTGTAGACAAGGCCACCCTCCTCATACACTCGTCTTGGCCAGATAACGTACACTCTTACGATTATCCTAGACACATCATGCGTCTTGAAACACATGACTGGATGCCGTATTATAATAAGGGCATTAGAGGTAGTATTCTACAATCTATGCACTGTCATTCGTGCAAAGAGCCGTCTGTTACATACGCAATGAATCTGTGGAAAAAACCCATAGAAGAAGGTAGAATTAAGTTACCTTGTCCGCACTGCAATAAGATTGATGCTTCGCCGCCCAGTACCAGCATTGGCTTTGATAGAGAAACATTGGCAAAGCTGTATAGCATGATGGATTTATATGTTCAATGCTCTATATGCGAAGGTGATGGTATGCCGATACAAGAGGCGAAAGCTTGCGGAGTGCCAACGCTGGCTACAGATTACACCGCCATGCGTGAGAAGGGCCGTTATCCAAACTACGATCACTTTAAAGAAATGGACATTACGAAAGATAACTACACCTGCAATAAGGGTGGCGATGTTATTGATGTCGGTCGTTATTACTACGAAGCAGAAACAAGTTGCAAGCGTGCTCACCCAGACATCGAAGATTTGGCAGACAAGATGTTTGAAATGATCTCTAATAAAGAGAAGCTTTCAGAACTGTCAAAGGAAGCCTATCAATGCGTTGTCGATAACTATGACTGGGATAAATTATTCCAACAATGGGAATATGTATTGGATAATGTTCAGCCGCTCGATCGTTCTCAGACGTGGGATAGTCCAATCTCCGAAGTGAATACAGTTGCAGCACTTCCAATTCCGCCGAATCTTAATAATGAAGAATATGTAGATTGGCTATATTTGAACGTTTTGAAATATCCCGCTGTAGATCCAAATGGTGCAAAAACTTGGGTTGAGCATCTTAGCATGGGGATCACGCGAGAGCAGCTTATGGCCCAGTTTGTTGCCATCGGTAATCAACAGTCGGACGGCTCCAAGATTAGAGATCAAATGAGAAAACAAGCGGCCGGTATACAACAATCACAAGCACAGAATCAACAAGAGTTCGTCTAATATGAAACTTCTATTTACAGGTCCGTTATTTGATTTCTCCGGATTTGCAACAGTATCGCGTAATTTTTTACGCATGCTAAAGCAAGACGAAAGATTAGACGTGGTAGCTCGTCCATTAAAGTACGATCGTCTTGACAACGGACAATCTTTTGATATACCGGAATGGATGGCTCCGCATCTACAAAAAGATCTTTTGAATGTTGATATTGTAACTCAAATGACCACCTGTAATGTGGAAGCGGTTCCAATTCCAGGTGTCGTTAATGGACTGTATACATTCTTTGAAACGGACAGATTACAGCCGTCTTGGGCACAAACAGCACAGAGTTTTGACTTTCTCATTGTGCCGTCACGTTTTAATGCTGAAACTTTATTGAGATCTGGCATAAGACGCCCCATTCTTGTTGCGGCACCGCCATGCGATAATGATATTTACAAAAAGAAGTACCAGCCATTTGAAATTAAGAATGCTGGTAATAGAACAATATTCTATAATATTTGTCAACTTAGCACGAAAAAGGGAATAGATCTTTTGCTGCGGGCATATTACGCGGCATTCTCTAGTGTGCCCGACGACGTTCTCTTAGTTTTAAAGACCTACATTAGTATGCAGGACAGACAAAACGATTTAACTCACGTTAAGAGCTATATCGAAAATGTCAAAATGAAAACCCGTATACCGACAAACAAGTTCCCGCCGGTTCTTCCATTGATAGGAACTATGTCAGACGAAGATATTCAAAGCTTACATGCTAGAGGTGATGCGTACGTTTGTTCAAGTAGATCAGAAGGTTGGGGCATACCGGTATTCGATGCCCTGGCCCACGGTAAGACGGTTATTTCACATGATAAAACCGGCTTGCAAGATTTCGTTAGCACGCAAAACGCATTAATTTATAACGGCTGTGCGTCTTTCTTTTACGACATGCCCCACGGAGATCCAGGATTATTCACTGGCTTAGAACAGTGTTTTGAACCTTCCGTCGCCGAGATGTCAATGGTTATGCAGAGATTCTACCTTTTAAAGAAAGGTGCTGCCGAAGGTCAGTTAAACGAGGCTAATCTAAAAGAGTGGCAAGCCGTATTACAAAAACAACAAAATGCCATGATGGTTGGTAACAAGTTTGATTATAGAACTATTGCATCAAAAGTAACAGAACAGTTGATCTCTGCTCATGAATCATGGAAAGCTACTGGCGTAGTACGTTTTGACGATAAAAAAGAAGGTGCCGTAGCGGCGAGCATTGAGGAATCACTATGAATCAAATCTATTACGAAAGCCAAATGAAGTGTATAGCCGAACGGGTTAATAAACCTGCCCGTCTAGTTCAGTGTATTCAAGCCCACAACGAAGAAGAATTCATTGGCTTAACGCTTGCGTCCATCTATAATGAAGTAGATAGGATTATAGTGATCGAAGGGGCGGTGCAGAATCGTCCTAATTCAACGCCAGATGGACATTCGACAGATCGTACAATCGAAATCATCAATGATTTTAAAGCTAATCACGATCCAGATCAAAAACTAACATTGATATCTATTAGGAAACCATGGAAGAATCTTGAGGAAATGAAACAAACATTTCTGGATATTTCTCTTCCTGGCGATTGGATCATTATTAATGACGCAGATGAATTTTATCGCCCTGAGGATATTCGTCGCTTACGAAAAGCTATAGATCTTAATCCTGCGGCATGCGAGTTTGTCCCTAATTTTTTACATTTCTATAGAGATTTTTGGCACGTAGCTGTGCCGGGTCCTGAATGGCAACCTCAGCATCAACGTATATTTAAGTACGTTCGAGGCATGAAATATAATAGTCATCCTGTTGCAACTGATCCGGCTGGACACTGTACTTATTTTTCACCGCACTATCAACATCGTAGAGTTATGTTGAATAATTTTTTCATATATCATTATGGATATGCACGTTCGAATATGAATGAAATAATGAAAACTAAGCAAGAGTACTACGAAAAAGAACTTGCGGGCCATGGGGCCGCAAATAAAAAGTTTGATCAGAAAGTCAAAGATTGGTTCGCAGATACCGAGCCAGTTTTAGCTTTTAGCGGTGAGCATCCAGAAATCATGAAACAGCATCCTAGATTTATACATTGTGAAAATCCTACGGCGGCCAGTCTTGGTTGGGAAGACGATAAATTCTATTCTAAGGTTTTGAAAAATGAAGAATGGGGAAACATTTGGCTCTGCATGTCCCGACAGTCTCAACCGCACATGAGTCATTATCATAACGGAATGGTCGTAAATGCCTAAGCTTTCTTATCTTGTATCAACCTATGATTCTGCTCATTTCTTGGATGAGCATATTGCTGACTTGCTTGAAAGACAAACCGATCCAGATTTTGAAATCGTTGTTGTTAATCCCGATTCGCCCGGTGCTGATGGACCGATAGCCCAGAAATGGGCAGAGATAGATAGTCGCGTCAATTATGTCTATTGGCCGAAACGCGAGCCGTACGGAGCGTCTTGGTTGCGTGCATGGAGATGTGCCAAGGGCGAGTTTGTTATGAACTCGAATACCGATGATTTTCACGATCCTCGCACCACAGAAATTGTACACAAGTATTTAAAGTTCATTCAGAGTCCACTATATAACGGTCCCAAAATAGGATTCTGTTATGGCGGCATGACGGTCATTAATGAAAAGAAACAACTGATTGGACGTGGCTTAAAACCTAAGTTCGACTTTGAGCTTATGACACGAGAATGCTGGGGCGGACCACAGGTTGCGTGGCTCAACAATACAGAATTTAAACGCGATCTTGATTGGCAGCTAATGGATAAGAGAGCCGCCGAATACAAGTCAGCGTTCGATTATTGGCTCTGGTTATACTTTATGAGCAACGGCTATCACGGTCTATCGATTCCGGAGCAGCTTACGGTCTATACACAAAGACCCGATTCCATTGAAAATAGTAACAAACGAGCCAATAACTACGAAACATACGCTGCCATTTCCGAGTTTTTTGGTCATAACTTTGACAGTCATTTGAAGCACGCTAAAGAATTCAGAGACTTCAACAACCTACCGCAACGCGAAGAGTGGATTAGTGGCCTATAAGAAACTTACACGTTGGCGATATAAATGGTATCGTTATGTTGCTAACGAGTTATTGGAACTTGTTACCGATCTTCACAAGCAAGTTGCCAGTCAAGAGAGCGTCATCTATCATTTAGAATTTCAGATTCATCTAGAGAAACAGAAAGCTTTAGAGTGGGAATCTCGTGCCAAAGCTCTTGATCATGAAGTTGATACACAATCAATTGGCGAACATATAAATCCTTGTATATTATCCGCTCATGCACGAGCCTCTAAGCAACGCATTCGTGAACTAGAGGCAGAAGTTAGCTATCTTAGAAGACAACTTCATGAGAAAAATTAAAGTTCTGCATTATCTTCGTCATCTTGGTTTGGGCGGTACGGAGAAGACGTGTCAGTTATTTTTCGAACACGCGAATAGCGATAAGTTTGAAGTAGCCGTGGTCTTTGAAAAGACCGGCGAACATCCAAGGCTTGAAGAATTTCAAAAAGCCGCCCGTGTTTCTGGCGGCAAGCTTTTCGAAGTTAATTCTTGGGAAAATAGAAGTTCTGTTAATGGCGACGAACTACAGCAGGTAATAGATAATTTTAAGCCAGATATTTTGCACGTATATCAATCGGGCTACGCGGAATTCCCGCGTCCCAATATACATATCACCGTTCCTCGTTTTGTTATTACTAATGTATTTGGCTTTATAGATCCTAATTCTGCGATAGACCGCGATCTCTTTATGAGTGAATGGCTTATGAATCATTCGCTTAGAATGTATTTGAGGGGTGCAAACCCAAGATTTGACTTTGTTAATAATCCAGTTGAAATGCCATACGCGGATTCAGTTCTTCCAATTGCTAGCCAATGGCACGAAGAAGGGGCAACTGTAGTAGGGAGATGCGGGCGACCAGACAATGGTATATATAATTCGGTCAGCGTTGACGCCGTTCGTCTACTTCGACTACAGGGGTACGATATTCGTTTCATCGTAGTTGCACCGCCGAGTAACATGATCGACGATTTAGTCAAGTACGAAATACCATTTCACGTTGTCGAACCCACAACTAATCCTTTAATTTTAAGCACTTTCTATAATAGTTTAGATATATATACTCATGCTAGAGCGGATGGCGAAACATTCGGCGTTAATATTGCCGAGGCTATGATCCATGGTAAACCCGTGATTACGCATTATGCCAGAGCAAGCGTTCCAGGAATGGGCGTATTTCAAGCACAAACTACTTTAGTGAATACTGCCGAGACAGGTTGGGTGGTTAATAATCATCCCGATGAATATGCAGAAGCTTTAAAGATGTTGATTGATGATCAGGGCATGAGATTCAGAATGGGCGAGGCTGGCAGACATAAAGCGGAAGCCGAATTCGAAGCAAGCGTTTGCGTCAAGAAACTTGAAAAGATTTACGAAGAGGTTATCAATGGCTAAGTATTTTAGGATCAGTCCAGAATTAGTAGATGGCGATCATTGGAGCGTATTAAATGCCGATACCTTAGACGGTCTATTTAGCTGTATCCGCGATTGGTACGAAGATGATCCCTACGTGGGTGATTCTTTTACTATTGAAGTTATAGAGATGACGGACGAAGAAGTAGAAGCCTTACCAGAAATATGAACAAAATACGAGTAGTACATCATTCCAAGACGGTTGGTTATAGCGGCACAGACCGCACGGCACAACTATTCGCCAAGTACCTGTCGCGAAGCGACAGGTTTGATCCATATATTGTCTATAGAGATAATGATCCAGCAAACGAACGCCTTGACGTTGTACGCTCTTGGCTTGGAAATGATCGGGTGATTCCCTATCAGTGGGAACCCGGCAAGAAGGGTCGCCAATCTCCGTACCTTCCAGAGAAGGACAATCTATTTGATGTTTTAAAGCAAATCGATCCGCAGATTGTGCATGTTCACAGAAGCGGTTACAACGAGTGGCCAGCATTCCGTTACATGGCTCCAAGAGCCAAGTGGGTCGAAACTAACATCTTTGGTTATAACGATACGACGCCAGAGAGTCAAATAGACCTACATATTTATATATCAGATTATATTAAAGAGCGAGCCGTTTCTAGTGGCAACGAAGTCGGTCCAGTAATCTATAATCCAATAGAACAACCAGTTCTAGATATGACTATTGATAACAAGGATTTATGTCGAGAAGAATTACTGAACAAGTTTAAGATACCGCACGATGCAATTCTCATTGGTCGCGTTGGCCGTCCAGATAACTTTGACCCTATCTCATTAAAAGCTTTCGCGGAGGTAGAGAAGAGATATCCTAATGTTTGGTATATAGTAATTAATCCTTGTCAGAACTGGATCGATTGTGCCAGTAAGCTTGGAATACAAAACATAAGATTCGGCGAACCCATTATAAGCGATCAAGCTTTATCTAAGTTCTATATGGGACTTGACATTTATGCTCACGCACGTCATGATGGAGAGTGTTGTCCTTGTAATATACAAGAGGCCATGATGCATGGACTACCAGTAGTATCTCACGAAAGCGGAATCTATAACGGTCAATCAGAGATTATTGGCGACGCCGGCTTTGTTGTGCCAGTGGGCGATTGGGTTGCATACAGAGATATTCTTGAGCAATTAGTTCTTAACGAAGAGTTTGCCAATGAAGACGAAACAGATCGCGTGAGACTACGCGACTATTTTGGACGTACTGCCCGGCGAAGAGCCATGAGATATTTCGAAGCCAGTATTGTAAACAAACAATTAGAGAAGTGCTATGATTGGGTTTTATCGTAAAATCAAACGTCGTTCTCAACACTTAAGAGCGATAAATAATAGACGTAAAAAGTTGTGGCTTGATATCATTAAGATTGAAAATCGCGAACCAAGAACTATACAGGAATTGAATAAGAATTGTAACGATTTTCAGAGTGCGACAGATCGATACGTAAGACATATGGCTCGTTATACTGGATACTATGGCTTGGTTTATGTATTATTTGGAGCAGTTTGGACAACTGATGCCGGAGTATCATGATTAAGAAGGTTATTTACGTAGATTTTGATGGCGTGATCAATAGCTACAAAACAAAATTTAGCCAGGAAGATCCTATATATCTTCCGGATCCGCCCGTTCCGGGGGCTATTGCATGGCTCTGCGAAGCAGTAAAACATTTTCATGTAGTCATTTTTACGTGTCGTATGTTACATGGCGAATCAGAAGCCGCCCTTCATGCTTGGTTTAGAGATCATGGAATGCCAAATCATTTAATTGATCAGCTTGCATTCTCATGTGTTAAGCGTGGTGCGTCAGTTTATATTGACGATCGAGCAATCAACTTTAGTGGGGTTTACCCCACTATGGAATTCTTGGAGAATTTTAAACCTTGGAACAAAATCTAAACATCGGTTCTGGCACATACGAGATGACAATCGACTGGGACGGCCCACATTATATGTGCGTCGCCAGTAGTGGAGTATCAGAAATGTTTGGTGTTCCAATTGGATGGTATAGAGTGAATGAAGATAGAATAGAGCCATGTGATATGAGTGAATTCCGATGAAAGTTATATCGTTTTGTCTTTGGGGGAATAATCCTAAGTACTGCGTAGGAGCCATCAAAAACGCCGAACTAGCTAAAACTATTTATCCAGACTGGGAATGTTGGTATTATGTTAGTGCTGATGTTCCAGGTAAAACACCACTCAATCTTTCACAGCAACCAAATTGTAAGGTAATTTTCTATGATGCGGTGGGGGATTGGCGTATGATGTTAGATCGTTTTCGGCCAATTAGCGAAGCTAATGTAGAAGTTATGATTAGTAGAGATTGCGATTCACGTCTATCTCTACGAGAAAAAGAAGCTGTCGACCAATGGCTTCAAAGCGATAAGTTTTTTCATACTATGCATTGTCACTTTCATCATTCCGTGCCAATTCTCGGCGGTATGTTTGGTATTAAAAAGGGACTATTCTCCGAAATGTCAAGACACGCCATGGAATGGGCACAGAGTCACGAAGCCCGTTGGCAATGTGACCAGGACTTTTTGACACAAGTTGTATGGCCGGTAGTTAAGAACGACACACTGAACCATGCCGATTTTCATACTAATTTTTGGCCCGGAATTCCATTTCCAAGCCCAATAGAACCGGGACATTTCATAGGTGCGACATATGACGAGAACGATAATATCGATCAGACGCAGTTGAAACAACTATATGGTTAAAGCCTTATCTTTTGATGACATCTCTCTAATACCGAGATTCAATAATATTGTCAGTCGACAAGACGTTGATACGTCTGTTGAATTGGGTAATCTTGTATTAGACATTCCTATTCTAAGTTCCAATATGGATACTGTTACTGGACCAGAAATGGCATTCAGATTACGAGAGCTTGGCGGTCTAGGATTCTTACATAGATTCTGTTCTATAGAAGATAATCTTGCAATGTACGATGAAACGATTGCAAAAATGGGCGATAATCCAAATCTTACGGCGGGTCAATCCGATATGGTTATTTCATTAGGCGTAAATGAAAAACTCGATCGTTTTAATGCCCTTTATGAAGTGGGTGCTCGATACTTTTGTATCGATGTTGCTCACGGACACAGTAAGGCAGTAGGTCACTTAATAAAGCAAATCAAAGAATCTCGCGACGATGTATATATCGTTGCTGGGAATGTTTGCACTTACGCGGGAGCCGAGTATTTGGCCGGCTGTGGAGCGGATGCTATCAAGGTTGGAATTGGTCCGGGGTCTGTTTGTAGTACACGTATCAAGACGGGCTTCGGCGTCCCGCAATTTTCAGCGATACAAGAGTGTCGTAGAGTGAATTGTTTTATTATTGCCGATGGTGGTATACGAACCCCAGGCGATGCAGTAAAAGCATTTGCGGCGGGAGCAGACGCGGTTATGCTAGGTGGAATGCTAGCTGGTACAGATGAAACGCCAGGAGAAATTATTTCGGAACACAAGGTGTTCCGAGGTATGGCCTCCAAGGAAGCCGCCGAAGATCATTTCGGCCATCAAGCAGATTGGAAAACCGCCGAAGGCGTAGAGATAAAAGTGAAAGCAAAAGGCCCGATCAAAGATGTAATAGGTGATCTTATGGGTGGCATTAGAAGTGGAATGACCTATTGCGGGGCCAATAATTTAAAGCAAATTAGAGAGCGTGCAGATTGGGTAGAAATTTCGGCAGCAGGAGCGGCCGAGGGTAGACCACACGGAGAAGGAAGACTATGATAAGCATTAAAGACGCAATGCTTATCAATGATGCCGTTCGCCAAGAAAGCGGTAAAGCAGAAGTACTATTACGATGTAAGTGCAATTGGGAACACATGACTAGATTAGCTGTTATTCTTGAATGGGGCGATCCCCGAAAATGGAAATAATATGACGTTAATAAATAAACTTGAAAGAGCATTAGCTTTCGCCAAAGAATTGAATCTGAATGATTTACAGACTAAGCAGCTATTTGATTTAGTGCTAGAAAATGCTTCTGTAAAAATTAACTGGATGCCCAATCAAACCTATCCGGCTCCTGCGTGGCCCGATGGCACTATTATAACTAATAAATGAGAATTATTGTTAGTTACAGGGGCATACCTCAAAGTCGCGGTTGGGCGACCGGGGATTTTGTCGTCAAAGCATTTCGCGAATTAGGACATACGGTGTTTCCGTATGGCAACTATTACGAAACCAATGAAATGATTGAAGGCAATACTCTTGCTTCTTTGTCTGGTACTTATGATCTATATCTTCAAATGGAATGCGGCGATGGCGATAGATTTTATGAGGAACTGAAAAATATCAATGTGGTCGCCAGAGCATCTTGGTGGTTTGATTTATCATTATATCCTAGAAGATGGTTACTTGAAACTAATTATCTCGGCTGTGAATTCAACTTCGTTGCCAATAAAAACTTTGTCAAAGATCACGAAATCTATCTGCCCTACGCAGCCGATTACGACAAGCATGCTCGTCCCATATTCTTTGATAGTGGACAATATGTCTTTTTAAAGCATGATATTGTTTATCCGGTGACTAAAGATATAGACTTCTTAATTATAGGATCAGATCGTCCAGAACGCAGACAATTATATGAATCTATTCAGTCTCTCGTTCCAAACGCCAACGTACAATACGTCACAAATGCATTCAGAGAAGAATATGTAGATACACTAATGCGATCTCATTATGTTATAAATGATATTGCTGGCGGCGGTGCCGGTCTTATTCCCATGCGGCCCTTCGAAGTAATCGCGGCTGGATCCCATTTGATTACGCCACAAGACGATGGAGTACACGACTTAGGTATTCCTTGCTTAGAATATAGAAACGAAGAAGAGTTGTTCAATCTCATCAAAGAACTTGACTCAAGATGGCGGCCGGTTCGATTTGGCTTTCAAGAGAAATTTTTACGAAGACACACTTATACCCGTCGCTGTCATGAAATTCTCAGTAATGTATTTCCCGAATATGTATGTCCTAATTAAAGAAATTGAAAATGAAAGAGTCTGATACAATTAGTGTTCTAGTCTGTGCCCATAGTCCCGACCATGAGCACGACATGCTTTTGCAAAGAGCATTAGAATCTCTCACTCGGCAAACATACTGTGAATTTGAGACAGTAGTGGTACTGGACGAATGCTGGGAGAACACGCGGGCACTAGTCGATCATTATAAGGACGTTCTCAATCTTCGGGTACTTGAACGTCCGCGTAAGCAAGGATTGGCAGCAGCCAAAAATTATGGCATTTCGCACTGCACCACAAATTGGATCGCCTATCTAGACGCGGACGATCAGTGGATGGATTGTAAGCTTGAAATACAAAGAAACTGCTTATTGCGTAATACCAAGGTTGACTTTTGCGGGACGAACGCATGGGATCTAGTAGACGGCGTTATGCATCCAAACTGCTTTTCAGTACTTCAATATTCCAAGCACGATGAAATCGTAAACAGGCTATCACAGGAGAACATCTTATGTCACGGCAGTATGATGATTCGCCGTTCCGCTCTTGAGACTTTAAATATGTACAGAACGGACAAGGCTCTATTGGGCCGCGAAGATTGGGATCTGTGGCAACGTGCCGCAGCGGCCGGATTTATCTTTATGAAAGTACCTGAACGCCTATACATCTACTCACTAGGAACATCGGTGCCGAGATGACAAAGAAACAAGTTGATATGTATGTTCTTATAGAGGAAAATCTAAAAGATCGTTCTGATAATACAGCATGGAAAGATGAAACAGTATTTTTTGGCCCCTTTGAAACCAGGGCTAAGGCAGCGGATTTTGCCAATAGACGTATTGAAATGTTAGCGTCTGAATGGATCGCGGAAGAAGACGGCATTCTGACAGAATGTATATCCTGGAAGATTGATTATTTAACACAAGTATCATGAAAATATTATACGTAGGCTTACTATATAATTACGGAAAGCCGGAAGAAGGCTTTTCGTATGAGCACATGAATATTGAAGCGGGGTTTGCCGAATATTGTAAACAAAATTCTCTAGAAGATTGTTACTATTACCCAGACGCAGATCCACGATCTCTTGATATGTTTATTGCTGATTTTAATTATGACGCAATCTTTAACGTAGCTTTCAATGAAACATTAGATTTACCGGAAGGTATTGCGAAGCTGGCTCTAAGGGCGGGCGTTCCTGTCATTCAATGGGACTGCGATAGCTCATGGCGTTTCCAGCACTGGATTCTTCCTCGTAAAGATCGCGTGTCTCATTTCGTGACTACGCACTCAGCAACCATTCCATGGTATCAACAAAGCGGAATGAAGGTCATTAAGTCTCAGTGGGCCGGTTCTCCGCTTTACAAGCCCAATAGGGAATCGTATAAGTATGATGCATCCTTCGTTGGACAAAAGCACGGACAGATGCCAAACGGCAAATTCCTTAGAAGCGAAGTCATAGATGCCATGATGGAAGCGGGGATATCGATAGACCTCTTCGGTAATTATTGGGACGGGTATAAAAACTGGCACGGATACAAGACAGACTTCAAAGAAATCATAGACGTATTCAACACATCCAAGGTTAATCTTAATCTATCTAATCCATGGCATCATGGAACAATGCCTCAAATTAAAGGAAGGCACTTTGAGATTCCGCAGGTGCAGGGTCTTCAAATCAGTACGCCGGCAGACGATCTAGATTCATACTTTATTGAAGATAAAGAAATTGTTATTGCCAGAACGGTACAGGAATTAATTGATAAAACTAAGTATTATCTCGCTAATTCTGACGAGCGAGAAAAAATCGCTGCCGCCGGTCATGCTCGCATGATCAAAGACCATCAATGGTCGAATAGATTTGAACATATTTTTAAGGAAGTAGGAATTATATAATGCCCTATATTAAACAAAAATTACGCAAAGATGTCGATCCATATATTCAGGACGTATTTCAGCACGTCGAGAGTCCTGGCGATCTCAACTATGTGATTACAAGTCTGTGTCTTAAATATTTGAGAAATACAGAAGAAAATTATATAGGTTATAATACTATTATCGGCACATTAGAATGTGCTAAATTAGAATTCTACAGGCGTGCGGTTGCTACCTATGAGGATAAGAAAGTGATTGAAAATGGCGACGTTTATTAAACTTAATCTTGCCAGTCATGGCGACAATATGCCCGGCTATATTAACGTAGACTTTGATCATCCATCTGCCGATTTAAAGGCCGACGTATCAGCACTTCCATTTGAAGACAATAGCGTCGATGAGATTTATGCATCGCATATACTAGAACATTTTAGGGCTGGAAATGCATACGAACCTCATCTCTCTAATCCACTCAATCCTAAGACTGCTACTGATGCATTGAACGAATGGCGAAGAGTCCTAAAGCCGGGCGGCAAGCTTGAGCTAAAGCTACCAGACTTTGAAAAGATTGTTTGGCTTTATTATAATTTTCCTCAATGGGCTAGAGCCGATGGTGCAAATGGACCATTCGCGAATTACTCTGACTGGTTATGTTCAGCAGGCCAACATCAATTAATAGCAGACAAGAGCGTTATTAATAAGCTATTAAAATTAGTGGGATTTCAAAATATTGAATTTTTAGATGGTATACCAAAAGCATTTGTAGATAGATCTAATTTGGAAATGCACGTCACATGCCAGAAATAAATAATCACGACTTTTTTACTCCGGAGCACATAGCTTCCTTTCTGCGTAATCACAGAACCGGTACAGATAACTTAGGTCGCCAAAGACTTGCTGCTTTAATTCATGGCTTCAATGATCCTAATACTACAGTATTGGATGTTGCATGTGGCACTTGCGTCAACTATGAAGTGTTTAGAAATTTTGGAGCACGCTGCAAATACACGGGACTAGATCGAACAAAGAACTTTTTGGCTCATGCTCGCAGCCTGTATGGCGACAGCATTTCTTTACGAGAGGGTCGCATCCAAGAAATACCATTTATAGACAATGCGTTCGACGTAGTTATCGCCAGACATATTTTAGAACATCTTGGCGAGGGCTACGAGACGGCGATTAAAGAAGTATTCAGGGTCGCAGCAAAAGAAGCTATCCTAGTTTTCTTCGTAGATCTATCGGATTCTCCCGAGGACATTATTAAAGAGTCGGAGCCAGACGAGAACGGCTGCACCTACTTTTGGAATACGTACTCGCACAGTAAGCTCTTTTCATTTTTAAGCACTTTAAATTGTCAAATTCAACTTGAGTATATTCGCACGCCAGGAGCGGCGGCGAATGATACGATAGTCAGGTTAATAAAATGATAGACATTACATTCGGCGTATTAAATTATAATCCTGGTAATGATCCCGTTGCTGAGGAGCATTATAAGAACTGCGTTGAATCTCTATATCTTCATAAGAATAGCACGTTAAAGTCCGAAGTATATTTGATAGATCAGGGTGGCCCAGAAAAACAAAGCGTGCTCACGGAATCACTCGCTAGAAAATTTGGTTTTCAATCAATTACACTGCGTAATAATATAGGCATAAGTCGCGGTATTAATCTACTAGCTCACGTGGCACGCGGCAAGTTTGTGTCGCTTGTTACCTCTGATACTTTATTTGAACATGGATTAGATGATGAATTACTAAAATGCCTAGATAATAATCAAGATATATATCAAGTCTGTCCAATGTCCGATATATCTGATATAGAATATCAAAAAGAATCTTATGCTGACAATGGAATAACTAAATGTATTGCCCAGGAACTAACCATACAATTTTGGCCGAAGACAACGTTCGATAAAATTGGCTACTTTGACGAACGATGGAAAGCACAATACGAAAATCTTGACTTCGCATTGAGAGCATATATTCATGGAGGTTACGCGGCCGTGAGTCACGACGTTCGTTGTCGCCACTATCATAATATGACTTCCAAAAATGGATCTATCCACCACGCCTATGATGGCTATCTTCAAGCCGACCATAATACATTAAGATCTATGTGGAATCAGAAATGGTATTACGTGGATTGGAATTCATTGTATAATCCTGCTGCTTTAAATAATAACGTTTACCAGAATTGGCGACACTTTCACGAATCTAATATTTATCTTCCTTACTTACAGGATGTAGGCTACTAATGCAACGTTATGATATAATTAAATATCTTATCGATAAATACGACTTTAAATCTTATCTTGAGATAGGGGTCTTGGGTCGCGAAACTCTTAATCAGATTAACGTGCCTATTAAACACGGCGTAGACCCCAATGGGTGCGGCGATTATACTATGACCTCCGATGAGTTCTTCGCTAATCATTGTAAGCAAAAATATGACTTAATCTTTATTGATGGTCTACATTTAGCAGAACAAGTTCAAAAAGATATCACTAATTCATTGACATTTCTTAATGAACAGGGCATAATAGTATGTCACGATATGCTTCCTACGGAGGAGTGGCATCAACTCAGAGAGGGGCTTTCCGGTCAGCCTTGGACTGGCGACTGTTGGAAGGCGTTCGCAAGTCTTAGATCGTGGCGACATGATTTAAAGATGTTTACGATAGATACTGATTGGGGCTGTGGGGTCATAAGACGCGATGACACTACGTGGGAACAGAAGTTTATTGCCCCAGTTGAAGGATGGACATGGGACATTTTTAAGCGTCATCGCGACGAGATCATGAACGTAATTACCGTAGAGGAGTTTCTTAATGGATGTGCATAATAGAGGATGGATTGAGCATGAAGCCGCTCAAAGAATGCCATTCAATAAAGACATGCGAGTGCTAGAAATAGGCAGTTGGATTGCCCCTGGACAAGAAGATATAATTTGTCGCAAGACCATAGCACCGCAGGTGCTAGAGTATGTTGGGCTCGATATGCAAAATGGCCCCGGCGTTGACGTAGTATCTGACGCCAAGCAGATGCCGTTTACCGATAACAGCTTTCATGTTATTATAAGCACTGATTGCTTAGAACATGTTGACTGGCCACGAGAAGTTATCAAAGAAGCCTTCCGCGTTACAAAGCCCGGAGGGCTATTTTATTTAACAACCGTATTTGATTTCGAGATACATAACTATCCGGGAGACTATTGGCGTTTCACGCCAGAATGTATTAGACAGCTTCTTGAGGATGCTGGCTTTAAAGTATTGATGTATGAGGGTGTTGGCGGCCAACATTCCAAGCGACCCTGCATCGTAAGAGGAATTGGATTAAAGGAATGAAAATTCTTATAACGGGCGGCTACGGATTTTTAGGTCATCATCTCGTAAGGTATTTAGAAGAGAATACCGACCACGAATTATATGTTCCAAATTCTCGTGCATTAGATTTATTAAATGATACTCCGTGTGGTATTGAAGCACGATATTATGCTTGGGGTCCCGATGTTATTATTCATCTTGCGGGCGTGGTTGGCGGAATAGGATTTAATCAAAATAATCAGGGCAAGCTCGGCTATCAAAATCTTCAAATGGGCATGAATATTCTTGAGGCTGCCAAAGACCTAAAGGTTAAAAAATTCATTATGCTCGGTACGACGTGCTCCTATCCGCACACGCCCAAGACGATTCCCTTTATTGAAAGCGAACTATTTGATGGCATGCCAGAGATGACCAATAGTGGTTATGGTATTGCCAAAAGAACACTAGTGAAGCTTGGAATAGAATATAGTAAACAATACGGTCTTAATGTAGTTAATCTCATTCCAACCAATATGGTCGGCGAACACGATCATTTCGAGGCCGATAAGTCACATGTTATACCCGCACTGATTAATAAATTTGAACAATCTAGACGTGATCAAAAACTTAGTTTAACAGATGAGGATAGTTACGAATACAATACGTTTGTAACCTTATGGGGCACCGGATCAGCCTCTCGCGACTTCTTGTACGCGGGTGATTGTGCTAGGGCTATAGCGATTGCTATAGAAAAAAATGTTTCGCCAGAACCCATTAACTTAGGGTGCGGTCAAGAAATAACTATTAAAAGCTTGGCGGAAATGATCAAAAGGATTGGTAATTATAATTCTGATATCGTGTGGGATTCGACCAAGCCAGATGGCCAACCACGTAGAGCATTAGATATATCTAGAGCAAAAGAAGTTCTCAAATGGGAACCGCAGGTATCGGTTGAGGAAGCAATTAGAAGAACAATAAACTGGTATAGGAATCAAGCATGAATAAGACGGTTATCATCACGGGAATCAGTGGCCAGGACGGCTACTACTTAAGTAAACATCTTCTCTCATTGGATTATAGAGTTGTCGGGGTTCGCCGTCGCACCTCTACTTCTAACCTTTCAAGGCTTCGCACTCTTATGGGAAGTCCCAACTTTCACTTGGTTGATGGCGACGTAACGGATCTTTCAAGTATACAAAATACCGTTAAGAAATTTCAACCTGCTGAATTCTATAATTTAGCCGCACAGTCTCACGTTGCGTTATCTTGGCAATATCCCGAGACTACTTCCAAAATTACCGGTTTCGGCGTTCTTAATTGTTTAGAAGCAATTCGTCAAATTAAACCAGACTGTAAGTTTTATCAGGCCGGCTCCAGCGAACAGTTTGGCAACCCAATTATTAATGGTAAGGTTGCTATTCTAAATGAAGACTCTCCTATGAATCCAGAGTCGCCATACGCGGCATCAAAGATGTATGGGCATCATATGACTCAGATATATCGCAGATCATATAACATGTTTGCGACCGTTGGTATTCTCTTCAATCACGAAAGTCCTTTGCGTGGCGAAGAATTCGTCACCCGTAAGATTACTACCAGTCTTGCACGTATTAAGTGGGGCCTTCAAGAGCATATAGAGCTTGGAAATATAACAGCTAGTCGAGACTGGGGTTATGCCGGCGACTATGTAAAAGCGATGCATATGATGTTGCAAAACGATACACCAGACGATTTTGTTATTGCGACAGGTAAGACCCATTCAGTGACAAGTTTCTTTGAAGCGTGTTGCACGTGGTTTAATCTCGATAAGGATAAGGTTTATAAATTTAACCCTATTTTTATGCGTCCAAAAGACGTTGAAATCCTATTAGGAGATTCAAGCAAGGCACAAAAAACATTAGGATGGAAGTCTGAATGTGATTTTGAAACATTGGTAGATAAAATGTGTGTACACGATTATCATTTACAGTCCCCGGACCCGGCATACAGCAAACGAGCGGACGAATTTATTTATTGAGGTATAATATGGTTAAAAGAGAATTGCCTGAATTAACAGAACAACAGAAAATAAAGTTTCTAGAATTACTTGCTAGAATGTCCGGCGACTCGGTATTCGAGCGTACACTAGACCTATCGCCCAATGAAGTTGTTCAATATAAGAAAATCTTAGATATTAAATCTCCAGACGAAGCTCGTCTTATGGCTACAAAGCTTAAGAAGGCATTCGATAAGAAGCGTGAGATTGATGTAGTTGCAGAAAATAAGAAGGCCCGCGAAGCTGAGTCCGTCGCGAATCGCCGTTTGATTGATCTTGAAAATAAAAAAGTTCAAGAGAGAATGAATCGGCCGGCAAAAGTTATTGACGTGGATGCTATCAGGAAGAAGGCAGCTAAGAGTCAGAAGCAATTGGACGACGCTTTGAAGCAAGTCGATGAGCCCGACGTTAAATGGTGTCTGCCAGAAACTTCGGACGCTGACGTTGACGCTTTCAGAAAAGACGTTGTTTATCGCGGCTATACATTCTGTGTTAAGAAGTACGGTGCAACAAAACAACAAATCAAATTTGAAGCCAACAGATTAGGTCTCAAGATTAATTGGGATTTAGTTAAGCGATGAAACTGACCAAAGAATATCTTGAGAAAATGTATCAGGAAATGTCTATAGACGACATGGCCTTACATCTTAAGATGGCTAAGTCTACTTTATATTATAATATGAAGAAGCTTGGTGTTACAAGAAGATCTAAGAGCGAAGCACAGAAAGTCCATTTGAAGCACTCAGATCATCAAAGACTTGGCAAAGAACACTCAGAAGATACAAAGAATAAGATCTCTAACGGCACTCGTGTCTTTTGGGAATCTGACAAAGGACTAGAGCAGAAACAGAAGCTCGGCGAATTACGAAAGGCCGAATGGGAAAATGGTTCCTCTAAATATAAGACTGAGATTTTAGCCCGGCTTCAAACAGGAGAGAAACCGGGTCCAGGCAGCTTGTCAAAGTTTGGTAAAAAACTAGCCTCGTTTTTGGAAAAGAAAGAGACCGTCAAGGTAGGCGTAAAGTTATCCGCTAATCATACGTCCGACATTATCTTGCCAGATCATAAGGTCGTTATTGAGCTTCTTCTGCCCACTCACATTTATGGCGAGAAGCAAGAGAATCGTATTGAGACAAGGTACAATCGTTTATCAGACGAATTGAATGACTTGGGCTATCGCGTGATGATCGTGGAAGATCTATCGAATTCAATTTCGAACGCTCGCTGCCAACGTATATACGAGCAACTCACACAGTTTTTTCAGGATGTCCACTTACAAAAAATACACATAGTGTCATAATTTACATATGTCCAGAGATATCAAAAATTTGTTTACTACAAACTGGGAAAGTCTACTGCACGTAGATGAAACTGATCTTCGCAAAGAAGGCGAAGACGAGATGAAGGTTGTTCTCTTGGCCGGCTTACAGAGACTTGCCAGAGAAGCCGGGATAGTTGAACAGAAGGTTGAGATACTCACGCCTTCTGATACGCTCATACAGGCCATATTTACCTCTTCATTTATTGTAGACGATGGCAAACCAGACGGTCCTTATATCGTTAGGTTCGTTGGCACTGCGGACGCCAGTAGTAAGAATACTTCTGGCAAATTCTTTAATTATCCAACGGCCGTTGCTGAGTCCCGTGCGGAGGCACGCAGTTTACGCAAAGCTCTTGGTATCCGAATGCTTTCATCAGAAGAAATTGGATTGCGAGAGGGTATAGCTTCATTGGAAGTCAATCCCGGAGGTAAGGCTGACTCACAGGTCATTGCCGCGATTGAAAAACTGTGCGAGACTCGAAATATAGATCCGGTACAAGTCATAGAAGAAGTCGTAACCGATAAGGCGAGAGCCGAATCTATTTGCGAGCTATTAGAATTGACTGCGGAAGAAGCCCAGCGTGCCTTGGCCTATCTAAACGAACAGAAGGTTTCCAAGAAGAAATTGTCAGCACAAGAACAAAGAGACCAACGTAAGAAAGAATTGGAGTCTAGTAAATGAAAGTAAGTCATAAATCATCAAACGGTAGAATTGAAATCTTTGCAGAGGGTGAAACACAAAAGGATGTATTCCGTCAATTGTCAGCACTGCAAGAGGTTTTCGAAGAACAAAAGTGTGGAGTGTGCGGCGGTGACGATCTAAGATTTGTCGTAAGGACCGTTGAAGATAATGATTTCTATGAATTACATTGTCAGTCTATCGTTCATTTTGAAACTAGTCCGCCGCATACCGCCCGACACTGTAGAGCTAAACTAGCCTTTGGTCAACACAAAGGAAAAGAAGGTACTCTATTCCCGAAGCGTAAGGATGCAGAAGGCAAGTATCTACCAAATAATGGCTGGTCTGTTTGGACCCCAAAGGCACAATCATGAATGTTTTTAGAAAAGAATATCGTACACTTGGTTCACTTGAACAAGCACATCTTGAAGCCCTCAAGGATAAAGCTCAAGAATTGTACGAGCTAATAGAAACGGATCCTAATACTTTACTGCCAACAGTCCGTACATCACGAGAAATTTCATTAGCTAAGACCAAGCTTGAAGAAGCAATCATGTGGGCAGTAAAGGATGTGACGCGATGACATTGACATTTAATGAATACCAGCGAAAAGCTGTTGTTACTGCCGTCTATCCATCTCTTGAGACTGGCAGTTCTGGAAATCTTGGTTGGATTTATCCGGCTCTTGGTCTCTGTGGTGAAGCTGGCGAAGTAGCCGAAAAAATTAAGAAGCTTATTCGCGATAAAGACGGCCTTGTTGAAGATGCCGACTGTGCTGCCATCGCCAAAGAACTCGGCGACGTCCTGTGGTATATCGCTGCATTATGCAAGGAATTCAATCTTGATATGGGTGAAGTGGCTCAGGCTAATTTAGATAAATTAGCTGCACGGGCAGCTAAAGGAACTCTTAGTGGTAGCGGCGATAACAGATGAAACGCATTAATCGTTCTTCTACTGACAAACGTTTATTTGCTTGTCCCCAGTGCGACAAGCCGAGAATGTCTAGGCCATTAGATCACGTTGTATCCATGAAAACTCAGGAATATAAAATTTCTGATACGGAATCTATTGAGCTTCTAATAGACATTTGCGATTTTTGCCGAGGCAATAATCAAAAGAAATATTTTGACCCCAAACCAAATAACGTAAAACAAATTATGAAAGCCATTAAGGAACAGGCGGCACTTCCGAATCAATCTATAGAAGAATTGCTTTAAATGGCTCAGCACAGTAATTATTGGTTTTCCACTTGCCCGACTAAAAACAACGTTACGTCGGGCCTTGTGCGTAATATAGACGTTCTTATTATCGGCGGCGGCATTGCCGGTATTACTTTATTACATCAGTTAATCAATGCCGGTATTACTAATTGTTATCTAGTTGAAGAATCTTCTGTTGGCAGTCATGCATCTGGTCGAAACAATGGTCAATTATTTTTGGGCACAAATAACTTATTCCACAAGATGGATAAAGATATTGGGTCTGCATACCTTTCTTTTATTGCCGACAACAATAAGAAACTTGTTGGAGGTCTACGTGCCATTAAGTTTAATGATGGTTTACTTGATACTGGCGGTATCAGATTGGCTCTGTCTGCCAACGAGCTAGAAGATTTACAACGCGAATCTGACTTCATAGATGTTCATCAGAACTTAAAATGTTTGATGTTATCGCAAAACGACGTTCAAGTCCTATTTCCGGGAAGTCAATTTGTTGGCGGAATGTTTGTTCCTACAGAGGCTTTATTTAACCCATACAAAATTATCAATGGATTACGCGAACTTGTTGAATGCAAAGGACCTAGAATATTAACCAACTGTTGCGTGTCAAAAGTACAACGCAATACCGACGACAGTTTTAGTGTTTCAATTCGTCACAAAGGTATTATCAAAACGAAATCTGTAGTGTATTGTACCAATGTCTATACAAGTGAGTTAGTTCCTGAGTTAGCACCTAATATTATTGGTCACAGAAACCAAATTATTGCTACCGAAATATTACCTGATGATTTAGTTAAAACATTTCCGCAAATGAGTATTTCGTGCAATTACGGCTTTGAATATATGAGATTACACGACAATCGTTTATTAGTTGGCGGCATGAGACACGCCGTCAGAAATAAGCAAGTCGGCGTACTAGACGACGGAGAAATTAGTCCCGTTGTCTACGATAGAATTCGCAGCTTCATAACTGATTACATGCCAATGTTCAGTGGCATCAAGTACGAGTTTACATGGTCTAATGTAGTATGCACAACGACAGACAAACTTCCTTTGGTTGGTCAACTTCCTAACCGCCCTCATGAATATGTTATGTGTGGATTTGGAGGATATGGTTTTAGTCATGCTTTAAATAGTAGTTTGATTATTAGAGACTTGTTAATTAAGGGTTCATCGAGTTGTAATTTATTTAATCCAGGGCGTTTTCATGTTTGATATTGCTAAACATTCATTTGATCTACCGGAGTCCTTCGTCAGAATCTATAAGGGCAAACAACCTGACTGGGGACCACTAGGCTTCTTTACTTTTAAGCGAACATACGCTCGTCAAATTGCAGACGAGGATCGCACAGAAGAATATTGGGAAACCTGCCTGCGTGTGGTTGAAGGTACTTTTAGTATACAAAAAAATCACTGCAAGCGTAATCATTTGCCATGGGACGAAAAGAAGGCTCAACGTACCGCAAGGCGAATGTTCGAACTTATGTGGACGTTTCGCTTCCTACCCCCCGGCCGGGGCCTGTGGAGCCTAGGAACTGATATTGTTCAAACAAAAGGCGGGGCGGCACTCAATAATTGTGCCTATGTTTCTACTTCTAATATTGATCACGAATTTAGTAAGCCGTTCAGATTCGTTATGGATATGTCCATGTTAGGAGTTGGTTGTGGATTTGGAACAGAAGGTGCTGGAAAAGTAACCATTCAACATCCATCATCTATAGACCCATTAGTAATTCATGCTATTCCAGATACCCGCGAAGGCTGGGTTGAGGCGTTGGGTTTAATCATCGATGGCTATTTAAAGGGTGATTTTATACCACAATTTGATTACTCGCAAATACGTCCAGCGGGTGCTCCTATTAAAACGTTCGGCGGCACATCTAGTGGTCCTGGACCACTTAAAGAAATGTTAGATAATGTAGCCTCTCTTTTAAACGATCATATTGGACAAGCTGTAACGTCAACTATTATAGTCGATATAATGAATATGATTGGTCGCTGTGTTGTTGCTGGAAACACAAGACGAAGTGCCGAGTTAGCCCTAGGGCAATTTAACGACACAGACTTTGTTCTTTTAAAGCAAGACAAAGAAAAATTAATGAAGTATAGATGGGCTTCAAATAATTCTGTTATAGCAGAAATAGGCATGGACTATTCTTGGCACGCCGAACAGATTGCTAAAAATGGAGAGCCGGGAATTCAGTGGTTGGATAATGCCAGGGCTTATGGCCGCATGAAAGACGCTCCAAATTGGAACGATAAAGATGCCGTCGGCTGCAATCCGTGTTCTGAGCAAACTCTTCATAATTACGAATTATGCACACTCTGTGAAACATTCCCAGCACGCCACGATTCATTAGATGAATATCTTGAAACTATAAAGATTGCATATCTTTACGCTAAAACGGTTACACTCGTACCTACGCACTGGCCCGAGACGAATGCTGTAATGACAAAGAATCGTAGAATTGGATTAAGTCAAAGCGGCATTATCAAAGCATTTGGCAAGCACGGCAGAAGAGAAGTTCTTTTATGGTGCGATAAGTCTTACGAATTTATTCTAGGATTGGATATTCAATATTCCAACTGGCTTGGTGTTCCAAAGTCTATTAAGAAAACTTCTGTTAAGCCTAGCGGAACAGTTAGCTTGCTTCCTGGCGAACCGCCCGGCATTCACTATCCACATTCAGAATACTATATTCGTCGCATTCGCGTGGGCATTCATTCGCCACTTTGGAAGCTTGCTCAAGATGCCGGCCATAAAGTCGAGGCGGCCGTAGGACAGGAATCATCTACGATGGTTGTGGAGTTTCCTATTCATGAGGAATATTTCACTCGCTCTAAGAATGATGTCACGATTTGGGAACAGGTAGCTAACGCCGTCGCCTACCAAAGATACTGGGCCGACAACATGGTTAGTATAACTGTTACATTTAAAGAATCTGAAAAAGAGGATATTCAGCATATTTTGGAATTCTACGAGGACTCGCTTAAGAGTATATCGTTCTTACCAATTTCAAATCACGGTTATGTTCAAGCACCATATGAGTCTATTACTAAGGAACAGTACGATTCTATGACGAAGAACATTAAGCCTATAATGCTGAGTTCTTCAAAAGAAGAAGCTGTGGCTCCTCGATTCTGTGACGGAGAAGTCTGCGAAATAAGCTGACAATTTGCCGGTATATGTCAGTATATACATACTATGGCACAACCTAAAGAAAAGTATGTAATAACCTTCTCTAAAGATGAGAACGGTCAAGAAATGCATTATCGCTTTATGCTTACTCTAAGCAAGAAGCTCAATGAAAAACTAGATAACGAGAGTACTGTTCGGTCTCGTCTTATGGAGTCTTTCAGTAAGATTGTTGGTATTGATGGCATTGGTGTCGGAGGTAGTTGGTATTCTATTGAGATGATAATCGCCCGCACGTTCGATGCCGATGAAGTCATTCAAGAGATTAAGAAGGCTCTTGATGAAGAGGTACTTAGCGAAATTATCAGACCAAAGCTAGTGGTATGATTGAAAAAGGTTTTGAGGTCCCGGTACTCGGAGCAGGGTACGTACGTTATATTGATCATCTTGGGACAGATCAACGTATTGTTGAGACGGCACGTATATCTTATAAATCCCCTTCAAAGGGTGAAGATGCAGATAAGAAGCTTTTGTTTTATCTCTTTAAGAATCGGCACACGTCCCCATTTGAAGCTTGCAACATAACCTTTAATATAAAGATGCCGATCTTTTGCATGCGGCAATTTGTTCGACATCGTACTATGCGTTTGAACGAATGGTCTGGTCGATATAGCGAACTTGCAGACGAATTTTATTTGCCCACAGAGTGGCGTCTCCAGGATACGAAAAACAAACAGGGCAGTATTGTACCAGAGGAGACTGGTCTTGAAGACTTTCACGACGAAAGCGAGCAAATTGCTAAAGAATGTTTTGCCTTTACATATGACGGCTATCAAGGACTTCTTGCTCGGGGCGTAGCTAAAGAGCTCGCAAGAATAGTATTACCAGTTGCCCTATTCACTGAAATTTACGTAAATGTAGATGTACATAATCTGATGCATTTCTTGAATCTACGACAAGATCCCCACGCACAGCTTGAAATGAGAGAGATAGCAAATGCCATGGACACTATATTTAAAGAACTATATCCATGGTGTGCCGAGGCTAGGGCAAAATATAAGTGGAAACTTATAGAAGAATAAACTTTAATTAGTAGGTCGTCATCCTTTTCTAAGGGCCGCTTTTTAGCGGCCCTTAGTGTATTTTATCTATGGTTCCGTCTCGTTTCGTCTCTTTTAGGAGTTTAATTATGGCTGCACCTTTAGTAGCAACCGCCGTAGGCAGCGGTACAATTCCCTATACTCGTGGTATCTTACCTTCCGGTCAACGTGGTTACGAGCCTCTCGGTCAAGGTGAACGTACCGGCTTACAAGTAGTTATAGCTAATCCCGAAGATTTAACTTCGGTTGATGCTTTTGCCGTTAGCGGTATTACTGTCTCGACTACACCAATCAAGATTTGGGGTGCAAGGCAAAGTCCGCTTCCGAGAGCAAGATTAGTCCGTATCCAAAACGCGACCGATAGCACTACAGTAACCATTGCTAATAGTGCTGCAAAAACTCCAGAAGGTTGGCAGCTAACAAACGCTGGAGCCGCTACTCCGCGTTCTTATGTTGACTTACCGGTTTTAGATTGCGTAGAAATATGGGCTGTAGCAAGTGCTGGTTCTCAAGTGAGGATGCTGATCTTCTAAAGTGTCTCTTCTTAGGAGGCACTTATGCCTAAAGATTACAACTCAATAATTGGAAGCGGTACGATACCGAGTATAGCGAATTCGCCGCCCTACGATCTAGCTCCGGGTACATTTCCTATACCCGATCAACGTCACTCGCTCCGCAATCGGCTATCCGAAGGTGTCGTAGTTCTTAATCCAGAAGACTTTAGTGTCTCCATTGGATTAAGGCAACAAATGATTTCTGTTGGGGGAACAGGAATAGCACTTCCTCAAACTCCATTGGAATATCGTCGAGCCCTTGTGCTACATAATGATGGACCCGGCATTCTTTACATTGGCGATGTCAACGTCACTACGTCTGACGGTCTACCAATTAATGTTGGCGAAAAAATTGCTTTCGATATTGTTGGTACTCCTAATACAATCATCTATGGTGTTTCAAACGCGATCGCTGACGTACGAATATTAGAATTGTCATAACATGAGTTTAGGAATTGGCGGTATAGTATCTCTCGGCGGTGGCAGCCAGAGTGGATCATTCGGAGGTGGCGGATCCACTAGCGGTATTATTGCTATCAACGGTCAACTCGGGCCATTCATCAATATCGTTGGCCTCAGCGGAATCACGATTCTATCAGCCGGCAATATCATCACAATTATTGGTCCGGGTTCAGGCTCATCGTCCGTCTCGAAATTTGCCGCAACTTTTTCTTCTATTACAAGCGGCCTATTTGTTCATAACTTAAACAGTTTAGATGTTCTTGTTCAAGTATTTGATGCTCCAGGCGGTGGTGCGAAAAATATATTGCCAGATGATATCATAATAGAAGACAGCAACAGCGTCTCATTAATCTTTAATACCCCCCAAGACGGAAAAGTAGTTATTATTTAGTGTACTTTAGTGGGGGTCAACTATGAAGATAAATGGCGATTTAATACCGGGCATTAGTGGTCAATCTCACCTTGGCGTTAACGGAAGCCTTGGTGATGCATTTGACATTACGACATTAGCACCGTTTGGTCACATTCACTTAGTGAGTGGTGTGTTCCATGATCCTATCATGGGTCAATCAGGTGTTCTAAGATACAACCGTCAGCGTGCATCCTTCCAGGTTAGCGTTGATGGCGGATTAACATTCAATGATATTGCTACCGGTGCAACCGTAGTAACGTCTGTCGGCGTAATCGGCGGTGCCAATCTTACTGGCGACGTTGATCTGTCTCCGACAACAAGCGGCTTCATAGTTATTGGAGATACAGGTGGTGCATCTCCCGTTACATTCTCCGTTGACGTTTGGGCACTTTCTGGTCTATATGGATTCCCAACTCAAGGATTCGCAGGCATGCCGAAAACGTTTGCTCAAACGTTTGGTGCTGCTGTTACTTGGACAGTAACTCACAACCTCGGTACAACCGATGTGCAAGTTGAAACATATGACGCTAACTCTCCACGTCTTTGTATCATACCGGATGCTATAGCAGTTACAAATTCTAATACGGTTACCATTACCTGGAACGTGGCACAGGCTGGAAGAGTTATTATAGTAGGATTCTAATATGGCAAGAGAAGTAGGTGATCTTTGGCCTCAGGCTAGTGGCTCTGCATCGCTAGGTGCAGAAATGACTAACGGCGGATTTGGTAGAGAAATTCGACCATTTGCCCACGTTCACATGAACAGTGGCGTATGGCATTCTTCGATAAATAGTTTGTCGGGTATTATAAGATTTGAACCTTCTTTTAATACAGAATCTCCCTTCGGTGGCTTTAGCTTTTCGCTTGATGGCGGTAAAACCTATGGCTTTCAACTAAGTAAAATAGATGCGAGCAATAATATTGAACTTGGTTCCTATCTCCCGAACGTAGGATTTCAGATATTATCGAAGCACGACTTAACGATCAGTGCCCAAGATCAATTATATCTTTCTGCTTTTAGTTTTAGCGGCGAGATGCAGTATCGCGGCGGTCCTTTTGAAGCTTGGGCCATAAGTAATGTTTGGGATACGGGCGGACCCGCCAACGACGGCTTCTGGCCTATCGCACACTCTGGCAATATCAAGGAAATGATTGGACGGCACGGTCTGCAAGGTGCTTATACCGCTGGACGTATTGCTGTAATAACAACGTCGCCCGGTGATTTACAATTAGTTTCTAACACCGCTCACCCGATATTCAGTACGTTTGGCACTCAACCGGAACTTAATCTTTCTGGTCTATATCAGCCGCCGACATTGGCTAATTTAGGTCTAGGTGATATGTTCATGATGAACCACAGTGTTATTAGTGGTATTGTCGGAACAGATACGGCCGCTGTCGTTGCTGCAAAAGCATTAGGTCATGGTACTCCAGTAATACATACCGGCTCTGGTATGATTAATGTTTCTGTCGGTTCTGGTATCGCTATATTCTCTAACGATACGATACAGAAGATTACGACAGCTATGGAAACCGTCAGTATTAACGTCCCATTAGAAGTTGCTGACCAAAATTATGGCATCGGTACTGGACTTAGTAGCGGTATTTTAAAGGTATTTTCACCAGGACTATATAAGGTTAGCTATCACATTACAGCTTCTAAGACTGTTGGTACTACTCTTCAAACGTGTACGTCAAGACTAGAAAAGAATAGTAGTGGTACTGGTCTTGCAGGCACGACTATCAGTTCTGCACACGGTGCGGTGGGTGCAAGCGTTATTAATAACACAGCTACTAATGTTCATATAGTGAACCTCGATGCTGGAGATACTCTGAGACTTCGAATAAACTCGACTAGCTCGGGTGGTAATAACTGTGAAATTCCAGTCAACGGTGCGGTAATTGTTATAGAAAAAATTGGCCCCAAGAGAGGAGCGGCAGGCTCATGATGTTTCTTGAGGTTCAGAATGCAGATCCCGGTATTCTAGGCACACTATTACAACAATATGGCATCATGGGTCTTGTCTTTGGCGTTTTATTAACGCTAATTCTAAGACAAAATAAAGCGGCAAGCAAAAGAATCGAACAATTAGAAGAATCTAACGACGAACAACATATTAAGAATATTGAAGCTTTAAAAGAGACTATCAATCAATATGTTGATCTCGTTAAGCATAATACGCAAGTCTTATCTGACCTTACTTCATGCCTCCGTGCTATGAAAGAAACGATAGATAGGTTTACACAAAAATGAAAATTAACCTTACGCTAACGATGGACGTGCCTGACAAGGGCGTCTTTTCAACAAAGCTTGTTTGCGAAACCCCTTTAGTTTTTATGGGACGATGGAACAAGGTTTGGAAGCGTTTGTCGTGCGTTGGACAGCCAGATATCTTGGGCGTGCATTTCTATTATAAGTTTATTTCAAGAAACATAATCGCCCTCAAATTTAGATTATCTAACGGTGCAGTCAATCCAGACGGAACAGGTTTCTGCGGCAAGACATACTTTAAGTCATTAGTATTAAGTTGGGATACTGATGATCGCGTGGTTACTACTGTCCGCAAAGATGAATCAGTTTTACCGAGACAGTGGATTATAGCCGCCGCCATACCTAATGATAATCACGTTATGTTGCCTAGAGCAATTCTTGAAAGAGAATTTTGCATTTGTGCTCCCCAGGTTGTAAACGAAGCCACGGCTGTTTTAAGACGTGTCAGTCTTCGCATTCCAGATGTCGTGAACCATTATGGTCCACTGGATATGATGATGCCCGTTGTTAATCGAGAAGCTTATAGTCAACTTTCATTACAAGCAATCGGTATTATCGAGACTTCATTACAACAGGGTATAGAAGGATACGTTGCAGACCTATTGAGTATTGAGACGCCCAATGTTGGCCCCTGGCATCCAGAAGGCAACAGTGCCGGATATTCTTTTGGCGGTCTAAATATTAATCCTTATACTGGATTTGCTCAAGTGCCCGAATCTGTCTATATGAATTCGCTATTACATATAGCGAACATGGATAGAATGCCGTTTGCCTGTTATAATATTAACACGGGCGAACCTATTAGAGCAGCAGAATGGACTTACAACCATCTCATTCATGCCGAGCTAATGAAGGGTGAAGAAGGAAGAGAATCCGATGTAGAGTTAATTGCCTTCTTAGATGGCAACTACAATAATTATCATTATCGAGTTTTCAATCCCGGCAATACCTGTTCTTACGAAGCGGCATTGACAGCTTATCGTGCTCACGATCCCGCTCACGTACGCCGCATGTCAATTAATGCTGAACCACTCTGGCATTATGAACAGAACCCTATGGCGGGAGACGATCTAATTATGGCATTTGAGTATATTTGCCAATGTGGATGGAGCGATAGAAATGACGAAATTGTTCACCAAGATGACAATCATAATCCAACATATCTATATCCATCATTGATGCGTACAATGTATTTAGTATCTTTGAATCCTAATGATGGTATTAATGCCGATCGTGCATTTGGCTGGGGATTATATCACGCCGCTCTCGCAAACATTGTCAAGCCGGGATATTCTTTATCTTGGCTTGAAAAAGCAATGTGGGTTTATGTGGCCGCCGCCGATAGTAACGGCGTTGTGCAAAAAGAATTCCATCAGCCGTTTTTGCCCACCGGCGTAGAAGGTACGCAGAGCTTCCACTCTGCCATTATAGCATTCGGAGCTTCGGCAGCAATGAGACATATAGCTGACGCTACGTTAGCTAAAGCTACATTATTAAGATTCTGTGATCGATTCTACAATTCACAGACATTGCATTTGATTCCATATACCTACGGACCCAATCAATTTGGTCCTCCGCATTGGGTATGGACGCATGTAAACGGTAATCCAATTATAATCAATAATGTGAATGCTAGTGTGGATGGAGATATTATCCATACATTAGCAGTGCTTGGAGAAGCTTATCGTCTTACGAATAATGTTTCTGTTATTCGCACCAGCTTAAAACACTGGACGCCGGTGGCGTCCATTGCCGAAAGAAAAGGCTTCTTGCAAAATTATCCGAAGCTTTGGCAGAGAGCACAATTCGCTGGATATGAATCAGCGGTAAAACTACTCAAATAACTTCGGGCGTTGAAGTGCCCTTCTTCTGCACTTCTTTATTCTTCTTTGCTTGATCTGACGCCATTGATGCGGCCGGCGTCATGACACAAGCACCATGCGGCTTCTTTTCTGGCCGTTGTAGGAAGCCTAAGATATCGTCCCTGAGGCTAGAACGCACTTCGACGGGGACACCGTATTGTTCTAGGCGTTCTCTTAATAGACGATCCATTGTTACGCTAATATCTGTACTGTGATCACTCATGTTTGTCTCCGAACCAATTTTTTCGTAATTTATTTAGGCGTTTCTTCTTGCCGCCATTTATCTTCTCTTCTCGTTGCTTTAAATATTCTTCTGCCAATTTCTGGTTATCTACCTTCTGTATATTGGCGTGTGCTATTCTTATTTGTTCCGCTACATAATCAGAGGTCTTTTTGCGAAAGAACACGACCGGCTTGATAGAGGGAACTATTGATCTTCTGATGCCTTGCAACCACTGCTCACATGTCTCATCTAGTGGTTTCGTAAGTCCATTGATCTCGTCGATAATTCGACTATCGTTATATACTATAACGTCTTCTTTTACGTTATTGATTTGTAGATCTTTCAGAGCCATCACTAGGACTTTATATGTATGATGAATGACTTGAAAAATTCTATCGCCTCTTTCAGTGAGAGCGGGGGAGAGACGCCGCGTAATTTCGACGCCCTCCCCATTTATATAGTATCCGTTTTCGTTAAAGAAAACTCGAATCATTGACTTAGTTTGACAAATCTATATCCAAACTGGTCTTGCAACTGAGCATTTTGTTGATGCTCTTCTTCCGTAACCTTCGTTGCGGCTCTTAGTGAGCTTGCAACTACAGTAAGGATGTCCTTAGTGCGTGGTGATAGGTCAACAACGCCTGTCGTAGGATTAATCCAATTTAAAGCACCACGAGACAATAGTTCTTGTTCCGCTACCATAAGAACTAATTCAATTTCGTCATTAGTGAAACCGATCTTGTCCAGTGCTGGCTTGATAATGCCGGTCGCACCAGGGATAACGGTTTGATCGCGTGCCGTTTCAATTGCTGTCGCTACAAGTTCTAGCTCTTTTGCGGTTACAGAGCCTTCCCTTAGAAGTCTATTGGCGGAAATCTTTACACCTAATTGAATATATAATTTCCACTTACTGTAGTCGACTTCCGGCATCTGTTCGAGGGCTTGAATTCCTTGCCCCTCGCCGGTACTTGAACATCCTTGCATTGTTCCAAATGCACAAACTAAACCTAAAACTAAAATTGCTAACTTCTTCATGATATTTTCTCCTGCATATTTACGTCTGGCGGTAATTTGCTATTCATATAGCTGGTTTTTTCTTCCATTGTCTTTGCTTCAATTTTCTTTCCACAATCTCTACATGTTTGATAGATAAATCTTTTCTTATTTTTTAATGTAGTTTGTATTCTACCCTTGTTGATATGTCGGCATCCGTCTGTTTCTTCAAATAGAATTGGATTCTCGACAGTCTCTCGTGCTTCATCAGAGATAATGCCTATGTCTCGCAGTTCCATCTTTTTAGCCGCGACAAATTCGCTATCGTCTTCGATTGAATCTTCTAGAGTCTCTAGCGTGACTGCCTTTTTACGTTCTGGTGATCCGCTAAATGTCCAATCGGACGGTAGCTTTGCCTCTGGGCCGGCAACCAATTGTTGTTCTAGTTTTTCGGCGGCCTTTGCACTAAGTTCGTAAGTGCGTCCAGACTTTTTGCCGTCCTTCTTAAAGGTTAGCGTAACCGTTTCTTCCGGATTATATTCTTGCTTCGTGAGGTCGCATTCAACGATTAGTCTTTTACCCATTATATCCTTCTTCGTGTTGTTTATAAGCTGTTAATATACGCTTTACTATACCGGATCTTTGGACGGTCTCGATATTGTTCATGTCTACGATACCAACGCCGTGAACGCCGCTTAATATATTAATGGTTTCGGGCAACGCACTGTTTTCAGTTGGTATGTCTACTTGATCGATATCACCCTGAATAACCATTTTGCAATCTTTGCCGACGCGAGTTAGTAACATCTTCATTGCGTCGCCAGAGAGCGGCACATTCTGTGCCTCTTCCACGATAACAAAGCAATTGCTAAAAGAACGTCCTCTGCACATACTTAAAACTGTAAATTCAAACTGTCTTCCGAGCATGTCCTGAATGTCCTGTTCATTCATTCCAAGCTGTCTCATATTATCTCTTATAGATAGTACATAAGGGGCAACTTTTTCATCCAAAGTGCCGGGGAGTGCCCCTATTTTTTCTCCCGTATTGCTGGGAATATAAGGTCGCACAATCACAATTCGCTGTATTCCTCCACGTTTTTGAGATTTCATTAACATATCAATAGCTTCACTAAGAGCTAAAAATGTCTTACCGGTGCCCGCGAGCCCGGTACAGATAGTTATCTGATTCTCTCGTATTGACTTAACGTATTCTTCTTGTCCAGGTTGTACCTTAGGTGGAATAAAATTTCTCAACACTTATATACCCTCCAAAAAATGAGGGGGAGTTATCTATTGTGTTTGGCGAATTTTTTCTTTGCACGTCTTTTTGCAATTCTTTTTTGTGCTGCTGCATCTAGTACCATTCCGCACTTGGATCGCCTTACTGTTTTGCTTGCGACCTTCTGTAAATGGTTTAGTATCATGACACCATTTAGGTGGTCCAATTCATGACTAACCGCTCTTGCCCAGAAGCCATTAAATGTTTCAACTTTTTGTTCGCCACTGATATCCGTATAAGATATCGTCACACTCTTTGGTCTTTTAATTGCGACGCCCATTCCCGGCAATGACAAACAAGCTTCGCCATCGCGTTTTTGTTCCATGCTCTTTTTTAGAAGAATGGGGTTGATGTAAGCATTATTCTCTGGCTTGCCATCTTCACTGACTTTATTTCTTAGAAGAAATATTTGTTTCGCGTAGCCAACTTGGACCGCCGCTAATCCGGCCGCTTCGGCATCTAGTTGGTCCAGAATAGAATCCATGAAAACTATAACCTCTTCATCTTCTTGCGAGAGAGGAAATGAACATGGCTTTGAAATGGTTTCTAAGATTGGCCATCTCTGTTGATCATTGAATGTAATGATCGGATTACGAATTTCACTTTGCGGTACACTGGGTTCTTGTTCGTTCATGATTTTCCTGTTAAAAATACACTAAGATATAATTTGATAGCCGTTATCGGTTATTAAAAGGCACCTCTCCGTGTGACAGGCCCATCCGCCGTCTTTTGTTCTGACGGTCCAGCCATCTTCATCGATTGTGATATCGGTTGTTCCACGGACCACCACGGGCTCTATGCAATAATAATTTCCAGCCTGAAATGTTTGCCTATCATATAAGTGTCTTTGAAGGGTTTGTCTCATTGTGCTTAAATCTCTATTAATAGCATTAGGCACAAATGGATCTATATGAATGGCTTCTCCTATACGATGACCGCCCCACTTCGAGGCGATATTTACATTATGACATAACGCTTCGTTTTCGGCAGCCTCAACTAGCTCTAAAAATGTACTATTATGCTTAACCGTTTTTAGCTGTGCTTCTAATATGGCTTCCGTTGCCTCTATTAATTGATTAGCAATAGGATTAATTGATTTATCGCCAATAATGCGGGAGCGTGCCGCGTCAACAAAACAGTCTTTATACTTAGTGCCCAGATCAATGGTTAGAAGGTCACCATCTTTTAAAGTATAAGTGTTTGGAACACCATGAACTACTACGTCATTAGGGCTTAAGCAGACCGCTCCAGGAAAAGGACTAGAGGCCCCATTCGGCTGATAGTCTTTAAAAGCTGGCGTACAATTAGACGCTAATAGAAATTTCTCAATTTCATTACTTATATCTAGGAGCGTTGTTCCTGGAATGGCCGTCTTAAAACCAAGCTCTATTGCCGCAAGATTGATCTTGCCGGCGTATTCCATTGATTCATGATCCATTGGTAACCCATTCTTTAATCTGGGTCCAATGCGGTAGCGTGATCTTATAGGCTTGTTCGGGAGAACGTAGGTGAAAGCTTGGGTGATACGTGACGATCATTTTTGTTTCATTGTTATAATCGATCCAAGGACTCTGTAAATTTTCTGGAAAGAGTTGCTTGAGTGGACCTTTGATTTGTTCACCCTTAATCTGTTCGGCTGCGATCTTGCCCAACACTATAATAAGTTTTGGCTTTAAAAGTTTGATTTGGAGATCAAGACGCCATTTACAAGCATTCAATTCTTGACGGCTGGGATTTCTATTCAGCGGAGGGCGACATAAAACGCTATTGCTGATGTATACATCTTCCCTTTTTAAGCCGGCATAACCTAACATACTATCTAATTTCTTGCCAGCCTTACCAACGAAGGGTTGCCCACTGAGGTCTTCGTCTTCGCCGGGAGCTTCTCCGACGAGCATAACTTTGGGACTCGTAGAACCCGAACCGAATACTACTTTTGTTCTTGTTCTAAATAAATCGCATGCCTCGCATGCGAGCATTTTCTGCTCTAATTCTAGTAGTTCATTCATGTAAGTGTCCGATGAATAATTCTTCTGCCCAATTTCCAATCTTTTTCTTTCCAAGGGCCGTTGCTCCAAAGTCTAGAATGTCGGCCATGTTATCAGAGCACGCTATGATTTGTCCTTCGAGCGTATTGATATCAGCTTGCTTATTACAAACATTTTCTAGTGCCTGACGCTTTGATTCCGGCACGGTCATTTGTACGTCTGATTCGGCAGAAAGCATTAAATGGTCGATATAACGAGTGCTCGCCCTTTGGATACCTATCATGTAATAGGCGTCCCTCGATCTTAGTTTGTCGCCGTGAAACTTGGTAGTGGTATACCAACCTATATTTCTAAGAATACATCCAGCGATTACTAGAGAAGACGAGAACGGTATCTCGGTTTCTTTCGCCTGTTGATTGGCGATCTTTGCAAATCTTAAGGCGTGGGCTGTATGAACAAGTAGACCGCCAGGATAAGACATACTGCCTTGTAATCCGTACGGCGATTCTTTTAATGCCTGCATGAGATCCAATGTATTTATAGCATAATACATAATGTTTCTATAGGACTCGTCTACTATGCTCATAATGGCGGATTCAATTTCGCCGGCATACTGCATGAGGGCACTTTCACTCATGCCGTCCACATAGTCAAATATGTTTAATGGCTTGTCAACTATTTCAATATTCTCGTACTGACACTGAAACGTTAGTTGGTCTTTATATTTCTTTAGGTCTATCTTAATGACGGCGTACTGACCTTCTTGGATTCCGCCTTCGTAATTCCAGACCTTGCCACTAAGGCTGCCAGTAATATCCTTGATAACAATTTCTGCGAACGGCTGATTCTTTGCCGTTATCATATTCTCGTTATGGGTTACACTATCAATTAGAAATATTTGCTCGTATTGAAAACCTTCTTGGAGGTTCTTAATAGGTAAATATGTTTCAACGCTCGAAACGTTTTCTTTTGCCGCCATAAGTTCTATCTTCTTTGTCCTTGCATGATAAACAACGTGCAACTTTTCTAACAACGAAAGCTATTTCATCTGGCAATTGATTTTCTGTGCCAGGATGTAAGATGAGTTTTTGGTCGCCGCCGAAATAAGATCCGCCGCAACATCTACACTCTATCAGAATCAGCGTTTTAGCTATTGGCATGATTTAATCTCAACTCTAGAATATCTAATAATTTGCGTACACGAGTTGAAATGGCTTCGTGAGATACGTGTCGCTCTCTAGCTATTTGTCTGAGAGATTTACCGTTCACGAAGTGTTCTTCTAATAGGAAGGCGTGTTCTTGGTCTGAGATTTTACTCATGATAGTTTGCATAACGTCTTTACGTTCGGCAGTATCTTCGTTATAAAATCTACTCTCGACATTCTCTTCGCTCACTTCAAATTGAGTTGGTTTATTAATGGTTTTTTGAGCTATAAATCTCATGACGTGACCACGAATATAGGAGTACCCAAAGGTGATAAACTTTCCCTTATTGGGATCGTACTTACTGCATGCGTCTAGCAGACCTAACCAAGCTTCCTGTTGCAAGTCCTCTGGCGTTAATAGCATGTCTTTTTTGCATAATGAATAAAACGGCTTAAGAATACTATTTATTAATGCGTCCCATTCGTTTTGCGGAAGATCGTTGAGGGGGTTCTTATTCATATCCTTGTATTTGTGCGATCATTATTTTAAGGATCAACTCTTTTTCGGTCTCTTTAAATGTATTCCAATTGCGAACTATGTATTCGTGTCCGCCTTCTGGTATCTCTTCATTACCGTTGTTCGTTTGCTTGTGGCGATATAAGGTCTTGCCACCCTTATCTTGGACAACGATGCTCTTAATATGTAGGTCAGGATTGTTCTCTAAGAGCCAAAAGAAATCTAAAAATCCCTTAAGTCTTATTGCGGATTTTTTAACTTTATTATTGTTAAACGTTAATATAAAAACGATTTCTGAGTGTGGTGACAACTGCTTGTCTTCACATAGGCTTTTATATATTGCTTTCAACTTAGTCCAATCAATGTTTATGGCCATCATAAGAGCCTCCTACATTTGAAAATACACTAAGCCCTATTTGACCAATCCATCTTCTATATAAACACCGACTCTATCATTTTCATTTCTACTAGTAAACTCTACCCAGATCTGAAAATCTTCGCTATTTGCAATGTCTTTTAGTATTTGCATACTGCTATCATCTAATAAAGAGCCATCAGATATTCTAATAACTCTTAGTTTGGGATTTGCCGCTACAGCTATACCCATGGATATCTTTAGCTTCTGTGCAGAAGACCCTTGGGCAAACGGAACGAACTCGCCATTCTCTGACATAACGCCGACGCCTTCGGCCGAGATACGTAAACCCTTAACGGGCAACGGCGATGACTCAAGTGCTTCTGCTTTTTCTATTTCAAGCAACTCCATTGTATTATTCAATTTAGTTACTTCTTCATCCAGAAGCCTAAGGCCATCCGTGATCTTGGTATATTCCTTAACTTCGCGGGCTCTCTTATTATTGGATTCGAGATTCCTCAACTCTTCATTAAGGACAGTCACGTCCTGCGACTTATTGTTTGCTTGTACCGACGCAAGCTTAGCTCTAACGTCGGCGAATTCAGCCACAAGAGCCCGCAACTTCTCTTCGTATGCTTGTACTTCTTTTTCAAGCGAAAAATATTTCGTTGTTAATGAGCTATTAAGAGTCTTAGCTTCGACCGCTTCGGTAATTGCGGCCGTCAGAGATTCGGAAGATTTTTCTTCGGTTGGATCATCTTTGCTCGGTGGCTTGATAGTCGTAAGCAGGGCCGCAAGCCTTTTCTTTTCCCTATTTATTTCGGTTCTTGTATCAAATGCTTCTTTATATTTCTGATCATAGGAAGCGAGATCGAGCTTGCCGCCGGTAATCTTGAATAAAACATCGGCAAGTATTTGTCGTTGTTCCTCCTCCGTCTTCTTGCAGAAGGCCCAAGGGTCAAAAGATAGATCACCTATCATGCCGTCAAGAAGCTTTTGCGGCGACGTTATCTTGCTGCCGTCTGGCGTTCTTATTTCAAGCGTACTGTCATTCTCGGTGAACTTACGAGTAACAATATAGTCACCCAGGTCAAGTGTGACAATACCTTTTTGCTCACCAATACGAAGGGGAACCTTATTTTCTTTGACGGCCTCGCGATACTCTAGTGCTAACCAGATAGAGTCGATGACAGACGACTTGCCATTTTCATTCTTACCACTAATGATAATTGTATTATCGGTGGGTGTTATCTCAACTGCTTTTAAGCGTTTGATATTCTCGGCGTATAATTGAATAATTTTCATGCGTTGCACCAATCATATTGTTCTTCGAATTTATGTCTATCGTTATATTCGATCGGTCGTGAATGATAGCGTCTTTCTCTATATATATTTTCACTACCACATACCGGACAACAAATATGAATCATATAATACCAGTGTAATTTCATTCCGAAATACGTTTTACGTTCCTAAAGTATAATTGTAGATTATAGAATTTTTCCCAATTGTTGTCAGTGCAGTAACCATTAGATAATTTTGAACATTTAGGACAGGTTATAGAAATTAACCCCGTTGGATCGTAGTCTTCATAATGATATTTATAGTGCATTACGAGACTCAAATTTTTGATCATTGTTTTCTTCTTACAAAAAGGACAGTGCCAAAGCTTATTGCGGCGAATTTTTTCCTTTTCTTCCGACAAGATCTTTATTTGTGCATCTATTTCTGCTTCTCTATTTTTCATCGTTCAAACTCGAAAGTTACAATATCTGACACAAAGGGATTGCCGCCAACTCTTAACATTTCGTTCCATAGGTCTCTATCGTGTGCCTCTCCGGGTTGCCAGCCTTTTGTTTTCTTGAATAGTTCTCTAGTGTGAGCCATACCGACAGTGAAAATATCACTATCATTTACTTGCCCTAGTTTACGAACCAACTTACTGCTTCGAGGACTTTTGTGCTTCCAATAGAAAGGCTGGCCGGCGGTGCGAACCATGTTAACGCCCGGATTATTGTTGATTGCATGTACTATTGTTGACAGATGGCTAGGCAGCCAAACGTCGTCATCGTCTATATAAGCAATCCATTCACTGTGGCCTTGTAATATAGCACTGTTTCTTGCCCATGCACCAGAATCATATCCTCTTTCAACAATAACGGACGCTTCTATACGTCCATCCATTTCAAAGTAAGGATGGAGAGTTTCTATATTTATACCGTCACCTATAATAAAAAGTCGCCAATTATCATAGTCTTGACCAAGAACAGATGCCACCGTCTGTGACAGTGAGTCACGTCCTATTGTCGGTAATATAATATTGAATCGCATTAGGCTAGTGCATCCCAAATATTATTCATATTGCGTGCCATCGATCTTCTTTTTACAGGCCGGACAATAACAATATGTAGCAAAAGGATATTCGTCGTCGGTCCATTTGTTTCCACACTTGCATTCGTAATAAGCGAGCGACTTTTCTACTTTAGTAACTATAAATTGTGAAATACCACATCTACATTGTAAGTCACCACTATTGCATTTAAGTTTATGGCCAGAAAAATCCGCATTAAAATGCTCTAGTATTTCTTTTAGTGCCATCACAGCACCCTGAGCCGTTATCCCTGGCCTAAAATCTTCACAACACGAATGAACATGCGTCTCATAATACTCCATATTGTGACGAATATAGTTTATAACATTTTGATATGAATTTTCATTAGTATATTCTTTGAAACCAGGAGGCATACGATTTCGTCGAGCTTCCTCAAATGTATCGTCCGAAGGATAATTCATTTCAATGGCCTCCACACAAACTTACTGATCGGGATTTTGAACGAACTCTTAAACCCAAAGCCTACCCATTCAACCACTTCGCAGTCTTTAATGATAGCTTTTAAAGCTGGCGGCTTAAGCATGGTAAAAGTTGGAATATCGTTATCCGCCCCATTAATCATCAGTATGGTCACGTCAGTCTTTGTATATTGTTTGACTTGATTGACCTTTAAATGAAAACATTTAGTTAGCATTGGCTTGCTAAACTTTACTTCCACTCTTCCATAGCCTTCAACGTCGAAGTCTGGACTAGTGGAGACCTCATTCTCTTCTAGAAGCTCGCCATTCTTTCCGCAGCCGGTGTCCTTATAAGCTGGCCGTTTGCCTGTTTGCTTTTCAAGCAAATCTAACCACATTAAGAATAGAGAACGTTCCTCCATCGTACGCGATTTAATATCGCGTTCAAATTGCTTCTTGGAACGCCCATCAAACCGATAGTTACCCACTATCGACCTCTACGAACAATCTCCAATGCCTGTTGGCGAGAATATGCTTTCTTGCGATCCTTGCGAATCCATTTCCAATACCAGGATCCGTTATCTTTTAATGCCCAGACGGCTTTCCATCCGGCACCTTGTAAAATGCGACGCTCTTTATCGCGACGCGGTTTATTTGAATCGTTAAATTTCATTCTTTTCCTTTGAAGAGCTTCAAAACTTCGTATACGAATACAAGAACTATCATTATCAGTACGCACGTCAGAATGGGATGATCTGACATCCAATTAAGAACATTCATGCTGTCAACCTATCTACTACGTCTTGCATAGTAAGCACCTTGCGGAATTTACACATGATTTTAAAGCAAACAATAGAGTCGAATAAAGCCGCGTGGAATTTATTCTTGCCAAACTCGGACATATCTATATTAAGAAGCTTTGCCGCCTGAGTAAGGCTAGCTCCGGAAGATACATTATCGTTCCCAGTAAATAGTCTGATGACCGGCAGAGTATCTAATTTGCGATAAGTAAAGTTACTCTCAAATTCTTGAGTCTCAATATGAAATATCTGGTGCGATAGCATCTTCACATCATAATCGAAATTATGACCTCCGATGATGGCTGCTCCATGATTATGCCATAGATCTACAAGCTTGTCGCAAATCTCTTGCGTTGGAATCCCATCTTCAAAAGCTTTGCTTGGCGTGATGCCGTGTATTTCAATAGCTTTGGGAGTATATTTATAGTCGGCTATCGAGGGTAATTGATGCAGGGCTTCGAATTGCTCAATGATTTCGCCCGTATCAAGATCGCCGACAAGGGCACCGACAGAGAACACAGAATGTTCTTTGGGATTTAATCCGCCCGTTTCCGTGTCCGCTACCATTACTCGCATGTCAAACGCTCGCGTTCTTGTTTGAAGTAATGTTTAGTGCCATATCAAAAATCGCGTCTTGTATGTTTGCAGCCTGAGGGCGTTGTCGACTTTCTACACCGCCAAAGCTTTCTACCATAAAGAGTTGATTGTCTGATTCGTCGACAGTCGGCTTGAAAACCTTGCGGAATTGAGCCATGAAACCGCGAGAATCCATATCGGTATTCAGAACTAGGCCAAATGAATAGATCCTGTCGGGATTAGCACGCATAGATTCTATACGTCCTTGGACAATAGCTCTACCCTTTTGTCTTGAGAATGCGTCACGACGCTCCGCATGGAATAAACCATTGCTACTCGTACCGTTATTAACTAGTGATACAGCTAGGAATAGCTTTCCATTTTCTGAAAATGCACCAACTGTTGCACCAATCTTAGGTCTGTGTGAAAAAATTAATTCGCTCATTGTGGTTGATTTGTAGGAGGTTGTACAGAACTGATTTCGTTTAAACGGGCGTAAAGTTGTAATGTAATGGCGGCAGGTAAAGACAGCGAGGATGAACTAAGTGCTGCCATTAAAATTCGGGCTTCGTTACCCGACATACAGAAATTGTTTTCTTTATTCATATGATTTTATTTGCTAATGAGATTACGAATTCTTTGAGGTCTTCTAAAGTTCCATTGTTATGGTATTTAATACCGAACGCCGCATTATCTAATGCGGTCTCGCTGATATGATCATCGTGCAAGCCGGTATTTCTTTCAAGTCGAATAACTACGCCGTCCTTTTCTTCGACGATAGCCTTCTCATTTGGGAAGCGACAGTCGGTCAAGATAACAACATCGGTATCCCATTGCTTATTAAAAGGTGCTCTGGCCCAAACGTCGTTATCAATCATCATCCTGAAAATATCAGATCCCATAACTTGCAAAACTTCGCGGCTGCTCATCGGACCACAACGCGGGAACCAATCTCCCATAGTGGGATCGCGTTCGGTCGCGTATTTCATTCTGACAGTTTCAGGAAAGTTGTCCCACAGAATATTAGTCAGGGCATTCTTTTGTTCATTCGAACCATAAACGCCCTCATATTTAAGGCCGAGAATTTCGATACACATTCTCTTAAGCGATTCGGCGAAGGCCGTTACAGAGACCGAAATACCTCTATCCTTTAAAACGTCAACCAGCATAGCGGTGGCAGTATCTTTACCGACCTGCTTCTTGCCGGAAAATGCTATAAATCTTGTCATCAATAATCTCCAAGGATAGCTTTTGCTATTTCGATTGCTTCGCTGATTGAGTCTGTTCTAAAGGTCGCCGATTCTTTTACGAAAGCGTGCTCATGAATATTGCCTTCTTTTTCAATTACAAGCACAATAGGAATATTACGCATGCTAGCCCAACCTATTTCAACCATCGTGCCAATAGAAACTCTTTTTGCATTCAATAGATTAACTATAAGCATGTCGCAATGAGTACAGTCAAACTTATCGCGTGTTACTACGCCTCTCGGTGTGCTCATTGTGAGAGCCGCATAGTTTTCAGGCTGCATGCCGTCAACTATTTCACAGTCTGTTAGAAGTCCCTGGTTATTGCGTAAATGCACGGCCGCTCGCAATGGACTTAGACACTTGATACCTAATGGTTCGAGGGCTGCTTTCGTCGCAATTCGCCACTGTGTTGCTTCGTCATAAGTAAGTCCACTTATTCCGCCAGCTAAATAGATTGCCTTATTTGTCATATGGGGTGCCTTGAGTTTATATTCTAAGCAGGATAATTATACCACGCGATAGTAAATCTGGCAATCAAGTTCCGAGAATAATATTGACCTTCGGTCATAGGCTTTAAATTTCAGGGGGCCTCGGAGAAGTTGATTACTAGTCAATAGAAATAATACCGCTATTAATAATTTCCGGATTACTAATTATTCTATTGAGAATATTTACGATTGTTCCGTCACAAACGCTATAACCTTGATTGGCGTATTTCAGCATGCGTCGTACTGTAGACAGTCCGTGGTGAACTGTATTTAGAGCAAGACGCTTACTGCCAACATCATATAGCGTGTAGTTACCAACCATTAATGTAAATCCATCTGTTAGAAACTGGCAGATGGTATAGTCAAACCAATTTAATACATCTTCCGGATTCTCGAAATAGAACTTTATAAGCTGTACTTTAAAAGGCTTCATTCCGGCTCTATTAGACAACATTGTAACATTAAGATCGTTCTCATATAGAACCTTATCTCCTAAGGTTAGTAGCTGAGCCTTGAAGTCGTTTAGTTGCTGCTCGCTTTTAAAGAAAATATCAAAGTCACTTTCTTTATTGCTGCCGTCGAACAACCGACGCACTGCACCGCCCGCTAACCAGGGTCCCTTTTCTATTGAGAATACAATGCCTAGTCCTTGTCCGCTGATGATCTCTTGAAAGCGAAGCGGGTATTCGGCGTTTGGGTGATTAGTACGTGCTATAAATTCTTGTAAGTTATAGTGGATCATTTAGTATTCCAAGGAACTATGAAATTTAATTGCCATATTTCTCTAGTCATTTGATCTTCGTAATCTACACAACATCCCGGAGAAACAAACGTATCTTCTAGTGCGGTATAATTAAAATACAGATAGTCTAACCAATAGGTTTCACCATGTTGGCAGGCGGTTGGAATCCAGGCAAATTTTCTAACGGTTACAGACTCACCCTTCTTCCAAAATGACTGAGGAATAGGCTTAGGTTTTCTAGTTTTCCATTTCATATTTTAGTAATACCTATCAACTTCCAAACATCTTTTACGTGTTTCACTGCCTTTATATCGACTACACCTGGGCCATCCATACTATAGACATCTTCGTACGAATATGAAATTTCTTGATATCCAGGAGGAATGGTCGTGTCCTCTAGACAGCTATAGGTATATATTAACTTTTCAAGCCAATACGTATAACCGTCATTAGCAATAGTTGGTATCCAAGCAAAATGATCAACCGTTCTCAGGCAACCCTTTTGAACTAATTCTGGTCTTGGAACGACCTTTGTTCGCCATCTCATACGTCCTCTGCTATCTCGAACTTGAATCCATACATTCTTTCAATCTCTTTCACGATTGCTATAAAATGGGGTAAAGCACTGTCTTTGCCAGCTTTTACCAAATTAGATTCAGCAATTGCCAAATTAGAAAGTACTATAGCGTAGCCGGTTGCGGCCTCCGTTATTGGTAGACCACTAGCTGCAAATCTTGGCGGCGTTATTCTAAGATGTTTATTATCGGGGTTTTTCATAGCTATATCGCTTCCTGCGAAATAATAGGTGCTGTTTTTTCTTTAAGATCGTCCGAAACAATTCTCCAGAGCTTATCTTCGATGGACTTGCCATCCATCGAGGCGAATACTAGCCCGCTCAGGCGGTTTGGAGCGTTAGCTTGGATCCATAGGGCCTTTGTTTTGCGGTCGCCGTCTGGTATACGACGTGCTACGTCTTCGACCGATATCTTTAGAGCATCGTATGAATTTTGAACCGATGCCCTAATGTCGTCAAAGTCCTGTTGGATTCCCTTCGGCAGTTGTAATAGAGTAACGCCGTATTCTTTCCCGCGTATCAATTCGATTACGCCTTTAGGACTCATGTAGTTTAAGAGTCTATGGACTCTTAAGTACGCAGGAGACTTGACCTTTACGCGGAGACCACTTTCAAAGCGAGCAACGTAGCCCTCTTCATTGTCATTAAACGGAATGTCTCCGCGTAGGTCAATATCATAACGCTTAGGTCTGCGAAAGCCGCAGGCTTGAGCAATTTGATCGACGCGGCGAGGATGCCACTCTTCGCCGTTCTTTTCGAATATTGCCAACAAAGCTAGAAATATTTCGCCTTTATAGTCGACAACAATTCTATTCGCTGGAAATATAATTTCGAATACCGGAGTACAATCACGTGGTAATAATTGTAAACCTTTACTATACATCTGACGCAGTATTAGAGTACCTTCAACTGCCTGTGTAGATTCCATACTCCCAGGAGTTGCCAATTTCCAGCATCCGTCTTGATCTAGGTATCCAATCCCGCAGCTTCCGTCTACCTTTTCGTAGACTTCAACAGACTCACTCCACGGGAGTTCGCCTATTTGTGTTTCGGCTACTTCACCAAGGTTAAAGAATTTAGCAAATGGTCGAGCGACGATTGTTCCATCGTCTTTCATGATCAAGCCACGGGCAATCCTGTTGACAGAATTCCATCTACCTTCTATATGACAGTCCTGTGAGTACTTGAATATAGTTAGATCCCCAGACTTCGAAGCTGTTACATTTCCAGCTTCTACCTCTTTTAGCATTTGCTTTAAAAGGATGGGATTCTTCATATGTGTTTCCAACTGCGTCGTTTAACAATATCCATTACTGTTCCATGACTAATATTGAAATCACGAGCTATATCACAATATCTTGTACTTGGCCATAGCGAACGAATTGTAAGAACTTCACCTGGAGTTAATTTAACATTCCCGTGAGACGGGCCTCTAGCTGGTTGACGCCTGCCCTTAAGGTCCATATCTTTAATGTTTTCTATTTGCGTTCCTATAAACAAATGATCTGGTCGTATACATTTTCTATTATCACATTTATGACAAACGTTTACTTCGTCGTCTATTTTTCCAAAATGTATAATCCAAGAATATCTATGTGCATGATAACCGCGTCTACCAATTGGCCAAAATCTTCCATAACCTTTGGCAGTTAAACTTGCAGTCCATTCCCAACATTCGGTTTCAAATAGTCCATTTGCTCCGAATGTACCAGAGTTCTTATTAACTTTTATCCAAAATCTATCTAGTGGATCCAAGTGCCTTTGTTCTCGCCTGCTCTAATTTTTGAGCGATAATATTGCCATCCTTTAAATGTGCAAATTGGTCGCCACGAACGGACCGGATAATTTCTGCCGCTTTTAATACTGCATCTGCTTGTGGATATTCTTTATTCCAATAGACTGGTCCACGTCCTCTAGCATCTGCCATAGATGCCATACAAATCCTTTTTAGAGTAATGTCATCATGAATACCATTAAGTCTAGTAATAAGACGTACCTGAGTTACGGGCTTCAATTCTTGAAAACGATGTATGTTTAAATGCTCTCTAGCTGTTAGCACGGCCACATGTCTAAAAGAATTGGGAATTTTCAATCTTTCGCAAAGACTTTCAACGATCGGCACTCCCAACGCTTCATGATTTATATGTCTAGGAAGATCCTCATCTGGAGTAACAGCCTTACCTAGATCGTGACACATGGCGGCGAACATTGTTTCTTCGTCGGCACCTAAATTTCTAGCACGTTCTAACACCTGTAAGAAATGCGTAAATACGCAACCCTCCGGATGATACTTCTCCGGCTGAATGCGTCCCTTGAGTGCGGCGATTTCGGGGAATACAATCTCCAAAACCTCCATCTCATTCAAAGCTTCGAAAAAGCGTTGAGGATTGTCGGTTTTGAGAGCCTTTAGAGTTTCTCCCCAAACACGCTCAGGTGTCAGTGTAGTTAGCTCGGCCATCATCTCTTGTGCCATTATGCTTACCTGCAAGCAGAGATCCATATCGAATTGTGCTGCAAATCGTGCTGCTCGTAAAACCCTAAGTGGATCTTCCTTGAAATGGATGCTGACCGGCCGGATCATCTTGTTATTGATATCCGCCCTTCCTCCAAATGGATCCGTGATTTGTTCCGTGAACGGGTCCATTGCCATCGCATTTATAGTTAAATCGCGGCGGAATAGGTCCTCTTCCAGCGAAACCCCTAGCGTGTCACATATGAATCCGGTATGGCCAGTATCAATTTTTCTTTCTTTTCTAGCTAGTGCAATTTCAATTCCGTCTACCTGTATTACCGGAAAATCTTTACCAATAATCTTACTGGCTGCAAATAGATTAGTTAGTTGAGGAAAGCTAAAACCAACTACGACAATATCAGTGTCCTTCGGACACTTGCCCATGATCGTATCTCGGACATAGCCCCCGACTATGTACGGAGTGCCTCCCGCATCTCTTATCTGGCTACAGATTGTTAGTGAACTGTTCATCGTTGAGTTTCTTACGGAGATTCATTAAAAGCCTTCCGAGATTATTTTCACCCTTACCTTTACATACTCCCCAGTATACATCTCCCCAATTGTTTCCTTCTACTAATTCTTGATCACCAGTTGCTAGTAATAGTCGCTTCAAATCATGATCTTCAAACTTAGAACTTAAGATATCCCACATGACCTGGAGTTTCTCTTGGTCCCAATCGGATCTAATCTTTATGATTTTACCCAAGTGCTTCGCCATAGCCGGAGTCATTTCTTCAAGAGTAAATGCACTTCTGGCTTTTATATTTAAAGTCTTGGCAGCTTGATAAGCGTTTTCTGCTGACGGATATATGAAACCCTCATACGGCACGCAACAAAGATAGAAATTACTTAAGAATTCTGTTTCAGGAGTATGAAATGATGTAATCATTTTGCTTCGTATCTACTGCATTCCTTTACTTGCCCAACAAGAATAGGCGGTGACTGTAGACCTTCCGGACGCCAGAAACAAATAGCCTTGACTCGTGCCCTTTCGATTATAGCACTGCCCTCTTCCTCTTCGTTTTCCTCGTCTTGATCATCGATAGCGAACGGATATTTTTGTTGCTCGCCGTCATCTTCTATCGGGATACCACTGATTTCTTCTTGTTCACTTTCTTGTAAGCAAATACCATGGAGACATGTCCAGCACTTACTATTTTGAGCATTAAGCATTGAATATGGTCAAGTCCGACCATTCCTTTTCTTCTGCATGAGGTTGATAGCGGGCGATTTGTCGCTTGAGCACTTCCAACGGAACATTATGAACGTTCCGTTGGAAAAGTATTTCGGGATCCCACGGGCCTGGAGTACGCCAAATCTCTGTTTCGTAATTATATTGGTCTGCTAGCTCGATATAGGGCTCGATCTCTCGAAGGCTCATGTTTGTGTTAGCAACAATTGCGTTTTCACCTACATACATGCTTCGTTCTACGTTTAATCTACACCAGTCATGAGCCTTCGAGAGCATTGTTTGGTTAAATTTGTATGTATCTCCACTCCCTAGTGTCTTAGTAAAGAATTGATCAGCTTCGTGTACGACGCTCCATTCCTTAGGAATAATATTCCACCAAATATGTCCACTTATTGTGCTCTTGCCCGACCCACTAGGTCCACGTAGAATAACTAGCTTCATCTCTATAGTATAGCACACCTTTACATAATGTCAAGGGCCAACAGTAAAAAACTTTACCGCTGGCCCTTGATATGATGAAAAAGGCTAATTAGAAGAGCTTTTCGCCCTTTGTAACTTCTGCTGCGACCGGCTCTTCCGGTGTCGTCGAAGCCGCTTCGCCAGTCTTATTCTGACCGATGAAGTAGAAGCCTTCGAAATTCTCTAGTCTGACTTCTAGCTTGGAACGCTTCCCACCTTCTGGCGTTTCCCAGCGATTTTGAACAATCTTGCCACGAACAACGATTTGCTTACCTTTTACAAGGTGCTTACCGATTACGGGAACCTGCTTGCCGAACGCAACACAATCGATGAAAGAAACTTCTTCTTTTTCACCAAAGCCGTCATTTACGGCCAATGTAAATCGTGCAACGTTTTGCTCCGCTCCGTGAATAGTGGGGTTGTCAGTGAGACGCCCCTGTAGTACTACCGAATTCAAATTACTCATACTTTGTTAGCCATTTCCTGCCGTTTTGCGGCAATAGTTTCCTGTAATGCTTGCTCACGTGTTAATGTACCTTCGTCAATACGCTTTGCTTGTTCGCGGGATACGCGGAAGCGACGACTGACGCCGATCTTCTTCTCTACGAACTCGCCGAAGTTTTCCAGCGTAAGGCCATCCATATGGTAGACCTCATCCGGTACTTCTGGACGACTCTTGTTCTTCAATTTTTCGAGACCGCCATTTGCTAGGAAGTCATTAAAAGCCTGCTCGCGTGTTAACGTACCGCTTTTAATAGCTTGTTGTTGAGCTAACGAGACACGAAATCTCAGGCCGGTTTCTTTTGTAAAGTTTTCTAGTGTTAGTTGTGTTGCCATGATAGTTCTATTATGACGCTATTTAGAGGACTGTAAACAGAAATTTTGAAAATAGTGATTTAAAGGTTGTAGTTGTCCAGTACTTTCACTGTTTAACCGGCATGGTCAGTATCGGCAGATTTCCACCAAGTACTTGCGGTGCAGTGCCATTCCACTTATCTATTCCACGCCATAGTACTAGATTAGGCGTGAGGGACTTATTAACTAGATCATTGGCCTCGGCCTGTGCTTTGGCGACCGCGATGATAGATTGAGCTTCGCCGCGAGCACGTTCAATTGCTTGGTCGGCTTCGGCCTTAGATTGTACAATCTTATTTTGAGCAGAAATAGCAAGCTGAGTAGCCTGGATTGTTGCATTAATCGATGTCATAACGTTTTCGTCGCAACGCAATCCACCAATAAATGACACCATTTCAAATTCAAAGCCAACCTTACCAAGATGCTCATTGAGGTCTCGCTTGACGGCTTCAAGTAGCTCTTGCTTTTTCGAGCCGAAAATGTCGATAACCTTCATAGTGCTGGCATGACGTGAAATAGCGTCTCGTACTTCGGAGCGAATATAGACATGAGTGATATGTTCGATATCTTGTCTAAAAGTTACGAAAACGAGGGGCACTTCTGCTGCACGAAGAGAATACGAAAGGCCAATGTCTGCGTTGACAACAGAGCCTTCAATAGAATTGAAAGTAATACTATCGTCGTTCGGTGAGCCTTCGTCGTGACCCTTTGTCCAAATGATATTTTGGCGGAAGGTAGGCCACTTATATACTTCTGTTGTAAAGAAGTTATACCATACCATACCAGTTTGCATAGGGAAATCCTCTACGCCCTTCTGGCTTCCGTATTGGTTAACTTTAATGCCGACATATCCCGGTTCAACCTTAGTACATGCACAAAGGCTGATAACGGTTAGAAATGTGAAAAATGCTTTCATTGCTTAAATACTTTCCTTAAAATTGAAAAACAGGAGATTGCGGTGATAAAGAGAACGATTAAACCGCCGAAGTCCGCTAGGTCGGACGGCTGATTAAGTAGCCAAAATCCGGCGTCGATGCCCACGAATGCTAATGTTGGCACTATAATTAGCACCACGAAAAGTTTGATGAATATGTTATTCATATGAATTAAGCCATTTTGCTCTCGAAACAATGACATTATATATTCCAGCTATTGTTCCCAGGGCGAGAATAGCAATAAAGACGTACTCGTGTTTAAAGAATGACGATATAAGAAGTCCAAAGTTTAATCCAAGTAATTGGCAGTTAAATAAAAACCAAAGATAACGCGGATCTTTTAGTAGTTCAATCATCGAATCCCTCGAACAGGTCGTTATCAATTCCGATGATAATAATTAGGATAATTACGAGGCCGACTATTCCAGCCTTTACAATTCTCCTGCCTCTCGGGACAGGTCGCTTTTCGTCATGCATATTAGTGTTTTTCTGTTCCGCCTTTTCGGCATAGGTAATCTGAGTTTATAAGCTTGAAAATCATTCGTTTTGGATTGGGATCAAGTTCACCCTTTCCCCATGTAAGTTCTCGCATTGGACGGACCACAATACCTTCTTTTATTTGTCCTTCCGCTAATGCGGATTTACCTTCTGCTAGTTCGCACAATTGCTCAAAGCTGTACATATAGGGAGCGTAATTAGGCACGATCGGTATATTGCACTGACTAGAAACCTCTCTTATGTAGTCATAAGGAAAATATTCGCCATTTACAGCAATATCGAATAGTCTCCAGTCCTTGTCTTTTAGACCGTATTGTAGATCTTGAACGCCGGGACCAAAGATTTCGCCAAAGAAAATAATTGAATCTATCGGCGTTTTCATTACGTCTTCTATTAAGCTCTTCGCTTTTTCAAGCCCGTCGCCGTATAATTCAAACGGCAGCCCATAGACACCGGCATTCTCAAGTTTACGCTGAGTGCGATGAGTGCCGATGACTTTTTCAAGGTATGGGGTCCCATTTTCATCTTGAGATTTTATCCATCCGACCCTTGAGTTTGTTCCATGCAGCTTTTCAGTTACCCAAACTGGTTCATCATATTTTAAGCTTTTTGGAAAGTTCCGGAGGCTCGCAATATCAGTGTATTTATGGAAGTATGGATGTTGACGGGCCGCTTGGCCAAAATCGAGCGGTTCGGGCTCTTCGTATTTCTCAATTCCATAGAAGTCGGCAACGTTTGTGTCAATTTCCGCTCCAGATTCGTTGGGAGCTAGAAATCCATAGCTCGCCGCTTGGCGAAGTTTTACCGCCTTCACTCTGCCCTTGGCCGCGTTGGACTTCCACGATAGATAGGGAGTCACGGACCACTTATCGGCCCACTCTTTGGGCACGAGACACTCGGGCGGCACGTGAACCACTAGATCGCCGACCTTGTAATTGCCAAGGCCAGACACAATCTGCCAGCCTCCAACTTTAACTATTTCAAGCTTATCAGCATTCGGATGCCGATTCACTTCGTCTACTTTTACTACTCTAACTAATAGATCGCTCATTCTAGTGAATAGATCCCTTCTGCTTCTTTCGTGTCCCAGTCGACTACCGCTAACGAGGTGATTGTGACCTGGAGGTGCTTTTGAAGTAAATCAAGGACATCACTCGTCGTGATCTTTTTATCGCTTTCGATGATTAGTTTAAATTTCTGTGCTTTCATAGCTCTTCGCTAGGGTTTGGTAGCCCCGGCCGGACTTGCACCGGCACGCTTTAAGGGCGATAGATTTTGAGTCTATTGTGTCTGCATTCCACCACGGGGCCAATTAATAGTACATGTCATACGGGATAATACGTTGCCTTTTTCCACTCAACTCCATCTCGACACGCTTAACAATTTTCTGTGGAAGAATAAAGTCTCCCTTGTTACGAATAACGTTACGCATAATCATACGAAGGCGTTCTGTGTCGTTCTTATATTGGTCGCCATATTCAATAGCGGCCTCAATGTCTACTTGAGATAATCCCATAGCGAACCGCATTGGTTCTGTTTCAAATGCCGTTTCCATTAAACCTATATTACGCTGACCGAAGACCTTTTCCAGTCGATCGAACATATTCTCAGGAGAATTATTTATTACTTCGCCATTGGAACACCGATTTCTTACGTTGATTAACGATATGAAAGCTGCTCCCAGGGCACAGACGGTACAAGTAATCTCTTTTTCTTCTTTAAATAATTTCTTAAAAGAACCGCCTGGTTTTGCAACAATCTTTATTTCAGGATCGTCACTTTCATCAAACGGATCATTCACGGTTTCAATGATATCGCCATTATGGTCTTCAAAAAGACTACCAAGATTTACTTCAATATAAATACCGGGAACGGGATCGTAGCGTCCTTTTTTAAGCTGTAAAAGAACGTCGCGGGCAATCTTAACACATAGATCTTTGTTACGTCGCATATTTAAGTTTCCAGTAGATATTCTCTTGCCATGTGATACTTGGCACGTAAACGCTCTTGTTCACCCTTCGGAAGGGCAGCTAGCCGCCCTTCCGAAGAGTTGTGTGCGATGTCTGCCAGCTTCACCGTAAGGGCGAGCGGGTTAGCCTTAACGCGGGTCCAATACTGTATGTTCGTCTCGCCCTTACGATGTGTGATCGCTTCTAAGGCGTGCAGAATCTTATCTTCGAAGAAATAAGTGGTTCCCCAAAGACTGATACCTACAAGTTCGCAGATTCGATTGTAAACAAATGTTACTGCGGTGTCTTCAATAACGTCATGCAATACTGCTACAATTTTTGCATCGGTCGAATCTACCTGCCCCATGACATACAGGGGGTGTAGAATATAGGGCATTCCCGCCTTGTCCAATTGCGAACCGTGTGCCAGCAACGCTAGGTTGATTGCTTGTAATAGATCGCGGTTCGTGTGGGTCATTGTGTCACCTTCTTTGCCAGATATCGCTTGATTCGTTCGGGGTCGCCAGGAATGTACTCCGCGACCTCTTCTATTTCAAGAAAATGATTGATTTCTCCAACGTCACCTGTATCCAAATTTCGGATTTGAGCGTGGTCTAGACGCTCAAATACAAATTGGTTATACCATTGATTATCGATAATCCTGAAAGGCTTACCGATGGGAATTTCTGTCATCTTCATTGTTTTGGTGAGTCCGGAAGGTACTGCCCCTTCTTCTCAGGCTTAAAAGGCGAGAGCATCACTGTTAATGCTTCGGACCCAATGTGCTCTATTATACCCTATCCTGCCGATCCGTCAAGGGGAAAAATGCTTCCGTTAAACTCCCAGTAGGTCTTATCGGTCGATTCTGTCATGTCTTCGATTGGCATGGGTTTTGTAAAACCACAATCTTCACAAATGTAGCAAGATTGCACGCAGGCAACCATAGTGAGTCCCCGAACAAACTTCGGATGAAGACACTGATCCTGTAGTTTTTTGATTTCGTCGTACAATCCACGAATTTGTACGTTTAGTTTTTCGATCTCTTCTTTGATAGTCATACCGCCGTATTATACCCTATCGCGAGGAGCGTGTCAAGTAAAAATTCGGGAGGCCGGAAAAAGTTCTTCCGATCTCCCTAAAAGCCTATTTACGAAGAGTAATTACTTCTGCATATCGAATGCTCTTCTCAGCCAGCGATTAATAACCGCAGTTGTGTAGAATGCATTCCAGTGACCTTTTCTCTGTGCTCTGATTTGAGTATAGAAATCGGCCAACGTAGCTTGTCCGCCAGCGAATGCGTTGTATGACGCAATCGTCGCGTTACTGTCGAAATATCCTTTATTGACAACCGTAGAAGAATTGTCATGTAATGCCGCTTGCCATTGAGCAAAGTTCATTGGTGTACCTACATACATCCAATCGCCTGCTGGCAAGTGATCACTCCAGAACGTATTATTTGTGCTTTGAATATTGGCAGCAGCCGATGCGTTCATTTGGTTCCACAAGTGAATCCATTGCAATAGACCTACGTGATCCTGGGCGTCATTACCCCTCATAGTGATACCAGTAATTTGCGTTGCGTTACCCTCAATTAAAAAGGGTTGAGGCATATTGTAAATCACATTTCTAGAAAGTAGAACATTGTGAACGCCGATCGTGGGTGTCCCGTCATTAGCAACAGCAGTTCCGTGAATATAAATACCACGAGGATCGTGAGCGTCTAAGTTTCTAAAGATTAGATTATTAGTTACGCTACCGTTTGTGATATTTGATATTTCAAGCGAGCATCCTCTTGGAAGGCTCGGCGAAATATCTTTTGGTTCAGTGATAATATTTCTATCTACGATACATTGCACGCCATCGTGCTCTGGGAAAGATCCGCCGCCGCTCATTAGACCGAGTGAATTACCTATAAATAGGTTATTCTGGGTCAGACCGCCGCAGCGTTGTTGTAGTCCGTGCGATCCTGCACGACATGAAATGTTGTTAATGAAAGTCGCGTTGAGACATCCGTTTTGGATATAAACGTTTTGATTAAACATTGTCGCACCGGCACCAGGAACGTTGTCGTTCCATCCGTTGTGATCGAGTACGTTCTCTTCAATGAGAATGCCCTCGACATGCCAGATGAACATGCCTTCGCTATTGCTTACATTATTTAAAGCATAACAATCAAGCACTTCGTTACGTCTAATGACAAGGTTATGACTCATTAAATCGTTGTTATCGCCAGAGGTAGATGAAACAACTATTCCGCCATTATATCCTTGAACGCTAAGGTCTTCGACCAACATGTTTGTGCCGGTTAGTAACCATTCAATACCTTGGCATGATTGGCTGCCGTCATAGGTATCTGCTATAAATGATAAGCTCACGAAAGCAATATTGCTAATTCTATTTGGAGTCCCGTTATTGGCAAAAGCGTAAATACCATCTTGTGCTCCTGTTAGCAATAGTGGGCGTTCGCCGTCTCCATAGGCTCCTACTACCATCATCTCTTGCGGAGAACGTCCGCCGGTTTTCCATTGGCCGAAATTTTCGTGCCAAGTGTCGCCTCTCTTTAAAAGCAACCAGTCTGGAAACGTATTACGTAATAATGCCTTGCCTGTCGCGATCGTACGCTTGGGAGTCGAGGGAGTTAGTCCATCGTTAGCGTCATTACCGGTCGAGCTACTTACATAGATAGTGCGGGTATCTGCACTTGCTGTAAATGTCGTCCAGCCTTGGGCGTCTCGGCCGTTCCCCATTTGGACCTGTTGCCCAAACGCATTTAAACTTAAAATACATGCTAAAACCACAGTTGTCAAAAATTTCATTAGATTTCCTCCTCTAAGATGTAGGATCTACCCTATGGATAGTACACCCCTAACGTCTTAGTCGGTCTACAGAAATCTAATTAATTAGACTATATTGGCATCCGCTGAATGAATTGAACATTACGGCTCCACCCAATTATTTAAAGCCATCGGTTTAGAAGACCGGTATCGGGAACAGCGGACATTTAATTTGGAGAATAATACTTTAGACCCAGATTATACTCTGTTTTAAGCAGATCATATTGCCTAGCTATCCATTGATAATCTGTGCTTAAAATATCAATACAGTGGAGGACTTCTAGTGGAGCATTTAACGCAAGCCAGCCGATCGAGCTTGGCCAGTGTTTAATGAAATACTCGCCCTCAGTTTCCATCGCTATCTACGTGTGCTTCAATACAATCCTGGCAAATACCGTATTCTTCAATAGGCTCGCCGCAGACTTTGCATCCGAATTCCATTACTTCCTGAATAATTGTGTCGTCCATATTTTTGTGTATTGGTCCGCAAGGGAGGATTCGAACCCACCTGTCGCCGAGATATAAGCTCGGAGCATATACCGATTATGCTTCTTGCGGGTACTAAGTTATCCTGTTACTGCCCATCCAAGGTCAGTAGTAAACCACGTCTTTCTACAGCCAATTGAATTAAGGAATGCCGTGCAGCATTTACAAGGTGCCGAAAGACGAGTATCATTTGTTCGATTAAGTCGCACGTTAATTACTTCAAAAGGTTTGTTCTTTTTCAAGAGTCCGCGAGCCTTTTGATAAGCATCGATCTCAGCGTGGGTCTTATGTCGGGAGGGATCAAATCCAAACACGATAGACGCTTCACCTTTTCGGTTTGTTCCCCATTCTACGATTTTATTTCCTTGCACAACGAACGTAAAGTGGGCGTAATTTTTCCACTCTTCGTGAGTTTCAGGAGTGTTCTTGCGGATGGCAATCCGCAGGGCTTCCTGGAGGAGAGACCGTTTCATGCCCGTACTATACTACATCAAAAGGTAAGCGTGCGAATATTCTTGGAAACTTCGACCGATTTTTCGACGACTGCGTAATGTTTACCTTGCCAGTTAGATTTCAGCATTTGCCCCATGTTTGCAATTTCAAGACACTCAAAAGCCTTTTTGTAATCAATGAATGAGGCATACTCGATCTGATTCTCGTCCTGAATCGTATAACGATTGATATACTTCATTTAAGTATGGAACGAAAGCTTAATCTTATTTTTCTTGAAAAGCTCGATTAGTTGCTCTTCACGCTCATATTCTGTCAGATAAATACTATCGTTAATTTCTATAGCCTTGTTTGCAAATTCGGAATTAATATCTTGATCGGTAACTAACTTGCAAACATCTTGCTTCTTAAGGACCTCAAAGGGGTCAGCCTTTAAGTCCAATGAATTCCAAGAATGCTTTTGTGTCTGATGAATCACGTGCCCCAAACAACAACCCTCTTGTCTGTATTTATTCCAAAGGTATGTTCTTCCATCGTGAGGTCCTCTTTGCCATTTAGTTCGGTCAATTCTAATAGCTCTTCGCTTATTTTTCATATTCTACAATATCTCCAGGAAAGTGAATTTTCGTAATGACTTCTCCAATACCCATGTCAAGAATGTGCTGAATCAGTTTGTTTACGTCACCTTGATACGGGCCGTTGGCCAGTGTGTCGAACCATCCATACCACTTATCATCGAGAGTGACTTGGATGGGAGATCCGGGGACGTGCTCAAAATAATCAGGGCTAACGCCCTTCATGGGCCGAATCGTGAGATCTCCGTTTTTTGTGGCACGCTTAGAAGTTTCCTTTATGCTGGTCGGTCTAGGTTCGTTGCCAGAAAGTTCTTGTAAGCGTTTTTGAAGAGCTTCCTCCGGCGAGTAGCCGGCGTCCATTTCGGCCTTCGTTCGCTTGAAACGTTTGGCTCCGGTTATCGTCGTGTACGACTCAAGATCGTGAATTTGCGTAGCCTGTTCTTGTGTGATGTTCATCGTTCAAAGCATATACTACAAAAGTTATCGTGTCAAGATCTTTTTCAAGAAAGGTGGTCCGTGGGGATGGACTTGCACCATCACTCTTCCGCGTATCAGACGGATGCTTCACTGATTAAGCTACCCACGGTTGGCGGTCCATGCGGGTGACGCTCCCGCTTTTCCCGATCGACAGTCGGGTGTTTTAGCTGGTAAACTAATAGACCTTATTTTTTGTTATTCCAAGCGAAATCAGTCATTTGAGCTTGATGACCATATGAATCAATATACGTTATATGTTCCCATCTTGCCGCACCATTAGCTATAGCCTCATCTTTCATATTTGACCTACAAACGACATAGCCGACCAAACCGCCAAAAAGTAAGCCAATTACAAATAATAGAAATGCTTCTGATGATGTATTCATGAAATGTCCTTTTCGTCTTTAAAAAGAATTCCTACAGGAAATCTAGGGAGTGAATCGTCAGTCCTATCAAAGAACCTTACTGTCAATTGTCGTCCAATGTAATGCTTGCGTTCGCTGTACATTCTGGCACGCTCATTCATCGTCACTTTCATTGTGCATTCAAAGGTGGCGTCCGTCAAATCATTTTTGCAAATCCAAACGACGCACCCTTCCATCTTACCTTTTCCGTCGCGTGCGTCCATAACGCGAAACTCTGCGTCCTGGAATGACTTTACCTTTAAGAGGTCGCTCGATCGATAACCCCATAGATAAAGACCGTTGCGGCCTCTTAAAATAGCTCCCTCGTATCCATCTTGAATATAGGCACCGTGAGCGTCCCAAATTTCCTTATCGTTTTTAACTTCGCGATGGATCACAACTTCGATATTGTAACCTGTTCGAAGATCATGAAGACGCTTGGAACGTTCTTCCCAAGTAAGGGAGTCGTTTCCATCTACGACGGGCACGTCATAAATATAATAAGAAAGCTGCAAACTCTCGGGCTTGTAAGACTTGCCAGACTGATCCGCCGACTTTACCAATGAGGTAATACGTTGGCAGGATTCGCCATGGATATATAGCTCGCCGTCCAGCATTGTTCCATTTGGAAGCCAATAATCTAGCGACGCTGCGATATGCGGAACATTGTAAGGCTTTCCAGACCTTGAAATAAGATTGATGGACTTGCCTTCGCGAACGGCTAGGCAGCGAACGCCGTCTAGCTTGGGTTGCACGTCGGCGGGTAGTTGGATCTTGTTCTTTTTCGAGCCGTCATACTTGTGGGCAAGCATCGGAAGCAATAGCTCCTCGGATGCCTCTTCGGGCGTCAGAGAGTACTTTCGGTCAAGCTTATACTTATGAAGGCTATTCGCTTCCAAGATGGCCTGCTCTTCGGGCGACGTTTCGTTAGCTCGGCCAATGTTCTTGCCTTCGGCGGTCTTACTACTGATTTGAAGCTTCCCGCCGACCTGTCCGTGCTCGGTGAGAATATGCGGCCCCTCTGTCCACGTTCGCCATTGGCGTAGATCTCCGCCTTTTGCCTTGTGATATAGAATGGGCAGTTTCATAGTTCGTAATACCAGCTTTCGTCTGGGGCAACAACTTTGATACCCTTAACCGGGCTGGTCGTCAAGACTTGCTTTGAAGGATCGGGGTGTTCCATCTCCACGCACATGCCGATTCCAATCCAATTCATTCTAAGCATAGCTCCACCATACGTAGAACCATTAATGTAGATTTCCTTGGGCATGACAAATCGCTTACCTTCGTCACTTACTACAAACTTGTCGTTTGGTACAACAACGACAGTGTAAAGCGTTTGCTGCGTTTGGATGTAAAGCTTCGTGCCGAGCTTGAGCTTTGAAAGCTCTACGCCAGGAGCCTTTGCTAGTTCTTCGATATTTTTCATATTGTATTGGTGTCCGAGGTGGGAATCGAACCCACAAAACTCACGTTCTAAGCGTGATACGTATGCCTAATTCCGTCACCCGGACTTGTATTATGTTGGTAGCCCTAGTGGGAGTCGAACCCACACTTGACAGATTTTAAGTCTGTTGACTCTGCCAATTGGTCTACAGGGCCAATCGTTCATTCAATCATCCTAATTAATTGAGCACCGATACTTTCCGGATCGAATGAATCTATAGGAAAGACGATTTTATGTGACACGCCAGTATCGGAATCGTGATCAATGTGCAATTGGTAGAATTTTCCTTCGGGATTATCATCGCCATTATCATACTGACAAAGGACGACTGAAAAATCAAGACCATCTGCAATTTCAAGCTTTTTAGTAGGCTTCATTCTGACATTATAGCACGTTAAGTGAGGCAAGTCAAAAAACTTTTTCAAGCTTACAAGTAAAAGGTCTGTAAGGTGGTGCTTTCGCCAGGATTCGAACCTGGGATGGTGGTTGCCCACATTTCGTTAAGAGCGAAGTATCTTCGGCCGGACTCGATACACGAAAGCATGGTCTGAGTGGCAGGATTTGAACCTGCGGTCTGCTGGTTCCAAGCCAGCCGGAAACTCCAAGCTTTCCCACACTCAGTTTTTGTATTGGCTCCAGGGGTAGGAATTGAACCCACGGTGCGATTGCTCGCGTTTGATTAACAGTCAAATGGCTTTACCAACGTCGCCTACCCTGGAGTGTTTATTTTTGCAAGATTTCTATATAGGTCATGCGGACTTGCCATTCCAAGCCCGGACATTTGACCGTCATTAAGTTCTACTAAAATCCATTCGCCAGCCAGCGTCTTAGCAATATCGACAACGAAAAATTGAACGTTATCTCCAATCGCATTGGCTATTGTTTGTGCAAACTCTATACCGCCTTCTGGAATCTTATATTCGTCTGCTTTATCCGCTTGTGACCAATAATATCCATAAGTAAGTATGTTCTGCTTGAAAAAGAAGAAACGCCATTCGTTCGTAAATTGAATATCGTTAACTCCTACTTCAAAGACCTCTAATGGAATATATTCGCGATATAAAATTCCCTGCTCGCCTAATAGCGGATCGTTGTTTAACTCATTTGCAATATTTATTGCCGCCTCCTTATCCTTGGCAAACATATGAGTTTTCCATTGATGCTTTCTAGAGTTTGTTCGTCCTTTAACTACGAACGGTCCATTTATAGGACATTTATAGAAGTTATCATCTGTCCAGGTTAGAAACGTATATTGATGCAAAGTTTCGTAGTAATCAAAGTTGGCGATCCATCTATGCTCCGCATAACTATTGATTAGTTTGGCGTTGTGCGACGCCAGATCTTTTTCAAGCTCTCTATAGTATGGTAAAACTGAATAACGACCAACTACGAGATCATTACCGCACTGACTACGATATTCTTTTACATCGCAATATTGTTTTGCGATAGCTAATTCATCATCAAAATCAAACGATGTTCTAAATAGAACTTGCATCTGATGATTCCGGAAGATCGTTTTCTTGACAATCCCAACACTCGCCTGTATTATAATCTAAATATTGTGGGTCTTGATATTTTCCACATTTGCTGCAAAACCAATCGCTTCTGTCTCCACTCATATTACACTTTCTGCACCGAAGATGCATGGTAGGTCCGCAAGGAATCGCACCCTGATTGTCTCTTTCGTAGAGAGAAGTCCTAGTCTGTTGAACGACGGACCCATGTTTTTGGTACTCGATGAGAGAATCGAACTCCCGCCGCTCGGATGTAAACCGAGAGTGCTGCCATTAGACCAATCGAGCATTTATCCTGGATACTTTCGTTTTGCGGCGTAGTAAGGCCCAAGTTCTTCATCTGTCATTTTGGATCTAAAATATGTCATCCTGCGGCTTTCGTATGCTCCTCCAAGGATGCCGCCTAACATGCCAACCAGCATTAGGGCAGCAATACCACGATCAAATCTATTGCATTCAAAGGCATGAAGAATAATCCCGGTCGTTGCAGACGCTAGAAACAAACCAAAGAAATATATAGGGTATAATCTTAATTTCATAATGTGTTGGGGTGAATAGAGAGTTTCGATCTCTCGCCTATGGCGTCACAAGCCAGCATACTCCCATTATACGATACTCACCATTCATTGTCAACTAAATTCTGGCGGTAGGCTAGGGACTCGAACCCCAAAAGGCTATTAACCTATACTTGTTTTCAGGACAAGCTCCTCATCCAGCCGGATGCCTACCGTTTATTTGGAGGAAGATATAGGATTTGAACCTATGGGAGTTTTGAAGCCCCGGACAGTTAGCAACCGTCTGCATTAAACCTCTCTGCCAATCTTCCATGTTTGGTTCTCCCGCCACGAATCGGACGTAGATTTTCGAGTTCAAAGCTCGACGTGCTACCATTACACCAAGGGAGAATTAAATTTTCTTTAGTCTTTCGATTAGGCGTTTTGCTTTCAATGGATGAGTCTTAATGACTGCCGCAATTTTGTTCTGAATTCTACTCTTGAAAAATGCGGACCAACGTTTCTTTCGTTCCTGGCGATCCAAAATGCCCAATTCTTTTAAGCGACTTTCTAGTTCGCCACGCTTGATTTGACAGGATTGTGCTTCCAGTGCTTCGAACAGAAGTTCTATTTCTGCCGTTTTATATTTTTCAGCATGTTCTGGATGCCAATGCTGCATGCCTCTTGCATACTTAATAAAATCGTATACGTCGTTCTTAACTAAATCAATCATAATTGAATTGGAGCCGATTGGAGGACTCGCACCCCCGAGGAGATTTCTCTCGCCGCTTTACAAAAGCGGTGCTGTCGCTACTGAGCCAAACCGGCGTGTTTTGTTGTTAGTCCCAAATTGCTCTATGCCATTCCTTAAAAAGTTCAAGTCCTTCTTCAATTGTTCTCTTTTGTTTTTCCCAATCTTCTACTGTGTCCCAATCATCTTCCTTCATGAGGCGGAACGCCTCATGTATTTTCTCAAGGATAGCAATCCACTCTTGACTTCTCTCTTCGAGAGAGCCGCCAGCTAATCCACTGGGAACTGCCTTATCGCCATATTGATCAATAAAAGCCCGGAGTCTAGGAGCAACAAAGTGACCAATTGTGCAATCAAGATTCCATAGATCGGAATCATCAAAGCCGCGAGTGCGACGCTGATATAAGTGTCTTATGCTTCGCCTAAGATTTCGAATGTGATTTTGACGAAGCCAGTACGGCATCATGAGATAAAGATTATACCAAACAGTATTTTCGTGCGGCACGCCACAATGGACGCAGCCCTCTTCCTCAAATTCGGTGCCAGGATGCCATTCGTAGAGGCACCCACAAGGATTCCACTTGTCCTTAATGGCCTTGTCCGAAGTACAAACATATTTCTTAAATCTCATTAGTCGCGTTGCTCCTATGGTTAAAACGAAATGGTACAGCATGAGAGTGCCGCCCTCTCTTCCGGTCCTTGAAAGGGACCTATCCTAGCTATCGTAGACGAATGCTGCAATGGTGTCTCCAGTCGGTTCCGCCCCGACGACCTTCCGGGTTTCAACCGGACGCTACTACTAACTGAGCTACAGAGACAATAATGCTTAGAATGGCCATGTGTCGACCGATGCTTACTAGAAGCATTGTCCAACTACTTTCAGTTCTAAGCATTGTGCTAAAACAGAATAATGTACTTGAGAGGTTGCAAACCTAATCAAGTCCCGAGTATCAGCAGTATATTCTATAATGTTGCAACCAAATAGAATTTATTCATTGCCGTGCTTACGGTTTTACATTTCCTGCCAAGACGGCAGCTATCTCCGTCTTGTACTTCCGGATTAAGGGAAGGTTCTAATGGCAGGGGCACTAAGATTCGAACTTAGAACTTTTCTTTTGGAGAGAATTATTTTGCCGTTGCTACTATACCCCTATTAATCAGTCTTTAAACTGGCGAACTACCGTTACTCCTCGGTCGGCCCGCCGCATGGGCCTCGTTGAAGTGTCTTGCCGCTTTCCTCGTTGTTCCCTACGCTGGAATCGAACCAGCATCGCCCTGCCGGGCGTTTTAGCCATATTAAACTAGTTGTGAAAACGAGGCTCCTGATTTGTGTGCATTGCTTTTGTCAGGAATCATTTAGCTTGAAAAAGGTGGACTTAGTGTACTTTGAATGGTGGACCCGAAAAGAATCGAACTTTCCCACGGACGTTGCAAACGTCTGTCGCCGCCTTGGTACATGCGAGCCCATTATGAACACTATACAAGTAAAATTATGCAAGAAATGTAATCGTTATTTAGACACCCTTTGTTTTCACGCACACAAAAGATCGAAAGACGGACTACAGCATTATTGTAAAGACTGCTTTAAACAGTCTCGTCCTCGCTATGTTGTACGTAACTGTGCAACCTGTCAGAAGCCGTTTAATGCTCCTGTAAAAGAAATTAATAGAGGAAATGGCAGATATTGTTCAATCCCATGTGGCAGACACCATGTTCGTCCCATAAAGACTCACGAACCTAATGTGGCCTGTGCATATTGTAATACGCCATTTTGGAGACGAGCAAGTAACATGTCTGGATCTAAAAGCGGCCTTTATTTTTGTTGCAGAGAACATAAGGACGCGGCTCAACGTATCGGTGGGATAGAAGCAATACAACCAGATCATTACGGAACAACACTAAAAGATTATCGAGATATTGCCTTTAGAAATCTTACTAAAATTTGCAATCGTTGTGGTTATGATAAATTCGTTGTTGTCCATCATAAAGACCGCAATCATTCTAATAATGATCTTTCAAATCTCGAAATCCTCTGCCCAAATTGCCATGCCTTAGAACATTGGGCAAAGAAGTCTAATTAGTGTACTATCTATTGCTGCCACAGGCTCGTGGTAGTGAACCATTTTTAAGGAGATTTTATACTATGGCTCAATTTAATGTAAGCTTTCAAGTCCAAGGCATTGGACAAGTCGATCTGCCCGTAACACCTTTGGATGACCTGATTGTACTCGTCAATGGGTTGGAAGTAAAGACTTTTCGCTTTTCTGTCGAAAACACCCTTACTGTACCTGTTACCCTTGACGTTACCTCTACTCAAAGTGGTGCTGATGCCGATAAGGTCACTATTGCTTTTGATGTCAATCCTGTCACAATTAACCCGGCCGAATCAGCGGTTATTACATCGACGATTACGCCAGTTGAACCTCTACTAGAGGGTATGCTAATTGACGTTGCCGTTCATGGTCAACAAGTCTAAGAACTTCGTTCTTAATGCTTTTAATAGTGGGCTTCTCATTTTTGTGGGGAGCCCACTCGATTTATATTGGAGTCTCTTGAGAGAGTTGCACTCTCACGAATTGCTTGGAAGGCAATCATGCTGGCTGTTAAACATCAAAGAGACGTTGGCGGCCCCGGTGAGTGTTTCACTCACGTTTCCACCCCCAAAGGGCGGCGTCCTAGCCTAGACTACAGGACCATATTTCAAGCTAATTTTGGTGTATTTACCAAAGCTTTTAATTTCTCATATTCCCGCTTATAAACATATTCTTTATAAACTGGAACGTTGTGCCGATAATCTGATCCACGCATTTCGTGATACAAATTGAGGGCGGCGGTAATCCTAATTTTATTCCATTGAACTTTGCTATTCGCACCGTTGGACGCTTCGATTATCTTGCAAATATCCGGGGCGTTTTTCCAATCAATATAACTATATCCATCTATTTCCTTCATGGGAAGAGTATATGGACCAGTCTTACGAGACTTCTTTAATTCTTTCTGCTCTTTCGCTAAATCCTTAATCAATTGTTTTAACATTTCTTTTCTCCTTTTCAAGCTTAAATGAATTCAAAAACTATTTGCTCGAAAAAGAAAAGTTAGGGAGGTTTAAAAATCTATAGCATGATTACCTCCACAGTTTCCAATGACTAAGAAGCTTACGATGCTTTGCTCCTAATGGCAACGTAGCGATGGCCGTTGCCTGATTATTCATATCCGATTCACGGAATAGAATATGCTCGATGCCGCACGCATCAAGGTATTCGCTTTCTTGTATTAGTTGGTCTTCTGTGTCAGCTTGACACAAAACCATTGAAAGCGTATTATCAAAATCGCTACGCTGGCCGCTTTCGTGGGCCGCATGGCACGCTTGCACTATTTGTTGAGCCGGTGACAAGTCTCGGCGAATTAAAACATAAAAATGGGTCTATTGCATGATTTTATCTTCCTTTAAATAATAAACTAACTGGAGGGCCATGCGAGATTCGAACTCGCAGCACGCAAGGTTAGAGCTTGCTGTTCTTCCTGTTGGAACTAATGGCCCGATTTTATTAATGTAGCTTAGTAGATTAGTGTATTTAATCTTGTCACTAGGCTACATATAAGGACTTAAAGATGCCAATTTGTCAAAAATGTCAAGAACGCTTTCCTAATCGAATTAAAATCGATGGCAAATCTCATGTGATCCATAATAGAAAGTTTTGTTTACTTTGCTCGCCATTCGGCTTACACAATACGTGTGATTTGACCAAGGGTCCACGTCTACATCTTTCAATTCATGACTTAGATCAAAACACAGATACAAAACTTTGCACCAACTGTTGCCAAGAATTGCCAATTAGTAAATTTTCTATCATTAAGAGAAAAAACAATACTTGCGGATTAAGCTGTTATTGTAAGCTGTGTTCTGCTCAAATGGCAGCTAATAAACATCGTTCATATAAAATAGAAGCCGTAAAATATAAAGGCGGACGATGTGAAGATTGTGGATTTATTGGATACGCTGGCGTGTATGACTTTCACCACCTAGATCCAACGCAGAAAGACTTTGAAATTAGTAGTTTCAAGCGTAAGAAACTTACAGATCGACTTAAACAAGAATTAGATAAATGTGCTATTTTATGTGCAAATTGCCACAGAATTAGACACGCAAAAGAAAGAGGATTATTGTAAGTTGGTGCCAGCAGAGGGATTCGAACCCCCGATGTTAACCCTGAGGGAGCAGATTTACAATCTGCCGCGTTCGTCCACTTCGCTATACTGGCAATGTTTTAAAGGACGCAGACTGGACTTGATTCCAGTTCAAGAGTGCCAGGAATGGGAGTAACGTACACCCTACCCAATCCGCTCTTACTTGGGCTCACTGGAGCTACCAGATCTTTGCCGTTTCGCGTGTACCCGCCGCGTGTCCTTCCACGCCGCTGCGTCCGTGTTCGGGTGGTCGGCTTCACGTACCGACCATGTTTTACGGGGGATAGACCCGCGTGCTGCGGGGCGTCCCTCCACCACTTGCTTTAAAAGCAAGAGAAACTCAAAGCGATTAGTTTCGTGGTCCAGTTTGCTCCGTAAGATAGTCACTTACGGCGGACTTTCCAGCATGGTTAGCTAGCCTGTAAATTACGGTTTTTAGCCTGCCGTATCAGGGATCCCGCGTTGTCAAAGACGCGGGCACTCTCCCGCATGGACAACCATAATACACCAAAAGTCCTGGCGTGTCAACACTTTTCTTGAAAAAGATCAATCTCCTAAGTGTAGGAGATAATTGAATCCCTTGACGATCTTATTCCCTATCCAGGCAATACCTTGTCCGACTGCATCGCCGGGTGCCCCGTAAATCGGGCCTTGCCCCCTTACGGGAAGAACAAATAGGCAAAACACCAAAGCTGCAAATGCTAAAAATCGAGTTTTCATATCGATCTCCTGTCTTTTAGAGTTTTTTGGCTGCAATATAAAGATACACTAGATTAGGCACGGAACATCGATCTCGACTTCGGAAAACCGAACGCCTTTCAAGGGCGTCCGAGGGGGTCGAGCCCTCTATTATAGCAGGCCGAGGGATGGTCTACAAGCAAAAACCGTTCGTTTCCTGATGATTGTAAATTCTACAAACGGATCATAGATCCTATGAGGACGGCGACCGCCCTCAGCGGCCCACGAAGTAAAGTAGTTTTGTGCCGTTAATTAGTTTCCTATTTACAGAAGTGCTTTTAATAAAGATATCGTACTGGTGACCGTGAATGGCCGGCTTAATTTTGAAGCTTATGCCCGTCGGGCATCCCAGTAGCGAGCGGGCCTCCTGACCACCGTACAATGCGTTAGTACTCTTGTCGAGGATAACCATGTCCTTTGAAGCCTGAACTTCTTCCGTCTTAGTAAGCTGGTAATAGGCTCGCCCAATTTGATACTGTCGGCCAAGCGTCTTATTTAATTTTATATTTCTAAGCTTATCTTCAACGAAATCCCGAATGGTCGAAATGCCGTTATCAACATTCCACCTTGAGTTGTCAGTCCTAGATCGGCGACGCCTTGAGTGCTTTGCTCCCATTCTTGGATGTTGCCGGCAGGAATACCGAATGCCGACAGTGTGCGTGCCCCACCGCTCGAAGCACGTCATGTCGCAGGCCACGCATTGAACTACTATTATCAATAAGTAGGGCGATATGGTTACGCAACGAGGTACGTTGCGTAGGGCCTGCTGCTACCACGTCCGTGACCTTCAACGGTCGCGAACAATTGTCCTTATGCTTCTTACCGCCTCGGGCGGCACAATAATTACAGGGTTGTCTTTTCATAGCTCTTCGCTTTCCTTTTTCTTGGTCCTTTTGATATACATGTCTATTGCGTATCCATAACCTTCCCAGTTATCTACGCCTGACCCCTCTAGGGCATATAATTTTTCTGCTTTGTTTTCTAGTTCGTTTAATTCATTCAGGGCATTATTAACTATAATAAGCCATGAGGCGTCTACGCCCTCGGAAGAGAACTGACTTATGACTTTTCTAAGATTCTCACTCATGACGGCAGGAATTTTCCGCCTTGGCCACGACGGCGGCCGGTAGCTTCCTCTACCTCTTCGATGTCCTCTTCTTCGTCATCGTAGTCGTCCGCTTCTCCTGCGTCTTCGGCGGCGTCTTCAAAGCCAGCATCCCATGCATTATAAAGCTCCATATTTTCTTCATCGTCCATGTATGGATTATCAATTCCTCTTCCGCCATTTTCGAAACAGCGATAACCATCCATGAAGGCGTCGGCGGTATTATCACTTAGGTCTCCGTTAGAGGACCTATACATCGGCTCCTGAATAAGCTTCTCACACATGGCGATGACTTCATATCGACACACGCGAAGTTTTTGAGCGTCATGATCTAGTGGAACGCTAACTGCATCACGAGGATTGACCTTTACGAGCACTAGCTTTCCTTGAGCAAAGCCCGAAGCATATTCGTGTGTACCAACGTGGAACCCATAAGAACAAGTAATCTCGGCGTTATCATTCACGGCGTTTCGAGGCATTTCATGAATTGCCCCGATAGAATTATCAAACTGTCCACTATGGACATCCTTAAAGTCTGACCTCAATCCCTTATAAGCAACGAAGTGACCATCGGCAGTAATAGGAAGGCCGGCGTGATCAAGAAATGTATATAGTTCATTAATCGCACGCTGGCTCGGATTTTCCATGAGATTTTCAAGGAACTTGAGCAGTGGCTTATAAGGCATATTAGAACGGGCGAATTCTCCAATACGCTTTGCAAGCGAATTGTGAAGCTGTACTCCATTGTGGAATACTTCGCCAAATTCATTCACTGCTACACGGCCGTTGAATTCACGATTGATCTTAGCGGCAGCGTCCAGTAAGCCATCCAGCTTGGCAAACTTTCCACTACTAAGGGCACTCACAATGGCCGCGTAGTGAGGATGGGTCTTGCCGATACTATGAGTCTTCGCGTTGCGGGTGAGGGTGATATTCCCGTCTCCAGTAATAATGAAGGCGGTATTGTCAGGCTTCGGAGAAGAGAACAGATCTTTAATCCAATTCATATCAATTATTTTCCTTAAGATTAATGTATTCGATTACGTCGGTGATTTTTGCGAATGAAACGTCTAGATGTGACAGTAGGGGATAACGAGTATTGAAGTCCTTTGAAAAGTCATAGTCATTCTTAGGAACAACGTCGAACAGCTTCAATAGACTAAGCTCTTGATATCCAATGGGTTTAGTAAGGGCATAAGCCAACATATCCTTACAAACATCAGATAGTGTACCGATTTGCTTTAGAAATTTCTCTGGCAAAATATATGAACCAGGAGAATGATGGATGTGAGCGATTTGATACTTATTTAAGCTCTTCGCTAGGTTATTAGCTTTTTGTCTTGCAAGGGACTCTAGGTCATCCATTTCGGATTCTTCCATAAGCCTATCGTAATAAGCTTGAGTGATTCCGCAGAGTTCTTTGCCTAGAAGTTTAGCAATTGCGAATGCCGCATCAGGTCTTATGGTTTGTCCATTAAGAATGACCATTCCATTTGGTAGGCGGGGAACGCATACGTGTGAGTCTGAAATCGTGCCCGTTCCATCCCATGACCTATTCACTCGCCAATCGCCAGTATAAAACTTAATGTAACTGCGATTAGCATTCGATACTCGGGCAGCTTTCGGAGCTTCCGGTAGATCGCTTACCTTGACGGCGGGCGGCCCGAAGAATTCGAAGAAGGCAACCCGATCCTCAATCTTGGCAAGATAGCCGACAGCGTACGATCCTTTTAAGCTTTCAATGTAATAACGGATCGCACTCTTATGCTTTTGCTTTAATTCATCCAGATCATTTTCAATAAAGATATAGTTCGTGTCGAAGCTGGGCGTCAGTTCATTTTGCCAATGGTCGTCACGAATGTAAATCTTGCCGTTGCGAGCTTCGACACGGGTGAGCTTCCATTTCTTATCCTTCTGTGTAACGAGCGGCTCCATCTTGAAGGGGGTTTCAATGATGGTTCCGAATCGCTTAGACGCACGGAACTTGTCTAGAAGGGTGGAATGCTTTTGAAGCTCAAGGGAAATTTGTCTACGGATATCGAGTACGATATCCGTAAGCTTGGAATTAATAAATTCGATGGTCTTATCGGTGTAGTGTATCTCTTCGCGGCTGGCAGCGAATTCGCATTCTCCAATCTCTACTTCGATATGGACTTTGGCCCCGTTTCTAAATTCATTTAGAATTCTACCGTGATTTGCTGGATAGCAAACCTCGCCCATGACCACGTTAATTCCGGGAGTGTAATCATATCCCGATTGTTCGTAAACTCTGTATCCCTTTCCGCTGAAAATAGGATCTTCGACGGGCCACTCAAGCTTGACGCCGGTAATACGAGGCTTAACCTTAAAGTATCGATAAACCTTTTTGGCGGCCTCGATGAAATGGCTTTCGTCACTGTGTGCAATGTTTAATTTGATTTCAAGCCCATTCGGCTCTGTCGTAGGATTCTCCGAAAGCAAAGCAATGCTCGGTTCGCCATGCTCATTCTTGAAGGCAGAATACACATACACGGTGCCGTTGTAAAACGACGACACCGTAAACTGATCAGTGTACGAGAAAGGCGACTTCGATCCTAGGCCGAGAGCACCCGTATATTCATTTGAATCATTTCGTGTGCTTGCGAAATAGGTTGTGTAAACCTTTTCTACCGACTCTGGCGAGAGCCCCGTGCCATAATCTCGGATTGAGAAATATGGAGTGAGATAGTTGGGCAGGTGAACATCGAAGGGTTTGTTAACATTTCCAGCTTCAATATGAGAGTCCCGAGCATTAGTAGATAGCTCACGGACAATTGCAAGCTTGGAATCTGTGTAGAGCCTTGACGACAGAATTTCGAACGCCTTGGAAGTGGCGGCAATCTTAAACTGCGATTCGGGGAAGTTGCCCGAACGCACGATTGATCGGTCCAGGGTTTGGATCTTCATGCCCTATTATAGCCTAAGTAAAGTCAAATGTCAACCGACATCACGCATTTCTCTGATGTTGCAACTTTTACAATACCTGCGTTGCGTGGACATGGTGTAATCTTCCCACTTGCCCCAGTTATGAAAATCAACTGAGCAAGGAGCGAAACGGCAGCGTACACCAAATAACTTTCTAAGCCAGTTCATTCGAGACTTCGTATTTCTTTACGATTACAAATTTTGCAAGTCCTTATCTGAATTGAGCGTATGTATTCTCGATTATACAGAAGATTTATACGTCTTTCATCTTCGTCTTTCCAAGTAGTATAAAAACAACAAAAGATGTGAAAAAATCTTCTAAATAGCTTCATTACGACTTCTGACTCATTCTTGCCGTTACAAGCTTAAGTTTTGCACGAGAAAGGGCAGCAACCATCTTGCTTCGCTTATTCGCGTTCGTCTTGATAAAACCATCAATATCAGTTCCAGGGAGAAAATCCGTTACCATAAGCTCGTCAAAAATATCGAGGGCACGGGCGGCTTCTTCTACGCCTAGTTGAGCCCGCTTTAAAGCGACCTCGGCTTCTAATTGTTCAAGTGTAATAGCGGTATTTTGTTGCATTGGAGTTGGTTCTGATTTTGGTTGAAATTTTAATCGTAGGTTTTGGGCACGCTGTGCAATTGCCCCAGCAGAACGATTAGGAAGCATTCCTTCCAATTCATCCATGCGGACGCGACCGTAATAAGACTTAAGGATGCCCTCTTCCATTCTAGTCCATTCGTAGTTCATGTGCTAAGTATATCACGCTTTCAGGAAATGTCAAGTACCTTCTGAGTAAAGTTTGTTTGTCTTAATGTAATTCACTATTCGTGAGTCCAATCCTTTGTAATTGCCGCCTCGAATAGAAGTACTGGACATTGAACCTGTTTTTAATTCTGATTCCTTTAGTATTAATCCGTTACTAATTTGATTACTACTAATGGTTTCGTTTTTTCGCAGAATAATCTCAAAGATTGCATCTTGGAAATGATTACGCATGAAATCTTCGGTCGGATATTGGTGAGCCGCAATCATTGTATTCCAAGCGTCTGATCCTAATATATATTTATACGTCTGGGGCCATAAATCATTCAATAGCTTGTGCTTTTGCCAGAACATAGGGCGATCCTTCATAATAAGGACGGGAACGCCAAAAATATCCAGCATTCGCATTCTATGATAGATATCTTCCATAGAAAGGCCACCCTTATAACAGTGGTTCGTTGAAAGCAGGAATAGTGAATCTTTGCCGGCCTTCATATGATCGTCGTGCGGCGGATCAAATGAACCGCCATAGATTCGATGATATTTACGTAGATAATCTACAACGCGATGAAATTTTCCTTGGTGGAATACTAGTGAAGCATTATCTGTTAATGTAAATAATCTTTCGATATCGCTTATGCCAGGAGCATAGATAACGTCTGCATAAAGCATACCTGTAATTCCTGGACCACACGTTACATTGAACTCACGACAGAATTTGCTCCAAGGTATTTTTCTTAAAAGAACATTATGTAGAAACTTTAGTGCTTGATTTGCAAGCTCTCTGCCTAATTGCTCACGATCGAAGCAATTAGGCAGAAAATTGATGTGCATATAAGCGTCTTGATCGTATCTAGTATCTTTTCCCAGGCGAGAAATATAAATCCAGGCGTGCGACGTACGATCAGGATAATCTACTGCCGTAACTGCCATACCGAATACTTGATCCGAGGGCTCGCTATCCTTTAATGTTAGCGTAGCTGCTTCTAAGCACTCATATGCGAGCCTTCGGGCGTAATCTAATGATACCGCCCTAATATCTTTGGGCTTATGAAGTCCAGCGTAGTCACAATGTGCTCCGATAACTGTTTTCGAAGCTCCCGGAACACGTAATAGAGAAGCCGTGACTTCCATACCGACGCCAACCTCATGGAATACTCCACGATAGGGGCTATCGTGAAGTTCTTGAATAATCATTCGGCTAACATTCCGTTCTCGCGAGTATCCTCTATATTTGGATATAATTGTTCGCCATGACTATAAATATCAGCCAATACCTCGACGTTAAAATGAGGGCTATAAATGGCTGCATTCTTATATTTGAATAGCTCCTGAGCCTCATGCTTGATCGCTGCCATATAAGCTTTATAAGCTGTACGTACGATCTCAGTTCTACACATAAAGCGAGAAAGCATCCGCTTACGGCCCGTCCATGACGCCGGATTACCCGTCTTCGTGTCCGTGCCATTATTGCATGCGACCTGTAGATAAGGACGCTTTCCGTCGTAACGAAGATTGAGTTTTAGATCGCCAATACTAATTTGACTCAAAATAGATTCGATATCTTTATTTGAAAGCATAATTATCCTAGTGGATCTCCAAAGCTGTCGTAACTATACGGACGACCATCGTAATAATGATGTATTTCAGTCGCCGGCTTGCTTCCGCTCGTAATTTCCATTACTTTTCGTGCCCATTCACGATCGCTTTCTTTTTCTTTTTCAGAAAGATCACAATAAGGCGTATCAATCTGACGCCGCCATCTCGCTATATTATCTGCCGTAATATTGTCGAGCATGTACTTTGTCCAATGAGCCCACTGAATATGTTCTAGTTCTGCTAACCGTTCTAACATAGCGTAGCCCTTTCGCGGATATCTTCGAAAGTCTGGTCGCGTACAAGATAGCCGTTCATAAAAACTTCTTCAAGTATATTCTTGCCGCCGCTTCCTTCCGGCAACGTGTAGATGCTACCATCGTCGTCTTGAATTACAACCAGTCTTCCTCTTTTTGAAGTCTTGTCCTTATCTGTAGAAGGTTGCTTGTATACGTCGCGAGGCTGGCCATTTACTTGCATCCATGAGCATTTAATAGCAAATCGCTGTGTGTCTCTATTGAAGCTTTGGAGCAATCCGCCACCTGAGCCGAATGCAATGTTGTCGGCAGAGATTTTATTCGTGTGAAATAGTTCCAGAATATCGCTCACACTGTGATGCGAATCTTCGTTAAAGCGAGGCTCAAGCCATTTGATGCCGTCGCCTTGAATCATTCTCACTTGCGAAGGAAGAACGTCGAATCCCTTTGAATTCCTTTCAACTCCAAATACCTTCGCAAGTGAGTGGAAGACATCTAGATCGATACCGGGAAGCTTACCACTGTCGGGCCGGAATACTACCGTGCCTTGGCGATTGCGAATCGCCGATAGGATGTCGGGGTTACCGCCAATTACATTCTCGATAAAATTAAATGTATCGAAAGAGTCGATTACCATGGCGACCAATCCTGTTGGATAAGTCGCCAATATACGGCGAACAATATTAACTTCACCTTCGGGACCTTCGGCGGTCATGACGCTGTGCTCTGTGGCTGGAATAGAATAGCCCGCCATGGGTTCGTGATAATAATCTCTCACTAATGCGAGTGCAGCCATGGTGTCCGTGCCTTTGAAGTTCACAAGATGTGCGGCTCCAGCAAGAGCGGCGGTTTCTACAGAAGAAACACCACGATAACCAAAATCGTGAAGCTTAAAAGATAGGCCGGCAGAATCGCCAGTAAGATCTAGATATCCAGAAATAATGTCTTTAATCTGACGACTACTTGTGCAAACGGTAATTGGCGACCAGACTTGCATTAAAAGCGTTTCAAGATAATTAGTAAGCCAAGGAACCTTACGATCTGTATTTTCTATTGTGAAAAGACAAGTACCGGTTTTGACCGACGTACCTTCTGGAATAGCATTAATGCGAACGGGAAGTAATCCGCCATAAGCACTGAGAATGTATTCCCAGCCTTCACGATTGAATATTTTATCATTACCAAAGTGGGCCGCATATAGTTTAGCGGCTTCTTCGATCTTCTCACGAGTCACAACTTGACCCGTCAAATATTTCTTTAAAATGTATTGCAAGCCGAAGAATGTAGTAGGACCAAAGCGTGCTCCCTTACGGGGTTCGCAATATGAATATACAATTTCGGTTCCGGGCGGATATAGATTCCAGTGAGATCCCTTATATGAATCTGTGCCGTGGGCAATTAAATTAAACTCACTCATGAATGATATCCTCTGCCGCCTTTACGCCTTTTTCAGTAAGCTTGTAAGCAAACTCTTGTTTTTCCTCACTCCAAACTTGATCTATTAAACCATCTTCAATCATTTTATCAAGTATTTGTTGTGTGCGAGCAAGTTCTAATTGTCTTTCAAGCTCCTCTTGCTCTACTTCTTCTCCAATTTTATATCGAGCTAATGTAATTGCCATGGCCCATTCTGATACCATGCCATCCTCAAGAGGATTGCCATTAAGGTCAGTATCCTTTCTAGCCGTTTCTATATTTATATGGCCAGTAATAATCATAGTGGTCGCTTTCCAGTTTGTTTGAAAATTAAATAGTCGGTTAGAATTTGACGATGATCAAAACATAGTTCTTTTGTGTTCCAGTCGCCCATTTGTGCCGGGTTAATAATAAATGCGTTTTTAGCATCGTCTGCTGCTAGTGGTTCCCCGATTGCTTTACCAATATAGACAATGCTAATTGCGTGCCCACGTGCATCGCGGGCCGGATCGGAATAAGTGTGAAATTGCTCCAATTGCGTAACATGCAATTGAGTTTCTTCTAAAGCTTCGCGGGCGGCGGCTGCGGCGGTAGTTTCGCCGATATCTACGAAACCTCCAGGAAGTGCATACCCATGCGGTTCATTCTTGCGTTCAATGAGAACGATGCCATTTTGACTCTTCATTGGTTCCAGTGTATTCCCAAATATGGCCAATGGGAACCAGTCGAGAATTTCAATGATAATGTCCACCGTAACTAGTGGACAGCGGCGGGCATCTTGCTTATCAATCGTTTCTTGAGTAAACTCAATCATTTTTATTTCTATTTCTATGCTTTTTTAATCTTATACATCTACATTTTCTACAATGTCTTCTATTTCTTTTATCGATGTATGTATTTTTAAAGTTGAATTCATGGTCGTTAATACAATGAGTCTGTTTACTCTCTTTTGAGACTAGTGTATTTCCACGTAACAGATTTTCTCTTTGTGTAACGGCCTCTAGGTGATCTGGATTAACACATATTCTATTTCTACATAAATGATCTACATGCAGTCCTTTTTCAATAGGACCAACAAATAATCTGTACGAATAATTATGAGCATTGCAGTAGTGTTCGCCGTCCCAAAAGTTTCCATAACCACAACTATTGACTGCTCCTGTCCATATCCAACATTTAGAAGTCTTGTAAAACTTCTTAAGAAATAGTAATATTCGTTTTGGAGACTTATCCATTATTTGGGTAATATTCTAACGAATCTCCATCCCATATTGTATAACTGCGATCGTCTATAATTGGACAACATACCCACTGAGTTCCATCATGTTCGCCTCTGTCGTAATCATGATAATGACCAAAGCACCAAAACGGTGGCTTAAAGACTTCTCTGATTGCCTCTAGAGCGTTTTTGTCTGATTCTCCGAAGCCTTCTTTGAAATTGTGCTTGTAATTGAATGCGGATGGACGCTCGTGCGAGAACACAATATCCACTTCATTATGGCTTTCGATTGCCCTTTGGGTCTGGGAGTAAGTGATACTCTCCTGCGGCCACCACGTGACACCTTCGATTCTATACTTCTTATCAATGGATGACGCACCGCCAAAGAACATCGCTCGGCGGACCTCGCGGGTAGGAAGCTTGAATTCGATTACGCTGCCACGTGGGCAATAGAACGTGTTCGATTGAGAAGCACCATGATCGGCTTCCAATAGATCGTGGTTCTCGTGATTTCCATCGAGCCAGAAGAACGGCATTTTTAAAGCTCGTTCAAACAGTTCGTCCGTCTCGTAATAGCCATGGCTGATCTTGAAAGGCTTGGTCTGCGGCCAGCCGTAGCCAAAATCGCCCACTTGGACAATATGCGTAATATCCGGGTGACGACGCAGAGCCTTCGCAATGGTCGCGTTCAAATGATCCCACTCGCAGTGTACGTCACCTAGTATTAGGCACTTCATTGAAATTATTCTTACATAGACTATAGAACGATACCCTGCGAACGTTAAAATCGGCAGATTGTAGTTTTGATTCCATGGACTTTGCGGCTGGTTCGTTTTGTGAATGGACGATAATCAGTGGCCCATGCGGATCAAGCAAATACTCTTTTTTCTCTAGCATCCATCGAACCACGCCACTGCCCGTATTTTCGAGATCTTCACTGACGTATTGTTGAAGTCCAAGATCATGATCCAGGAAAATAACATCGAATGACATTAGGGCTATTAGATCGATAGCCTCTTGGGCTGTTTCTGCAATGGTGATTACATTGTCCTTAGAAAGTGCCAATAGGAATATTTCGATCCTATTTGGATTGTCTTCCAGAATCAGAATATTCATTTGCTCCGCAAAGTACTATCAAATCCAACGATCATGAATACGACGATGATTGCACAAACGCAAATGACAAGTGGAATCCAAGCGGGCGAGAGGACCCACCACCACGACCAATCAATATGATGAGTCAGCTTGAGGCCAATGAAAAGTACCAGAAGAAGCGATGGGAGAAAGCTGCTTCCAATATTAATGTCTGAGTTATGTTCGGTCATTTTATGTACCAGATTATAATACAAATGGCTGCAAAAGCAAGCCAGGGCCACGTAAGGTTCATGTGAAGAGTGCGGGAAATTTCAAATCTGATTGGAGGAGTTATTTTTTCAAGCTCTAAATAGGAAAGTACCTTGCGGTAGGCGATCCGCTGCCCTTTGTGGTTATCCACAGTTGGACCATGTAGGGCTTTCTTTCCATTCTCAGCGTCAAATAGAACGGCTTCCGCTCTTGCTAGTTCCTTTTCGATTAGGCTTCTTAACAATGCGATATCCTTTCTTTTCGAGGATCTCTTTCAGAATCTTGATTTGACCCTCTTCGGTATGATGGCCGCCGTATAGAGAGCTTCCAATGACTGTTGTGGAATTGCGACCAACCATGATCACGCCGGTAATATCCGCGTGCTCTTCCCAAACAGCCTGCCAATACTGAGAATAGCTACCGCAACTGAACGGCTGCGGTTGTTTATCGCCGTTCGCATCGCGATGCTTATTCCAAAGTTCCCAAAACGCCGCTGTACAGGCAGCCCACCATCCGGAAGGATTGCGGTCAATTTCGCCTTGAGCGTCGTTCAGACAGAATATGACTTTATTAAAACCCATGGATGGAGTATACTCCATCCAGGGGTGTAGTCAAGCTCGTTACACAACTTTTTCATTCCCAGTAGCACCGTGAGCGTTCCCGAAAATCTTGATAGTTCGCAAACATAGATTCTGGATGGATGTCATACATAACATTATGCGGAATTGTGTCGTACCATACAAAACGAATTCCTCCGGGTCCTTTCCATTGTGGAATTGGGTTGTACATTAGATGTAAGTAGTTTTTTACTGTAAATATTAATTTATTGTCTATGACTTCAATTAGCCACTTATGATGTTCTGTTCCGAAACACCACGTTTCATCCATAGCCCAATCTGGTTTTTTGCCATGTAAAGAATATGTGTTTTTAATTGATTCTGGACCACGATGCGGTACTTCAATTATTCCGCGTTTACAAACTCTAGCCATCTCTCTCAGGGCTAATCGTGGTGAGGCAAGATCTTCTAGCGTTTGAGAACAAATACAGATGTCAAACGATTTATCGTCGAATGGAAATTCGTCACAGCATAAATCTAGAAGCGTATAGGCTTTCCCACCCCTATTAAGATTCATGATATCAATCACTTGGTCTGCTATAGGTACGGGATCCATGGCCCCACCAACGTCTAAAATAGATTCGCCATCCTGATAATTCAGGATGGCGAGTAGTTCTTTCCAATGGGCTTCCATTCTTTATATGACTTTTTCATTGGTCGTCAGGCCAATGATCTTATCTGCGAATTGCAGCATCTTGTCGCTCCAGCCTCCTAAAAGATATGTATTCTCAAAGAATTCAGGAACGAGGGCGTCTTGATAGCCGGCGAGATTCACAAAGAAGATTTGTACGTCTGGATTGACGTTTTGTCTGTATTCCTTTACAAGCTTCGGAACGTTCGTTTCGTATCCGCATTGCATGTCGGAATACACGAAGATCGTATCATACTTCTTTTTGTGTTTGATGATTTCGTAGAAGGCATTAACGATGTTCGTGCCGCCTCCAAGACGATTTCCAGCTTCAAACATCTTTTCCATTTCTGTAAAGATGGAAGTCTTGCGGCGAGGCTCGTAGAATTCAGTTGTACTTGCGAATAGCAAGGTATCCCCGCCATCTTCGAACGCTCTAGTAGTAACGGCCGACATAAGTACTGCAATTTCCTTAAATGTCATGTCGCTACTTTCACTGATTCTGCCGCCGTCCATCGATCCAGACACGTCGCAAATTGTCAGTCCTCGTCCCTCGAAACGAGGGACGGAGTATTTAATACTGCGTTCAAGGCATTCTTCTAGCGTGTCCGCAACCTTACCGCTTTGAGCACCAATAGCTTTAAAAGCTGAAAAATATCTAAACGGAAGTTGCTTGCCGTTTTCTACCCCGTCGAGCAGCTTATCTAACAGCTTATCGGAAAGAGATCCATCCTCATGTAGGTTGCGAAGATTACGCAACAGGGCCATATGACCCATGACTTTCGCGGCGTTGGTCCAGGTGCCACCGCCAGAACGAATCGATTCCCAGGTTTCAGTATTCTCATTTGAAAGAGAAACCTTACCTTCAATTAGCTTATCGATAGCTTCACCGTTTGGGTGAGTTAGTCTCACGGCATCAAATACATTGACGCTGCGATCCATCATCTTATACTTCGCAAGCTCGTACTCATTCGCTTGCGAAAGGCGAGCGGCCCAAACTCTCTTGAGGCGGCTTGGAATACGCTTAAGCGAGCCTTGTACAGATTCAAAGTACGCCATTTGATTCATGACTTCATCAAGGCGAGTCATGATGCTGTCCGAATAAAGCTTTAAAAGCCCGGTATTCTTGATCTTCGGGTGCATCGCAGCACGAACCATGATGACTTGCGGCGTTGCCCGAATATTCCAATCGCGGCGAAGTTCTACCGCAAATTGCAGAGTGCGTTCGATATCTACATTTAAAGCCGCATCAATCGCGGCTTCCATCAGTTGGCGAGTAGTCTTATTTCTTGAGATCGGCAGTAGTGACTTGCCATATCCTTCCTCGGTGTAAAGACGCTGATGGTCATATATGGCAAAAGAAGGGGACTTTTTACTTTCGCCACTAACGTAGAAGGCCGGTTCGCCAAAGAAACAAGACGTGGCCACGATACGTAACTGAGTAAACGGATCCTTAATATCGTAAGAAATTCCGCCCTCATGGTTAACGTGAGGCTTCGCCCGAGTTGCTACCGTTTGTCTTTTCTTATTTAAAGCCATTTTACTTCTTTCAAAAGGAGGTTAACCCACCGAGAATATAAGAACAGTATTATTACGTGCTTTGCCATTAAGCTATAGGCCACTTACGCGACCTAGAAGGACTCGAACCTTCATCACGTCCTTAACATGGAAGTAACTGTATCTACCGCATCGATGGTATTCTAAAGAACAGTCGAGAATACTGTGGACGGATGCAGGATTTGAACCTGCCGAAGCTTTCGCCTCACTAAACCGAAGTAACCGTTTCACCCGCATCGACTTATATTGTAATGATCGAGAATACTGGACTCAGATAGTGGGTTGCCCCACATTTCAGCCAAAGTATGAAGTAACTGAGTTTCCCCGCTTCGATCAGGTACATGATACCGCTCTTCGCTAGTTTTGTCAAGCCGATTTCGGATTATTTTTGTCTTGTCCGCGAAAAAATACAATAACCTGCCGCAATTAAAATCGCGGGCCACATAAACGTACCGATGGCGTACTCTGTTTTGTCCATTGGGGGCAGTCCGGCACCCTCGCCGCCCTTATCAGAAATGATACTGACAAAGAGGCCAATGAATATATAGGCTAGAAAATAGAAGATCATAGTCCTAGTATTTGTATGATTAGTTCGTCGTCATCTTTTGGTAGATTAGGATCTACCGCCCGGAATTTTGCGGCGATGCTTTGAATGGTTTGTTTAACTTCGTCGGGAGTTAATTCTACTCCATTATCAGCAGACATACGGCGAGCGATTTGCTTATAGTTCATCATGAGAATATTCTCGTCCTATTTTAGTTTTAGACATAAGTTTACCTATAAGATAACATGGGATAAGCACTGGTGATAAAAGTACTATAACTGGCACTCAAATTATTGTTAGGCCGCCGAGTACAATATAATCAATTGGATATTTCTTTTTTATCATTTAATCCGCCACAAAATCTATACACACTAACTTGCCGTCAATAGTACCTATATTACCTGTATGTAAGTCCCAGACTGGAAACCTATTCTTTTTAAGCATATCGAACAATTCCGTGTACTGCTTTGAATTACTGACAAACTGGTCTCGTAGACTATCGTAATCTACTGTGATATTGACGAGCGTGGCTCGCCGCGTGACAAACCCCCAGATAGGGTTGCCATCTGAATAGAATTTCAATAGTCGCCCGCACTTAGGACCGAGGCCGAGTCTATAGGCTCTTTTTTGAATTCTTAGTGCCTTATTGGCGGTCGACTTATAGGGATAAGTTTTAATTCCCCACTTTGCATTTAATGGAACGAATACACAACATATGCCCGATGGCAGCCTCTTAAACTCTTTGTGGTATTTAAAGCAAACATCTTTTGCGTCAATTTTTGGTAACTTAAGCATGTAATTATGTCATCATAACTTGTATTTAAAGGACCAGTGTAAACATACAACGATAAGAAAAACTGGCCACGCGACAGTGATTAAAACATACATGGCGATCGGTATAGGACCCCACCTGAGTCTTTCGAGGATAGTCAGAGCTATGCCGATTAAAAGATAAGTTATCATTTAAAGCTCTATATTTAGAAAATCTTGAATGTATGAGCCAATGACTACCAGAACGCCTATTGGCCAAAATGCGATAATCAATAAATATTCACCAATTGCCATTTGCCAACCACTATCCCAGCGTGCGTAGATGGCCAGTAGAAGTCCCGTAAGGAAATAGAGTGTAACGTAATTCATTGCTTTTCAAGCCTTTCAATTAAGGCTCCCCCATGAGGTGAATCAGTCACTATTTCTGAGATAGGAATACCACGCTTTAAAAACGATAGAATTTGAATTCGGTCAACTAGACCATTAAGATTACATTCGCCTTGTGCTCTAAATTCAGAGTTGTTATCGCATAGATCTTGGAAGATAAAGACTAAATCATTTTGTAAGCCTTCTAATTCACTCTTAAAGTCAATCTTAGAACAAGGATGCTCTTCCTCTAGAAGTTCATCTAATACCCAATTTAAAGCACTAACGACGGCAATTTGTTCTTTACTATAAGCAACGAGGCCGCCACGGCCTTTGTCAGCCAGAATAGTATTAATCTTATTATTTATCTTATTCTTTAAAGTCATTCTTCAAGCCTTTCAAGCACCCACCTAAGACCAATGAGAGAACCACGATGTATCAACTGGGCGGCTTCGTTGTCGGTTCGAATAGAGTCTATTCGGGCGATTTCTGCTTCGATTTTAGATCTTAAGCTCATTAATAAATTCCTCGGAGTTCGTCGTCTGTAATAGGGCCAATGACATTCTTATCCTTTTTAAGCTCTTCTGCGGCCCACCTTAAAGAATCCAACCTACCACAAAGGATATGGACTTTCACGGAATCGGCTCGCTCGTCGCCAGACTTCGTGAATTCTTCCCATTCCTCTTCTAGTTCGAGGATCTTATGCTGTAACTTATATTTAAACTTCATGCTATTCTAAGCCTTTCAGAATGCGTTTGGCCAATCTAGCCTGATGTAGAGGGAAATAGGCGATGGTCTTATATGCTCGGTTTTTGAAGCGGCGGACAATACGGAAGCCACGGGTACGAATGACGCCGTAGCAGTCTACGTATTCCCAGTTAGCCATATAATAGCGACTATTCTTTTTCAAGCTCATCTAAAACCCACTGTAACATACGAATCTTGTTTAGAAGAATAGAACGAGAGACGGGGTGTGTAATGTAGTCAAGCTCCTGTTGTAAGTCCAGGATTTTAGACTCTATTTTCCGCCGCATAGCTTCCACAATACTACCAATCCAAATCCCATGATCCAGGCAACTTCTCCCGATGCTCCTAACCGGTGCAGTACCCATGAAAGGACGATTACTGCCAAGATAGAGACTATGTAGTCTTTCATATTTAAAGCTCTTTCTCAAAAACTTCCATATAAGAACACTCTCTACATTTGATGGACTTCTTATGCCAGAGGGGAGGCTTACGAGAGAGGCAAATAGGACAGCCCTCGACAGCCCAATCATCCTCGTAGGATTGTAGGTCTTGGTCAGAATAAACTTTAATGTGGACAGCTTCGTTATACATAATAGTTAAAACATAAGTCAGCTACGCACACACTAAACTTTACTTTCTTTTGCCGCCGCCACAATATCCTTTATCTCGCATGCCCTATTCAGTATCTCCCATCCAAACACCATGATAAGTGCCGTCTCAGTCGCCTCCCCAAATACCCGTAGAAGGGCAAAAAGAATGGTCACTCGTATCATGCTGGCTATGTATGTCTTCATGGGTGTTTATTATAGCTCGTCCTAAAGGACGGGCAACTTTTTTGCTTGGAATGGTTGTAAGATCTGGGTTCGCGAAATGTAAAAGTCGCCAGCTACTTAGCCTCTAAGTTTCAGGTGCGACAAGATGTCTCTTACTATAGCGTAGGTTTAGTAGTTTGTCAAGTGTGGAGCTTAAAAAAGAAAAATCTTGACAACTCAGGCGTCTTGGTGTACTATACTGGTCGCGGAAGGGAATTGACGAGCCCAAATTAGTCACGACTGGCCGTGGTCGCCGGCCTGCTTTTTAAAGCAAAGTTGTGATTAATCGCCAAAAACTTGGAATAGTGTTGACTTTCCTTGTTCTTTGAGATATAATATAATTAGCAGGGTAGTCCAGTCTAGCTACGACGCCTCCCTCATAAGGAGGAGACCACGAGTGCGAATCTCGTCCCTGCCACCATTCAACGTGTCTGATGGATCAAATTACGCTCGACAAATTCTGGGAAAGGGTAGATAAAACTGCCGAATGCTGGAATTGGATAGGTAATAAACATTCTAAGGGATACGGCCAGTTCTATTACAATCAGAAAACAGTTCGTGCCCACCGTATTGCATGGATTATACACTTTGGTGCGATACCAGAAGGTATGTGTGTTTGCCACAAGTGTGACAATCGTGCATGCGTACGACCGGATCATTTGTTTCTTGGCACTAATGCAGATAATGTAAGTGACAAGATGCGAAAAGGTCGTCATAAAAACGGTAGACATCTTGGAGAAAGTAATCCGTTTGCTAAACTCTCGCGGGATAAAGTTATATCAATACGTGAGATGGCTTCAAATGGAGTAAAACATAAAACGATAGCCGAGTTTTACAGGGTGGGCAAATCAACAATTACAGATATTGTGAATTATAAAGCATGGCGTTCGGTTGACCCAATATGAGCCCGACAGTCGAACGCCTGCCGTAGTGTGCTTTGAAAGAGCGAACAACGCAACTGACGACCGTTGATATTCCGGTCAGTTGATAAAATCGCAGCCTGAGTATTGACGGTAGGAAGCGGAAGAATAACATTGGACTTTCGCCACACTTGAGGAGCCGGCAGATTGCCAGAATCGCCGGCTTCTTTGCTTTAAATAGATACCGGGTCAAATCTAGAAATCAGAATCTAGAATTTTACCATTCCAAGCAAAGTGAAATTTCAAATTACAGGTGGCTCCGCATACGCCTTACTGTAATTTCTAAAATAAAATCACAGGTTCATCCAAGTTCGCCTTACTGTGACGGCGGGGCGACCATGCGGGCTGGCGGGAGCGGCCCCGCCGCTCAAGGCGGCTACTCGGGATTGGGCGGGGCCATCCTACCCACACGGTAGGTCCCAATCGCGGATTCTCTTGCTAGGACGGTATACTATATCACATTGAGCTTGGAAGTCAAGTAACTTCCTCGTAATGTGATCCGCCATTTCCATGCATAACGGCAATCTCAACAATTCGACTGGCGATATCGGCAATCTTATGTCCGCCGATTTTCCAGAATTCCTTTACTTTACCTTCGGCTTCCTCGGGAGTATTCCCGTAGCCTTCTGCATAATCCGCTGAACACTTACAAATATAAGTGACGCGGTACTTTGTAGGATCGGTGGTTTCCATGATTGTATTAGTGTTCTTTGACTGTATGTTGGCTCGTTACTCCTGCCAATGACCCTACAGCTAGGTGGCTCGGTAAACCCGAATCCATGTTAGTCCTTAGCCCCATATAGAGGCACAGACTTGGAGACGTCCTCCCATGGCACACGCTTTCGCACCAAAGAACGCCCTTATTATAGCACGCCTTGCGTGCTAGTCAAGCGAAGAGCTTCAAAAAGTTTTTTCGTTTTCCCATTGCAACCCCTGCCGAATAGGCTATAATGTTTCCATGAATGCCCCTCAATTCACGGCAACGCAATTCTATTCTGTAGAACACAAGGAAAAGCTTTTCAAGCACTTCCTGCAATTCTACAGGAAGGGATGCCCGAAGACACTTTTCTACAAGTGGTTTTACGTGGACCTTTCGAACATGTTCGGTAACATCGCCGAATACAATCGTGATACGTTCTACGAAAATCATTTCTCGGATGCTGAAAAGCGTACTGAGTTTCTCAGGTATTGCCTTTCGCGTCCGATCTACGGGGATCCCGCGTGGACTCGATCGGACGTAGAAGCTGCTTTGAAGCCTGAGATTGAGAAGATTCTTTTTCCCTTGACAGCCTAGCAGAATAGGCTATATTACTTCGGGCAATTCCGCCCAACAAACAATCTGGAGAAACATATGAGCAATGCTACCGCTACCCGCAAAGTCAAGTCCGCTCCCGCCGCCGGCCCCGGTCGCCCGTCTTCGTTCGGCAATGTCGAAACGGTGCCGTTCCAGGCTCACGTTCCGCGTTCGACCCGGCAAATGGTTCGCAAGTTTGCGACCGACCGCGAGATCAACATCAATCAAGCCCTGGATCAACTGATTCAGCGTGGATTCAAGGAAGCTACTCGCTGAGAACGGTTGACGGGATACCCAGTATAGGGTAGACTGTCTCCATGTCCTCAAATACGGTTGGCTCTAGGCGGGGCAGCGTTCGCGGTGCCCCGCCTAGCGTTTACGTCCCCTTTGCTCAGTACGGTAGAGAAGATGATTTGATTGACGCAATGCGTCCAATCATACGTTTCTTCCGTCAAATTGGGCAGTGCCTTGTTTTCCTAGTCGTCATTATTTTCCTTTGTTACGTTTATGTGCTGGTAAAATGGGAAGATTAGACGTACTGGTTGGCGGCCTTTCCAAGCCTTCTAAAATGCCGGGATTTGCCTATGGGCTACCGGCAAAGGCTTGTATCATCGGGGCAATCCTGAGAAAGAAAATCGGAAGCGTTTGCAGTAAGTGTTACGCTTTGAAAGGAATGTATGTATTCCCGTGCGTACAGAAAGCTCAATACCGGCGATTGGCGATTGTCCAATTCGACGTTCGGGAATGGGCAAACGGCATGGCGAAAATCATTCACTTCAAATGCCCCGCCCGTCAACAAAATAATAACTGCCAGGATTGTAGAGCGTGCTGGGATAAGTCTGTGAAAACGGTTGACTATCCCCTCCATTAGGGTATAATAAAACGTATGGAAGGCATGACCCTAAAGCAATTCGCAAAACGCCGCTTTCTGCAATTGTGCTCGGAATGGCAAGAATTGAAAAAGCGAGGATTGCATACGCCTGAGGACTGTAGGCGTTGTATCGAATTGGCACTAATGATACATATTGCCAAAAACGACGTTCCTAAATCCTATTGGAAGCTGGCAAACTAATTCAAATGCTAACACTTCGAAGCATCACGGGAAAGCCCGTACCCTGGAAGTGGGACACGTACCTAGGAAGGAACCCAAAGGAATACGGGATGTTTCGGTCGCACAGAATGCTCTATGTGCTCGGGCGATGGCGACGGATGCTAACCTATCAAATTAGTAACGCGGGAACATGCTACGTTAGAATCAAAAATAAACTCTATGTAGTTGAAGATTCTGACCTTGGAAATGAAAGTTCCGAGAAAAAGATTGACTGGCAAATGGACTGACGCTATAATGTAGCGTAAATGAGTAAACCTAAAGAGCACGAAAACTTTATCCTACATGAGATCATGGACGGCCGGCACTATCACTCGGCGGTCATGCCAAGCGAAGGCGATCCATTCCAAGTCCTAGAATACGAACGACGTAATAGCGGCAATTATAGATTGTCGTTAGTGGAAGTAAGAAACGGCGAACGTAGAGAAGTAGCTGCCCCCGTCATCCTTGAACCGGTACGGTTCGAGGAGTTTACGGACGCGGACGATCCGGACAACTGGGAAGATAACGACTACCGCTAGTGTGAAGACTCTGCCCGAATGCATTCAAAGGCTCAGAGAAGAGCCCGGTCCATACGAACGTATGAATTTAGTATGGATGTGGATAAAGCAGAATCAAATTGACTTGCGGACGTTTCGTAGTATACTGTCGGTAGTCCTTGAAGGGAATAGCGAAGAGCTATGAAATACCGAATTGACTGGACAGAAATCCAGGGATATTACACAATTATCGAAGCTGCAAGCAAGGAAGAAGCCCTAGAAATGTTCGATGATGGCGATATGGGCACTTGCGAAGCTACTGATTTTTGTGAAGTTGAACAAGATTCAATCGAAATCAAGGAAAGCGAATAGCTATGCCGAAGAGGCGAATTATCAGATCCGATGCCTACAATTGGTCCATCCAAGAGTGGCAAGAAGGCGGCGAGACCATCGAACGCGGGAGGTTTGCCGGACAGGCAAAACAATCCAAGTGGCGTAATCCCGAGAAGCATTATCCTACGCTCACGGACGCGGCCAAGGCTTACCTCGATGAGGCTATCGGCGATCCGATTCCCATGGGGGAAGGAATTGCGGTCGAAGCCATGATCGTTGCAATTGAAGGAGCTTGCCAACAAGTAAAGGATCATGTAACTTCGCTGTTGCAGTCACAAAAGGACGACTTTCTTATTGGAGTATTGCAACAGCGAGGGTATACTGTGACCAGTGGCAAGAAAGGTCGTAGCTCGTATGTGGAAGATGAAAGCTCGGACGCTGGAGCCGATAGCGATTCTTCTCCAGTGGCTAGCTAGCGTCCTAGAAGCCTGGAGTAGACGATTCAGTTTTTGCCCCGACTGCGGGCGGAATCGATATCATGGCAAGCCTTGTAAAAATTAGGCGAGTGGCCATGCGAACGTGCATCAATTCCAAGGAAGCTATCTGGACTTCCGACATTTGGAATTTGTGGAATAGTCGTGCGGTGCCTGCCTTCGCAAAGGGTGAGTCCTGTAGCTCTGCAAATTACTTTACCCCGCGTCCTTGGGTAGACGAATACAATCGCGGAAGCCGCTATGCTGGATTCCTGTATACGGTTCAGCCTGGAAATAGAATTTGTCTAACTCAATGGATCCCCTAGCGAAGAGCTATGAAAGTAACCGAAACCGAACGCTCCTACTGCATCGAGATTGCTAAAGAACAGTTCTTCAAAATACTAGATAGGGATTCCGTCGATCTATACAAGACTACGACTGGGACATACGCTTATCCCGCAACATTGACTTCTATTCTTTCTAGAATTGATGGAGTTTGTGAAGTAAATTATGATGGGATGTTTGGTCCAGCGATTTACATTCGGCTCAAATCGGAAGATACGGCAGCGATGGTTCGAACGCTGGAAAACGTAAAGAGAACAATTGCACTTTACGTAAAGTAATACTTATGTAAGGGTCTTGACTAGCATATAGTAATATGCTATAATGAAACCATGGAAGAATGGCAAAAGCGATTGGCCCACGAAAGGGCCGTGCGTGACGCATACGTCGCATGCGGGAATCCGAAGCCCAAGCAACCGGACCCCGAAGGTGGACTTCGTTACGTCAGACCGTATCGATTCGATGGCAAGATATTCTATGCATCTATTGAATCTGCTGGCCATTCAGAAGGTGCTTTCGAAGACTGTAAGTGTAGCAAATAGCCATGAAGTCCGCACAAGATTTACTCCACGAAGCCTATTGTATTCGTGACGTACTCGCTATCAAACACCCTGATTTGGGGCCGGTACTTCGTCAAATTCGGATAGAGATTTCTACTCGGATGACTGAGGCCGCTGGTAAAGCCAAGTGCCTAAGTAAAATCGTAAAGCTTTCACTGCCATTCTACGCCGATGAAACTAACTTTGCGGACGATTTCTACAATACCGTCACGCACGAATTTGCCCATATTCTGGCCCCGCCCTTCCGGGGTCCTACGGGTCGCAAAATCGATCACGGCGAAGCGTGGCAAGCAATGCATATTCGCCTAGGTGGCAATGGCGAGCGGTGCCATACTCTGGAGGTCGCCGAAGCTTTCAAGCGAAAGGTGGTAATGACTCCCGCCGCGTGTGGCACGTGTGGCCAATCGATCATGTTGAGTCCGATTAGACTCAAAAGGCACAATGAGAATCTGGCGTTGGGCGGCCGTGGGTATCGACACAATAAATGCCCCTAGATTGACTTGACAGCGAAGAGCGATATGGTATACTATGGCGTTCAGACGCCATAAGGAAAGCGAAGAGCTATGAAGGTCATCTCCAAAGACAATCTCGTCACCCTGCTCCTCAGCATCAAGGGAGCGACGTTCGCCACGATTTGCACGGACACGGACGCCAGACTCAAGAAGACTGGCAATCCTTACGGCCAAGTCCGCAAGTTGTCTCGCGTCAATGTTTGCCTCGGATTCCAGTATGAGAACGCGGTCAATCGGCAGCGTTTGCGGGAAGGTTCGGAAGGTGACTTCGAAGCGGATCCCCGCCAGTGGGGCCGGCGAGTTCCGGGCACGATGTTTGTTGAACATAATGACAAACTGTATTTGGAAACGAAGGTTGAGAAGAGTCTCAATCATACCTATTTCGCGGCCGATGGCACCATGTTGACGGAAGAGCAAGTCGCCCCGTATCTCCCGGCCCGGAGCAAGTCCAGCCGGCAGGAAACGGAGAAGGAAATTCTCGTTCGGGATTACGCACTGGACTCGATCCGGAGTCTCTCATTCGGGGGCGAGGTCTATCTGCTCCTCCACGATCTGCCCGAAACGATGGCGGTAAAGGTAAAGCAAGAGGCCGAGTTTCCTGGATAGTATTTGACTAGCATGCAATACATGCTATAATGGAGTCATGAGCTACGAGGTTGTCGAGAACGGCCTGCTCCTCTACCGGTCCACCGAAACCGACGACAAGGCGAACTACGGCGATTGCGTAGTGTGGCTCGCCAAGTACAATCGGGCTAAGCCGGGCAACAAGGCTCGCATCCAAGTTTCTGCCGTCCAACAATTGGGGATGTTCTCGTGAAAGAACTTTTCTATTTCAAAGCTGGAAAAGATCAGTATATCGCAGTTGACGAGAGAACTAAGGAATGGTATACTACTTCTAATCCCAATGTAGTGAAACTGTGGGATTCAGCGGACAAGGCTCGATTCTACAAGGGTCTGTATGAGGATCATGAGTTCTTCCCCAGTAACAAGTGGGAAATCCGAGGAATCATAATTTGAAGCTGCAAGTCAAGTCTAGATGGACGGCCGCACTTCGAAGTGGCATGTTTCAGCAGACCGATCGTGCCCTAAAGAATGCCAATGGATATTGCTGTCTCGGCGTCCTTTGTGCATTGCATGCTGAGGAAACTGGCAATAAGTGGCGGATGTTCGAAGTAGATGGTTCCCCATGCACTTATTTAGAGGAAGGGGATTATCTACCCGAGGAAGTCCAAGCTTGGGCCGGCCTAGTTGATTGTGATCCAAGTATCGATTACGAAATGGAAGAATCTTGGGCTGGTACTCTTTCAGATCTCAATGACAACGGCATCCCATTCGAAAAGATTGCCGACATCATCGAAGAGCAATTGTGAGCACCGATCGATACGGACGCAAGTGGGATTATCCCGAAGATGAGCTTTGTCCCGATTGTGGGCAGCCCGATTCTTGCGGAGACTGTAATCATATGAAGCTTTCTGATATCGACGTTGTTACCATACTGCATTCGCACGGCCCCGAATATCAGATTGCTAGGCGTGGAGATAACTGGTTCATTCGAAGCAATGACGAGGATCTCCTGGGTCCTTTTCCAAGCATGATAAATGCACACGTTCGGTGCTTTCAGGCATTCGGTGTATTTCCGAAGTTGCCAGTATGATATCCACTTGTCCTAAATGCCAGCATCGTTTTGCCAAGCACGAGAGAAAGACATCTTTCGGTGATCCTATTATATGGCTTGGAAATGTAGCGTGGTATTTTCGATGCACACGAAGAGCGTGTAAATGTTGGTGGGTGAGATTTATCTAGAATATTACTTGCCTATTCGGCCGCATGATGTATAATACATTCATGAAGAACACCGAACAAGGCGAGGCAGCGATCATCAAGGCGGACCTTTGGGCCAGCGTGGAAGCTCCTGCGGACGCTTGGGAGGACATTCCCGGGGTCCCGCCGCCTAGCGGCGAAGAGCTTGAGGCGATGGCTCGCTATTTTGGCGAATAGCCATGTTCCGCCTCCTCGCAGACTCGGGCCGTGCATGGCTTGAGGTCCCGCTATCAGAAGCCAAGCGGGTAGGGCTAAAGATTTCGCCGTACAGCCGGCAATCGGGCAAGTATCTCTATTTAGAGCAAGATATCGACGCTCCCGCATTTCTGCGGCTGTATGCTGATATCCGATATGAAGAAGGCGACAATTCCTGGATCCGTCAACTACCACGATTTAGAAAGACATAATCATGGATACTCGATCGCTTACAATTGTGCGTAATGAAAGTGGGGCAGATATCCTCACCCTCTATCGTCAAATGGACGGTTATCCCGAGGGTCACGGATTGGAACTTGTGGATTTCCTTCTGCCTTTCAGAATCACAAACGGTATTAGTTCCTACGAAGATAAAAACGTGGCAAATGGAGCCGGGTGTCTCGCGGCTCAAATCGTTGCACGTTTGAAGCGAAGCCATCCGAAGACTAAGCACACGGCGGCCCGGACATCGGTGGGGAACTTCTACCTTGAGCCGGCTGGCACAAAGGATGTTGGCGAAGAGTACGTCTATATCGTGAGCGTTGACGAGGCTTGTTCTCTCTCGATTGAGATTCTTGACTTTGGTTGGAATAGCCTCGTCAAGGGTCCGCCGGCTCAAGTTAGAGAATGGATCCTTTCACAAAAGGAAAAGGGCGGCAATTGAATTACGAAGAGCCCATCCTGTACGAGGCCGGAGTGAACTACGCTCGGGCTACTCGACAGCAGGACATCCCCAAGGGTATGGTCAGCGTGCCGTACTATTGGAAGCATCACAAGACAGGTCGTACGGGCACGAGTTACGTCCAAGTCTTCGATGAGCGAAGTCTTTATAGGCTCCTGGAGCACTGGAACGGCTACGGCCGGACGGTAAGTCAAGAATGGACGTATTCTTCCTTGCCGTTCGCAAAATGACTGTCCCGTAACTTGTAAACGGGTCCGGCCGTGCTATACTCCTCCCACTAGATATGGTTTCTAGTATTACTAAAGGAGAATCGCAAATGGCTACTAAGCTCGGTCGTCCGTCCACGTTCAACATCCAAACGTCCGTTCTTGGCGTTCGGATCCCCACTTCGACCAAGAATTTGGTCAAGAAGTTCGCAGCGGCCCAAGGCATCAACCTCAACGAGGCGGTGCATAAGGCTATTCTGCGGCTCGTTGCGTAACGCTAGGTTACGCTCGTTTGCTGATCTCGGGGGTCGTCTTTGACGGCCCCCGGATCGTTTTGGTACAGTGGAATTCTCATATCCATTTGAAGCTCGCCCCTACCATCCGTAAATTGAATTACAAGATAGCTCCTATTTTTGTGGTCTGTAAGGATGGAGGGGAAGAAGTGAGCGAGCTTGTGTGCCATGCCTACATAATAGTAGGTAGTGACGAAAGAGCAAGCCAATTCCTTGGCTTGCCCTTCGAATTCCCGAACCCGGGACGACTACTGAGCTTGCTCGGTCGCGGGCCGGCGGCCCCTCGGGCGTCCACGCGGGCGAGCGATGCCAGCCCGTCCGAGGATCTCGGACACGAGTTCCTGGAGGGTCGTACCTTGCTCGATCGCTTGAATCTTGAGGGTGTTGACCATGATGCACTCCTGATTGTGGTTTTTAGGCTCCATTGCCTAAGGTGCCCTAGAATAGTGCATAAACTCTTGCACGGCAAATTACGTTTCCGAATTGACAGAGCTATCGCACTGTGTTACAATCCAGCCATGGATACGGCCATGAAGAAGCGGTATGCCGATGCCGCACGGGATGCACTACTCGTCCAAAACGGGTGCAACCTGTCAGGCATCGTGTTTCAGTTCTGTGAACACATGAGAACGATCTGCGACCTTTCGCACGTTCTAGGTCAAGACACGGAATGGAAGAACAAACACGCCATTTCTAAGCTCTTCATTTCCAAGCTCGCCGATCTGTCCGGACCCCTCGAAATCGAGGACATTCAGACATGTAAGGAGATTGTAAGAGAATTTGGAAAGTAGGCTGGAAATAGTATAATGAAATACTATGATCGTTTCCGAGTTCAACAATCTGCGGGCCGATTGGATTGGCCTCAATAGATTTGGTTCTGAGTTTGTAATCCTAAAGGACGGCAATGTCATTCATCGTGGCTGCCGTAGGTGGATTGCTTTCAATTGGAAGAAACTGACAGGACAAAATCTGGGGACTGCATAATGAAGATTTGGCTCGACGATATCCGTAATCCGTCCTACCTCGAAGGCGAGAAGGATGAGGGTTGGACCATTTGCCGAACGGCGAAAGAGTGTATCGGTCTTCTCTGGCTCAATCGTGAGTCGATCGAATGGATTAGCTTCGATCATGATCTCGGCGAAGATCGAGGCACGGGATACGATGTCGCAAAGTTCCTGGAAATGATGGCTTTCGTTGATCGCCATGGCTCTGGTCCAGGTATTATTCTGTATCCTCTAAAGTGGTCGATTCATTCTGCGAATCCCGTTGGATGCAAAAACATCCAAGCTTCGATGGAACAAATGAAGAGATTCTTGACTCGATGACAGGATAGTATATACTGTCATCGAGAGAAGTTGGCGTGAAGCCGCATCGGGGACCTATCTAAACTGCCCACGCACAAAGGATAGGTCCCCTTTTTTATGAAATATCTCATTTCCAAGCTTCTTCTATTCTTTGTAATATTACTATTTCCAACACTTCTTGCTTGCGTCTGTTACGTTTATTGGATATACTGATACTATGAAGCTTGAATTTGACAGCCTTGAAGAGATCTTGGAATTCGTGGCCCATGTTCGCCTTGGCCCTATCAAGCCGGAACAACCGGTGCGTCCTACCTGGACTAATGAAGAAGTGGCTCAGGAATTGGCACGAGTCACCAAGGGAGACAAGCTTGCGGCAATCAAGCTGCACCGATACATCACTGGCTATACGTTGAAAATCGCAAAAGAAACACTGGATCGATACTGGTAAAACAATACCGGGGGTAATTCTCAACCCCATTAGTAGCTCGATGTCCCCTTCTGGAATCCGAAACCGCCATTTCGGATTCCAGAATTTTATGGCTTTGTGGTCGTAGACCACAAAATTTCGGGTGGCACCGCAAAAGTACATTACTGCGGGCTCTGGACCTTCCCCTCCTCGCCGGCCGCCAATTCATGTAAAACTTGTGTAATATTACGCGACCGTAACGTAAAGGAATTGTAAAGGCACGAAAACGTAACACAATCTGCCAAAACGACAGATTCCGCCGTTTTGACAGCTTGAGGTGGATGTTACGCTATCGTAACTTAGAGTCTATCATATCCCGAACGGGAAACAAGATATTTTACATAACGCATACATTGTAAGCTTTGCGAAAAATGCTTGACTTTACATGCCATCGTGGTATACTTGTGGAATCGAGGGTGAAAACGAGAAAGGATTACCCGTGGAAAAAAAGAGCGTGGAAAAAGTTACACTAGTTCACGTGGCGAAAAAATTGGGAATGATCATTCGATCGGCGAAGGCTGGACTTCCTGTATATAAGGAAATGGCCGATCGGATCCGATCGAAAGAAAAACTAGAGAATCCTACGGCATGAAGTAGAATCGGACGATACACTAGGGGCGACGGGAAAGGTTCCCGCCGCCCCTAGGCTCCAAAAGAAAGGTTCAAGTCATGGTCAGCATGTCCGAGTTTCTCAAATCGCAAGGAATGGACTATTCCGTTTCCTTGGAACCCGCTCCCCATCCGATCCGCCGCGACGAGAACATCCGGGGGCAGTTTCATATCGTCCGCTCCACCGATGGCGAAGTCATCTCGCCGAAAACGGTTTCGACGGAATATCGGGCGATCTCTCCCGCCGAGGTTGCGTCGCGTGTCGACCACTTCATGGCGGAAGGTTGGATCACTCCGGAACGAGGCTTCCTTTTCCATCGCGGGAGTTATGAGGTTCTCTCGTTCCGAATCGACGGCGGGAGTCTGGCCGAACAAGGCAAGGTCGCGGGAGAAGATTGGACGCATTTCCTGAGTCTCCACAATCACCAGGGCGGCGGCGGGAAAATCCGAGGTTCGATCCATTCGCATAGGATCGTTTGCCAGAATACCGCTATGATGGCGGCTAGGATGGCGAGTTTCGCAATCCCGCACTCTGGCAAGGTTGGCGAAAATCTGGACCTTGCGGTTTCCACTTGGAATGATCTCAAAACGCAAATCCGCCGCATTTCCGATCGCGTTACGATCTGGAATTCGGCCAGCGTTTCGGCAACCGATGCGGCAGTCATTCTCTCGGACCTTTACGGTTTCAAGGGAAAGGATCTGGAAGACGTTTCGGCCCGAACCTTGAACGAGTACGAATTTGCACTTTCCGAATTCAACCGACCGGAACGCGGCACGTTCGGCCGGAGTCTCGCCGACGTTTACAATGCCGTAACGTCGACGAATACCCGGTATCTCCCCGAAAAGGCGAAGGAAAACGAGGAGAAGCGTTTGGCCAGTCTCTACGCTTTGAACGGCACGCGGCAGGTGTTCGAGGGGCAAACGGTGACCATGCTCGACAAGCTTGCGGGTATCACCTAAGCGAAGCCTAGCGGGGCGGGGTACGTATCCTGAGGGCCGGACCTAACTTAGGTCCGGCCCTCAGATTTTCCGGATTGTGTTTCAGGTCCATTGCCAGCCTGCCGATAGGTAGGGCAGAGACGAGAAACCCAAAGGGAAGCCCAAACATGAAGTCCTACGCAGTAGCCGCAGTGGTCGCCTTCATCTTCGCCGGAATCATCATTTCGAAGGCGATCGCCATCCTTCACACTGTCACCGTTCCGCACTAGGACGACCACCATGCGAACCTACACAGATTCAAAGCATATGCTCCACTTGGTCTACCGTGATCCCGCGAAGGAATCCGGAGCGTTCTACGCTGCGGAGTGGCGGGATAATCTCGGGAATCTGCATACCGATCTACTCTGCGAAGCGTGCCGTATCGAGCATGCCGAAACGTACTCGGATGCGAGCGTCCGCTCCACGGTACTCGCATCGGATGAAGCTTGCCATCTGTGCGGATCGCCCGAAGTAGATCGCCCCGCGACCCTCCAAGAATTGTGCAACCTTTTCAGCTAATCAAAGGAAACATCCAGCTATGAAACTCTCCAAACTCGACATCCTTCAAATCGGTGGCGTGCTACTGTGCTACATCATCGAAGCATGTATGTAAGCTAGCTTGCCCATAGGGCAGCGTAGGATACACTAGGGGCCGAGCATGCTCGGCCCCTTGTCTTCTACTATTCGAAGCTTGAGCATGCAACAGAACACCATAAGGAAAGGATCATATCAGCATGAAGCTTGACATTTCGGAAAGGTTCCTTGCACTAGGCGTATGCTTCTGCGTCGCGTGGATCGTTTCAGCCTACCTTTCGCATTGATAGAAAAGAATACCCTATTGCATCGACGGTAGGGTAGTTTTTTCAATCTGCCGGAATGGCAGGTTTTTACAAAGGCGGCCCGGGGTCCACAAACACGCGGCAGCTATTTCCTGGACGATGATCGCCAGGAGTTACGCTGTCTAACGCAATCATTTGATACTGGGCAACGGTCGTAATAAGAGCGGCGTTCCGAAACGTAATAGGTAGTCACAACTGTAGGTGTTTGGCGGCGTATTTCTTCCCTAAACGCCCTATATTTTTCAAGCTCTAAAACGTCTATCTGTCTTTGTACATTTTGATATACAATCATTTGTCCAGAGAGGGAGCCGTACTTACTATAGTCGATTTTTGGCGGCGGTACTTTTGTCTGTCCAAAGGACAAACTGCTTAGAATAATAGTTGCAATCAATGTTTTCATTTAAAGCCTACCGGTGATAGCATTTGTTTCATCTTATCTTCAACATTATAAATATTCTTACCTTTCTTAACGTATGTGCGTTGCTTTCTGCTTTCGCGAATACGATAAGATACACTCATGAGATCTGATTGAGTAATTTCTTTTGCATCTGGCCACTGTGCTTCAAAATCTTCTTTTGGTAAATTAAGAATAGTTATCCAAGCATTTAAAGCGTCGCTCCGAGTTAGCGGATTTAAGACGAGGAAATCGAAGCATCTTCCAGGGCGTAGTAAAGCCTTATCGATATCGGTGATGGCCATATTAGTCGTAATAACGATCTTAGCTTTAGAGCCGAATATACCATCGCTGTAAGATAGTAGATTGCTTACGATGTTATTGCCAGGGTTGTCTCTTGTTGCAAGCCCGAAGTCCAGATCGTCAAAGATAATGATGTTGTATTTAGAACTAACAAGCTCACACCAGAACTGACTCTGTGACATTACTGACATGTCTTTGACGTAGGCAATAGATTCACCGGTAAGTAATTCTAATAGATCGGGATTTAGTTGCCTTTTTGCAAATCGCTGCAAAAGATACCGCATGAAGGTCGTTTTACCGACTCCGGGGATTCCCGCTAAGAAAAGGATGGAATCCTTATCATTCATGTATTCACTGCTTAAAATATCAATGTCAACATCGGGATACAATCCGGGGTGAATCTGTTCCATGGTATCAATATTAACTTCGATGATATTTCTGCTAACACCATGGCTGGCAAGAAAGAAGTAGTCGATATTGATACTGCCATTTTCTTTTGTTTTAGAGAATCCGTCTAATCCTTTAACAAAATCTTGGCACCATGCGATATTTGGACAGGCGAACAATAAAATGTTAGAAACCTTATTGATAGCTATGTGATAGCCATCAGTTTCAAAGTACATATATGACGAAGAAGACACTTCGCCGGTATAATCTTTACGAGCACGAATTAGAGCAAATAGCTCTTCAACTTTATCGGGAATGATAAAATAATTGGACGACAGGAATTCTAATCCCTTTTTATAAGCATTCAGAATAAATACTTTTGTTGCGGGATCTAGTTCTGCCGTAGCTATATCGTATCTCATGCCCATCCTTTTCTATTTTCTAGCTCTTCTAATGTAACTGGACCACCATAGACATCTACGCCTACATCGTATCTATTAATTGTGGGCGTAGAGTTGCCGTGGCTATGTCCATGTAAGTGGATTGACCCTCGTTCCTTTTGATGCCACGATTCAATAGGAAAGTGGCATAATACCAACATCTTGTGCTCGTGATGAATTTCTATTATAGGTTGCTCAAGTACAAATAATTCTGATCTTCGAACTTCGCACAGTTGCCACGATTCCCACATCCTATGGATGAGTTTATCGTGATTGCCCGGCACTATACGTACCTGTCCATTCAAACGATGCAATACTTCAATCGCTTCATCCTTTTTCATAGAATAAAAGAAGTCGCCCAAGTGAAACACCGTGTCACCCTTAGTGACACGAGAATTCCATCTTTCGATGAGCCCCTCATTCATCTCCGCTACATTCGCAAAAGGTCGCGAACAGTAGCGGATAATATTGGTATGCCCGAAGTGGGTATCAGACGTGAAGAATATTGTCATGTACGCTTCTTTGCACTATATCGAAAAGGAACTGATCGCACCATTTCATATCTACTGAATCTGGTAATGTTGATTGATGTGCTTGAAATTCAACAAATGCAAAATCAGCGTCTAGTATCTGTTGAACTTTTTCTAAAGGTACTTCGCCTTTTTTAATTGCGAGAATTAGTTCCGCGTCTTTTAATGGAAATGTGATGGTCTTAAATGAAATCAGTTCCACGAGTTCTTTTGTCACACGCACCGCGTGCGACAAAGCCTTCCAGTCGATTCCGCCCGCGTCAGCAGTGGCGTTGGCTCGTACTCCGTACCGTGCAATTTGTTTATTTATAGCGTCTAGCACTAAGCGACTAGCAGTAGACTCACCGAACCATTTTCCACCAATTTGTAATTCGCGGATTCCTTGCGGATTAATACGTTCCGCATCCTTCGGTAGTGTTATCCAAACTTTAGATAGTGGACCATCAGTTACGCCTTGTAAAACCGTAACAAAATCGTGAAGCTTCGTAAGACGTTCGCCTTTTAATGAATACTTAAAAGCTTGTCCCCGAGCATAGCCAATAAACGCATTCATATCTTTTGAAAGCAGTTTTTGGCGATTCTTTACTATCTCGTCCCAAATCCAACCAAATTGTGGATCTTTAAAAATGCAATTTTCGGGAGCAAACAACATATCGATGGCGACAGTCTGTCCCTGAGCGGCCAATCTCAAGAAGTGGTGTAATGAATAGAATTGGCTATCTTCCTCGCCGGGAAGATTCTTGCGAGAGTCATCACTCGTTCCGTCGGCAAAAGTTTTTGGAATTCTACCTAAGAAGATTTCCTCTACCGTAGGTAGAAATATACCCTTAAAGTCTATATCAGACTTCTCGGTTGCTGTCCCGTATAGGTGGCTGCCAAATTTTATTTGGCAAATCATTTGTTTTGGTTTTGACACTATATCTATTCCGTTTCTTGAGAAAACGAATCTCTTTTCTTTTTTAAGTAAGCGTCTCTTATTATCCCACGTGTATGGTGGGGCTAAAATCCGGATCACGCTTGCGGGTACAAGCGTTATATATAACATCCGGTCTCTTGTCACACTACTTTACTGTCACGCCAATAGCGTTGAAGAAATCAAGTAGATCTGATTCCGGAAATGAGGCTTCTTCGCCGTCATCCCTATTGAGTTTGTAAATTCTGACCAAAGAGGAATCCAGGACTTTACCGACATGGCTGCCGTGCTCTTCACAGGGCATATTGAAAGTGAAGCCAATCGGGATCTTCTGTTCCGGAACGTGAGACATGCGTTTTCCCGTCGTCATGCCTGCTCCGAAAGAGCCTGCTAACGCGAGAGCCGCCACTAAAACTATTGCAAGTGTTTTCATATTAAAAGCTATATCCAAATGTTAAGAAGCCAGAAGTACTATCGGCAAGAGGTTCGATTTCGAACATATTGTGACCTTCTGACCAAAAATCGCGTCGTACTAGAATACCGATAGTATAATTATGACCAACGAACAAGTTTAATCCTGCTTGTGCATAAGGCGATAGCGATTCAGTTTTACGCGAAACGGTATTGTCATTATACGCAAGATCCACACTCGTATTTAATGAAGCATAAGACTCTCCGGCACTTAGGAAAAATTGTAGCTTTTCACTCAGTAGAAAGTTCTTTCTTGCTCCAATAAATATCTCGTGTACGGACGAGCTAGCATGATTAGCTTGTCGATTGACATATGTTCCATCATATGATGTATCAGAACTGGCTATAAAACCACATTCTGCACCAAATCCGTTTGGCGAAGCGGTATTCACCTGTGCGGCTACTGCGGGTTGTACGTCCATCTGTTCCCAGGCACCATCAAAATTTCTCACGCCGGCCATTAGGTCAACGTGAGGTGCGGCACAAGCACCTAGGAAAATCAGAAAACTATATTTTAAGAAATGCATCTGTATTGAAAATTAGAATATTGCGGTTTGTATTGCGGGCATATTGTACACAATTTGCGGTTCCACCATTAGACCCATTCCAGTAAGCAATCAGAAGATCGCTATTGTCTACCATCCATTCATTGCGTTTCTGGTAGGCGGCCATACTGAATTCATCAGCAATATATCTTACTTCCTTACATTGGTCAAGTAATTCTTGATATTCTATCTGCGAACGCAGTGGCCATTTTTCGTTGTAGCCTTTAAAAGGAAGAACTGCTGTTATCTTTAGGTCGAGATAAAGTCCCACTTGGATCCACATTTGATCTATTCCAAGGGCACCGCCGGAAATTAATTCCGGGTTGTCATGTTTCTGTAAAAGATCCCGCATGTGCCTGCGGATAGCACGGTGAGCTTCCTGGGCGTCAAAGCCGCCTAGTTTATTGGGGCGGTGGCCCGTTACTGCTATCTTCATAGGTCATTTCCGGCACATGCTGAGTATGCATGCATTTTGAACACCTGAGAACTAAATTTTCCAGATAATCTATTTCTGGCTTTCCTGAAAGATGCGGTCGCGACTTACCTTCTTTAGTTTTTTGCCATTTTTTAATTCTAGATATCTTTTCTTCTACAGCAATATTTTCAAGATTTCTTTCTTCTATATACCATATGGCTACATTATGCCACTCTTCATCGTCGCCGAATTTTTCTATTTCTGTACATTGATAATATCTTTGATAAGGGCTACCGTGTTCGTCCGATCCAGCAAGAAAAGCCGTTTGATAATTGGGCCGCTTCATCATTTCTTTTTTAATATACTCTAGATCAACATGAGCTAATTGTGCCGTTTCATAGATACCTATCAGGTGCCACCAATCAAAGTGTTTACGTACTAATGCATACACCTTCATTACGAAGTCATTTCTTTTCTTGATTGAAACGCTGCCGGTTCCCATGTACCATTTCTATAGAATCCCCACGTGCGGCGTTTCAGACCAAATCTTATAAATAAGCTCCAAACATTACCGGCTTTGCCGGCGGGCAACGTAATACGGTGTGCCGCATACTTACTGCGTAATACAGGAACAAGAGGTCTGCGAAACTTAGTGACTGTAGGTCCACACGGAACACTTTGACGCTCGGGCATTTCTTCCAAGAATCCTCCACGAAGTGGCAGGCTCATCGAATACCATGGATGATCGTGTAATCCATCGTCGTCGTCTGCCCAAAAGCAGTGTAGATATACCCCTAGCCACTTCGTGGATAGGAGGTAGAAACGTTCTAAGTATTTTTCGTTATGATCTCGGGGGATCATACGATATCGACCATGCCTTTTTAGCCATTCGGCTATACGTTCGAGCATAATACTACGTTATCGCTCTAATCGGTAAGCTTGTCAACCTGTATCTGAGCTTTTAATAATAATTCTAAGCCGGGCGTCCTAACTATGCCCGTGTGTCCAGGATATGGATAGTGCTCTAAATAGACGACTCTCTTAATGCCGGCTTGTATAATTTGCTTCGCACATTCAAAGCAAGGCATGAGCGTACAATATAAGGTAGCCCCTTCGGAGCTATTATTAGATCTGGCAATTTTTGCAAGTGCGTTAGCTTCTGCGTGAATAACTTCATCTTTAGTTTTTGAGTAACAGATTATATCATTTAGCTGCCAACTCCTAAAGCATTTTGTACAAATCTTATGAGAGCCATCACTATCTTGGTAATCGTGTGCTACAAAGATTTCACAACAATTGTCAAATCCACTGGGCGTACCATTAAACCCTTCGGCAATGATATGATTGCCCTTAGCGGAAACTATGATACATCCGACCTTCTTACGTACGGCATGTGAAAGTTCGCCAATTAGGGCGGCACATCCTATGTACGCCCTGTCAAGTGACTCTTGTTTTGCCATAAAGCACATCCAATAATTCTGTTGCTTTTTCTACGCCGAAAATTAGACCAAGTTCATATTTAACGCCATCAAGCCACTTCGCCGACAGATCGTTGAAAAAAGTTTCTTCGTTAATATCTTTGTTGTCGTGAGCGGCTATTGAGGCGTGCGAGCGTAATGCACCAAGATTTTGCTGAACGGCGTGACGTCCGTTCAGTCTAGCCATCATGAGATCGGTAGTGTAGTCTAAAGAATTCGGCGATGTATTGTTGTTTGAGTTGGGCATAAAATTCTTGCGGTAGAATGTCGGGCTCTATTTCATTTAGACAGCGAGAAAGCGTTGAAAGCTGATCGCTGATGTGGATCAAGTTCATTATTATCTGCTTCGTTAGAAGCGTTATTTTTTCTAAATTTTCACTTGAACCAAGTATTCTTTTTAGTTGTGTTGGAAGTGGTTCTTCGCAGGCACACATTTGACCATCAGTAGGATGTAGATAAATCTGTTGTGCTATTTGCGGTGTCTCTGCCTCTATAGAAACACCACTGAATTCCATTGTATTAGCATTAAATTCGGTTCTAGCAAAGGCCAATGGATCTTCAACCATGGCATGTACTCGTTCACCATTATCGGTCTTGACATTATATATGTAGTATAGTGTCATTCTCTACTCACTAACACAAAACGATCAGAGTCGAGTATTGAATCAACAATTGGTCTAACTTCGCGTTCCCAGTTTAGTCCGCCAAGACCGCATCCTAGTTGTGGCAGATAGATTTGATCTCGGCAGTTTAATTGCGTGAGAAGTTCGCCAAAATCAGCTAACTCTTTACAGCCATCTTCGATAAGTTCGATAATCGAATTATCCTTCCAGTCTATCTTAGTCGGTAAGCAAATATAGGGCTTACAATAGAAGAGTGCCGTTCCCCGACGATGAATATGTGTTGCTAACTTAGCTGGCAATTCTTTATTGCGAGTAGCAGCTTCTTTTGCGATCCCTGCTCCCATCACGGCAGTATTGTTATTCTTAATCATCATATTTGTCGTGACGACAATCCAGCCGTCCGAGCGATCCCAAATATTACCGATTTTATACTGCATTATTTAACTTTGGTCAAGACGCCCAGCAAAGTATGAATGCGTATTTCTAATTCTTCTCTTCTTAATTTAGATTTTGATGTAGATAGTTCTTCTATCATAGACGCTACTTGTCTATCAATGATAGATAGGATGTCGTGGGCATCGGGCTTATGTTTTGTCCAAACGCTAAACAATCCTACGACAGCCTGGACACCAAAGACTATTTCTGGTGCAACTAGCATCAAGCCGGCTTTAACGGCAGGATTATTTATAGCTCTGCTGATTTCATCCATTGGCGATTTTAAACTCTAAGGCGATGCCGTGAGACGTCTCAGTATACTTAGAACGAACAATCAAAGAAGAATCGACTAAAGTAGGATTTTGTTTAACTTTTTCTTTGACCCAGTGCCTAAGGGCCGACTTTGTAAGTCCAGCAATCTTAAGCTGTTCGGGTTTTTCAATTCCAAGCGGCTCGGAAATAGATACGACACCCTTTTTAACGCTAACTTCGTATGCGTAACGCATTCTGTACATATGATACCTCTTCGGTATTATACGTATTACGGCGTTCTTGTCAGGCTACAACCCACACTTTTGTTTGTGGGGTCTGTCAGGACATGCATAATGTGCCAACGTGCTATGTCTATCTCCACTGGCGATAAAGTATCTTGCTTCTTGTCATTACTCTTGAAAGGGTACATGACGTATTCCTGTGCTTTGTCGTCTGGAATCGGTACAACGATATATCCAGTTAATGCAGACTTATCCTCGCCAACGATATGAGGGACTCCGAAAGCATGACCGAGTTCGTGCAAAGCAACGGCGTATGCTAAAGCCGGATCTTTTTCAAGCCTGTCAGCGTCTAATAGAAGTCTATCTACTTCCGGCTTCCATAAGCCTATAAGTTCTTCACCAGCAGAATAAGGTGGCGATTGTAAATCGTCTAAAAGGACTTCGATCACTCCGGGACGATCTCGCCAGTGCGTTTCAATGTGCCAGATAAATCCGACTGGATTTTCGATATACACCGTCGCACGAATCGGAACGGCACCGGCCCAAGTCTCTACCGCTCTCATAAAAGCATCAGTAACCACGGGATATTGATTAACTTGACGCTGATCTATAACAAACTCTATTGAAACCGTATAGTCTTCTTGCGGGGCATTAACAATCTTCTTAACGCCGGCATTCTCCATAAAGTGTTGTCCAGTCAAAACGGAACCCAGGGCCAACACAACAAGACAGACCAAAACAAGTTTCGTCTTCATATACCCTTCTTTCATTTTAAGTACAGTCCAAAGACCGTACAAGAGCTATAGATAATATATATCAAAAATACTCTAAAAATGAAAGTAACAGCTTAAAAAGGGAAAAAAGACAATATACCGTACTATCTATAGTAGTCGACTAAACTTTAAGTCGACGTTACTTCTTAATCCAAGGTCGCTCCGCTCTCTAATTGCCCCAATAGCTATGGGCTATTATGACATAAAACAGCATAGTTGTCACCCACTTTATGGAAACAATCGTATCTTCAGAACAAAATCTAATAGAGTTTAATAAACCCATACCGAATGATGTCGTTATGATTTATTTTAAGATGGTTGGAGTTGGTCCACAGACTTTAGCTAAAGCAGAGTATTCTGGAATTAAGATTTGTGAAACGGTACGAGATCAGACTGGTTACTTTATCTTAAGTAACGGCGGTGCCGGACTAAGAGAAACCATGCATGATTTAGTAAATCGTTTTTGTGATTCACAGGAGAAAATAAATGAACAAAAATAACATCGATCGAGTGACAGTTAATAATGGTGGTCACGTTGCTGATCATTCAAGAGGCGAAGATCCTATTGTTAAAACGCCGCCTCAAAAAGCTACCGGCGATATCCCTGCTGAGAAAATAGTTGGTCTTGCAAAGGCTTCTCCAAATTTCAAGCCCGTAGAAGTCGTAAAAGAAAAACCAAAAACAAAAGCAGAAGAAAAGCAAATTATTGCTGAATCAAAAGAAGAGCCAGAACAAGAGAATGACGAAGACGAGACAAATTGATATATGACAGCCAGCGGCGTGTTAGAATATATCGAAGTCTCTGATGTCATCGAAGCTTTGATAAATACAGAGGGGCGAAAGTATCCAATTCCTGGGATGGATTTTGAAGACATTGCACAGGAAATTAGGATGGAATGCATTAGAGTATTACGATTTTATGATTCAACTCGTATAGGTCCCTCTCCTTATAAATATCTTCAAGTATGTATTAAAAATTTCTTATACAATCAAAGTCGCGGCATTTGGGTTCCAAATAATCCGCCATGCGTTCGTTGTCCACTATGGGATCGAATACGCAAGACTTGTACTATAAATGAAGTAGGATGTGATAAGATCGTGAAATATCGCGAAAACATGTCGACAAAAGCAGCTTTAAAGCAACCTAATTCTTTGGAGGTTGATATCACCGACAACATTCACGAAGAAGAAGTCGACGCAATGATGTTAGATACCAGTATACGTAATGCATTGCCAAAACATCTGCACGCATATTACGATAAGTTACTGAATGGAGATAACATTCCTCCTCGTATCAAAAAACAAATTAGAGAAATAGCAACGGAGATCATTAATAATGCCGAAGATATTTCCTGAGGAACAAAAGATCATGATCTACGAATTTGCTCAACAGGGCAAATCAAATGTAGAGATCGCTTCTCTGATGGCGGAAAAGTTTCCAGCGGATTGGTCAGCGAAAAACGCACACCGAACAGTAGCAAACATTTTAAGCAAAAGAGAAGAATTATCTAAAAATCAAGTGGTTTCCAAAACACTTGACGAAATGACCCGTGAAGAACGATTAAAATATATAACCGCACGGCTTGAGACCACGCCGCGATTTCGCATGGCCCTCAGGAATTTCACGCTTGAAGACAAAAGCGTGTTTATAGATGAATATTTGAATGCTATGCGGGCAACGGAGACTTTGACGGAGGTTGAAGAACAGGCATTGTTTGCTTCCATACTGGAATATATTCTTGCTTTTCAAGCCTTAAACCGTAAAGAAAAAGAAGAACAGTGGAGAGATCAAAGCCTATCTGGTGAAATACAAGAAACTGATCCTAGATATCGACGGCACGTCGATAAAAAATACCAAGAAGAATATGATCAGCACATGAAATTGTATCAAAAGGGCATGGAACAACTTAAAATGTCTAGAAAAGATAGACTACACGAAGTGCGTTCTCAGAAACAAAGCTTGGTCGATTTAGCTGACGTTATGTCTTCAAAGAGTGCTCAGACGGAAGTTGCCGTAGAAGTCGAAAGACTTTCTAAGCTCAAAGACGAAGAACTAAAACGCTTGGTAGATTCTGGATATCTACATGGAGTATTCGAGGATTTCGAATGAAGATTGCTATGCTATATGCATCCTGGGAAAAGTTTGGGGAATCCTGGAGTACCCCAATGGGATTCAAAGCCGAACTAATGTCTCGTGGACATGAAGTAACTCATTTTAATTTATATCACGATGATGGAATGTTGCCACGCGACAAGATGCGTAAGTATTCTAATCAGGGTATCAATGAGCTTTTCACGTTGTATAATCGTGGCCAATATATTCCGGACGTAATCTTTTGCATGGATTATGGTCCTTGGGACGCAGTAGCATTTGACAAGCAATATTTTCCTAACTCTATTCTTATTAAAGAGTGTGGCGACGAACCACAAGCTTTTAAGTATCATAAAGTTGCCGCTCCTAGAGTACATCTATTACTTTCACCAGATTTAAGATGTACAAACTGGTATAATCAAAATGGATTTAATGCTAAGTGGTGGACTCATTGTGCCGATACAAAAATCTTTTATCCTCGTACAAATATTGCACAAGTTTTTG